>DSLMC04103__coassemble_12234_pt1 | contig 1912 bp, 2 predicted proteins | sample DSLMC04103__metabat2_low_PE_017 | metagenome-assembled genome bin DSLMC04103 | reverse complement strand
AACAATTGCTTTCTCCGACTGCATACCAGAGAAAGCAATTGAAATACCTGCGGACCCAAAACGGATGTATATTGAAACTTGTAGTGGATCCATCCTGATCCAGACGTTATATTGAACACCCTTTGTGGAATCCACCATTCGATGCAGTCAGGTGAAACGCTCTGTGCCTCACACCTCACAAGCGCACTCTTCGCAGTCCTCGATCTCGCCGACGATCGGCGTCGGGTCGATGCCCTGGCGGCGGTAGTAGTCCGAGACCGCGGCCTTGATCGCCTGCTCCGCGAGCACCGAGCAGTGCACCTTCACGGCCGGCAGGCCGTCGAGCGCTTCCATGACCGCCTTGTTCGTCAGCTTGAGCGCGTCCTCGATCTTCTTGCCCTTGACGAGGTCGGTCGCCATGCTGCTCGTCGCGATGGCCGCGCCGCAGCCGAAGGTCATGAACTTGACGTCCACGATCGTGTCGTTTTCCACCTTGATGTACATGCGCATGATGTCGCCGCACTTCGGGTTGCCGACTTCGCCGACGCCGTCCGCGTCCTTGATTTCGCCGACATTGTGCGGGTTTGCGAAGTGTTCCATTACTTTTTCACTGTATGCCATAATCAGTCAGATCCTTTCCAAAACAAAATCCTCTTTTTTATTCAACGGTGCGGCCGTGGATGATCGCATCCCAGAGCGGGCTCATCGCACGGAGGCGGTTGACGATCGGCGGGAGGACCTCCAGAATGTAATCGATGTCGCTCTCGTCGTTTGTGTCGCTGAAGCTCAGGCGCAGGGAACCGTGCGCGACCTCGTGCTTGAGGCCGATGGCGAGCAGCACGTGGCTCGGGTCGAGCGAGCCGCTGGTGCAGGCGCTGCCGGAAGAAGCGCAAACGCCCTTGAGGTCGAGCATCAGGAGCAGCGATTCGCCCTCGACGCCTTCAAAGCAGAAGCTGACGTTGCCGGGCAGGCGCTTCTCGCGGTCGCCGTTGAGGCGGCTGCGGTCGATCTTCAGGATCTCGTTGATCAGCCGGTCCTGCATGCGGCGGAGCTTCGCGTTCTTTTCCTCCATGGTCGCGATCGCGTTCTCCATCGCGACGCCGAGCCCGACGATGCCGGCGACATTCTCCGTGCCGGCGCGGCGGGTTCTTTCCTGTGCGCCGCCGTCGATCAGGTTCGGGATCGAGATGCCGCGGTGGATGTACAGCGCGCCGACGCCCTTCGGGGCGTGGAGCTTGTGGCCGCTCAGGGAGAGCATGTCGATGTTCTGCGCCTTGACGTCAATCGGCACGTTGCCGACAGCCTGTACCGCGTCGGTGTGGAAGAGCACGCCGTGCTTCTTGCAGATCGCGCCGATTTCGGCGATCGGCTGGATCGTGCCGATCTCGTTGTTCGCGTACATGATCGTGACAAGCGCGGTCTGGTCGGTGATGGCGGCTTCGAGCTCCTCGGGTACGACGATGCCGTTTTCATGCACGTCGAGGTAGGTGACGGTGAAGCCTTCCTTTTCCAGTGCCGCGCAGGTGTGCAGCACGGCGTGGTGCTCGAATTTGCTGGTGATGATGTGCGTCTTGCCCTTGGCTTTCAGCTTGTGCGCGACGCCTTTGATGGCCCAGTTGTCGCTCTCGCTGCCGCCCGAGGTGAAATAGATCTCGTTCGCGTCGGCGCCGAGGCAGCGGGCGACCTTCTCGCGCGCCTCCTCCAGCGGCTTCTTTGCGGCATTGCCGAGCGAGTAGAGGCTCGAGGGGTTGCCGTAGAGCTCCTTATAAAACGGCAGCATCGCGTCGAGCACAGCGGGGGAGACAGCCGTGGTGGCGGCGTTGTCTGCATAAACAATTCTCTTGCCGTTCTGTTCCATAGCGTTTATCAGTACCTTTCGGATTGTATTTTTTCGTGAGGGAATGACCGCTTTTTCTTTAGTCTTTCCTCATCG
>DSLMC04103__coassemble_8166_pt1 | contig 2729 bp, 2 predicted proteins | sample DSLMC04103__metabat2_low_PE_017 | metagenome-assembled genome bin DSLMC04103 | reverse complement strand
GTGTAGTTCGTACCCGGGCCGCTGCGCACGTTGACGTACTCGGTCACCTTCGCCGCCGTGGATTCCGTGGACGGCACGGAATCGGAGCCGGAGGACGAGGAGCCGCCGCTCATGCTTATGTATTCGGAGAACATGTAGCCGGTCGTGCCGTTCGAAAGCCTGACCGCATACCATTCGCTGTTGCTTGTATCCGTGACCGTGATCGCCGTGCCGGAAGCGATGACGCCCTTCGAGCTGTAGTTCGTGCCCGGGCCGCTGCGCAGATGCACGTATTCCGTCGTCTTCGCCGCGCTGCCGGAATCCGAACCGCCGATCGCGATGTACTGGGAGAAAATATAGCCGGTCGTTCCGCCGGACGTCCTGACCGCGTACCACTCGCTGTTGCTCGTATCCGTAACCGTCAGCACAGTGCCCTCCGCCAGCACGCCCTGCGAATCATAGTTCGTGCCGGGGCCGCTGCGCAGATGCACATACTCCGTCGTTCTCGCCTCGGTCTCCTCCGCATGCACCGCAAACGGGCAGACGGACAAAACCAGAACGAGCGCGAGCAGAAGCGCCGCCACTCGTTTTCCGTTTTTCCGCACGGAAACAGTCATGTTAGATCACCAGTCCTTACTCTCATAATCGCGGTACACAGCACGACCGCGCCGAATCGAAATCTGTCTTTTCGCTGTGGGACAGACAAATATTTCAAGACATTTACAATTATAACGTAAAGGTTACAAAATTGCAACCTTTTTCGCAAAGAAAATCCTGTAAGCTACCCGGATTGCAGGATAAACCGGCAAATTTGGTCACGCGAACCGATTTGCCGCACCAAGCAACACGCGGATTTCTTCGAAATTTCGCTTTCCGGCGCGATTCGGCCGGCAAAAAGCCGCCGGGCTTTCCAAAACCCGGCGGCTCCGCTTTCTATATGTAAGCTTACATGTTTTCGACGATGGCTTTCGTATCGCGCGCGATGACGAGCTCTTCGTTCGTCGGGATGACGTAGACGGCGACCTTGCTGTCGTCGGCGGAGATCTTCTTCTCCACGCCGCGGGTGCCGGTGTTTGCCGCCTTGTCGAACTTCAGGCCGAGATACTCCATGTCCGTGCAGATGCGCTCGCGCAGCGTATCCTGGTTCTCGCCGAGGCCGGCGGTGAAGACGATCGCGTCGACGCCGTTCAGCGCGGCCGCATAGCTGCCGATGAACTTCTTGATCTGGTAGACGAGCATCTCATGGGCGAGGTGTGCGCGCGGATCGCCAGCATCTTCCGCCTTGCAGATGTCGCGGTCGTCACTGGAAATACCGGAGATACCGAGCAGACCCGACTTCTTGTTAAACAGGTCGGAAAGCTGCGCCGGCGTGAGGTTCTCCTTCTCCGCGATGAAGGTGACAACGGACGGATCGAGCGTACCGGTACGGGTGCCCATCATGAAGCCGTCGAGCGGCGTGAGGCCCATGCTGGTGTCGATGACCTTGCCGTCCTTGATCGCCGTGATCGAGGAGCCGTTGCCGATGTGGCAGGTGATGACCTTCATGTCCTTGAGGTCGCGGCCCATGATCTCCGCAAGGCGGTGGCTGACATAGCGGTGCGACGTGCCGTGGAAGCCGTAGCGGCGGATCTTGTACTTCTCATAATACTCGTAGGGGACGGCAAACATATATGCCTTCGGCGGCATGGTGGAATGGAACGCCGTATCGAACACGACGACCTCCGGCACTTCCTTGCCGAAAACGCTCATGCAGGCGCGGATGCCCTGCACGTGCGCGCTGTTGTGCAGCGGCGCGAGCGGGATCAGGCTCTCAATGCCCTCGATGACCTTGTCGTCGACCAGCACCGACTCGCTGAACAGCGAGCCGCCCTGGACGATGCGGTGGCCGATTGCGGAAACCTCGCTGAGATCCTTGATGACGCCGACCTCGCTGTCGAGCAGCGCATTCTTGACCTGCTCGAACGCTTCGGTGTGGTTCTTCATGCAGATCTCGATCTTCTTCTCGCGGCCGTCCGCGGTCTTGTGGCCGAAAATGCCCATCTCAAGGCCGATCTTCTCGCAGTTGCCCTTGGCGAGCATCTGCTCGTTGTCCATGTCGATCAGCTGATACTTGAGCGAGGAGCTGCCGGCGTTGATAACCAGAATTTTCATTATGTCTTCCCCCTGTGGTCTTGATGCAGATTTGCAGAACGCAAAAATAAGCGCGGGTGTCCTGCAAAACGCGCTTGTAAGATAAATTGCAATGCTGTATTATATAATAGTACAAACCAAGCTGAATTTCAAGGAGTTTTCACGCAAAATGGTCGTAAAAAACAGGATTTCCGGCGTAATTTGTGAATTCAACCCGCTGCACAACGGTCATGCAGCGCTGCTGCGCCACATGCGGGCCGCGGCGGGCGGCCCCATCGTCTGCGCAATGAGCGGAAATTTCGTACAGCGCGGCGAGGCGGCGGCGCTCGATAAGTGGTCGCGCGCGCGGCTCGCGCTGCAAAACGGCGCGGACCTCGTGCTGGAGCTTCCGCTGCCGTGGGCGCTGGCCGGCGCGGAGCGCTTTGCCTTCGGCGGCGTATCGCTGCTGAACGCGCTCGGCGCGGACACGCTCTTTTTCGGCAGCGATCTCGTAGGCGCTGATCGTATGGATGTCCATGGGACGAAGCTCCTTCCGCAAAGGCGTATGCTCCTGTATCGACGTCCAGCATAAGCCCTGCGGTTCCCGGCGGAGGGACTCGAAAGGGAACCTTTACGCGTCC
>DSLMC04103__coassemble_7471_pt1 | contig 2926 bp, 1 predicted proteins | sample DSLMC04103__metabat2_low_PE_017 | metagenome-assembled genome bin DSLMC04103 | reverse complement strand
AATTATTATCTCGAAAACAGCAGCCTCATTTTGAAGGATATCATTGACAAAATGGGCATTCGTCTTGAGGATACCGTCCTTTACGGTACGTCGGCCGGCGGTTATCTGTCGATTCTCATGGGCATTTATTTGAAAGGTGCAAAGGTGATGGCGGATAATGCACAGCTCGATGTGCGCAACTGGATTTTTAAGGATGCTTTGAATTTCGTAATCACATTTTGCTTTGACGATATTGGCGATGCACTCAAATACAAGGAGCGGTTCAGCATTGTAGATGCCTTTGAAAAGCACCACTACGTGCCAAAAATCTATATGCATGTCAATTTGTGTTCTGTGGCAGACAATTCGACCCAGCTGGTGCCGTTTTTAAAAGATGCGGAAGCCATGACAGCTATTGAAGAGTATAACGATGTGGAGGTCATTCTGCATTTTAAGCCAGAAAAGCATCATAACGGACTCGATATGCAGGACGCCATAAACTTTTTGTATCGCATTCTGGAGGAAACTTGAGTTTCAACGGGCTCGATCGGATGGCGCAAAACGCATGCCCCCTGTTGATGAACGGATGCCTGCAACCGTCGGCGTCCAGCCACACGCTGGGGTACTGCGCCCCCTTCTTTCGGTTCTGCCAATACGCCGCGGTGCGAAGATCACCCCCGATGCTCTTGCCGCTCGACGCGGCTGTAACCATGTGGACGTCTCGAACGCTGTCGAAGTCTTCCGACCGGACATTTCTTCGGTCGGAAGACATTTTCTTGTAGCCTGTCATTTCTTTACAGGAATATCTTTTGCTCCTGCGTCCACCGTGTTATACTGAATACAGAAAACATTTGCATCGTTTGAGAGGAGTGAATGCTATGCCGATGCTCGGTGCTATTTTAACCCCACACCCGCCCGTTTTGCTGCCCGAAGTAGGTCGGGGTCGGGAACGTGAAATTGCCGCCACCGACCACGCCATGCGCGTCGCGGCCGAGACGGTGGCCCGTTGGAAGCCCGATGTGCTGATCGTGGCCTCTCCCCACACCATTTTATACGGGGACTACTTCCATATTGCGCCCGGCAGCGACGCCGAAGGTTCCATGGCCGCCTTTGGCGCGCCTGCGGTGCGTATGCAGGTGCAATACGATACCCTGCTGCGGGATGAAATCATTCGCCGGGCTGAAGAAGTGGGCCTGCAGGCCGGTACGTTGGGCCAGCGCGACCCGCAGCTCGACCATGGCGTGTTGATCCCGCTCTATTTTCTGCGGAAAGCGGGGGTCGCCTGTCCCATCGTGCGCATGGGGCTGTCCGGCTTTTCCGCCCTGGATCACTACCGGCTGGGACAATGCGTGGCCGGCGCCGTAGAGGCTTTAGGCCGCCGCGCCGCATTCGTGGCCAGCGGCGACCTCTCCCACAAGCTGAAGCCCGACGGCCCCTACGGCTTTGCGCCGGAAGGCCCGATTTTTGAGGAAGCTGTGACCGGAACGATGGCGTCCGGGGATTTTCTGCAATTTCTCACGATGGACGCCGCCCTGTGCGAACGGGCGGCCGAATGTGGACTGCGCGCTTTCCAGATGATGGCGGGCGCTCTGGACGGCCTGGCAATTCAGCCGCAGCTGCTCAGCCACGAAGGCACCTTCGGCGTGGGCTATGCCGTGGCGTTGTTCCCCGCTACAGGCCGCGACGAAAAGCGTTGCTTTGCCGCCGCCTGCGCAAAAGCGCTGCGCGCCCGTCTTGCCGAGCGTCGCGCGCGGGAAGATCCTTGGGTGCAACTGGCGCGGCTCTCGCTGGAAACCTATATCCGCAGCGGCCATGCCCCGCAAACCTTGCCCGATGATCTGCCCGATGAATTGACCGGGCAGGCCGCAGGGGTCTTTGTATCGCTGCACAAGGATGGACGGCTGCGAGGCTGCATTGGCACCATTGCGCCCACTGAGGAATGCGTTGCCCAAGAGATCGTACAAAACGCGATTTCTGCCGGCACCCGTGATCCGCGGTTCCCACCCGTGCGCGCCGAAGAACTGGACAAGTTGGAATACAGCGTGGATGTGCTGGGTTGCCCCGAACCTGTGCACGCGCTTTCCCAGCTGGATCCCAGACGGTATGGCGTCATCGTTCGCTACGGACGCGACGCGGGTTGCTGCTGCCGGATCTGGATGGCGTAGACACAGTGGAAGAGCAGCTCGCCATTGCCCGACGCAAGGGCGGTATTCGGGAGGAAGACCCCTACACAATAGAGCGGTTTCAGGTGGTGCGGCACGTATGAACCGGCAATGCACACTTTGCTTTCATCGCTGCATTTTGGCCGAAGGCCAGACCGGGCTGTGCCGGGCCCGAGTCAACCGGAACGGCAAAATTATCCCGCTGAATTACGGCAAGCTGACCGCATTGGCCCTCGATCCCATCGAAAAAAAGCCGCTGCGCCGTTTTCATCCCGGCAGCGCCGTACTGTCGGTGGGCAGTTTTGGCTGCAATCTGCGCTGCCCATTCTGCCAGAATGCCCAAATCGCTGCGGCAGGTGTGGAAATTCCCGCCCGGGATTTTCCACCCGAACATCTGGCACGGGAAACTGTCCGCCTGCGCAACCGAGGGAACATCGGCGTAGACTACACCTACAACGAACCGCTCGTGGGTTACGAGTATGTGCGCGACTGCGCTGTTCGGGTCCACGAAGCAGGGCTGTTCAACGTGCTGGTGACAAACGGCACCATCGAGGAAGCGCCGTGGAAGGCACTGCTGCCGTTGATCGACGCGGTGAACATCGACCTGAAGGGCTTTACGGAAAAGTGGTATCGCACATTGGGCGGTGATCTGGAAACCGTCAAGCGCTCCATCCAGTTGGCTGCCCACCGCTGCCATGTCGAGGTGACTACGCTGGTGGTGCCGGGCGAAAACGACAGCGAAGATGAGATGCGCGCGCTGTCCGCATGGCTGGCCTCGGTAAACC
>DSLMC04103__coassemble_6861_pt1 | contig 3148 bp, 4 predicted proteins | sample DSLMC04103__metabat2_low_PE_017 | metagenome-assembled genome bin DSLMC04103 | reverse complement strand
ACTACACCAGCACGCCCGAAATGCTGAAGCGCTATGCGGAGATGGTTCCCCCGGTCGACGACCAGAAATAAGCGTGCCGGGACAACAATAACTGTATGCTAGAAAAGGAGTGTTTGCTATGCGAAAGAGTTTTGGTGTGAAATCGTGGTTCTACCCGCTGCCGGTGCTGATCATCGCCACCTACAATGCGGACGGCACCGCGGACGCGATGAACGCCGCGTGGGGCGGCCTCTATGACGCCGACAAGGTGGAGCTCTGCCTGAGCGCAGGCCACAGAACCACGGCGAACATCCGCGAGAAGGGCGCCTTTACGGTCAGCTTTGCGGATGCGGCGCACGTCGTCCCCGCCGACTACGTGGGCATGGTCTCCGCCAATTCGGAGCCGAAGAAGATGGAAAAGTCCGGCTTCCACGTCACGAAGAGCGAATTTGTCGACGCGCCGCTGATCGACGAGCTGCCGGTCGCGCTCGAGTGCGAGCTGATCCGGATCAACGAGGACGGCAACGTCATCGGCAGAATCGTCAACGTCAGCGTCGATGAAAGCGTTCTCGGCGCGGACGGCGGCATCGATTTTGCGAAATTCCGTCCCATCGCGTTCGAGCCGGCGCACAGCGCCTACCATGTGCTCGGCGAAAAGGTGGGCGACGCCTTCCGCGACGGCGGAAAGCTGAAGTAAGGGGGCGCCTATGGAACGGCCTTTTGTCGTCTGCCACATGCTCGCCTCGCTGGACGGGAAGATCGACGGGGCGTTTTTCGGCGCGCCGACGCGCTGATCGTGCATAAAAAATATCCGAAAACGGGAGGAAACAGACTATGGAATACGCAACCCTGCAAAACGGGATCAAAATGCCGCTGGAAGGCTTCGGCGTCTTTCAGGTGCGCGACAAGGCGGAGTGCAAGCGCTCCGTGCTGGACGCCATCCGCGCCGGCTACCGGCTGATTGACACGGCCGCCTCGTATACGAACGAGGACGCCGTGGGCGAAGCGGTGCGGGAAGCCATTGCGGAAGGGCTCTGCACCCGCGAAGAGCTCTTCATCACCTCGAAGATGTGGGTGCAGGACATGGCGAACTACGAGACGGCCAAGGCGGCCATCGACGCTTCGCTCGAAAAGACCGGCCTCGAATACCTCGACCTTTACCTGCTTCACCAGGCCATGAAGGACTACTTCAGCGCCTGGCGCGCGATGGAGGATGCGTACCGCGCAGGAAAGCTGCGCGCCATAGGCGTTTCCAATTTCTATCCGCACGTCCTGACGAATTTCTGCGAGACCGTGGAGATCTGCCCGATGGTGAATCAGGTGGAGCTGCACCCGTATTTCGCGCAGGAAAAGGCGCTCGAAACCATGCGGTACTACAAGGTGCAGCCCGAGGCCTGGGCGCCGCTCGGCGGCGGCCGCTACAACCCCTTCGAAAATGAGATGCTTCAGAATATCGCAGCGGCGCACGGCAAGTCCGTCGGGCAGGTGCTGCTGCGTTGGAACGTGCAGCGCGGCGTGGTGGTCATCCCGAAGTCCACGCACAAGGAGCGGATCGAGGAGAACATCGCGATCTGGGACTTCGAGCTGACGCCGGAGGAGATGGCGCAGATCAGCGCGCTCGACCAGGGCTATGTCGGCACGGCGGTCAAGCATTTCGACCCGGAATTCGTGCGCATGTGCAACGGCAGGAAAATTCACGATTGAGGAACGGAGGATCGCCATGGCACAGACAGTCACCCTGAACAACGGCGCCCGGATGCCCATGCTCGGCTACGGCGTGTATCAGGTCAGCAATGCGGAGTGTGAGCGCTGCGTGCTCGACGCCATTTCGGTGGGGTACCGCGCCATCGATACGGCCCAGTCCTACGGCAACGAAGAAGCCGTCGGCAGCGCCGTGCAGAGGTGCGGCGTGCCGCGTGACGAGCTGTTCCTCACCACGAAGGTCTGGATTTCGAACGCGGGCTACGAGGCGGCGAAGGACTCCATCGACCGTTCGCTCCAGAAACTCAAGACGGATTACATCGACCTGCTTCTGATCCACCAGCCGTTCGGCGATTACTACGGCACCTACCGCGCGATGGAGGAGGCCTACAAGGCCGGGAAGCTGCGCGCCATCGGCGTCTCCAATTTCTATCCCGACCGACTGATCGACCTGTGCCAGTTCGTCGAAGTGACGCCCGCGGTCAATCAGGTAGAGACGCACGTGTTCCAGCAGCAGAAGACCGCGCACGAATACATGGAAAAGTACGGCGTGCAGCACGAATCGTGGGGTCCGTTTGCGGAGGGCCGCAAGGACTTTTTCTCGAACCCGGTGCTGACGGAGATCGGCCGGAAGTACGGCAAGTCTTCCGCGCAGACGGCGCTGCGCTTCCTGCTGCAGAGCAACGTCGTGGTCATCCCGAAGTCCACGCACAAGGAGCGCATGGCGCAGAACATCGACGTGTTCGACTTCACGCTCAGCGAGGCGGACATGGAGGCGATCCGGAAGCTGGATGAGGGCGAGAGCCTGTTCTTCTCGCACTACGACCCGGCCACGGTGGAAATGCTGACCAACATGGGCAAAACCCGCAAGGCTTGATTGCAGGGGACAGGGCCTGGCTGCAGGCGCCTGTCCCTTCTGTTTTCAGAAGGGGGGTTCAATATGGCCGTTTTGGGAAAGAGAATTTTGGCGGCGGCACTCACCGTGGACATGACGCTTCTGTTCACCGCCTGCGCGGCGGACGGGAGCGCGGTGGAAAGCGGGGCGGGTTTCGCGCCGTCCTCTGCGCCGGCCGGCTGGACGGACGCGGAGATCGACGACGTCCTGCAGGCGGAGATCCCGCCGGATGCGTACTTCAATGCGCGCGGCATTTACGGCAATTATCACGGCGGCGGCAACGTGCTGTTTGAGGATCCGGACATTCTGCAGTGGATCGTATCGAAAAGCAGATGAGCGGCCGCACGGCGCACGAGTGGATCGGGCATTATCTGGCGCAGGCGATGCAGCGCCTTTCGGGAAAGCCGAAATAGCCGGATTTCTCGCTGCTCCGCGCCCCGGCTTGAGCCGGACGAACGCTTTTTTGACGCGCTGAAATTTATGTGAAACGGCGGACGTTTCCCCTGCGGAGACGCCCGCCGTTTTTTCTTTACACGCCGTCCGTTTGCCGCTATAATGGAGAAAAAAGGAGGC
>DSLMC04103__coassemble_5450_pt1 | contig 3837 bp, 5 predicted proteins | sample DSLMC04103__metabat2_low_PE_017 | metagenome-assembled genome bin DSLMC04103 | reverse complement strand
TCATATTTTCTTGTCTTTTCCCGCCGGTGCCCCGCGCGGCGGCAGGCGGAAAAAAGGCGCCGGGCGAGGCGTGCGCGCCGGGCGGAAAAAGTGGAATTGTGAGAAAACTTTTGCCCGGTATGCGCTTTTCTCGCAAATTTACGAAAAAGGCCTTGACATTTTTTGCCCCGGCAACTATAATTATTTGTGTTATTTCGTGCGAATGCTAATAACAAATACACCCCTGCCTGATGGCGGATGGGAGGGATATAGATGGCTGAAATCCGAATCAAAGACAACGAGTCTTTGGAAAGCGCGCTCAGACGCTTCAAGAAGCAGTGCGCCAGAGCGGGCGTGATTCAGGAAGTGCGCAAGAGAGAGGCTTATGAGAAGCCCTCCGTAAAGCGCAAGAAGAAGTCCGAAGCAGCTCGCAAGCGCAAGTACAAATAATGAAACGTGAAGAAGCGGGCCGCAAGCGCCCGCTTTTTTGTGTGAAGCGCGTTTTTGCCGGCAGTGCCGGCGCGGCCGGCGGAAGGCTTTTCTGGCCGGGCCCAAATTTCGTGAAGAGGGGACGGTGGCCGGCATGGCCGTGTTCAGACCGACCGGCACGCTGCACCGCGTGACCGACATCACGCCCGAGCTGCTCGGGGCGATGCACATCCGCGCGCTGGTGCTCGATGTGGACAATACGATGGCGACGCACGGCTCCCAGACGCCGTACGAAGGCGTGCTCGAATGGACGCAGCGGATGACCGCGGCCGGCCTGCGGCTCGTCGTCGTTTCGAACAACTACAAAAAGCGCGTGGCGCCGTTTGCAGCGCAGTTTTCGCTGCCGTACATCTCGTTCGCCTGCAAGCCCTCGCCGTTCGGCTACCTGCGCGCAAAGCGCCTCGCCGGCGTGCGCGTGCGGGAATGCCTCGTTGTCGGCGACCAGATCTTCACGGACATCCTCGGCGCGAACCTGTGCGGCATGCCCTCCGTGCTGCTGGACCCCATTGCGCGGGACCCGGCGGCCTCGGTGCGGTTCAAGCGCTGGCTCGAGCATTTCCTTCGGCCGCACTATAAGCGGCTCGACCCTACAAACTACAGAAAGAATGGTGATTCTCATGCGCTCTCCGATTGAGCGGCTCACAGAAAAGGTCATCGGCGGCGACGCAAAAAAGGCGGCGCTCGTCGTTTCCGAAACAAATCTCTATTACCTCACGGCGTTCCCGTCCACGGACGGCGCGCTGCTGCTCACCGCGGAGCAGGCGTACTACCTGCTCGACTTCCGCTATGCCGAGGCGGCGCGCGCGAAGGCGGAGGGCGCGGTCGTCGAGGAGTTCACGAACCTGAACAACTCGATCGCGGCGCTGCTCAAGAAGCACGGCATCACGAGCGTCTACATGGAGTACGCCGCGCTGCCCTACGGCCAGGCGAAGCGCTTTGAGGCGCTCTGCGCCGAAAACGGCGCCGAGGCCGTGCTCGACACGACGCTGGATGACGCGATCCGCGCGCAGCGCATCGTGAAGAGCGAGGAGGAGATCCGCAAGATCTGCGACGCGCAGGCGATCACCGACGCGACCTTTGAGCACATCCTGCCGTATATCCGCGAGGGCGTGACCGAGCGCGAGATCGCGCTGGAGATCGAGTTCTACATGCGCAAGCTCGGCGCGGACGGCAATGCGTTCGATCCGATCGTCGTCACCGGCGGCAACGGCTCCCAGTGCCACGGCATCCCGGGCGATACGGTCATCCAGAAGGGCGACTTCATCACGATGGACACGGGCGCGATGCTCAAGGGCTACCATTCCGACATGACGCGCACCGTGGCGCTCGGCCATGTGAGCGACGAGCAGAAGGCGATCTACGACACGGTCCTGAAGGCGCAGCTCGCCGCGATCGACGCGGTGCACGCGGGCGTGCGCTGCTGCGACGTCGACAAGGTCGCGCGCGACATCATCGAGACGCCCTACCCGGGCACGTTCGGCCACGGCCTCGGCCACGGCGTCGGCTTCGAGATCCACGAGTGGCCGCGCTTCTCGAGACTCGACGACACGGTCTGCGCGCCGGGCATGGTCATCACGGTGGAGCCGGGCATCTACGTCGCCGGCAAGTGCGGCGTGCGCATCGAGGACATGATCGTCGTCACCGAGGACGGCTGCCGCAACCTCACGCACTCGCCCAAGGAGCTCATCATCCTGTAATTTCGCAGAAAATCACGAATTTGTGCGATTCTGTCTTGAAAAAAACGGGAATCTATTATACAATAATAAACAGAGAAGAATATTTGGAGGTATTTATCCTATGGTTACCGCAGGTGATTTCAGAAACGGTGTTACGTTTGAAATGGACGGCAACGTATATTCCATCATTGAGTTTCAGCACGTCAAGCCCGGCAAGGGCGCGGCGTTTGTCCGCACCAAGATCCGCAACGTGATCAGCGGTGCCGTGACGGAAAAGACGTTCAACCCGAACGACAAGTTCCCGACGGCGTTTATCGAGAGAAAGGACATGGAGTATCTCTACAACGACGGCGATCTCTACTACTTCATGGACAACGAGACGTACGAGCAGACCCCGATCAGCCCGAGCATCCTCGGCGACAACTTCAAGTTCGTCAAGGAAAACATGGTCTGCAAGGTCCTTTCCTACAAGGGCAACGTCTTCGGCGTAGAGCCGCCGAACTTCGTCGAGCTGCAGGTCACCCAGACCGACCCGTGCTTCAAGGGCGACACGGCGACGAACGCCACAAAACCGGCCACGCTGGAAACCGGCGCGGAGATCAAGGTCCCGCTCTTCATCGACGAGGGCGAGATGATCCGCATCGATACCAGAACAGGCGAATACATGGAGCGCGCATAATCTGCGCCAAAACCGAAATCGGGGCGAAAGCCTCCGCAGACAGGGCGGCCGCCTGCCGGCGCCCGGAAAGAAAAGGTATACGATTATGACAAATTCCGAGAGAGCAGCTTACATCCGCGGCCTGATGGAAGGCCTGGACCTCGACCCGAACGCGAAGGAGACGAAGCTTTTCAATGCGATCGTCGATCTGCTCGACGACCTCTGCCTCTCCGTTGAGGAGATGGAGGACGCGTACGACGAGCTGAGCGGTCAGGTCGACGAGATCGACGAGGACCTCGGCGAGCTCGAAGAGGACTACTACGACCTGGACGACTTCAACGATGAAGAAGACGAAGACGACGACTGGGAAGAGGATGACGACGATTGCTACTTCGAGGTGACCTGCCCGAGCTGCGGCGATACGATCCAGCTCAACGGCGAGATGCTCGAGGAAGGCTCGATCGAGTGCCCGAACTGCGGCGAGAACCTCGAATTCGACCTCGATGAGGAAGAGTGCGGCTGCGGCGAAGACTGCAACTGCGAGGAAAAGGAATAAGCCGAAGCAGACGAAGGAGCGGCGTGCGCCGCTCCTTTTTGCGTCTTTCTCTGTGTATAAATCGTATCACAGATATGAATAAATTTATAACGCTCGGGCGGATGCGTTGACAATTGCGGGCAAAATGGGTACAATAAGAAAATAAACCTGTCAACCAGGATGTGTAGACGCATATGAACAGCAAGAAGTTTGTTCTGGCGATGGTCAGCAAGGTGACCATCGTTCTGCTGGAGATCGGGTTTTTCGCGATCGTGCTCTTCCAGTATTACGGACCGACCATATTTTCAAATATGGAGAGCGTCGGCTTTACCGTTACGCTGCTCCTGTATATCATCGTTTATATCGCGCTCGGAAACCTGTTCCGCGCCTTTAAAATTGCGGATTACTCGATTGCCGAGACGATTTTCTCGCAGCTTCTGGCCTTTGGCATCGCCGACCTTCTGCTTTACGGCGAGTTCTGTATGATCCGGCACAATTAT
>DSLMC04103__coassemble_4639_pt1 | contig 4365 bp, 6 predicted proteins | sample DSLMC04103__metabat2_low_PE_017 | metagenome-assembled genome bin DSLMC04103 | reverse complement strand
CGCCGCGTATATGCTATACTGAATCCAACAACGCATCTGCCGTTTTGCAGAGGGTAAGCTAAAACCAATACCGATATCAATGCAATACACAGCAGAAAGGAAGCGGTGGTATGAAACCGGATCTGAATAAAATATACGATGTCATTATTGTCGGCGCGGGCCCGGCCGGCCTTACCGCGGCGCTGTACTGCGGCCGTGCCGGCTTCGATACGCTGGTGCTTGAAAAGCTCTCGCCCGGCGGACAGATGGCAACCACAAATGAAATTGAAAATTACCCGGGCTTTCCCGGCATAACCGACGGCTTTACCCTGGCGATGAATATGAAGGCGCAGGCCGAACAGTTCGGCGTGCAGCAGGATTACGCGGAGGTCAAGGCCCTGCGCGTGGAGGGTGAAATCAAGCTGCTGGACACGAAGGACGGGACGCTGCGCGCAAAAAGCGTGATCCTTGCGCCCGGCGCGGCGCCGCGCCTTCTCGGCCTGCCGAATGAGACTGCGCTGCGCGGCAAGGGGGTTTCCTACTGCGCGACGTGCGACGGCGCGTTTTACCGCGGCAAGACGGTGGCGGTTGTCGGCGGCGGCGATACGGCCGCGGCGGACGCCGTGTTCCTCTCCTCCCTGTGTGAAAAGGTCTATCTGATCCACAGGCGGGATACGCTGCGCGCCTCGAAAAGCTACACCGGGAAGCTGAACAAGCCGAATGTGGAGATCCTCTGGGACAGCGTTGTCGAAGAGATTCTGGAAAACGGCCGCGTCTGCGGCGTCCGCGTGCGCAATGTCAAGACGCAGGCGGTGAAGGAGTTGGAGCTCAGCGGACTGTTCGTCGCCGTCGGCAATGTGCCGGCGACGGAATTCGTGCGCGGCGCGGTGGAGCTCGACGCGGCCGGTTACTTTCTGGCCGGAGAAGATACGAAAACCAACCTGCCGGGTGTGTTTGCGGCGGGCGACTGCCGGAAAAAGCCGCTGCGCCAGATCGTGACGGCCGCGGCAGACGGCGCCGTCGCAGCGTACGCGGCGGAGGCTTACCTGTCCTGAGACGGAAGTGAGGCGACTCCTTTGGAAAAGTGGAAGGCACTGTACAACCGGTATCGGGAACTGATCCTGTATGTCGTGTTCGGCGGTCTGACGACGCTGGTCAGCTTCGTTTCCTATTGGATTTTTGTGGATTTGTTCCACATCTACTATATGGCGGCGACGGTGCTTTCCTGGATCGTCTCCGTGACCTTTGCGTATGTGACCAACCGGAAATGGGTGTTTGAAAGCCGTGCGCACGGCTTTCGCGCGGTATGTCTGGAAGCGGCCAGCTTCTATGCGTGCCGGCTGTTTTCCGGCGTTCTGGAAATGGGACTGATGTACGGCGGCGTCGATCTGCTCCGCATCAACGACAAGGTCGTGAAGCTTGCGGCGAATGTGATTGTCATCATTGCAAATTACGTTTTAAGCAAACTGATTGTTTTTCGTAAGAAACGGGCCGTTGACGAATCGGTTGAACGGGACTATAATAAATAAAATCAGACCGGCCGCGCAAACCGTTGTGCGGGGCGCGTGTGCTTCTTGTTGCAGTGCACCCTGCCCCGGGAGCGGCAGACGCCGTTTTCGCACAGGCGGCCGGATACCATTCAGAAAGGATTGCTCCTGCCGGAATACCGGGAGCATGGGTGTGTGCGATGGCTAAGGGAAGGCAGCGCCGCGATAACTTTGAGGACATTTCAAGCTATTCCTCAAAGCGCGCCGTGCGCAGAAATCAAAAGAAGAAAAAAAGAACGGGATTGAAAATCTTTCTCGGCTTCCTGTTCACGCTGTTCATTCTGGTCGGCGGCGTTCTCGTTTACGCCTCCACCTTTATGCTCGGCGGACTGAAAACGACGACGATCACACAGGATAAGACGGAGCTCGGCATCACGGAGCAGGCGCAGGCGCAGACGGAAGAGGCCGAGGGCATCACGAATATCGCGCTGTTCGGCGTGGATTCCCGCTCGGATGAGGGGACGTTTACCGGCCGCAGCGACGCGATCATGGTGCTGTCGATCGACAATGTGCACAACAAGATCAAGCTGACTTCGATTTTGCGCGACGTGCGCGTTTACATCGGTGAGGAATGCGGCTACGACACGGGGTACGACAAGCTGAACCATGCGTACGCCTACGGCGGCCCGGAGCTTGCGATCAAGACGATCAACCAGAATTTCGGCCTGGATATCGAGGATTATGTGACGGTCAACTTCGCGGCGATGGCGGAGATTGTCGACGCCTTCGGCGGTGTGGACATCGAAGTGACCGAGGGTGAAATTGCGGAGCTGAATAAGAATTTACAGGAGCTGATAAATAATAGTCCCGAGTCTTTATCAGGTCCGGGAGAATTGTATACCGGCGAAGCAGGTCTTGCGCACCTGGACGGCAATCAGGCGGTTGCATACGGCCGCATCCGCAATATCGGAAACGACAACGAGCGTGTTGAACGTCAGCAGGAGGTTCTGTCGGCGCTGCTCGGCAAGCTCAGCTCGATTTCGCCGCTTGAATATCCCGGCCTGATCAGCAAGCTGGCGCCGCTGTGCGAGACGTCTCTGTCCGTCAGCGATATCCTCGGCTTTGCGCCGATCGTTGTGAACGGCTTTGAGATCGAGCGGCTCTCGATCCCGAGCGATGAAGAGGGCTACGAATCCGGCTACGGCGAGGGCGGCGGCTGGATGTGGTTCTACGACGTCGAGCAGGCCGGCGCGCATATCCGTCAGTTTATCTACGAAGACCGGTACGTTGCGTAACGGAACAATGAGGGGGTTATTTTGATGCAGAAACCGATTCTGGTCGTTATGGCGGCCGGCATGGGCAGCCGGTACGGCGGCCTGAAGCAGATCGATCCCGTCGGCAAAAACGGCGAGATCATCATGGACTTTTCCGTGTTCGACGCGCTGCGCGCCGGCTTTTCCAAGGTGGTCTTTATCATCAAGGAGGAGCTTTACGCGGATTTCCGGACGGTCGTTGGCGACCGCGTTGCAAAGTACATGCCGGTTGAATATGCGTTCCAAAAGCTCACGGACCTGCCGGAGGGCTTTGCGGTCCCGGAAGGGCGCGTGAAGCCGTGGGGAACGGGCCATGCGGTGCTGGCGGCCCGGGCGCACATCGACGCGCCGTTTGCGGTCATCAATGCCGATGATTTTTACGGCGCCGAGGCGTTTGCGAAGATCGGCGAATTCCTGCAGAACGCAGAAAGCGCGGACGGAAAGGCACACTGGGCGATGGTCGGCTACCATCTCTGCAATACGCTGACTGAAAACGGCCATGTGGCGCGCGGCGTCTGCGTGGAAAAGGACAGCGTGCTCGACACGATCGTGGAGCGCACGCATATTGAGCGGCGCGCGGACGGACCGGCTTACACGGAGGACGACGGCCAGACGTGGCATGCGCTGGCGGAGGACGCGACGGTATCCATGAACCTGTGGGGCTTCACGCCGGATTTTGTGGAGGACCTGCAGCGGGGCTTCACGGCGTTCCTCGAAAACGATGTGCCGAAGAACCCGCTCAAGGCCGAGTATTTCCTGCCGTTTGTCGTCAACGACCAGATCCGCGCCGGCAAGGCCGATGTGCGCGTGCTCAAGTCCGGCGACAAGTGGTACGGCGTGACCTACAAGGAAGATAAGCCGGTCGTCATGCGGGCGCTGGCCGACATGATGGAATCCGGCGTGTATCCGGATCCGCTCTGGAAGTAATCCGGAAAAATAAAGATCAGAGGAGGCAGACAGATGGCAGCCGAGTTCACAGAAGACAAGATCCTTTGGGAAGGGCGCAAGCACTGGCTCTGGTTCCCGTTCTCCTTCACGAAGTATTCGCTGACGGAGGATCGGTTCTACAGCCAGAAGGGGTTGCTGAACACGCATTACGACGAGCTTCTGCTCTACCGCGTGACGGACATCTGCCTGACGCGCTCGCTCGGACAGAAGATCTGCGGGACGGGCACGATCACGCTGACCTGCAAGGGTGATGCGCAGCGCGTTGTGACGCTGCGCAACATCAAGGACTCCATCCGCGTGAAGAACAACCTTTCCCGCCTGGTGGAAAAGGCGCGGGAGGAGCGCAGCATTATCGGCAGGGAATTCTTCGGCCCCGGCGGGGAAGAGCCGGACGAAGATCCCGTATTGTGAGTATTTGGAAAGAGGTGTTGTGTCGGGATGAAAAAGGTTTGTATGCTGCTGATGGGTGTTCTGTCGGCATGGATGCTCTGCGGCTTTGCGCCGATGATGCCGACCGGCGATCCGCGTCAGTTCGGCCTGATGATTGCAATCGTCGTTATTTCGGGGCTTGCGGTCGTCGCGCTGGTCGTCTGGCTTGTGATCCAGAGCAGAAAGGGCAAGCATTCGAGACGCAAGCG
>DSLMC04103__coassemble_4435_pt1 | contig 4538 bp, 3 predicted proteins | sample DSLMC04103__metabat2_low_PE_017 | metagenome-assembled genome bin DSLMC04103 | reverse complement strand
TGAGCGTGTATCTCTGCCCGTACTCGAGCATCACCGGCTTTTCAAACGTGCCGGTGCGAATTTCCGGTCCCTTCGTGTCGAGCAGGATCGCGACCGGCACATCGAGCTCACGGCGGAGCTTCTTCACCATGTCGGCGCGGCGCTTGTGCTCCTCGTGCTTGCCGTGCGACATGTTGAGTCGGGCGACATTCATACCGCTGAGGATCAGCTTGCGCAGGATGGCCTCATCGTCCGTTGCGGGACCGAGCGTGCATACGATTTTTGTTTTTCTCATAGTCAGAGCTCCTCGCATTCTTTTTTACATCCAAGCCCAAAGGCGTTTCGTCTTATATATGTATACTATACAGGAAATACGCCAAAAAATCAAGCGGCACACCATTTGTCCCTGCAAATTTTACCAAAACTTAAGCGCGGCGCCGGAAAATGCGGCGGGCGGGCTTTTTCTCCGCAGCATCGTCCCGCCGGCCGCCGAGGAAGCGTTTTTCGATTTCGCAGAGCGCGAGCGGCATCAGCGAGAGCGCGGCGACGATCCCCCACTGGGGCAGCGTCAGCGCGGCGGTGCCGAAAAGCGCCGCGGCGGGCGGGAAGACGATGACGCCGACCATCAGCGCCGTGCAGACCAGAAAAGAGAGGTTGAGCCAGCGGTTCTTCAGCATGCCGCGGCCGAGCACCGGCTTTGCGCTGCGCATGTTGAAGCTGTGCACGAGCTGCGAAAGGCTGAGCACCGCGAACGCCATCGTGCGGCCGACCACCGGCGACGCTGGGTCGGTGTCGAACAGCGCGCGGCCCGCGGAAAACGCGAGCAGCGAAAGCGCGCCGATCATCATGCCCTCGACCGCCATCGAAAAGCCGAGGTCGTTCGAAAACACGGTGTTGTCCTGCGGGTTCGGCGGCGCCTGCATCACGTCGTCCTGCGGCGGGTCGCCGCCGAGCGCGAGCGCGGGGAGCGAATCCGTGACGAGGTTCACCCACAGAAGCTGCGCGGGCAGAAGCGGCGCGGGCGCGTGCATCAGGAACGCCGTCAGCACCACCAGAATCTCGCCGACGTTGCAGGACATCAGAAAGTGGATCGTCTTGCGGATATTCCGGTAGACCGTGCGGCCCTCGCGCACCGCGGAGACGATCGTCGCGAAATTGTCGTCGGTCAGCACCATGTCCGCGGCGTTTTTCGCGACCTCGGTGCCGCTTCTGCCCATCGCGCAGCCGATGTCCGCAGCCTTGAGCGCCGGCGCGTCGTTGACGCCGTCGCCGGTCATCGCGGTGACAAGCCGCAGGCGGCGGAAAGCCTTGACGATGCGCAGCTTGTGCGCGGGCGAAACGCGCGCGAACACCGAGCAGGTTTTGACGGACGCAAGCAGCTTTTCGTCGCTCATCGCCTCGAGCTCGGCGCCCGTCGTCACCTTTTCCGCATCGATGCCGAGCCGCCCGGCGATCGCCGCAGCCGTCGAGGGCTGGTCGCCGGTGATCATGACCGGCCGGATGCCGGCCGCCCGGCACTCGAGGACCGCCTGCTTCGCTTCGGGGCGCGGCGGGTCCTCGAGACCGATCAGCCCGAGGAACGTGAGGCCGCTTTCCGCCTCATCGTCCGAGCCGGGCAGCGCGTCCGCCTGCTTTTCCGCCACGGCGAGCACGCGCAGCGCATCGCGCGCCATCTCGGCGTTGCGGGCAAGGATGCGCCCGCGCAGATCGCCGGAAAGCGGCAGCGTCTGTCCGCCGCTCTTCGCCGCCGTGCAGCGCTGCAGGATGAGGTCCGGCGCGCCCTTCACGATCACCCGGTAGCCGTTTTCCGTGCGCAGGATCACCGTCATGCGCTTGCGCTCCGACGTGAACGGGATCTCCGCCGCCTTGACCCGCCCGGCGAGCAGCTTTTCCAGCTCCGGCGCCGCGGCCGCAATCGCCGTTTCGGTCGGCGCGCCGATCAGCCGCCCGTTTTCAAGCTCCACCGTCGTGCACAGCGCCGCCGCAGCGAGCATGTTGCCCGCCGCTTCCGTTTCGAGCAGTCCCGCGCCGTCCGCACAGCGCACGACGGTCATCCGGTTCTGCGTCAGCGTGCCGGTCTTGTCGGAGCAGATCACCTGGCAGCTTCCGAGCGTCTCCACCGCCTGCAGGTGCCGGATGATCGCCCGCTTCGCCGCCATGCGGCGCACGCCGAGCGCGAGGACAATCGTGACGACGGCCGGAAGCCCCTCCGGGATCGCGGCGACCGCAAGGCTGATCGCGATCATGAACATCTCGAGCGGGTTGACGCGCTGGATCAGGCCGATCACAAAAATCACCGCGCAGATCAGGACGACGAGCAAACCGATCACCTTGCCGGTCTTGCGCAAGCGCGCCTTGAGCGGCGTGTCCGGCGTTTCCTCCTCGCCGAGCATCGCGGCGATCCGGCCCATTTCGGTCTCCATGCCCGTCGCGGTCACGACGCCGACGCCGTGGCCGGACGCGACGCCGGTGCCGGAGAAGAGCATGTTTTCGCGTTCGGCCGCGCCGGTTTTCTCCGCGCAGACCGCGCCGGCCGACTTCGCCGCCGGGACGGACTCACCGGTCAGCGCGCTCTCCTCGGCGTAAAGCTGCGTGCTCTCGAGCAATCGCAGGTCCGCCGGCACGACGTCGCCCGTTTTGAGCAGGACGATGTCGCCGGGCACGAGCGCTTCGCTCGTCAGCACGGCGCGTTTGCCGTCGCGCAGGACGGAGGCGTGCGGCGCGGACATCGTGCGCAGCGCCTCGAGCGCGTGCTCCGCCTTTGCCTCCTGCACCGTGCCGATCAGCGCGTTCGCCATCACGATGCCGAGAATCAGCAGCGTGTCGGCGAAGTCCGCCTCCCCCTGCAGGCACGAGGTCGCAAAGGAAACCGCGGCGGCGCCGAGCAGGATCAGCACCATGAAATCGCCGAACTGCAGGATGAAGCGCTGCAGAAGCGTTTTCTTTCTGCCTTTTTTCAGGGCGTTCGGGCCGTATTTCTGCAGGCGCGCTTCGGCGTCCGCCGCGCGCAGCCCGCTTTCCCGGTCGCTTTTCAGAATGCGGAGCGCCTCCGCTGCGTCCATCGCGTGGAACGCCGTGTTTTCCGTCGTCTGTTTTGACATGTCCCTGCCTCCTTTTGGAACATGCTTATGCGGAAGCGCTGCCGTTTAGAAGGGCGCAAAAGGGCTTGTGCAAAGCCGGAATCTGTGATAAGCTATACGTCGCGCCCCGCCGGGTGCGCCTTTCCGATTGACAGGCTCCGCCTGCTGTGCTATCCGTCTTTTCATTTTCAACTTTCCGTTTGCTTTCAGCGCACCGACTTGCCCGGCGCTGCGTCCGGGCGCGGCCCGCGCAGCGCTTCGAGCGTCTTCCGGACATTGTGCGCCGCATCGGACTGGATCTCGACGACGCGCGCGCCGCGGGCTTTCGCGATGTCGCGCAGGTCGCAGGCGATCGCCGTGTGGAACGAGCACCCGACGACGAGGAACACGTCGCCCGGCTCCAGTGCAAACACCATTTCGTACGCCTTTTCGTAATTCGGCGCGGGGTCGCCGTACAGCACGGGCTTGCCCTGCAGCGACCACGCCGCATCCATCTCGTCGTCCTCCGGCAGGCAGCCGTGCAGCTCGACGGCGTCGCTGCCCGCCGCGCGGTGCAGGCCGTCGATGTTCATCGTGATGATCGGGATCCCGTATTCCGCGAGCGCGATGTGCGCGTCGTTCGGCTTTGCGCCGTTCATGTTTTCCTTGAGCTGCCGGATCACCGCGTTGTACGCCGCATGGTGCGACTGCGCAAAGCTCCGGAACAGCTTTTCCCGCACGTCGGGCGTTTCCATGAAGGTCGGGATATTGCTCTGCTTCGAAATGCCCGCGCCTGTAAACGCCAGAATCTTCATCCTGCTTCGCTCCTTTCCGTCAAAACAGCCCGCCGCGGCTTTCGCCCGGCAGGCTGTTTCCGTCTGTATTCAGCATCCCTGGGCCCCATGGGATACAGCCTTCCCGCCGCCATTGGTGCCGCCCTGGCCGCCCCTGACCGGAAGGTCATCAGCGTTTCCGGGGACGGCGGATTCCAGATGAACCTGCAGGAGCTGGCCACCGCCAAAGCCCTGGAACTGCCCATCCTGGTCTGCATCTTCAACAATACCCACCTGGGGAATGTGCGGCAGATGCAGAGGTTCTTCTATGGAGAGCGGTACTCCTCCACCTGCCTGCGGTACAGAAAGAGCTGCGGACGGGTCTGCCAGCAGGGGGGCCAGTGCCCTACCCCCGACTACCTGCCCGATTTCCTCCAGCTGGCCAAGAGCTATGACTGCCCTGCCTGGCGGGTCACCAAACCGGAGGAAGTGGAACCGGTGCTGACCCAGGCCCTGGCCCACACAGGCGGCCCCGCCCTGGTGGAGTTCCTGGTGGACGAGGAGGAAGTGGTCATGCCGGTGGTCCCCTTCGGCAAGGCCCTGAACCAGATGATGCTGGATTACTAAGGAGGGGTGCGCCATGAATCGTACTGATACTGATATGAAAAAGCGCTGGATCTGCCTGTTTGTAGAGAACCAGACCGGTACCCTGGCCCGGATCTCGGGG
>DSLMC04103__coassemble_4354_pt1 | contig 4606 bp, 2 predicted proteins | sample DSLMC04103__metabat2_low_PE_017 | metagenome-assembled genome bin DSLMC04103 | reverse complement strand
AAGAGAAGGAAAGCGGGAGCTTCTCCAACAGAACGGAGAGGACAAGGAAGCCGGCCTGGACGCCATGCAGCAGGCGATCGAACTCTGGTATGCGGAAAAGGCAGCCTATGAGAAAGATAAAAACGACCCGAGTGCCGGTCATTATGCAGCGCTGATCGATCCGACGTACAAGACCATCGGCATCGCCGCCTTCCAGGGAGAGGGCAGCGAGCTTGCGGCGACGGCGGCGGAGCTTTCCACCGCGGAGGCGCCGGAGAGAGAAGCCGCTTTGCAGAATGCGGAGGACGGAACGGTGACCGAGCAGCAGATCGAGGTCGCGGCGGAAAGTCTGTCGCTCTCGATCACTGCGGACGGCGCCAAACTGAAAGAAAAGGAAACGCTTGCGCTCGGCCTTTCGGCGACGGTCACGTTCGGCGAGGGGGATGCTGTGCGCAAGACGGCGTGCACGGTCATATCGCAGGTGCAGTGGAGCTCCTCTGATACAGCGGTCGCGACGGTGGATGAAACCGGCGTGGTGACGGCCATCACGCCGGGCGAGGCGGAGATCACGGCGGCGGTCGGCGGCTGCAGCGCGTCGGTGGCGCTTACCGTCGAGGCGCTCGAGCCGGAGCCGACGGAAGAACCGTCCGAGGAGCCGAAGCCGTCGGAGAAGCCGTCCGAGGAGCCGAAGCCGTCGGAGAAGCCGTCCGAAGAGCCGGAGCCGTCGGAGGAACCGTCCGAAGAGCCGAAGCCGTCGGAGAAACCGTCCGAAGAGCCGAAGCCGTCGGAGGAACCGTCCGAAGAGCCGGAGCCGACGGAGGAGCCCTCCGAGGAGCCGAAGCCGACGGAGGAACCGTCGGAGGAGCCGTCGGAGGAGCCGGAGCCGACTGAAAAGCCCACACCGACATCCACGGCAAAGCCTACGGCGACCCCGAAGCCGACAGAGACGCCGAAGCCCACCCCTGTCCCAACGCCGTCTCCGACGCCCGTAAAGACAGACCCGGCGTACACGCTGCGCATCGACCGGGAGGGCTTCACGATCACCGACGATCTGAAGGCGGCCGGACTCGACAGCGAGGAGAAGATCCGCGCGGCGTTTGAAGCCGCGTGGGAAGGCGAGACGATCAAGGGCGTGCAGTACCTTGACGTGAAGCTGCAGGTCAGCACGGACGGAAACGCGACCTGGCAGGTCGTCGGCGAGGAAGCGTATGCGGACGGCGGCAAGTTCATCGGTCTGCCCCGCCCGGAGGGCGCCGGCGCACAGGATGCGCTCGTCGTCTACCACATGTACGCGGAGGATATGCTCGGCCACAAGGCCGGGGACATCGAGGTGTTTGAGAGCGACGACATCCGCGTGGAGAACGACCTCGTCCTCCTGACGGTGAGCGGCTTCTCGCCGTTTGCGGTCGTCTGGAAGGAAGCCCCGCCCGAAACGACGTCGGCCGGAAAGACGCGCTCGGGCGATGCACAGCCGACGGCGACGCCGGTGCCGACCGCGGAAGCGACAGCCGCGCCGAGCGCAGCGCCGACGAACGGCCCGGACCTGAAGGTTCCGCCGACCGGCGACGCCACGCCGTTTGCGGCCCTTGGTGCGGCGGCCTCCGCCTCTGCCGCGGGCCTTGCAGCGCTGCGCCCGCGCAGGAGAAGGAAGCGGTAAATCGAATTGCACAGAGAAAACGCTGTCCGGCGCCGCCGGGCGGCGTTTTTTGCGTATTCAATGCGGCGTTTTTTGCGCGTTCGATTGCGCGCGCCGCGCCGGTGTGCTACAATTTTACCGAAGCGGCTTCTGCGGCCGCCCGCGCAGGCGGGGCGCAGGGCCGAAAGCGGGAGGAGAGAAGCAAAATGAAGGTTTTGATCGCGATGGATTCGTTCAAGGGCAGCCTTTCGTCGCTTGCGGCGGGCGAGGCGGTCCGCGCCGGCCTGCTGCGCGCGATGCCGAAGGCCGACGCGGTGGTCTGCCCGCTGGCCGACGGCGGCGAGGGCACGGCCGAGGCGCTGACGGCGGGGCTTCGCGGCGAGATGGTTTCGGTCGAGGTCACGGGGCCGCTCGGCGCGCCGGTCGTCTGCCGGTACGGCGTTGCGGGCAGCCTCGCGATCGTCGAGATGGCGGGCGCGGCGGGTCTGCCGCAGGTGCCCGCGGAAAAGCGCGACCCGCTGGCGACGACGACCTTCGGCGTGGGCGAGGTGATCCGCGACGCCATAGCCCGCGGCTGCCGCCGGTTTGTGATCGGCCTCGGCGGAAGCGCGACGAACGACGGCGGCGCGGGGATGCTGCAGGCGCTCGGGTTCGACCTGCTGGACGAAGACGGCGCGCCGATCCCGCGCGGTGCGGCCGGGCTTGCGCGCCTGCGCACCATCGCCGCGGACCGCGTACTGCCGGCGCTGCGCGGCTGCACATTCCGCGCGGCGTGCGACGTGGAAAACCCGCTCTGCGGCCCGCTCGGCTGCAGCGCGGTGTTCGGCCCGCAGAAGGGCGCGAAAGCGGCGGACATCCCGAAGATGGACGGCTGGCTGCGCGGGTTTGCGGCCCTTGCCAAAACGGTGTTCCCCGAAAGCGACGCGGATTTCCCCGGTTCCGGCGCGGCGGGCGGCATGGGCTTTGCGCTGCGGACCTTCCTCGGCGCGTCGCTGGAGCCGGGTGTTTCGATCGTTCTGGAGGAGACGGGGCTTGCGGAGAAGATCCGCGCGGCGGACATGGTGGTGACCGGCGAGGGTCGGCTCGACGCGCAGACGGCGATGGGCAAGGCGCCGGCGGGCGTTGCGCGCCTTGCGAAGCGATACGGGAAGCCGGTGGTCGCGTTTGCGGGCGGCATTGCGGACGGCGCGCAGGCCTGCCACGCGGCGGGGATCGACGCGTTTTTCCCGGCGGTGCGCGGCGTGACGACGCTCGAGGAGGCGATGCGCCCGGAGACAGCGGCCGAAAATCTCGCTGCCGCCGCCGAGCAGACATTCCGCCTTGTGGCGGCGGGCACGGCCCGCACCGAAGTCGCGGAATCGCGTGTGTACACACGCTTCGACGGTGCATGAAAGAAACTGTGTGGTCGCGGCGTGGGCGGGGCGGTATACTGTGAAGTTGCGGCGGGGGGACTGCGCGGGAAAGGAGGGGATGTGCGATGCACGACATTTGGAATCCGTGGCACGGGTGCGTCAAGTGCAGCGAGGGCTGCGCGCACTGCTACATGTATTTTCTGGACGGCCAGCGCGGCAAAAACGGCGCGGAGATCTACCGCACGAAGACGGGCTTCCGCTACCCGCTGAGCCGCGACCGCGCGGGGAATTACAAGGTGAAAAGCGGCGAGCAGCTGCGCGTCTGCATGACCTCCGACTTCTTTCTCGAGGAGGCCGACGCATGGCGGCGCGCGGCGTGGGAGATCATCGACCAGCGCCGGGACGTGGTGTTTTTCCTGCTGACGAAGCGCCCGGAGCGCGTGGAAAAGTGCCTGCCGTTCAACTGGGGCGGCGGCTGGGAGAACGTCTTTTTCAACGTGACGTGCGAAAACCAGCGCCGGGCGGACGAGCGCATCCCGATTCTGCACAGCCTGCCGTTCAAGCACAAGGGCGTCATGACCGCGCCGCTGATCGGGCCGATCGAGATGGAAAAGTACCTCGCGCAGGGGCAGATCGAGCAGGTGATCTGCGGCGGCGAGAACTACGACGGCGCGCGTCCGTGCAATTTCGACTGGGTGCGCGCGCTGTCCCGCCAGTGCCGCGCGCACGACGTGACGTTCAGCTTCATCGAGACGGGCACGAATTTCATCAAGGACGGCCGCCGGTACTTCATGCCGAACAAGCGCGTGCAGAGCGAAATGGCGTTCAAATCGGGCGTTTCGTTCCGCGGCAGGCCGATGCGGTTTTATCTGGAGGACGAGTACGGCGAGATCCCGCCTGAGCGGCTGTATGCGCCGCACTTCGGCCCGCAGTGCAAAAACTGCGGCAGCCGCCTGACCTGCAACGGCTGCGCAAACTGCGCGCGGTGCATGGTCCTCGACCCGAAAGGGTAAGGAAACCCTCGCCGGGGGTTCCCCGATACGGCGCAGCCGTATAAAAAGAGATTGAAAATTTGCGCAAAAAAGATGCCGACCAGTGCGGCATCTAACAATTTCTGTTGCAATAACACGAAATTTGTGTTAATTACTATATATCGTAATTGTTGGAGTGTGGAAGCGTGTATATCTTCGAAAAAATATCGGGAAAATGTGAATATGGAAAAAAAGTCGTTTACCGTTTGGGGTAGGGCGTCGCGACTGCGGCACGTTGCCGCCCGCCGCCGTGTGTGTGCCCGCCTATACCGCGCAGTACGCATCTACCGCCGCGACCACATAGCCGATTTCCTTCACTCAACAGAGCGCGTGTCAACACGCGCCCCCCGCGACTTCGCCGCGGCACGTTGCCGCTGCCGCGACCACGCAGTGTTTTTCACGCACTGCCGAAGCGTGTGCACACACGCGATTCCGCGACTCCGGTGCGGGCCGTGACCGCCCGCCGCCGCGACCACTTAGCTGGTTTCCTTCACATAACAGAGCGCGTGTCAACACGCGCCCCCCGCGACTCCGCCGCGGCACGTTGCCGCCCCCGCGCGTTGGCGCACGGCTTCGTAGAACATGACTGTGGCGGCGCAGGCCACGTT
>DSLMC04103__coassemble_4123_pt1 | contig 4804 bp, 4 predicted proteins | sample DSLMC04103__metabat2_low_PE_017 | metagenome-assembled genome bin DSLMC04103 | reverse complement strand
ACCCACGATGGATATGGTTTGAATACGTACCCCCGAATCAATAGTGCTGGAAAGTATGAAGGCAGCATATTTGATCCGGATGGAAATCTTATAGAAATTACGGAATGAAGACCTCTTTGCTGTGAGGCGGGTCTTGTCGGTTTTCCTGAAACGGGCCGGAAAACTGCGCTCTTGCAAAAGAAGGGATGCAGGCGTATAATTTGAGTGCAACATTCTGTTTGAAACGATTCGGGGGAAAGGGGAAACTGTATGCGCACGAAAGACGAAATGCCGGCCTGCCCGGTTGCGACGACCGTGCAGCTCATCGGGAGCAAGTGGAAGCTGCTGATTATGCGAAATCTGCTCAAGCGGCCCTGGCGCTTTAACGAGCTGCGGCGGGATCTGGACGGGATCAGCCAAAAGGTGCTGACGGACAGCCTGCGCTCCATGGAGGAGGACGGCATCATCACGCGCACGGTTTATCCGGAGGTTCCGCCGCGGGTGGAATACGCGCTGAGCGAGCTGGGCGAGTCGATGCGGCCGATCATTCAGGCAATGGAGCAGTGGGGCACGGAATACAAAAAGAACTATGCCGAATAGGTTTTGGCTTGTCCGTGCGCGGCGGTTTCCACACGTTGTTCGCTGCGCGGAAGACCGCAGAAAAATATACGGTTTGACGGCGGCCCGCTTTTTTAGTATAATTTGAGGGATTTTGAAAGCGGCGGCCTGAATATGCGTGCCCGGAAAGGTGCGTGTGCAAAAGGCTGCGGCCGGCGCGTATTTCGCGGTATGGCGCGCTTTCGCAGAAAACGAGAGTGATCGGAGAATTCGGAGGATAAACCATGAAAACCAGTACAATCCGGCGTTTTATCGCTGCAGCGGCTGTGGCCGCGATGCTGACAGGCTGTGCGGCGCCCGCGGAGCAGAGCGAAACGAGCGAAATCTCGACACAGTCCCAACAGTCTCAAGCCGCCACATCGTCTGCACCGGCGCAGGAGATGACGTTCACGGACGCGCTCGGGTATACCGTACAGCTGTCCGGCTGGGACCGCGTCGCTTCGCTGTACGGCAGCTTTGCCGAGACATGGGTGCTCGCCGGCGGATCGCTGGTTGGCGCGACGGTCGACGCGGTGGAGGAGCGCGGGATGGAGCTCGGCGATGGCGTAGCCTTGCTCGGCAGCGTCAAAGAGCCGAATCTGGAGGAAATCATTGCGGCTGACCCGGATTTTCTGATCCTCTCGGCGGATATCGCCGCGCAGGTCGACATGCACGACGCGCTGACCTCCGCGGGCATCCCGCACGCCTACTACCGTGTAGACGGCGTCTCCGATTACCTTGCAATGCTGGAGCAGTTCTGCCAGATGACCGGCCGCGAGGATCTGTATGAAGAAAACGGCCTTGCCGTGCAGGCGGAAGTCGACCGCGTTCTGGAGGCCGTGCAGGACGAGCCGCATCCGACCGTGCTGCTGCTGCGCGCTTTCTCGAGCGGCGCCAAGGCGAAGGGCGACGACAATCTGGCCGGCGTTATCCTGCGGGATCTCGGTGCGGAAAACCTCGTCGAGAAGCATGAAAGCCTTTTGGAGGATGTGAGCCTCGAAGAGGTGATCGCCGCGGATCCCGATTTTATCTTTGTCGTAACGATGGGCTCGAGCGAGGAAGCGGCGCTCGACTACATGGAGCAGAATTTTGAAAGCAACCCGGCGTGGGCGGAGCTGACCGCCGTTCAGGAGGACCACTATGTCCTGCTGCCGAAGGAGCTGTTCCATTACAAGCCGAACGCGCGCTGGGGGGAGAGTTATGCCTATCTTGCGAAAATCCTGTATCCGGAGCTTGCCGCCGAAATCGGGTAAGGGCCGCGCCGCCATGCTGGCTGTGCTTGCCGCGCTGCTGCTGGCTTCCGTTTTGCTGAGCCTGCGGTTCGGTAGCCAGAATTATTCGCTGGCGCAGCAGATTGCCGCGCTGCGCGGCGGGGATACAAGCGACCCTGTATGGCGTATCCTCGTGCATGTCCGGCTGCCGCGCACGCTGGCGGGCCTTGCGGCCGGCGGCGCGCTGGCCACGGCCGGTGCGCTGATTCAATCCGTTCTGAACAATGCGATGGCGAGCCCGAACGTGATCGGCGTCAATGCAGGCGCAGGCTTTTTTGCGATGCTTGCCGTCACGCTGGCGCCGGGCGCGGCGGGCGTTCTGCCGGCTGCCTCCTTCCTCGGCGCGCTGTGCACGGCGCTGTTTATCTATGCGCTGGCGGCGCGGGCCGGGCTTTCCCGCACGACGCTGATTCTGGCCGGCATTGCGGTCAGCAGCATTTTGACGGCCGGCGTCAATGCAATCACGCTGCTGTATCCGGACGACGTGATCAACGCCACGGGCTTTATGCTCGGCGGTTTTTCCGGCGTGACGATTGCCTCGGTCGGGAATGCGGCGTGGTACATGGCCGCCGGGCTTTTGCTCGCCCTGTTTCTGGCGGCCGATTTGAACGTTTTGCAGCTCGGCGAAGAAAGCGCGCAGAGCCTTGGCCTGCACCTGGGGCGCACGCGGTTTCTCGCGATTTTGGCGGCCGCGCTGCTGGCCGGCGCTGCCGTGAGCTTTGCCGGACTCTTGGGATTTGTGGGGCTGCTTGTGCCGCACATGGTCCGGCGGCTTGTGGGAAACGACAACCGCTGGCTGCTTCCGGCGTGTGTTCTGCTGGGCGGCGCTTTCGTCCTTCTGTGCGATGTGCTGGCAAGGGTGCTGTTCGCGCCGTTTGAACTGCCGGTCGGTATCGTGATGTCTCTGCTGGGCGGCCCGTTTTTCCTGATTCTGCTGCTGCGCCACAAAAGGAGCCGCGTATATGATTGAGATTTGCCATGTGACGGCAGGCTATTTGCCGGATCAGAACATATTGCAGGATGTGAGCTTTACGGCGCCGCAAGGTCAGATCACGACGCTGATCGGGCCGAACGGGTGCGGGAAAACGACGCTGCTTCGCGCGGCGGCGCGGCAGCTTCCGCTCAAAGGCGGCGAGATCCGGATTGAAGGCCGGCCGATCGGCGCGTATTCCCGCAAGGCGTTTGCGCAGCTCGCCGCATTTCTGCCGCAGGTGCGCAGCGTGCCGGCCATTACGGTGCGCAGCCTTGTGGCGCACGGGCGGTTCCCGTATCTGGGATTTTCCCGCCAGCTGCGCGCCGCCGACAAGGCAGCCGTGCTCGAGGCGATGGAAATCACGGGCGTAGCGCCGTGGGCGGACCGCGACCTGCGCGCCCTTTCCGGCGGAGAGCGGCAGCGCGTCTATATCGCCATGGCGCTGGCGCAGGACACGAAGGCGATTTTTCTCGACGAGCCGACGACCTACCTCGATTTGCGCCATCAGTTCGAGCTGCTGGAGCTGCTCGAGATGCTGAAGCAGCGCGGCAAGACGATTCTGTTCGTTCTGCACGATCTGGCGCACGCGCTGCGCTACAGCGACCGCATTGTCCTGATGGAGGGCGGAAAGCTGGCGGGACAGGGAACGCCGGCGCAAATACTGGAAAGCGGTATGCTGGATGCAGTGTTCGGCATCTGCACGCACGCCGCGCCGGACGGCTACTGGTTCACGCCGCAGCATGGCGACACAGGAAGATTCTAAAAAGGCCGGAAACTGCGCGGCGCCCGGGATCTGCATCCCCGCACCCGGCGGTTTCTGCGGCGTTCACAATAAAACGAAAGGGTTTTTAATCATATGTATAAGCTTCTCAAACAGGAAAACAGGGCGCGGCGCGGCGAATTCCACACGGTGCACGGCACCATCCAGACGCCCGCGTTCATGAATGTCGCGACAGCGGCGGCGATCAAGGGCGGCCTCTCCGCGTATGATCTCCGGGAGATCAAATGCCAGGTCATGCTGTCCAACACGTACCACCTGCACCTGCGGCCGGGCGATGAGAACGTCCGCAAGCTGGGCGGCATCCACAAGTTTACGGGCTGGCAGGGGCCGGTGCTGACGGACAGCGGCGGCTTTCAGGTCTTTTCCCTCGCGAAGCTGCGGAACATCCGCGAAGAAGGCGTGACCTTCGCCTCACACATCGACGGGCACAGAATTTTTATGGGACCGGAGGAAAGCATGCGCATCCAGTCGAACCTCGGCTCGACGATCGCCATGGCCTTTGACGAGTGCATGCAGAACCCGGCGGAATACGACTATGCGCGGAACTCCTGCGCGCGCACGGTGCGGTGGCTCCGGCGCTGCAAGACGGAGCACGACCGCCTGAATGCGGCGGAGGGGACCGTCAATCCGCACCAGATGCTGTTCGGCATCAATCAGGGTTCGACCTATGCAGATCTGCGCATCGAGCACATGAAAGCGATCGCCGAGCTGGACCTCGACGGCTACGCGATCGGCGGGCTTGCGGTGGGAGAACCCACGGAGGAGATGTACCGCATCATCGAAGCCGTCGAGCCGCACATGCCGAAGAACAAGATCCGCTACCTGATGGGCGTCGGCACGCCGGCGAATATCTTGGAGGCTGTGTACCGCGGCGTCGATCTTTTCGACTGCGTGATGCCGAGCCGCAATGCGCGGCATGGGCACGCCTTTACGAATGCGGGCTGCCGGAATCTGCTGAACGCCAAATATACGCTCGACGACCAGCCGATCGACCCGGAGTGCGACTGCCCGGTCTGCCGGCGTCATTCCCGCGCGTATATCCACCACCTGTTCAAGGCCGGCGAGATGCTGGCCATGCGCCTGACCGTGATGCACAACCTGTATTTCTACAACAACCTGATGGAGCGCATCCGCGATGCGCTGGACGCAGGCACGTTCCAGTCGTTCTACGATACGTACGCGCAGGTGCTCGGGACAAGGATA
>DSLMC04103__coassemble_3480_pt1 | contig 5502 bp, 3 predicted proteins | sample DSLMC04103__metabat2_low_PE_017 | metagenome-assembled genome bin DSLMC04103 | reverse complement strand
TGGTCGATGTGCGCATCCAGCAGAATGCGGCGCCTGGCGTTCGGGTCGCCGAGCACGCCGGTCACGCCGCCGAGCGCGTCCGTCACCACCGTGTCGCAGAACGAAAGCGCCTCCTCCGCCGCGCGGAACGCCTCCTCCTCGCAGCCCGGCGTGCCGTGCGCGGCGCACAGCGCGCGGGTCAGCCGTTCGATCTCTTCATACATGGAATCCATCCAACCTTTCTTCGATATGTAGGGCAAAACAAAAGCCCCGCATTCCGGCGAGCAAAGGCCCACCCAAAGCGAGGCGTATTTCCGCAAATATTTACTTTGTGAAATACATGATGATGTTGATCACGATGACCAGTGCGAAAAAGCCCAGCGCTATGAACTTCGTCCAGCGAGCGAGAAACGCATCGATCGAACGGGATTTATTCTTCGAGAGGAACGTATCCGCACCGCCCATGACCGCACCGATATTCTGCTGGTGGCCTTCCTGCAGAAGAACAACGAGAATGATCGCGATCGAGAACAGAAGCAGAATGATACCGAAAACAATTTCAACTACACCCATGGTTTTACCTCCTTCTGCAAGAGCAGCACCGCGCCGGGCCGTCGGCCCCGCCTCTGCGCCGCGCCGCATAGAATACTTTCGCATTTATAGCTTTCCTATCATAGCATAAAGCGCGCAAATTTGCAACCACATTTTTTAGAATTTTCCCGCATAAGCGCCCGCCTGCGGGCCATAATACGAGTACGGCAAACACAGTCACGCGTTTGTGCGTCCCGGATCGAAGCGGAATCGCGCTCAAAAAAGCGCAGGGCGGCCTCCCCAAAGGGCGGCAAAAGGCAGAGACCCGGTACGGACTGTATGTTGCCCGCCCTTCGACAGAACATAATTTCAGCACGCTTTCATACGGAGCAGCGCATATTTGCTTCATCCCGATGCACCGGGATCGCCGATCGGTTCGACGGCCGGCAGCGGATATGCCGGCCGGGAAACACCCTTGCCCTCCGCCGTTCATCCACCGATGAGCGGGAAAGCCTGGTGGATGGACGTTTTGCCGGAGGGCTGATTTTTTTGCCCGAAACGCGGTTGACAGCGCCGGCGGCCTCCGGTATAATGGGTGAAAATCGCACCGGGGGCGAACAACGATGTATCGGAAAATCGGCATTCTCTGCGCCGGAGACAGCGAGCTTGCGCCGTTCCTGCCGCACCTTGATCACACGCGGACGAGCGAAAAGGCGCTGCTGAAGTTTTACGAGGGGACGCTCTGCGGCCTGCCCGCCGTCCTGCTGTACAGCGGCGTGTGCAAGGTCAATGCGGCGATCGCCGCCCAGCTCCTCATCGACACGTACCGGGCGGACGCCGTGATCAACGCCGGGACGGCCGGCGGCATGGACCCGTCGCTCAAAATCTTCGACACCGCCGTCTCCACAGCGGTCGCGTACCACGACGTCGCCGACGACATCCTGACCGACTTTCACCCGTGGCTCGAATCGATCTGGTTCCCGGCCGACCCGACGCTGCGCGCATGCGCCGAAGCCGCGGCCGCAAAGCAGCCCCACGAATACGCCGTGCGCTTCGGGCGCATGGTGACCGGCGAAGCCTTCATCACGGACGACGGCCGGCAGGAGATCAACGCGCGCTTTGCGCCGCTCACCGTGGATATGGAGTCGGCCGCGGTCGCGCATGTCTGTCACGCGAACGGCGTCCCGTTCCTCGCGATCCGCACGGTCACCGACACGGCCGACCACAGCGGCACCGGGAATTTCGAGCTGAACTGCGAAAAGGCCTCGGCCATCGCAAAGGATTTCACGCTCGCGCTGCTGCGGGAAATTCAAAACGCATGAGCAGCCCGCCGGGATGAAACGCAAAAAGAGCGGGAAACCGCTCTTTTCCTTTATCCATATGCTTTTTATCTGCGACGCCGCGGCGCGGAGATTCATTACAGGGAAATCTGCGCATCCGGCTTTTCCTCGCCGTTCGGCAGCGCGCCGAGGGCGGGGATTTTCTTTTTGTAGCGCGCCGGGTTCTGCAGGTCGCCCTCCCGATAGAGTACGGCCGAAAGAACGCGCTGGCCCTTCTTGAGCGTCATCGCCGCGACGCCCTGCGTGTTCTTCGTCGTCTTCGGCGCGATCAGCCCCGTGTTGAAGAGCAGCATCCGGCCGCTCGAAGCCGTCAGCAGCACGTCGCAGTCCTCGGGAAGCTGCAGCGCCGCGACGAGCGGGGATTTGTCCGAATACGCGTTCAAAAGCTTGCGGCGGTTCGTCTTCGTGCTGTAGGCCGAAAGCTCCACCTTCGCGACCTTGCCGTTCTCAAAGACGAACAGCATGAAGCCGCTGTAGTCGGTCGTGACCGCCATGGCCGCCGCCGTCTCGCCCTCGTCCATCTGCAGGCGCGCGGGGATGTACTCGCCCATCACGCTGGCCTTCGTATCGGCAAAGTCGGCGGCGCGCGTCTTGTACACCTGCGCCCGGTCGGAGAAGAACAGCAGCTCCGCCGCGTTCGTCGACTCGAGCTGGTGCACGATCGCGTCGCCCTCCTTGAGCTTCTGCTCGCCGCCCATGCGCAGCGAAAGCGGTGTGATCTTTTTGAAGTAGCCCTCCTGCGTGAAGAACAGATTCACCGGGTAGTCCGGGATCTCTTCAACCGGCTCCTCCTCGCGGATCTCGTCGGCGTAGAGGATCAGGCTGCGGCGCGGCTGGCCGTACTTGCGCGCGATCTCCGAAAGCTCGCGCGTGATGATCGTCTTCGATGCGAGGACCGCTTCCAGATCGCGGATCTCCGCCTCGAGGCTCTCGATTTCCGCCGTGCGCTTCAGGATAAACTCGCGGTTCAGGTGGCGCAGCCGGATCTCCGCGACATACTCGGCCTGCACCTCGTCGATGCCGAAGCCGATCATCAGGTTCGGCACGACCTCGCTCTCCTCCTCCGTCTCGCGGACGATGCGGATCGCCTTGTCGATATCGAGCAGGATCGCCTGCAGGCCCTGGAGCAGGTGCAGCTTCTCCTTCTTCTTCGAGAGGTCGAAATACGTGCGGCGGCGGACGCATTCGATGCGGAACGCCGTCCACTCCTCGAACAGCTCGCGCACGCCGAGCACGCGCGGCACGCCGGCGATCAGCACGTTGAAGTTGCAGGCGAAGCTGTCCTCGAGCGTCGTCATCTTGAACAGGCGCTGCATCAGCTTTTCCGGGTCGGCGCCGCGCTTGAGGTCGATCGTGATCTTCAGGCCGTCGAGGCCCGTTTCGTCGCGGATGTCGGTCAGCTCCTTGAGCTTGCCCTGCTTGACGAGGTCGATCACCTTTTCGACGATCGCCTCGATCGTCGTCGTGGGCGGGATCTGCGTGATGTCGATGCAGTTTTCCGCCTTATCGTACGTGTAGCGCGCGCGCACCCGGATGCTGCCGCGGCCCGTGCTGTAGATCTGCTCCATCGTCTTGCGGTCGAAAATGATCTGGCCGCCGCCCGGGAAGTCCGGCGCCTGCATCGTCGAGAACAGGTCGTGCTTCGGGTTCTTCATCAGCTCGATCGCCGTGTTGCAGACCTCCGCGAGGTTGAACGGGCAGATCGACGACGCCATGCCGACCGCGATGCCGGTGTTGGCGTTGACGAGCACGGAGGGGAACGCGGCCGGCAGCAGCGTCGGCTCCTTCATGGTGCTGTCGTAGTTGTCGACAAAATCGACGGTGTCCTTGTCGATGTCGCGGAACAGCTCGCGGCAGATGTCGTCGAGCCGCGCCTCGGTGTAACGCGAAGCGGCCCAAGCCATATCGCGCGAATAGAATTTGCCGAAGTTGCCCTTTGAATCGACGTACGGGTGCAGAAGCGCCTCATAGCCGCGCGAAAGGCGCACCATCGTGTCGTAGATGGCGGCGTCGCCGTGCGGGTTCAGCTTCATCGTCTGGCCGACGATGTTCGCGCTCTTCGTCCGCGCCGAGCCGAGCAGATTCATCTTATACATGGTGTAGAGCAGCTTGCGGTGCGAGGGCTTGAAGCCGTCGATCTCCGGGATCGCGCGCGACAGGATGACGCTCATCGCGTACGGCATGAAGTTCTGCCGGATCGTGTCGTTGATGTCCTGCTCGACGATCTCGCCCGCGCCCGCGATGAAGCCCTGCATTTTCGTGGCGTTCTCACGCCGCGGCTGCTGTTTTTTTCTCGCCATGTCCTCTCTCCTTTACTGCCAGATTCCGCGCGGCCGCCCTGCGGCGGCTGCGCGCCCTCTCAAAACGCCCGTTCGCTCCGGTCAGGAAACGTCCAGATCGTCCATATATTCGCTGCCGTGCTCGGCGATGTAATCCTTCCGGCCGTTGAGGTTGTCGCCGAGCAGGATGTCGAACATCTGCGCCGTGCGCTCGGCGTCGCCGGGCTTCACCTGGATCAGGCGGCGCGTCTTCGGATTCATCGTCGTCAGGTTCATCATATCGGGGTCGTTTTCGCCGAGGCCCTTCGAGCGCTGGATCGTGTACTTCTGGCCCTTGAGCTCCTCGAGGAACTGCTCCTTCTCGCGCTCATTGTAGGCAAAGAACGTCTTGTCCTTCGAGGTGATCTCGTAGAGCGGCGATTCCGCAATGAACACCTTGTTCTGCTCGATCAGGTCGGGCGTCAGCCGGTAGAGCATCGTCAGCAGCATCGTGCGGATATGGAAGCCGTCGACGTCGGCATCGGTGCACAGGATGATCTTGCTCCAGCGCAGATTGTCCATGTCGAACGTCGCGAGGCTCTTGTTCGCCTTCGTCTTCACCTGCACGCCGCAGCCGAGCACCTTGATGAGATCCGTGATGATCTCGCTTTTGAAAATCTTGTCGTAGTCGGCCTTGAGGCAGTTCAGAATCTTGCCGCGGATCGGCATGATCGCCTGATAGTTCGGGTCGCGCGCCTGCTTGACCGCGCCGAGCGCCGAGTCGCCCTCCACGATGAAGATCTCGCGCTCCGCCGTATCCTTCGAGCGGCAGTCGACAAACTTGGCGACGCGGCCCGTGATGTCCATCTTCGCCGTCAGCTTGCCCTTGAGGTTCAGCCGCGTGCGCTCGGCGTCCTCGCGGGAGCGCTTGTTGATGAGCACCTGCGCGCCGATCTTCTCGGCTTCCATCGGGTTTTCGATGAAGTAGACCTCCAGATTGTGGCGGAGCATCTCGACCATGGCCTCCTGGATGCCCTTGTTGTTGATGGCCTTCTTCGTCTGGTTCTCGTACGAGGTCATCGTCGAGAACGACGACATGACGAGGACGAGGCAGTCCTCGATATCCTGAAACTTGATTTTGCTTTCGGACTTGTTGTACTTGCCGTTCTGCTTCAGGTACGCGTCGATCTGATAGACGAACGCGTTCTGCACGGCCTTGTCCGGCGCGCCGCCGTACTCGAGCCAGCTCGAGTTGTGGTAGTACTCCGTCAGGTGCAGGCGGTTGGAAAAGGCGAGCGCCACGTTGATCTTCACATTGTAAAGGGGAAGGTCTTCACGGTCGCGCACCCGCTTTTCGGACTGCCAGAACTGGACGGCGGTCATCGCGTCGTCGC
>DSLMC04103__coassemble_3250_pt1 | contig 5798 bp, 5 predicted proteins | sample DSLMC04103__metabat2_low_PE_017 | metagenome-assembled genome bin DSLMC04103 | reverse complement strand
TTCCTAATTATTTTTTTGTGCCGGTCGGCGAAGCCGATTGCCGCTTTGCTTGTTGCGGCAAAGGCACAAATCGTGTGTGAAAAAGTGTTTTTCACACTTATTCCCTTCCTTTTGTTGTTCTATCTGAAACGGCAGGCCGTCAGATTTCGGTTGTTTCTTTCGGCGTCTTCGGCTTTTTCTCGCGGCCGAGGAAGATGGCGAGGCCGCACAGCGAGATCGTGACGAGGAAGATCAGCGTGCAGAGCGCGTTGATCTCGGGCGTCACGCCGGTCTTGAGCTGCGAGTAGATCTTGAGCGGCAGCGTGTTCGAGTCGACGCCGGTGACGAAGAAGCTGATGATGACATCGTCGAAGCTCATCGCGAACGCGAGCAGCATGCCCGAGGCGATGGCCGGGGCGATCAGCGGCAGCACGATGTCGAAAAACGCGCGGACCTTCGAGGCGCCGAGGTCGAGCGCGGCCTCCTCGAGGCTCTTGTCCAGGCCGACGAGGCGCGCCTTGACGAGCATGAAGACGTACGGGATGCAAAACGCCGTGTGCGCGATGATCAGCGTCGTCATGCCGAACGGCAGGCCGATCAGCGAGAAAAAGACCATGAATACCATGCCCAGAATGATTTCCGGGATCATCAGCGGCAGCGTGGAAATGTATTCCATGATGCCCTTGCCCCTGAGCTGGACCTTCGACGAGCCGACCGCGCCGAGCGTGCCGATGACGGCCGCCGCGCACGAGGACGAGACGCCGAGGATGATGCTGTTCAGGAGCGATTCAAAAAGCGCGCGGTCGCGGAACAGCTCTTCGTACCATTTGAGCGAAAAGCCGTCCCAAACGGAGCTGATCTTGCTCTCGTTGAACGAGTAGATGATGACGAGCACGATCGGCACGTACATCAGCAGCAAAATCACGCCGAGATATACATTCGGAAGATGCGTTCTGTTTTTCAATGCTTCACCCATGCCTTTCTGCCCGCTTACACGAGGCCTTCGAGATCCTTGACGCCGGAGATCTTCCGGTACAGGGCGATCATCACGCTCGTGAGGATCGTCAGGATCACGGCGAGCGCCGCGGCGAACGGCCAGTTGTGCGCCTTCATCAGCTGGTCCTGGATCAGGCTGCCGACGAGCACAACCTTGTTGCCGCCGAGAATGTCCGCGATGAAGAACAGGCCCATCGACGGGATGAACGTGAGAATGACGCCCGAAAGCAGGCCGGGCAGCGTCAGCTTCAGCGTGACGGTGAAAAAGGCCCTGATGCGCGAGGCGCCGAGGTCGCGCGCCGCCTCAATCAGGCTCCAGTCGAGCTTTTCGGCGCTCGAGTAGACCGCGAAGATCATGAACGGCAGCAGGGCGTAGATCATGCCGACCACAACGGCCGGGTAGGTGTACAGCAGCCGCATCGGCTCGTCGGTGATGCCGAGCCCCATCAGCAGCTTGTCGAACACGCCGTTCGCGCGGAAGATGATGATCCAGCCGTACAGGCGGATCAGTGAGCTCGTCCAGAACGGGATCATCAGCAGCATCATCGTGCGCTTTTTCCACTTGGCCGTCAGCTTCGCCATGAAGTAGCCGAACGGGTAGCCGATCAGGATGATCAGCACGGTGCTGATGATCGCGAGCTTGAAGGACTCGACGAAGGTCTGCAGATAGACCGGCTCGAGGATATTCCGGTAATTATCGAGCGTGAACTGGTTCGTCACGCCCCAGGTTTCGGCGCGCTGCAGAAAGCTCAGGATCACCATGTAAACGAGCGGCCCAACGATAAAGACGAGCGTGAACACATAGAGCGGAAGCAGCATCAGCGCTTCCTTTTTCAGTTTTCTGCGCGGGTTTCTTTTCACGGCTCTACCTCCACGGCGGCGCCGTCCGCCCAGGTGAGGCCGACGGTATCGTCCGGCATCAGCGGGGAGTCGATGCCGTGGCGGCTTGCGACGAGCTCGCCGCATTCCTTCGTGTCCACGGTGATGCGCAGCATGCCGCCCGCGAAGGTCTTTTCGCGGATGACGCCGGTCAGGTAGCCGGGCTCGCCGCGCTGCAGCTCGAGCGCTTCGCTGCGCACGGCGAGACATTTGCCGCCGAGCGTCAGGATGTTGGCGGAGCCGACGAAGCGCGCGACGAAGGCCGTCTTCGGCCGGTCGTAGATCTCGTTCGGCGTGCCGAGCTGTTCGAAGAGGCCGTCGCGCATCACGGCGATGCGGTCGGACATGTTGAGGGCCTCCTCCTGGTCGTGCGTGATATAGATAAACGTAATGCCGAGTTTTTTCTGCAATCGCTTCAGCTCCGTCTGCATCATGCGGCGCAGCTGCAGGTCGAGCGCGCCGAGCGGCTCGTCGAGCAGAAGCACCTTCGGCGAATCGATGACGCTGCGGGCGATCGCGACGCGCTGGCGCTGGCCGCCGGAAAGCTCGCCGGGCATGCGGCTGCCGAAGCCTTCAAGCTGCACGAGCTCGAGCATTTCGCGCACGCGCGATTTGATCTCCGGCTTCTTCACGCCGCGGATCCGCAGGCTGTAACCGATATTCGCCTCCACCGTCATGTGCGGGAAAAGGGCGTAATTCTGGAAAACCGTGTGTACGCCGCGTTTATCGGGTTCGGTGTTCGTAACATCCGCGCCTTCAAGCAGCACGGTGCCGCTGTCCGGCACCTCAAGGCCTGAGATGATGCGCAGCGTCGTCGTCTTGCCGCAGCCGGAGGAGCCGAGCAGCGTGATGAATTCACCCGGTTCCACCTTCAGGTCGATGCCGTTTAAGACCGGCACGCCGCCAAAGGCCTTTTTGATCCCTTTTAGTTCCAGAATTTCGTCCATTTTCACGTCCCAGCTCCCTTACAGTTTGTTTCCATATCAATGTATTGTCTACCAATTTGGTATACGTCCCATTTTAGTTCCGATTATAGGGCAAACACCGCATTCTGTCAATGTTTTTGCGGAAAATTTATCCCCAGCCGTCCAGATGGGCGCGCTGCATGGCGCCCATAACTTTCTGCTTTAAGTCGGGAAAGCTTTTCTCCAGCCCGGCGATCAGCTCGGCCGTGTCCTGTCGGGCGGTCACGCCGTCGGCCGGGCAGCCGCTTTTGACGACGGGCAGCGCGAGCTTTTTCACGGCGCGGCGGATGTCCGCCTCCTCGCAGAAGACGAGCGGCCGGATCAGGTACAGGTCCTTGCGCGAAAGGTAGCTCTTCGGCGAAAAGCAGCCGATCTTCCCGCCGTAGAGCAGGTTCATCAGGAAGGTCTGCACCGCGTCGTCGAAGTGGTGGCCGAGCGCGATCTTGCCGCAGCCGGCGTCCTTCGCCATGTCGTGCAGGATGCCGCGCCGCATCCGGGCGCACAGGCTGCACGGGTTCTCCTCCTTCCGGTCCTCGAAGATGATCTTGCCGAGGTTCGTGCGGCGGATGCGGTACTCGACGTCCCACTCCCGGCAGAGCGCTTCGACCGCGCCGTAGTCCGTCTCCGCGCCGCCGAAGCACGGGTCGGCCGTCAGCGCGACGACCGTGTAGCGCTTCGGGTAGTACCGGCGCATCATGGCGAGCGCGTATAAGAGGTAGAGGGAGTCCTTGCCGCCGGAAACGCCGACCGCGATGCGGTCCCCCTCCTCGATCATTCCGTATCTGTCCGCCGCCGCGCGGACGTGTCCCATCAAAGCGTGCACCGGTTGCCCTCCTGCCGTGTAATGCCCGCCGGCCTGCGCCCGCGGGTCTGGTTTAAAAACGCGCCGACAAAACGCGTGCGTTTGAAAGCGCGCAGCGAAAAAAGAACAAAAAAAACGACCATCCTATTGGATGACCGCTTTGGATGTTGGCATCAACCTATTGTCCCGGGCCGTCTCCAGCCAAGTATCGTCGGCACAAGCGAGCTTAACTTCTGTGTTCGGAATGGGAACAGGTGGACCCTCGTCGTAATCAACACCAACTATTTTGTTTCCGCCTCATCTGACGGCCTAGTAATAATACCACACCGATTCCGAAATTGCAAGCCCTTTTTTCAAAAAAATTGAATTTTTCTGGAAAATTCAAGATGTTGTTGTGCGTTGGTTTGATATGCGCAGATATTGTGCCGGAAACCGTCGGCTTCCGGCACAATGCGGCGTATTGCGAAAGATCAAAGCGCGGCGAGCGCCTTGTAGCAGTCCTTGAGCGCGGGGTAAAGCTGCGTGTACATGCGGTAGAAGGCCTCGTACTTCGGCACGTTCTCCGCGATCGGGTCCTGCGGCGGGTTCAGGCGGATCACGCGGCGGCAGCCCTCCTGCACCGAGGGGTACAGGCCTGCGCCGACGCCGGCGAGGATCGCGACGCCGAGCGCCGGGCCCTCCTTCGAGACGACCGTGCGCACCGCGCAGTTGTACGTGTCGGCGAGCATCTGGCGCCACAGCTTCGAGGTTCCGCCGCCGCCGCACGCGAGCATGCCGTCGATCGAGACGCCCATGCCCTTCAGAATCTCCACGCTGTCGCGCTGGGAGAACGTGACGCCCTCCATCACGGCGCGCAGCATGTCGTATTTCGTGTGCATCGCGGAAAGGCCGATGAACGCGCCGCGGCAGTCCGGGTCGAGGTGCGGCGTGCGCTCGCCCATCAGGTACGGCAGGTAAATCAGGCGGTTGCAGCCGATCGGCGCGCGCGCGGCCTGCTGGTCCATCAGGTAGTACGGGTCGACGCCCATGCCGGCCGCCGTCTCCTTTTCGGCGCTGCAGAAGTTGTCGCGGAACCACTTGAGCGAAAGGCCCGCGCCCTGCGTGACGCCCATCACGTGCCAGGCGCCCGGCACCGCGCAGCAGAACGTGTGCACGCGGCCCTTCGGGTCGATCGAGATCTTGTCGGTGTGCGCGAAAACGACGCCGGAGGTGCCGATCGTCGTGAACGCCTTGCCGTCCTCGACGACGCCGGTGCCGACGGCCGCGGCCGCGTTGTCGCCCGCGCCGCCGACCACGATCGTGCCGGCCAGAAGGCCCGTGCGCTTCGCGGCCTCTTCGGAGATCACGCCGGTGATCTCGGGCGATTCATAGACCTTCGGCAGCAGCGCCTTGTCGATCTCGAGCTTTTCGAGCACCTCGTCGCTCCAGCAGCGGTTCGGCACGTCGAGCAGCTGCATGCCAGAAGCGTCCGAGACCTCGGTCGCGAAATCGCCGGTCAGCATGTAGCGGACGTAATCCTTCGGCAGCAGGATGTGCGCGCACTTTTCGTAGATCTCCGGCTCGTTGTTGCGCACCCAGAGGATCTTCGAGGCTGTGAAGCCCGTGAGCGCCGGGTTCGCGGTGATCTCAATCAGGCGCTTTGCGCCGACGCGCGCGGTGATCTCCTCGCACTCCTTCGCCGTGCGCTGGTCGCACCAGATGATCGAGCGGCGCAGCACGTTGCCGTCCCGGTCGAGCATGACGAGGCCGTGCATCTGGCCGGAGATGCCGAGGCCCTTGATGTCCGCGTTGTTCACGCCGCTTTCCGTGACGACGGCGCGGATCGTGTCCGCCGCGGCGTTCCACCAGTCGAGGGGGTCCTGCTCCGCCCAGCCGTTTTTCTCCTGGTACAGCGGGTATTCAATCGTTTTCGAGGCGACGACGTTGCCGTCCACGTCGAACAGAACGGTTTTGGTGCCGCTTGTGCCGAGGTCTACGCCGATCAGATATTCCACAAAAATCCATCCTTTCCTGCCGCGCGGGAAAAGGCCTGCCCGCACGGCTTTTCTGCCTGTTTTTTCTTTCTTTCATTTTGATTCATTTTTATATTTGTGTCAAGTCTTTTATCAAGAATTTAATTGAAACTCGCGCGGCGCTGTGCTAAAATATAGAAGAATCCCCCTTCCGAGGGGCGGTTT
>DSLMC04103__coassemble_3248_pt1 | contig 5800 bp, 4 predicted proteins | sample DSLMC04103__metabat2_low_PE_017 | metagenome-assembled genome bin DSLMC04103 | reverse complement strand
GCAGGTCGTCGAATTTCCCGTTCAGGCGCTTCACGTCGTGCAGCGGGGTGACGGGCAGCAGCTCGATCTGCGGCGCCGCGCCGGGCTCGAGCGTCACGAGCGTCATACTCTTTTTCTGGTGCGCCTCGTCCACCGAGTACTTGAGCGGCGAGCCGGCGTACCGCGCCGTGCTGCCGGCCGACTGGGCCGCATGCAGGTGGCCGAGCGCGGCGTAATCGAAGGGGGCGAAGCAGTCGGTCGGCACGTCGCCCGCACCGCCGACGAACAGCCGCGATTCGGAGTCCGAGGTCGAGGCGCCGGCGGCAAAGCAGTGCGCGACGAGCACGTGCAGCTTTCCCGGCGCGAACTGCGCTTCCATCTTTTCGACGGCGGCCCGCATGCACGCGCCCGCGCCGCGCAGCGTCTCGTCGCCGAGGAACGCGCGCATCTGGGCGTTGTCGAAGTAGGGCAGCGCGAAGATCTGCGCGCCGCCGAGCTCGATCGGCTGAAAGGCGGCGTCGAGGCTCGTCACGATGTGGATGCCGAAGCGCGCGAGCATCTTTGCGCCGACCGCGATGCGCTCCGGCCCGTCGTGGTTGCCGGAGATCACGACGGTCGGCACCTGCCGCGCGCTGAGCGCGTCGAGCAGCACGTCGAACAGCGCGATGGCCTCGGTGGAGGCGACCGGTCGGTCGTAAAGGTCGCCGGCGATCAGCACGCCGTCCGGCTTGTGCCGGTCGATGGCGGGCAGAAGATTTTCGAAAAGGAAGTGGCGCTGGTCCTCGATCAGGCTGCGCCCGTACAGGAGCCTGCCGAGATGCAGGTCCGCTATGTGCAGGAATTTCAATCGGTTCACCATCCTTGGGGCAGCGGCGCCGCAGATCCGCACGCGGGCCGCGTAATATTACAATTTTCTGAAAACCGCCCGACGGCCCTTTTCAGAAAGCCAAAATCGTGGTACAATATACGGGAACGTCCGGCGAAGCCGGGCACTCCGTAAATATCAGTATAACATGTTTGGTGGAGAATGAATAGTGAAAAAATTTAGATTTGCCGCGTTTCTGATGGCGGTGCTTTTGATGATGACGGTTTGGACGCCCGCGGCCTTTGCCGAGGACACAGCGGACAGCGGCACGTCCGACAGCGCGGAGGCGACGCCCTCGCCCGAGCCGGTGCAGCCCGAGGAGGGCTTTGTCTGCGAGACGCTGACGGACCCGAGCAGCAAGTCCATCTTTATGGTGAGCCTCGATACGGGCACGGTCGTGTTCACGATGAACCCGGACGAGCGGCTTCCGATGGCCTCGCTCACGAAGATCATGACGTATATCGTGGTGTCGGAGAACATCGACGACCTGATGAATACGCGCACGGTGGTGCCGGCCAGCGTGGCGGAGGAGCTCGAGGGAACCGGCTCGTCGCTGGCGGAAATCCAGACCGGCGAGGAGTTTTCGATCTACGAGCTTCTGAACCTGATGATGGTGCCCTCCGGCAATGACGCGGCGCTGACGCTCGCGAAATACATAGACGGCCTCGGCATCGCGGCGGACGACCCGGCCTATGATACGGACGGGGACGGCCGGATGAGCTGCGTGGAGCTGATGAATCGCAAGGCGGCGGAGCTCGGCTGCACGAACACGCACTTTGTGAACCCGCACGGCCTGTACGACGAGAACCACTACACGACGGCGCGCGAGATGGCGACGATCACCGAATACGCGCTGACGCTGCCGTACTTCACGGACATCACGTCGCAGACGAGCTATACGCAGGCGCCGACGAATATGACGGAGGAGGCGCGCACGGTCACGACGACGAACCGCATGCTCGTCGAGACGGCGGAGGAATACTACACGTATGCGACCGGCATCAAGACCGGCTCGCTCAACGAATCCGGCTACTGTATCGCGGCCTCGGCTTCCTATGACGGCTACAGCTATCTGGTCGTCTGCCTCGGGAGCCCGTATGTCGACGCGGAGGGCAACCACATCGACTACCACGGCGAGATGTACGACGCGGCGACGCTGTTCCGCTGGGCGCTGACGAGCATCGAGAACAAGACGATCGTCACGGACGGCGACCTGCTCGGCGAGGTCGATCTGGAGTACGTTTGGAACAAGGACCGCCTGCAGGTCGTCGCGCAGGGCAATGTGACGGCCATGCTGCCGAAGGACCTCGACGAGAGCAGCATCAAGATGACGCTGGATCTGCCGGAGAGTGTGAAGGCGCCCGTCGAAAAGGGCGACGTGATCGGCACGGCGACGTATACCTACATGGGCGAGGTGCTGGCTGAGGTGCCGCTCGTCGCGGCGGAGAGCGTCGAGCGCAGCGAGATCGTACAGACCATCCAGCAGGGCAGAGACATCATCACCTCGCCGTGGTTCCTGATTACGGCGGGCGTCATCCTCGTGCTGCTGGCCATATACATCGTGCTGGCCGTCTGGATGAACCGCAAGCGCCGCAAGATGCGCCGCGTCAAGAAGTACCGCGACCTGTAAGTTATAAAGTCCATAGGCCTGCGCCCTGGCACAGACGGCAAAGCCGTAAAAGCCCGGGTTCGCAGCGCAAGAAGAAGGGAGACTTTCCGTACACGGAAAGCCTCCCTGAATTTTTATGTTTTGTTATGGTTTACCGCTTGTCCGCAGACCGTCTGCGCGTGCGGAGTACGAGTGCGGCGGTCAGGCTGGCGGCGCCGGCCGCTGCAAGCATGATCCAGCCGGCCAGATCTGTTTCATCGCCGGTTTTCGGCGCGTCGGTTGCCGGCTGCTCGGGCGCCGGGGTCGGCGTCACGGCAGGGGCCGGTGTGGGCGTTGCGACGGGCGCGGGCGTCGGTGTTGACTCATTGTCCGGCGTTGGGGTTGGTTCATTGTCCGGCGTTGGGGTTGGTTCATTGTCCGGCGTTGGGGTTGGTTCGTTGTCCGGTGTTGGGGTTGGTTCGTTGTCCGGCGTTGGGGTTGGTTCGTTGTCCGGCGTTGGTGTCGGTTCCGGCTCCTTCTTGTTTTTCAGCGTTATGGTGTAGTTCTTATGGATAATATGGTCATCCTTAAAAACTGTCTCCGTTGGACCGGAGACATCCGCACCGTCGTACGTATAGCCGTTAACCTCGATTTCACTGATGTTACCTCCTTTATAGTAGTAATCGGCAACATCTATTCCATATTTAATCATAATAGCATCGCGGTGATCTAAGAGATTGTAAGTCCATTTGTTGTCTTCGTTCAATGTGATTTCCAGTTCTTTTTGGTAACCAGCTTCTGTTTCAAGCGTCACGGTAAATGTAACCTCAGTATTCTCCGGTGGGGAGGCGGGGTTATCGTCCTGGTCCAGCCACGTTTTTGCGAAGGTGAGGTTGGCATATGGTGTGTATGTACTGTACGAACCATAACTACCGGCCCAGGCAAGCACGTCGCCGCCGAATAGAACGAGCAGAGCCATGCAGAGCATAAGGAAAAGAATCCCGCAGTATGCGAATACTTTTCCTTTTTCCTTCACTTCCATAAATAATTATCCATCCTTTCTGTCTTGTTTATGTAAACTGCTTTTCAGCAGGAATTTCCGTTTCGGCCTGCAGGTTTGCATTGACCTGCGCGGCGATGTCCTCCATGCGGCTTTCGAGATACGGACCGGGGCACTGCGTGTCTGCGAACATATTGTGCGTTGTCAGCGTTCCCTGTGCGTCGCCGGTATAGGTCAGTTCTTCAATGCCGTTGCGGCGGCAGATATCCGTGCACAGCGCGATAAGCGCTTCGTAGGACTTGTTGCTGACCTTCCAGTCACCGCCCAGTGTTTCGTTTGCCACTTCAATGGTTACAGCTACATCGTCATTTTCGGGATTTGCACTGCTCCATGCCCGGTTCGCTTCTTCTACATACAACGCTATGTTGCCGTCTATATCGATCGCATAGTTTGAGGATGCCTTTCGATCTTTGTGCGAAAAAGATTCACCAAGGTTTTCCAGCGTCAAATTGGCTGCCATGTGATGGATCGTGATTTTCTGGATCGGTGAGGTCCGCGGGAAATTTGCATTGGCGGTCAGGTGCACATAGGACGTGAGCGGACTGTTCCGTGCGATGACCTCATCCATTTCCTGTGCGGTCAGGTCCTTGCCTACATAGGGCGGAAGTGCCTGATTCGCCCTATACGCACCGGCGAGAACCACCGCAGCCAGAACGCAGAACAGAAGCAGTAATGCAGCGCCGCTGCGATGGGGAGTCAGGTGTTTTTTCCCTTTTGCTTTCCTTATCAATTTATCTTCTTCGCCTCCTTACCACAGGCAATGCATGGTGTTCCATGCAAACATCCATGCAAACAGAATGCCGAAAGCGCCAAAGATGCACTTCACGGTGACCGCATGCATCGTATGGGTCTTCCGCTCATCCTTTGCGGCCGTCATCATCAGAAGCGGTACGGTTGAAATATAAAAGAAACTTGTATCCATCAGATTGTGGATGAGTGCTGCAAAAAAAGCGCCGCGCTGCGCCTTGTTTTCACGCTTACAGGCATGGCGGATCGCTGTAAAGATCAGCATACCCATAGCAGGAAGCCCGAGCTCCACGCCTACGTGCACGAAAATGTTGTGTATATGCCATGTATTGAAGTACGGGTCTGCATCCTGCAGGTTGAAGCGCCGCCACTGATAGGGGCCAATTCCGAGAAGCGGTTCTCGGCCAAAGTAACGCAGCGCGTGCTGTATCATGGTTAGCCGCTCTGTAAAGGTTGCGACTGCATTGGGGCGTAGAAAGAGCAATCCGGCTGTACCGCTGACGCCGACAAGAAGAATCAGTACGCGCAGCCAGCGAAAATCCTGCAGGCATTGCCGCAACGCGTTTTGCAGTATGGCTGCGGCCAGAATGTAGAAAACCATAAGCAGAGCGATCCAAGGCGTACCAGCATAGTCGCCGGCAATATACAAGAGAATACCGCTGCCGATGGCAAAAATCACCTCTGCAGCGCGGCAGAAAAATGTGGAAGCTTTTTCCTTTCCGTAAATGCTCATTGCGATCATTCCGATGGCAAGCGCGCCGAAAGCGCCGATGGACAGGGTCAGCGCCAATGCCGCCAACATGAGAAATCCAAGCGCATTCAGTACACTTTGCAGTCTGGAATGCTGCATGCCGTGCAGGTCGATCAGGCAGCTCTGCTGTGCAAACCAGCCGAGCACCAGTAGGATCCCCGTTGCGTTTGGATTTCCAAGAAGACCGGAGAGCCGGTCGGCGGTGCCCAGAAAGGCTTCAATTGTGAATTGCACGATGCCTCCGGCGGCAATTAGACCGATCCACACAGTGCACAGCAGCTTTAGCAGCACTCGATTTGCGTTATTGAGGCAGGCTGTTAACAGATAAATGACCGGAAAAATCGCTTGCGTGGTGGAAAGACCGTCCAGTGTGCTGCCGTAGGTGCGATATCCGGAAAGCAGGCTGAGCACGGTATAGAGCGTAAGCGGGATAAAAATCCATAAATCTACTTCAGTGGTTGTTTCCAGCATTCCGGTCAGGCATAGCAGCAGGCCCACAACCGATACAACCAAGAGGTTTCCGGCGCCGATAAAAGTTAAAATAAAGAACGACAGAAAAAGAATGATGAGGACGAACTGTACTTTGCGCATTTTCTCGACTATAGTCCGATCCACTCGCGATGCAGCTTGCTTGTTGATCTCCATTTTGCCCTCCGACTATACTGCATAGATGCTCGATAAAGCGGGAAATTTTGTCCATTTTTTCCTTGAAGATTCCTACAAAACCATGGGCGGTTTTTTGTTCATCTTTATGTGCTTTTTACCGCTCCCCACGCAGAAATCTGCTTTTCACTCAGTATAGCACGATTG
>DSLMC04103__coassemble_3121_pt1 | contig 6008 bp, 5 predicted proteins | sample DSLMC04103__metabat2_low_PE_017 | metagenome-assembled genome bin DSLMC04103 | reverse complement strand
GTTGTTGTACTTGACCTTTTCAATGACAGAATCACATTCGCTGTTAAAAGCGCGAAGCAAAAGCTTCTGCATATCCTTGATCATTTTTCGGCCTTGCGCGCGATTTCCGTTGACTGTCCAGCCGATATCTCCGGTAACGGCGCCGTCTGCCTTCACCATTTCTTTTTGCTTCTGCCGGATTTCCAGCAATCGCGCTTTGTAGGCATCGGCATTCATCAGGTCATACTTAGGCTGGTATAGTCCGACATCCTGCAGCATGAGGGTTTCATCCAGATCCAAAACCTGCGATTGCATGCTCCGAATTTCCGTCTTCAATTTGCCCGAAGCGCTTTGCAGCTCCTGTACATTTCGTGCCAAGCTGTCTCGCTGCATGGTCAGCTGCCGAATTTGATCCTGCAGGATGTTGACGGAATTTTGTTCCGACATAACGGGAACCTGTGATTGCGCGTATTGCTCGCGCTGGCACTTTTCACATAATCCCCGGTAGTTGACCTTTAGAAAGACGCCGCTCTTCCCGCAGCGCACACATCTGGCCATGAGAGATCACCCTTTCAATCCGTATGTCAAAAATTCTGGTGGCATATTCAGCGGAAAAAGTTACCGTATGTGCACACCACCGCGGCTTCATTGCATTCATTATAGCGCATACATCGTGAAAAAACAACTGCGCAAATGCGTGGGAAGGCATAAAATACAGGCAAATTGCTGCGTTCGTTCGATTATAAGGACATAGTGGGGCGGCGTCTTACACCTGCGCGTCGGGGGTGACGTGCAGGCGGAAGCGGTTCTTTTTGAAGTCCAGCAGCCCGTCCCGCCGCATCCGGCCCAGCTCGGCCGAAAGCGCGCTGCGGTCCACGCCGAGATAATCGGCGAGCTGCTGGCGGTCGAAGGGGATCGAGAAGCTGTCGCTGCCCGCGTGGATGGCCTGCGTGGAAAGATACGAGAGCAGGCGGCCGCGGATCGTTTTCGACGCGGTGTGGAAGGCGCGCCGGGAAAGCTCGAGGTTCTTCCGGGCGCTTACAAACAGCAGGTTGCGGATGAGCTGCGCATGGCAGGTGCAGGTCTGCGTGCAGGGCGCGAGCATGTGCGGCGCGTGCAGGAAAAGCACCGCGGTGTCCTCCGCCGCCGTGACGCTGACCATCAGCGGTTCATCCGGCAGGCAGGCGTAGGTTTCGGCGAAAACCTGCCCGGGCCCGACGCTGCTCAGAATGCTCTTGTTGCCCCAAACGTCGTCGCTCTCGATGTGCACGCTGCCGGAGAGGACAAGCCCGATCGACGCGGTACGCTCCCCGGCGCTGCAGAGCACGGCGCCTTTTTCGTACTGCCGCCGGACGGCGCGCAGGCAGTTGAGCAGTCCGCTGAGCTCGCCAACCGGAATGTTGCGGAAAAGCTGGGTCTGCGTCAGAAAATCAAGATCCATTTTGACCTCCTAAAAATAAGATGGGCGCGCTTGCCCTCGACACGAAGACGCGCCCTTCAGAAATTTTTTTGCGGATGCAAGCGGTTCTGTTGTTTTAACAACATACTTTTCACCACCATCGTAGTATACTCAGGCCATAAAGTCAATACACAAACGGAAAATGAAAGGATAATACGATATGATTCGCAAAATTATTCAGATCGATGAGGAAAAATGCAACGGCTGCGGCCTGTGCGCCAATGCCTGTGAAGAGGAAGCCATCGCGATGGTGAACGGCAAGGCGAAGCTGATCCGCGACGACTACTGCGACGGCCTCGGCAACTGTCTGCCCGCCTGCCCGACCGGCGCGATTTCGTTCGTCGAGCGCGAAGCGGCGGCGTACGACGAGGCGGCTGTGGCGCAGAACAAGCGCGCGAAGCAGGCTGCGCAGGCGCCGGGCGGATGCCCCGGCAGCCGTGCGCAGGCGATCCGCCGCGCAGCCGTGCAGGCGGAAGCGGAGCCGGCGGTTTCCGAACTCTCCCAGTGGCCGGTGCAGATCAAGCTGGTCCCGGTGCGCGCGCCGTACTTCGACGGCGCAGACCTGCTGATTGCGGCGGACTGCACGGCGTATGCCTACGGCGATTTCCACCGCGAATTCATCCGCGGGCGCATCACGCTGATCGGCTGCCCGAAGCTCGACGAGGGCGATTACACCGAAAAGCTGACCGAGATCATCCGGCAGAACGATATCCGCAGCGTGACCGTTGTCCGGATGCAGGTGCCGTGCTGCGGCGGTCTGGAGCGCGCCGCGGTCAATGCGCTCAAGGCGAGCGGCAAGTTCATCCCGTGGCAGATCCGCGTCGTCTCGACCGACGGCCGGATCGTCGGGTGAGGAAATAACAGGAAGGAGGAAAGCCATGGATGAGCGTAGGGCGCAGGCTGACCTTCTGCTCGGCGCGCTTATCGGCCTGGCGCGGGCAGTGTCGAAGCAGGGGAAGACACCCGATACGGACGGTGTGCTGCTGAGCGGCCTGCAAGCCGTGAACAGCCGGGCGGCGGAGCCGACGCTGCGCGCGGAGACGGACAAGACGCACGCGGAAAAAGACCGCATCGCGCCGGAATGCGCGCTCTGCGCGATGCCCTGCGGCAGCACGGCGGACGGCGATATGCAGGCCGTGTGGAACGCGCGGGAGCCGGTGCGCGCAAAGAAGGCGGCGCTTCTGCAGGCGGCCTGCGCGGCGGCGCAGCGCCTGAGGCCGGACGAGGACGGGGAGAGGCGCGAAGCGGCGATGCTCGCCCTGTACAGGGCCGTGTTTGCGCTCGGCGAGGACTGGGATCCCGAAGCGCTGGAGGCCGTCTGCGAGGCGCTGGAGACAGCCGGACGCTGAACGGAAGGCGCGGCGCGTATGCTGAACGGAAGGCGCGGCGCGTACCGCTTGACTTTGCCGGGGATGTGCGGTATGCTTTAGGAAAACAAAAAAGGAGGCATTTTAAATGCCGTTTACACAGACGCCGATCCCCGGCAGAAAACTGCAGAATGTCCTCCCGGCGGGCACGGCGCTCATCCTCGAGGGCGGCGGCCTGCGGGGCTACTACAGCGCAGGCGTGATGGAGGCCTTCCTCGAAAAGGACATGCTCTTTCCGTATATCATCGGCGTTTCGGCCGGCGCCGCGAACGCGCTTTCGTATATATCGGGCCAGACGATGCGCTCGCGCCAGATCATCGAGCATTACGTGGGCAACCCCGAATACGTGAGCCGGCGCAATCTGCTGCGCAAGGGCTCGATGTTCGGCTTCGACTACATTTTCCAGACGATTCCCGAGCAGCACATCCGGTTTGACTGGGATGCCTACAACGCGCAGGAAACGCGCTTTTTGACCGGTGCGATGAACTGCGCCGACGGGAAGATCGTCTGGTTTGAAAAGGACGAAATCACGCCGCCGTTTTCGGCGACGGTCGCCTCCTGCTCGGTGCCGATCCTGACGAAGGTGCAGCACTTCAAGGGGTACGACCTGCTCGACGGCGGCACGAGCGACCCGATCCCGATCGAGAAATCGATCGCCGACGGCAACCGCTTCCACGTCGTCGTCCTGACGCGCAACGCCGGCTACAGAAAGGAGCCGTTCGGGCACGCGGGCTTTTTGAAGGCCGTGTTCCGCAAGTATCCCGCGGTCGCGGAGGCGATGCTCTGCCGCCATGAGATCTACAACCGCCAGCTCGCGCTCTGTGAGCAGCTGGAAAAGGAGGGCAGAGCGGCGATCATCCGCCCGCTCGAGCCGCTGCGCGTCGGTCGCACGAGCGCCGACGTCCCGACGCTGCTCGCGCTGCACGACGAGGGACTGCGCGAGGGCCGCGCCACACTGCCGCGTATCTTGGAAGCGCTGCAAAAATCGGTGATATAAAACCGCAGAATAAGGGAGGAAACGAGATGGAACTTTACAGAATGCAGGACAGACGGACTTTTGGCTTTTCGGCCGAGAACCCAACGGGGGAAAAAAGCGGCGGTACGCGTGGCAGAGACTGCGAAAAGCTGCGCCCGTGCATCCAGATTCAGCCGGGTGAAACCGCCGTGCTCTGCGACACGGACGGCCCGGGCATGATTACGCACATCTGGTTTACCGGCTACATCGGCCATTCCTTTGTGCTGCGCATTTATTGGGACGACCTTGGAGCGCCGTCGGTCGAGGCGCCGGTCTCGGCGTTCTTTGGCTGCGCATACGACGAAAACTTCGCCGACCGTGACGGCCGCTATCCGGTGCTGAATTCCGCGATGGTGTTGGTTGCGCCCGGCCGCGGCTACAACTGTTATTGGGAAATGCCGTTTCGGAAGCACTGCCGCATCACGATGGAAAACCGCGGCGGCGAGCCGCAGACGCTTTACTACATGATTTCCGGCTGGCATGGGGAGATTCCGGCCGACAGCGGCTACTTTCACGCCGCCTACCGGCAGGAACATCCGGTGCAGAAGGGGCGGTCGTATACGGTTATCGACGGCATACGCGGCAAAGGCTGCTTTGTGGGCATGAGCCTTTCGGCCGGCATGAACGGCCATAACACCTGCTGGGTCGAAGGAGAGGCGAAGATGTACATCGACGGCGACCGGTACCCGACGATGAACTACACGGGTACCGAGGATTATTTCTGCGGCTCCTATGCGTTCGGCAACGACATTATTCTGAACCGCTACCAGACCTTCAGCGGCCTGTACGCCGGGCTATATGCGATTCTCGGCGATACTGATGCGATGTACAACCAGCAGAAGCGCTTCATGCTCTACCGCTGGCATGTCAAAGACCCCGTGTGGTTTGAAACGGACTTCCGCATGACGATCGACAACCTCGGCTGGACGGGCCCGCGCTACGACGACTACACCTCGGCGGCATACTGGTATCTGACGGCGCCCGCCGCGCTGCCTGTCCGTCTGCCTGAGGACCGCGATTTGATTATGAAATGATTGTTCCTCGTGCTTGGGCTTGCAGTCATGGGCGTCGAGTATTTCAAAAAGGACAAGTGAACGCATAAAAAAGCCCGCCGTATACCGTTTGAACCGGCTGCGGCGGGCTTTTTCTGTTTTATGGAAGCGGCGCGGCCGGCGGTGGGCCGCAAACCATGCGCGGGAGACGCGGTGCGGTTTCACGGCTACAGCGTCACGGTGCCGCCGCTTGCAGCGAACAGGCGGCGCATCTCGGCCTTTAGGCCGCGCAGGGCGGGATCGCGCAGCGCCGGGTCGCGCTCCAGCAGGCCGCGCGCGCAGGCCTGCGCTTCGCCGAGCACCTGCATGTCGTTCAGCATGTCGGCGATCTTCAGCTTCGGCAGGCCGTGCTGGCGCTCGCCGAAGAAATCGCCGGGGCCGCGCAGCCGCAGGTCCTCGTCCGCGACCTTGAAGCCGTCCGTCGTCCGGCAGAACATCCGCAGCCGCTCGATTGTTTCGGGGTTCTGCGCGTCGGTGACGAGGATGCAGGTGGATTTGTGCTGCCCGCGCCCGACGCGCCCGCGGAGCTGGTGAAGCTGCGAGAGGCCGTAGCGCTCGGCGTTTTCGATCATCATGATCACCGCGTTCGGCACGTCGACGCCGACCTCGACGACCGTCGTCGAGAGCAGCAGCTTCGTGCGGCCCGCGGAGAAGTCGGCCATCACGGCGTCCTTTTCCTTCGGCTTCATCCGGCCGTGCAGAATGCCGATGGGCAGGTCGCCGAAATAGCCGCGGACGATCTCCGCGTAGGCGGCGACGCTCGCGGCGTCGCTGTCGTTTTCCTCGATGAGCGGGCAGACGATATATGCCTGCCGCCCCGCGTCGATGTGCTTTTGGATATAGCCGAACGCGCGGCGTCGCTTGGCCGGGTCGATCAGATACGTTTCGATCGGCTGGCGGCCGGGCGGAAGCTCGTCGAGCACGGAGACGTCGAGGTCGCCGTAGATCATCAGCGCGAGCGTGCGCGGGATCGGCGTAGCGCTCATGACGAGCGTGTGCGGGAAGCCGCCCTTCTTGGCGAGCGCCGTGCGCTGGCCCACGCCGAAGCGGTGCTGCTCGTCGGTGATGACGAGCGCGAGCCGGTTGAATTCCACGCCCTCGCTCAGCAGCGCGTGCGTGCCGACGGCAAGCTGAAT
>DSLMC04103__coassemble_2785_pt1 | contig 6533 bp, 7 predicted proteins | sample DSLMC04103__metabat2_low_PE_017 | metagenome-assembled genome bin DSLMC04103 | reverse complement strand
TGCACGGTGACGTTCAGCTCTGCGCTGGAGGCGAAGGCCTTCAGGTCCCCCACCACGTGCACCGGGGAAACAAACGGCTTCACACCGTCGATTTCCACCGCCGACAAATCGATCGTGTAATCGATCTGCTGGGCAATATTCTCGCCTGAGAAATACTTTTTTAAATCAATGAGCATAGGTATCCTCAAACCGTACTGATATATTATAAATACCAGACGGACTTTTGTCAAGGAAAAGTTTGAAAAATCCTGCGGTTTTTCCCCTGAAAAACGGCGTTCGGCGGGTTTTGCCTCCGCCGGAACGCCGCTTTTTTCTAAAGGGAGGGAAAACCGCTCCGCTTTTCCTGCCGGTTTACTTGCTGACGTACTCCATGACGGATTCCGGCAGCTCCTCCGCCGCAGCGGAGATGAGCAGGCAGATGTTCGCATTGGCGGTCTCGCTGAGCGCCTTCAGCTTCGCCGTAAGCGTTTCGACCTCGCCGACGCCCTTGCCGGTGATCTTCAGCGTGGAGTCCACGAAGATGTCGGTCACGTCGTAGTTCGCCGCGCAGATGCCGCTGATGAAGCCGACGAGCGCGTCGAGACCCTCGATGCTGTACGCATCGGAATCGACGAGGCGGGCCTTGTGGGAAATATCATATGTAAGCTTGAGGCCCTTCTCAATGACGACGACGTTGCCGTTCGAATTCTTGACGGCCTCGTTTGCGAGCTCGATGAGCTTCTTCGTCTTGCCGGAGCCTTTTTTACCAATTAAGAGAGTAATCATAATGAAATCCTCCTGTATATTTTATATTCCGCATAAACGGATTTACGCCTGAATCATTTGGAAAGGCGCGCTTCCAGCGCTTCCTTTTCGCCCTCGTAGCCGGGCTTGCCGAGCAGCGCGAACATGTTCTTCTTGTAGCTCTCGACGCCGGGCTGGTTGAAGGGGTTCACGCCGAGCATGTAGCCGGAGATCGCGCAGGCGCGCTCAAAGAAGTAGATGAGCTGGCCGAGCGTATCCTCGGAGAAGTCCGGCGCGTTCAGCACGACGTTCGGCACGCCGCCGTCGTTGTGCGCGAGCACGGTGCCCTCAAAGGCCTTGCGGTTGATGTACGCCATACTGCGGCCCTCAAGGAAATTGAGGCCGTCGACGTTCGCCGGGTCGTTGCCGATGACGATCTCGTGCTTCGGCTTTTCGAACAGCACGACGGTCTCGAAGAGATCGCGGCGGCCGTCCTGAATGTACTGGCCCATCGAATGCAGGTCGGTCGAGAAGATCACGGACGCCGGGAACAGGCCCTTGCCGTCCTTGCCCTCGCTCTCGCCGTAGAGCTGCTTCCACCACTCGTTCATCAGCGTGTAGGAAGGCTCGTAGCTGACCATGATTTCGGTGCTCTTGCCCTTGTTGTAGAGAATATTGCGGATCGCCGCGTACTTGTAGCAGTCGTTCTCCTCGAGATTCGGGTTGCTGTACGCCGCCTGCGCCTTTCTGGCGCCCGCCATCAGCGCGTCGATGTCCGCGCCTGCGACGGCGATCGGCAGCAGGCCGACTGCGGTGAGGACCGAGTAACGGCCGCCCACGTCGTCCGGAACGACGAAGGTCTCGTAGCCCTCTTCGTCCGCGAGGTGCTTCAGCGTGCCGCGCGCCTTATCGGTCGTGCAGAAGATGCGCTTTCTGGCCTCTTCCTTGCCGTACTTCTTCTCGAGGATCTCGCGGAACACGCGGAACGCGATCGCCGGCTCCGTCGTGGTGCCGGACTTCGAGATCATGTTGATCGAAACATCGCGGCCCTCGCAGATCTGCACGAGCTCCGCCAGCGCGGAGGAGGAGATGCTGTTGCCGGTGAAGTAGATGTCCGGCGTATCCTTCTTCAGCGCATTGTAGTTTTCGCTCTTCAGAAACTCGATCGCCGCGCGGGCGCCGAGGTACGAGCCGCCGATGCCGATGACGACGAAAACGTCCGTATTCTTCTTGATGCGCTCGGCCGCAGCCTTGATGCGCGCGAATTCTTCCTTGTCATAATCGGTCGGGAGCGTCACCCAGCCGAGAAAATCATTGCCGGGACCCTTGCCGGATTCCAGCAGCTTATGCGCACTTTCCACCTGCGGTGCGATCGCCTCATACTCGTGATCCTGAATAAATCCTTTCAAATATCCGCATTCCAGTTTTAACGACATTTTGTTTTCCCTCCTGCATGAATTCTTTGATTAAACAAAATCGACGAACCCTTTGGATGTTTTCATTCTACAATATTTTGTGGCGTTTTTCAAGACTAGAATACCATGTTTCACAAAAAGTTTGATTTTACCCCGCGGCGTCCGGCGCGGCGGCGCGGAAAAACCAGCTCAGAAGATACTGAAACGCCGAGCCGAATGTGATCGCTTCGGCGCTTTCCGCCGCGGTGATCGGGATCTCCTGCACGGTCTCCCCACCCAGCAGCACGCGAAGCGTTCCGACCGCCTGCCCCGCCTCCACCGGCGCGGCGACGCTCTCCGGCAGCTCGACGACGGTCTCCAGCGCGCTCTGCTCCGAAACCGGCGTCAGCACGCCGGCGGGCGCGGCCGCCTCGAGCCGGACCTCCCCCGTCATGCCGCCGGTCACCGGCAGCACGGGCAGCGCCGGCGCTTCGGGCGCCGCGATCTTCCAGTTGGCAAAGCCGTAGTCGAGCAGGCTTGTCGCCGCGGCAAAGCGGTCGTTCGTGTTGGCCGCGCCGAGCACGACGCCGATCAGCGTCATGCCGTTGCGCTCGGCGGACGCGGAAATGCAGCTGCCCGCCGCGCTGGTCGTGCCGGTCTTCAGGCCCGTGATGCCGTTGTAGGAGCGGACGAGCTTGTTCGTGTTGACGAGCTGCGTCTCGCCGCCGCGCACGTAATCGATCCAGATCATCGTGTAATCGAAGATCTTTTCGTGCTGCATCAGGGCGCGGCTCATCACGGCCACATCGTAGGCGCTCGTGACGTGGCCGTCCTCGTCGAGGCCGTTGCAGTTCTTGAACACCGTATCGTTCATGCCGAGCTCCGCCGCGCGCGCATTCATGCGCTCGACGAACGCCTCCTCCGTGCCGGCGACGGCTTCGGCGAGCACGACCGCCGCGTCGTTGGCGCTCATGACGACGCAGGCCTTGATGAGGTCGTCCACCGTCATCTGCTCGCCTTCCTTGAGCCAGATGTCCGAGCCGCCCATGCCCGCCGCATGCGCCGAGGCCGTCAGCATGTCGTCGTAGTGCAGCGCGCCGCTGTCGATCGCCTCGAACACGAGCAGCAGCGTCATCACCTTCGTGATCGAAGCGCACGGCCGGACCTCGTGCGGATTTTTCTCATAGAGCACCTCGCCGGTCGAAAATTCCATCAGCACAGCGGCCGGTGCGGGCACGTCGAGCCCCTCGGCCGATGCAGGCGGCGCGAGCGGAACGACAAGCGCGCAGAGCATCCCGGCGATGAGCAGCAGCGGCACCGCCCGTTTTTTCTTTCCCATTCGAATGCGCATAACCAGAACCGTCCTTTCCTCGGGCGCCCATTTCCGCAGGAACGCCCCTTGCACAAGCATATGCGCAGGCGGCGCCGGTTCATGCCGTGATTTTTCAACTCAGGCATTGACTGTATTTCGAATTTTAGCTATAATCAAAATAATAAAAAAGATTCCGGAGGCGTTTTGTGTGAACGACGACTTTTTTCAGGCGCTCGCCAGCCCGTACCGGCGCGAGATCATCCGCCTTTTGAAGTGGAAGACGCTGAGCGCCGGCGAGATCGCGGACCAGTTCGACATCTCGCAGCCCTCCGTCTCGCGCCACCTCGACATTCTGAAGCGCGCGGGCATCGTGACCGCCGAGCGGCACGCCAACCAGATTTTCTATTCGCTGAACCTCTCCGTCCTGCAGGAGTTTCTTGTGGAGGCGGCGGTGCTGTTCGGCCCGAAGGAGGAACCCGCCGATGAAAAAGGCTGACCCCTTTCTTGTGCTCTTTATCTTTTCGCTGCTCGCCCTTTTCTCCGCTTTCCTGATCCCGTGGCCGCTGCCCGCCATTTTGCTGTCGTCGGCCTGCGTCGCCGCGGCGGTCCTGTTCCTGTACCGGAATCTCGGCGCGCTGTCCGACCTGCCGGACGACCACCCGAAGCTCGGCACGCTGCGCATCGTCACCGTTTTTAACCTCACGCTCCTGCTGCTCTGCACCGTGCTGGCCGTCCTGCTCGCCACCGGCGCAGTCCGGCTCACCGAGGACGGGGAAAAGTATCTGGCCGCGGCGGTCGTCAGCATCATCCTTCTGTTTCTCGGCAACCTCGCGCCGAAGCTGCCCCGCACGCGCCACACCGGCCTGCGTCTGCCGTGGACCGTCCGCGACGACGACGCGTGGATCTGCGCGCACCGCGTCGTCGGGTACATGTCCGTCCCGCTCTTCTGCTTCTATGCCGCGGGCGTCCTCGCAACGGGCGACGTCGCAACGATGTCCGGCCTTGTCATGCTGCTGTGGATCGGCGTCCCCGGCGCGCTCTCCTACCGCGTATACCGGAACAAATTCCCGCGGAAGCGATTTCCCAGGAAATAATCCGCTGTCTGCCCTCTGCTTTATTGAAGCGAACGGCGGAACATGGTATAATTTGATATAAAGGGCAGCACGCACAGCAAGGAGAGGGCCGAAATGGATCGTGAAATCATCATTTCGTACAACGATACTTTGAATAGGTGTCTTTTTTGATTGTGAAATAAGGAATTTGCGCACATATCCGTTAGTCTAACTGATGGCTAGCTTGTTCTTTGCAAATTTTAATTAGGCAAATCCGTATTCGGAAAGGGGATTATCGATGAACTATAATAAGCTGGTAAGAGACAGGATACCCGAGATCATCGCGGCGCAGGGCGAAAAGCCGATCGTCCGCGTGATGGATGATCTGGAATACACGGTCGGCTTAGAGAAAAAGCTGGAGGAGGAAGTCGCGGAATACCTCGAAAGCAAAGAAATCGAGGAGCTTGCCGATGTATTGGAAGTGCTCTACGCGCTGTGCGAAGCACAGGGACATTCCGTCGACGAATTGAGAAAGGTCTACGAAAAGAAGCACGCGGAACGCGGCGGTTTTTCAAAGCGGATTCTTCTGCTGGGAAAAGAATAAACGCAGGCGAGCCGCAGCGTCCCGTTCGCTGAACAGAATATCCGGGACAGTCAAACCGCAAAGCCCGTTTGATTCAAAACGAAAGCGCCGGCCCCAGATGGAGCCGGCGCTTTGCTTTCAGTTTCTGCGTACCGGTATGCCGTTTTCCGCCAGATAGTCCTTGAGCGTCGGGATCGCAATCTCCCGGAAATGGAACAGGGACGCGGCGAGCACCGCATCGGCCTTGCCCTCGACGAACGCATCCCGGAAGTGCTCGAGGCTGCCCGCGCCGCCCGAGGCGATCACCGGTATGCCGACCGATTCCGAGACAGCGCGCGTCAGCTCGAGGTCGTAGCCCGCCTTCGTGCCGTCGCAGTCCATGCTTGTCAGCAGGATCTCGCCTGCACCGAGCTTTTCGGCCTTCTTCGCCCATTCGAGCGCGTCGACGCCCGTATCCACGCGGCCGCCGTTCAGATACAGCGTCCAGCCGCCGCCCGGGCGGCGCTTTGCGTCCATCGCGACGACGACGCACTGGCTGCCGAATTTGTACGCGGCCTCTTCGATGATCCGCGGGTTCTTCAGCGCCGCCGAGTTGACCGAGACCTTATCCGCGCCGGCGCGCAGGATCGCCGTGAAATCCTCCACGGTGCGGATGCCGCCGCCGACCGTAAACGGGATGAAGATGCTGTTCGCAACGCGCGACACGATGTCGACCATGATATTGCGCGCATCGGAGGAAGCTGTGATGTCGAGCAGCACGAGCTCGTCCGCGTTCTGGCGGTCGTACTCGACCGCCGCTTCGACGGGGTCGCCCGCATCGCGCAGATTGACAAAATTCGTCCCCTTGACGACCCGGCCGTTTTTCAGGTCGAGACAGGGAATGATCCGCTTTGCATACATCAGTCACGTCCCCCTTCCCCCGCCATCGCGGCAAAATTGCGGAGCAGCTCGATGCCGACGGCCCCGCTCTTTTCCGGGTGGAACTGGCAGGCAAGGAGGTTGTCCTTCTGCACTGCCGCGTCGATCGTCACGCCGTACGACGCCGTTGCGGTCACGATGTCCTCTTCGGCCTTCAGGTAATACGAGTGGACGAAGTAGACGTACGGCTCGGCCGGGATGCGGGCAAACAGGCCGCGCGGCCGGCGGATGTCGAGGGAATTCCAGCCCATGTGCGGGATCTTCAGCCCCTCTCCCGCGGGGATGCGGACGATTTTTCCGCGCAGCAGGCCGAGGCCCGCGACGCCCGGCGACTCCTCGCTGCTTTCAAACAGGATCTGCAGGCCGAGGCAGATGCCGAGGAACGGCCTGCCCGACGCGATGAATGCGCGGATCGGCGCTTCCAGCCCGCGCGCACGAAGCTCCTGCATCGCGTCGCCGAATGAGCCGACGCCCGGCAGCACTGCGGCGTCGGCCGCAAGCAGCGTCTGCGGGTCGCGCGTGACCGTCACCCGGCAGCCGATGTGCACGAG
>DSLMC04103__coassemble_2492_pt1 | contig 7126 bp, 7 predicted proteins | sample DSLMC04103__metabat2_low_PE_017 | metagenome-assembled genome bin DSLMC04103 | reverse complement strand
GATGCCCCGGGAAACCGCATGTGCAGGGAAAATGCTTTTATTCCTCATCCTGCAGCGCGTCGTAGCCTCTTTCGCCGGTGCGGATCTTCACGACGTCCTCCACGTCGTAGATGAAGATCTTGCCGTCGCCGTAGCTGCCGGTGTAGAGTGTGTCCTGCACCGTGCGGATCAGCGTCTCGACGGGGATCTTGCAGATGACGATGTCGATCTTGATCTTCGGGAGCAGGCGCGAGCTGACGGGGTTGCCGCGGAAGAAGACCGTGTGGCCCTTCTGCGCGCCGTAGCCGAAGACGTTCGTCACCGTGATGCCCGTGATGCCGAGGCGCTCCAGCGCGTCCTGAAGCTCGCTGAACTTTGTCTGGTTCGCGAGGATCGTGACCTTGGTGATCTTCGCGCCGGGCTGCTCGTGGTGGACAACCTTCACGGCCTCATCGCGCGGCACAGCCGCTGCTGCCGGTGCGGCCGCCGCAGGCAGCTGCGCATCGGCCGAGGAGATCTCGGTGACGGGCGCGAAATCGGGATAGGCGACGTTGCCGTGCTCGCCGATATCGAGGCCCTGAATTTCTTCTTCCGCGGAAACGCGGATGCCGACCGTCTTCTTGAGGAGGAGCCAGACCAGCCCGGTCGTCACGAACACGAATGCGCCGACCGCGACGATGCCGAGCAGCTGCACGCACAGGAGCTGCAGGCCGCCGCCGTAGAACAGGCCGTTTGTCGTCGAGAGCGTGGTGACGCCCTCTTCAGCGAAGAGCCCGACGCAGATCGTGCCGAACACGCCGCAGCCGAGATGTACGGAGGTCGCGCCGACGGGATCATCGATCCGGATCCGGTCGAAGAACATGACCGCGAACACGACCAGAACGCCCGCGAGCGCGCCGATGAGGAGCGAAGCCTCGATGGAAACGTAGGCGCAGCCGCCCGTGATGGCCACAAGGCCGGCGAGGCAGCCGTTGACGGTCATGCCGAGATCCGGCTTGCCCATCGCGATCCACGAGGTCACCGTCGAGGTGAGCACCGCGGCGATGGCCGAGGTGTTCGTCGTCATCAGAATATACATGACGTCGGACGGGTTCTCAAAGCTCATTGTGGAGCCGGGGTTGAAGCCGAACCAGCCGAGCCACAGGACGAACAGGCCGATGACGGCCAGCGACATGTTGTGGCCGGGGATCGCCTTGGGCTTGCCGTCCTTGCCGTATTTCCCGATGCGCGGGCCGAGGATCCATGCGCCCGCGAGGGCCGCCCAGCCGCCCACGGAGTGCACGACGGTGTCGCCGGCAAAGTCCATGAAGCCGAGGTTGGCGAGCCAGCCGCCGCCCCATACCCAGTGGCCGACAATCGGGTAGATCACGAGGGTGAGGACAAACGAGAAGATGATGAACGAAACGTACTTCACGCGCTCCGCAACGGCGCCGGAAACGATCGTGGCCGCCGTGCCGCAGAAGACGAGCTGGAAGAAGAACTTGCCCCAGAACGGGACCGAAGACGTGAGCGTGTCATCGTAGAACGAATTGTCGGCGCCGCCGAGAATAAACAGGTGCTCCGTGCCGATGAACGGGTTGTCCCCGCCGAACATGATGCCCCAGCCGAGCAGCAGAAAGCCCAGCGAGGAAACGGCAAAAACAATGAAGTTTTTGGAAAGAATATTGACGGTATTCTTCGCTCTGGCAAAGCCGTCCTCCACGCTTGCGAAGCCTAGGTTCATGAAAAAGACCAGGATGGCGGACAGAAATACCCATAAGGTGTCAACAACGGAAAAATCCATGCAACACGACCTCCTCTTTGTGGAAAAATAAAAAAAAGGACAAGGACGTCACCCGGGAACGTCCTTGTCCTTCTGGCACCCACTATAGCACAATAAGGCGGGTTTGTCAATGGGAGGGTGTAAATTTTTTTGCGCGGCCCGCAAACGGCGGGCGGAAAGCTTACAGCTCCGCTTTGATTTTGCTCATCGCGCCCTTTTCAAGGCGCGAGACCTGCGCCTGCGAGATGCCGATCTCCTCGGCGACCTCGGTCTGCGTTTTGCCGTCGATGAACCGCATCGAGAGGATCTTTTTCTCGCGCGGGCTCAGCTCGTGGATCGCCTCCTTGATCGCGATTTCCTCGAGCCAGTCGCCGTCCGTCGTGCCGCCCTTGATCTGGTCCATGATGTAGATCGTGTCGCCGCCGTCGGAAAAGACCGGCTCGTAGAGCGAAACGGGCTCGACGATCGACTCCAGCGCGATCACGACGTCCTCGGGCGGCAGGCCGAGCGCCTCCGCGATCTCGGTGATGTTCGGCTCGCGCCCCTTTTCGTTCGTGATCCGCTCCTTCGCCTGCATCGCGCGGTAGGCGGTGTCGCGCATGGAGCGGCTGACGCGCACGGCGTTGTTGTCGCGCAGGAAGCGCTTCACCTCGCCCGAGATCATCGGCACGCCGTAGGTCGAAAACATGACCTCGTGGCTCGGGTCGAAATTGTCGATGGCCTTGATCAGCCCGATGCAGCCGACCTGAAAGAGGTCGTCCGGGTTTTCGCCGCGGCTTGTAAAGCGCTGAATGACGCTGAGCACCAGCCGGAGATTGCCGTAAATCAGCTTGTCGCGCGCGGCCTTGTCGCCGTGCCGGCTGCGGTTCAGCAGCTCGCGCATCTCGTCGTTCCGGAGCGTCTGCAGCTTCGCGGTGTTCACGCCGCAGATCTCGACCTTGCTCTGGGCATAAGCGTACATAAAAATCAACCTCCGAACAAAAAATTTGTCCGCAGGTAGTATGCGCAGAAAAAGGCGGCTTAATCCTGCAGAGGGAAAAACGGCATGCGCATAAATCCAATGCGCCGCGCATAAAATAGCCTGATTCAACATTTTGAATGGGGGCGATGGCATGCTGACGAGGATCGGGGATATGCGCAGCCGCGAGGTGATCAGCGTCCGCGACGGCGCGCGGCTCGGCTATCTCGGCGACATCGAGATCGACACGGAGAGCGCGTCGCTCGCGGCGATCGTCGTGTACGGCCGCGCGCGGTTTTTCGGCCTGTTCGGCCACGAGGCCGACTGCGTCATCCCGTGGAGCGACATCACGACGATCGGGGAGGACGCGGTGCTGGTCGACTACGCAGCGCCGAAGCGCACGCAAAAGCGCGGCTTCCTCGCGAATTTCTTTGAAAACGGGTGAATTTTCCGGGCGCCAGCCGCCTTTTCGGGGCCGCTTCGGGCCGGAAAGGCGGCGCAGGGCCGAAGCGCGGGATAAAGCGCAAAAAAACGGCGAAAAAGGCTTGATTTGACGGCGGAGCTGTGCTATAATACTACAGCGATTTGCAGAGTCTGCAAGCAAAAACGCACGTCGGGGCCCTCGGGACGGTGCCGCGCAGGCGGTCTTTTTCCGAAAATATCAGGCCCGGCGGAGGAAAAACCAAGGAGGTATTTTCAAAATGGCAGTAGTATCTATGAAGCAGCTTCTGGAGGCGGGCGTCCACTTCGGCCACCAGACCAGAAGATGGAACCCGAAGATGGCGCAGTACATCTTCACGGAGAGAAACGGCATCTACATCATCGACCTGCAGAAGACCGTCAAGAAGCTCGAGGAGGCGTACAACTTCGTCCGCGACCTCGCGATGGACGGCAAGAACGTTCTGTTTGTCGGCACGAAGAAGCAGGCGCAGGAGTCCATTAAGGAAGAGGCGACGCGCGCCGGCGCTTACTATGTGAACGCGCGCTGGCTCGGCGGCATGCTCACGAACTTCACGACGATCCGCCGCAGAATCCAGAGACTCGCGCAGCTGCGCAAGATGCAGGAGGACGGCACATTCGAGCTGCTCCCGAAGAAGGAAGTCAGCAAGCTCGAGCTCGAGATCGAGAAGCTCGAGAAGTTCCTCGGCGGCATTAAGGATATGAAGGAGTTCCCGGGCGCGCTCTTCATCGTCGACCCGAGAAAGGAAAGAATCGCGGTTTCCGAGGCGAAGAAGCTCGGTATCCCGATCGTTGCGATCGTCGATACGAACTGCGATCCGGACGAGATCGACTACGTGATCCCGGGCAATGACGACGCGATCCGCGCGGTCCGTCTGATCGCCGGCGCGATGGCGAACGCGATCATCGAGGGCCGTGAGGGCCAGATGGGCGCCGCCGCGCAGGAAACGGAAGAGAAGGAAGAGGCGGAGACGGAGGCGTAATCCGTTTTTCCCGACCCCAGTTGAACCGGAAGGAGAAATAAAAAATGAGCTTTACAGCAAAAGACGTCGCGACGCTCAGAGCGAAGACCGGCTGCGGCATGATGGACTGCAAGAAGGCGCTTGCCGAGGCGAACGGCGACATGGAGAAGGCAACCGAGCTCCTTCGCGAGAAGGGCCTCGCAGCTTCCGTCAAGAAGGCGAGCAGAATCGCTGCGGAAGGCGTTGCGTTTGCAAAGGTTTCGGACTGCGGCAAGATCGGCGTTGTCATTGAAGTCAACGCGGAGACGGACTTCGTCGCGAAGAACGCGAGCTTCACGGAATTCGTGGAGACCTGCGCGGACACCGTGATCGACGAGAACCCGGCCGATGTCGATGCGCTCCTCGCCTGCAAGGCGCACGGCTCCGACATGACGGTCGACGAGATGCTGAAGGACAAGATCCTCACGATCGGCGAGAACATCAAGATCCGCCGTTTCGTCCGCTATGAGGGCGACTGCGTCGCTTACGTGCATGGCGGCGGCAGAATCGGCGTTCTGGTCCGCTTCGAGACCGAGAATGTCCCGGCGGACGTGCTCAGCGAGTGTGGCAAGGACGTTGCGATGCAGATTGCGGCCCTCAACCCGCTCTATCTCGACAAGACCACCGTTCCGGCGGAGGCCCTCGAGAAGGAGAAGGAAATCCTGATGGCGCAGATCCAGAACGACCCGAAGAACGCGAAGAAGCCGCAGAACATCATCGAGAAGATGGTGACCGGCAGAATCGGCAAGTTCTACGAGAACAACTGCCTCATGCAGCAGGCGTTCGTCAAGAACGGCGACCTGTCCGTGGAGCAGTATGTCGCTGAAGAGGCCAAGAAGGCCGGCGGCACGATGAAGGTTGCGGAGTTCGTGCGCTTCGAGAAGGGCGAAGGCCTGGAGAAGAGAAACGACGACTTTGCGAGCGAAGTTGCCAACATGATTAAATAAGACCGGTGCCCGCGGGGAAATCCGCGGGCGCTTTGTTACGGTTCAACGCATCCGGGCGCAGGCTGGTGCCGGTCCGGAGCCAGAAAATAAGGAATGGTGAATCAAATGAAAAAGATCATTCAGGGTAAAGTCCGCGAAGTGTACGAGGTTTCCGACAAGGCGCTCGTCGTCGTCACGACGGACCGCATTTCCGCGTTCGACGTCATTCTGCCGTCGCCGGTGCCGGGCAAGGGCATCGTGCTCAACAAGCTTTCCTCCTTCTGGTTCAACCTGACGAAGGACATTGTCCCGAACCACATGATCTCCGAGGACCTGGGGGACATGCCGGCGGAGTTCCAGAAGCCGGAATTCGAGGGCCGCACGATCCTCGTCAAGAAGCTGAAGATGCTGCCGTATGAGCTCATCATCCGCGGCTACATGTTCGGCAGCATGTGGAAGTCCTACAAGGCCGGCGAGCCGTTCTGCGGCCACAAGATCGAGGGCGATTACGAGCTCGCGCAGAAGCTCGAGAAGCCGATCCTCACGCCGTCCACGAAGAGCAGCGAGGGACACGACATCAACATCTCCATCGAGGAGATGAAGGCCGACATCGGCGCAGAGCTGGCCGAGCAGATCGAGGACGTTTGCCTGAAGCTCTTTGACAGATGCTGCACGTACGCCGCCGAAAAGGGCATCATCATTGCGGATACGAAGCTCGAGTTCGGCCTCGATGAGGACGGCAAGCTCGTGCTGGCGGACGAAGTCTTCACGCCGGATTCCAGCCGCTTCTGGGACGCCGCCGATTACAAGGTCGGCACCTCGCCGAAGAGCTTCGACAAGCAGTTTGCGCGCGACTGGCTGATCGAGAACAAGCTCGACGGCGTCACCCCGCCGCCGGAGCTGCCCGCGGAGATCATCGAGAAGACGCGCGAAAAGTACATGGAGTGCATGAAGCGCATCGTCGGCTGATTCCGCATGCGGTTTTCCGACCGATAAGCCATAAAAGGGCCTGCCACGGGATTCAATCCCTGCGGCAGGCCCTTTCTGTTTGTGTTTTTTCGGTTTTATGCTTTGCAGGCGCCGGTTCAGTCGCTGTAGCGCGTGTAGAAGCGCACGTCGCCCTCCATGGTGTAGAGCTCGTCCCGCGTGATCGTGCGGCCCCACGAGATCTCGCAGTTTTCGTAGTCGGCGTTGACCTCCGTGACGGTGAGCGTGCCGGTTTCCCAGTCGATGTCGGTCACGATCATGGAGTGCTCGTTGCCGACCAGGCGGACGTGGTCGCCGATGCGCAGGGAATCGAAGTCGTAGAACTCCGTGACGGGCGCGTCTGTGCCGAAGAGCAGGTCGCTGATCAGCGAGGCGTAGCCCAGACACTGCGTTTCATACTGGTACTGCGGGAAATATTCCACCATGGCGCCGTTGTACACGTTGCAGTATTCATAGCCGTTTGCGCTGTGGGCGCAGGGCGTGTCCGTCACGCACATGGCCTGCTCGGCGTCGGACATCGAGGAAACGTCGATGCCGTAGTGGTTCCAGTAGCTGCCGTCCGCAAAGTAGTCGGAGAGAAGGGCGAGCTGCTCAAAAACATGGTCTTCCGTTATCTCGTCGAGGGTTTCCAGAGTGGGCGTGCGGATCTCCCGCTGAACAATTGCGCTGGTCCCAAGCGAGGCCGTGGTTTCGGTCTCGGCCGACGCGTCCGCAGGTTCTGCAGCCCGATCGGCAACGAGGGCAGACGCTTCCGATGCGGATTCCGATGCGGAACTGCTTGTGGAATCCGCAGCCGGCGTAACGACACGCGGGAAAAACAGCTGCGAAACCACGATGCCCGCGGCAAAGCCGACCAGAACAAACAGGAGCAGAGGCAGCGGGACAGCGGGCTTTTTCTTTCGCCGGACCGGAGAATGGAAGTGGTTGGACATGCAGAGTGCTCCTTCCGAATTCTTTAATGACCTTTTAAGATTACCCAAATTGTGTGAATAAAATGTGAATATGCCGTGAATATTTGACGAGAGATGCAGAAAAAGCTCTTGGGCAGGCAAAA
>DSLMC04103__coassemble_2385_pt1 | contig 7354 bp, 8 predicted proteins | sample DSLMC04103__metabat2_low_PE_017 | metagenome-assembled genome bin DSLMC04103 | reverse complement strand
CGGAGAAAATCCGACCGGGCGCTTCCCTGTCTTATATATAGTATTGCATGGATGCCGGGCCGCCGCTTCCGGTCAGGCCTGCTCCTCGGCCATTTCGGCCGCATGCTTCTTCATAAACCTGTGGTGCACGATCAGATAGCAGATGAAATGCGCCAGCGCCGTGACGAACCACGAGACCGGGTACGAGAGGAACAGCGTGGACAGCGTCGGGTTCATCTGGAAAATCGTCATGATCCAGACGATGCGCAGCGCGCACGCGCCCGTAAGCGAGACGATCATCGGCATGATCGAATACCCCATGCCGCGCAGCGAGCCGACGAGCGTATCCATGATGCCGCAGAGGAAGTACGGCAGGCAGACGAACATCATGCGCTCGAGGCCGTACTGGATGACCTGCGGGTCCGACGTATATATAGAAAGGAGCGTGGAGCCGCAGAGGTACGCGCCGCCGCCGAGCAGGATGCCGATGGCCGTGACATCCAGCACGCAGATGCGCATGATTTTGCCGATACGCTTGTATTTGCCGCCGCCGACGTTCTGGCCCGTAAAGGACAGGGCCGTCTGGTACAGCGCGTTCATCGCCGTATAGACGAAGTTCTCGATGTTCGAGGCCGCGGTGCTGCCCGCCATGACCGTGGAGCCGAACGAGTTGATCGACGACTGGATCAGGACGTTGGAGATCGAGAACACGGCGCCCTGCATGCCTGCGGGCAGACCGATCTTGATGATTTCGAGCAGCTTGCTCTTGTGGATGCGCAGCTTCTTCAGCTCCAGCCGGTACGGCGCGTCGGTCTTGATGAGGCAGAGCGCGACGAGCACCGCGGAGATCACCTGCGAGGTGACCGTCGCGATCGCAACGCCGGCCACGCCGAGGTGGAAGACCAGCACGAGGACGAGATTCAGAATGACGTTGACGATGCCGGAAATGAACAGGAAGTACAGCGGGCGCTTCGTGTCGCCGACGGCGCGCAGGATCGCCGCGCCGAAATTGTAGAGCATCGACGCCGGCATGCCGACAAAATAGATGCGCATGTACAGCGCCGCCTGGTCGAGCACGTCGTCCGGCGTGCCCATCAGCGTCAAAAGCGGCTCGGCGAGGATGAGGCCGATCACGATCAGGGCTGTGCCGCTCAGAACGCTCGTGAGCACCGAGGTATGTACGGTTTCATGCAGGTGCTTCGCGTCGCGCGCGCCGTAGTACCGCGCGACCAGCACGTTCGTGCCGACCGAAAGGCCGACGAAAACATTGACAAGCAGGTTGATCAGCGAGCCGGTAGAGCCCACCGCCGCGAGCGCCGTATGGCCGACGAACTGGCCAACGACGATGATGTCGGCCGCGTTGAAAAAGAGCTGCAGCATGCCCGAAAGCATCAGCGGGACCGCAAAGATCAGGATCTTGCCGAACAGCGGCCCGTTGCACATATCGATTTCATAGCCGCGCGAGCGTCTGCGGTGCCGCCGGCGCATCTGCAGCCTGAGCAGCATAAACTGGATTTTTCTCTTCATATTCATAGCGTCAGTACCCAAGCTCCTCTCCGACAAGAATTACATGCACGCGGCCGCGGACACGCTGGCGCGCCATGACCGTGTATTGCGCACAAAGGCGGTTTTCCGAGCTGCAGCCGCTGCACAGGTCGCCGTCCGTGCCCGGGCAGGCTGCGTGCGTGCAGGGCGTGTCGATGTGCAGGCGCAGCGCGTTCGCGGGCACCGTGACCGCTTTGACGTACAGCTTCGCCGCGTTCAGATCGCGCACGATCTTGTTCCAGCCCGCGACGACGATCACCTTCTTCGGGCCGAACAGCATCGCGGCCACGCGGTTTCCGCCGCCGTCGATGTTGAACAGCTCGCCGCGCTCCGTGATCGCGTTGGAGCTCGTCAGGAACGCGTCGGCCGAGAAGGTCTGCCGGTAGATCGCCTGCCGTTCCGCGTCGGTCTCCACCGCTTCGCGGTCGAGAAAGTTGTACCGGCCGCTGCGCATCAGCGCCTTGACGCCGGATGCGTCCAGCGTGACGCTGCCGCCGCAGGAGATCGTATCCCCCGCGCAGAGCAGGCCCTCCACAAGGCGCACCGCTTCCTCGCTCGTCTGCGCAAAATAGGCGCTCATGTTGTTTTTTTCGAGCGCCGCCATCGTGCGTCGGACGCGCAGCTCCATTGCCTCGCGCCGGCGGGGCATGTCCTTTTTGTCCATTGCTTCGTTTCCCCCAAACCTGAAAATAGACCTGAAAAGTATCAAGGACGGGAGAGCCGCAGCCCTCCCGTCTCTTTGTTCCTTACTTGCCGGCGGCCTCTGCAAACGCCGTGAAGCAGGCCGTCACATGGTCGCGATGCGCCACGCTCACCTCGTCGCCGCTTTCCGCCTTGGCGTCGGTATAAATGATCATGAACCGGCCGCTCTCCGAAAGCTGTGCCGGCACGGTGTTGTCCAGAATCTCAAAGCTGCCCCTCTCGCGCACGGAATCGATGACCGTCTGCGCGGCCTCCGGGATATTCTCGGTCGGGAACTCATACAGCTCGAGCTGCACGTTCGAATCGTTGTACTGGTACGTATACTTATAGCCGTTCACGGCGCCGATGACGTCGTAGGACATCTGCACCCGCTCGCCGACCACAAGACCGCTGGCCTCGAAATAGTCGCACATGCCGTCGACGTCCATTTCAAAATCGGCCGGGTCCTTCTCGGTCGTGATGGGCTCGCCGTCCTCGGTCGTGCTCGAGGTCTCCAGCGTCTCCACAGACGCCTGCGGCGCGGCGCAGGCGGCAAGCGATGCGCACAGCACAACCGCCAGAAGCAGCGCGGCCAGCTTTCTTATATTCTTCATTGCGGCAATCAATCCTCTCTTTTTTTGCGCGGCCCCGGAACGCCCGGAGCATATGCAATGATTCTACCATATCGCCGGATAGGAAGCAAGCCTAAAATGGAAGAATAAAATAAAATGTGGCTTTCGCCGCCTGTTCCGATTGCTTTTTATTGTTTCACATGCTATACTTTTATTGTCTAAACCGACAGAATCCGGCAGATTTATCGGCACACGCACGCAGTCCGCCGCCATTCCGCCGGCCGCACGACCCCTATGCGTGGAGTTTTCTCCATAATCCAATCAGAAAAAGGAGCCCTGTACAATGAAAGCTGCAAAACGCCTCACCGCACTTGCCGCCTGCCTGCTCGCCTTCACGATGCTGTGCACCGGCTGCTCGACCATCACTTCCGCGCTCGGCAATATCTTCCAGCCGCACTACGAGACGCTGGAGGAGTGCTTCGCCGACCCGGAGATCAAGGCGGAGATCGACGCGGAGGTCGCCGCCTCCATGGCGGAAAACGAGATGATGGACGCCTACGCGAACACCGAAGCGCGCGCCGAGGGCAACGTGCTGATCTACGACTACACCTATGCGAATACGGTCACCTGGGTGGACGAATCCGAGCGCCGGATGTGGAACAACACCTTCCTCGAGGAGCTGGAGAGCGGACGCGCGCAGTTTGAAGACGTCGCAAGCTCCCTGAGCGAGGAGCTCGGCATCGAGGGCGTGACGGTCCGGCTCGTCTACCGCAACCCCGACGGCACCGAGCTGATGTCCTACGACTACGCGAACCCGCCGGCGCCGGTCTATTACGCGAGCGTCGAGGAGTGCATGGCGGATCCCGCGGTCGCGCAGCGCTTTGTCGATGAATTCGGCTTTGAGGAATTCACCGGCGTCGCTTCCGGCGAGGGCAACACGCTCGTCTACGCGCTGACCTTCATGGTGCCGTTTGTCGACGCCACGTATTCCGCGCAGGACGCCGCCGTCGACCTCGCCGCCTACTGTGAGGAGAACAGCGACGCCTTTACCGTGGACTTTGAAGAGCTGCGCGCCGTTGTCGACGCGGACCCGCTGCAGATCCGCTACGACTTCTACGACTACGACGGCACCCAGCTGTACAGCCACCTGTTCACCGACACGTCCGGCAGCGTGACCTCCGAGAGCGCCTTCAGCGCCCCGGCGGCCACCCCCGCCCCGGCGGCCGCCATGACGCTGGAGGATTACCTGGCGAACGAGGACATCGCGCGCTCCGTTCAGGACGAACTCAATGCGTTGGTCGATGATGATTTCTCCATCGCGTTCACAGCCGAGGGCAATACGGCGATCTTCGCCTATACTTTCAGCGATTCGTACGACTTTTCCGACGAACAGGTGCGCGCTGCGGCGGCGGAGGAGCTGGCGGCTGCCATAGAGCTGCAGCGGGCCACGTTTGAAACCATGGTGGACCAGCTGCAAAGCCAGCTGCAGCTTGCGGACGTCTCCATACGCATCATATATCTGGCGGCCGACGGCACCGAGATCTACACCGCGGATTTTCAGTAAATTTTACCTGCGGCGTATTGCCTTTCCCTTTTGACCATGCTATAATGAGCTTGTTCAAAATTTATTCAAACTTTATTCAAAAAAGGGGTTTTGTGGAATGAAACATGCAAAGCGGTTCACCGCACTTCTGGCCTGCCTGCTCGCCGTCGTTCTGATGTGCACGGCCTGCTCCGGAAAGCCGAAGGACGTCGAAGCCTACCTGCAGGACGAGACCGTCGCGCAGCAGCTCGACGAGCAGCTCAGCGCGATGGAGAGCAGCGACTACTCGGTCGACGTCACCGCGGAGGGCAACACGCTGATCTACACCTTCGCCTTCGGCCAGCAGATCGACCTCTCCGACGAGACCGTCAACTCGACCGTCGTGAGCGCGCTGGAGTCCGGCATGGAGCAGCAGAGCTCCGTGTTCGAGGGCATCGTCGACGAGCTGCAGAATGAGGTGCAGGACGCCGGCGTCAAGGTGCGCATCGTGTACAACAACGCGGACGGCACCGAAATCTATTCCTGCGAATTCGAATAATTCCTGAAAAGAAAAAAGCACGGCGGTCCCGCGGGATCGCCGTGCTTTTCCTTTTCGTGCTTTTCTTTCGCCGATTTCCCGCCTCCGGCCTGCACGGCCTGCTCCGAAAATCTTTGCCCGGAAAAATCAGAACGGACGGGAGCGCTTCCCGTCCGTTTTCTGGTGACCCGGACGAGAATCGAACTCGTGTTACCGCCGTGAAAGGGCGGTGTCTTAACCGCTTGACCACCGGGCCATATGGTAGCGGCAAATGGACTTGAACCATCGACACTTCGGGTATGAACCGAATGCTCTAGCCAACTGAGCTATGCCGCCATATAGACTCCAAATCTTGATGGAGCGTACATAATTATAACCGATGCTTTTTCTTTTGTCAAGTGCTTTTTCGCTGGAAAATTTCATATTTCTGTGCTATACTGTTGCCATACGGCAAACGGAGGGAGGGGTGCGCCGTGAAAAGGCTCGTGCGCAAGCATTTCCTGTGGTTTTACGAGAAAATGGACAAGGACGCCATCGACGCCTACGCCGCGCAGGCCTCGTTCTGGATCCTGATCGCCTTCATCCCGTTTCTGATGTTCCTGCTCACGCTTTCGCAGCTGATCCGCTTCGAGGACACGACGCTGCTGTTCGCGTTCGCGAACGTGATGCCCTCGCCGGTGGACGAGATGCTGCGCATGCTTTTCAGCGAGATCCGCGCGCCGGAGGGCATCCTCTCGATGACGGCGATCATCTGCGTCTGGTCGGCCTCGGCGAGCATGCTCGCGCTCGTCAAGGGGCTTTACGCGGTGTTCGACGTGCCGAAGCGCAACTACTTTTTCATGCGCGCGCTCGCGATCGTCTACACGCTGGCGCTCGCAATCATCCTGCTCGTCAGCATCGGCCTGCTCGTGTTCGGCGACATGCTCTACGACTGGCTGGTCGACTACATGCCGCCCTCGTTCCCGCGCATCATCAACGAATTCAAGCCCCTGATGGCCTTTCTGATTTTGCTGCTGTTCTTCTGGCTGATGTTCATCGCGATCCCGCGCCGGCAGGTCTCCTGGAAGAACGCCTTCTGGGGCGCATCGTTTGCGGCGGCGGGCTGGGTGCTTTTTTCCACCTTCTTCTCTATTTTCGTCGAAAACTTTTCGAATTATGCAACGATCTACGGCAGTCTCGCCGCGATCGTCATTTTGATGATGTGGCTGTTCATATGCATGTATATCCTGCTGATCGGCGGGGAGCTCGCCGTATGGCTGCAGACGAGCAGCATCAAATCGGATATGCGCCGCGTGTTCCGGGTATTCCGGCGCAGGCGGGCGCAGAAGGGAGACGATCGACATGACCGGTCAAATGAAGAAAAACAAGCCAAATAGACGCGCGGCGGCGCTCTGCCTTGCGCTGCTGCTCTGCGTTTCGGCGGCCGGCTGCAGCGCCGGGGAGACGCCACCGGCTGAGGGCGCCGCGCCCGCGGCCGCAGAAGCCGCGCCGGAAACCACGCCGGAGGCACCGGCCCCGGCAGGAGCCGAGGCGGAAGCTAAGCCGGACGGCGCAACGGCCGCCGAGCCCGCCGCGGGCAGCACGGTCGCCGCCGTCGCCGCGCAGGACGTTCCCGTCTTCGTGCCGAACGACAGCGGCCTGACGCAGTACACGCTGCAGGGCGAGACGACGGACGCCGCGGCGCTCGTCGAGAAGATGGCGGAAAAGGGCGCGTTCCCGGCGGACGTGGTGCTCGAGGCGCTCGACGAATCCGACGGCGTTGTGCGCCTGCAGTTCTCGGGCGCGCTGCAGAGCTACATCGACGGCGCGTCCTCAGCGGCGGCGCTCGAGGCGATTTCCAAGACGTTCCGCGCGTTTTACGAGGCGGGCGGCCGCCCGATCGAGACGCTGGAGATCTACGCGGCGGGCGAGCCGGTGACGGTGGGCGGCGTCGCGGTCGACTGCACGGTGCTGATGTACGGCGAACTGCCGGTTTCCGGCGTTGTGGAGGAGCCGTAACGGAAGTTCAGACTTTGGAGGCATAGGGAAATGAAAATACTGGTGATCGACGGGCAGGGCGGCAAAATGGGCGCCGCGCTGACCGAGCAGATCCTGAGGAGCGTGCCGCAGGCGGAGCTGGTCGCCGTGGGCACGAACAGCATGGCGACGGCGGCGATGCTGCGCGCGGGCGCCCCGGCCGCCGCGACCGGCGAAAACCCGGTCGTTGTGAACAGCGCCTGGGCGGACGTGATCGTCGGCCCCATCGGGATCATTGCGGCGAACGCGCTGCTCGGCGAAATCACGCCGAAAATGGCGGCGGCCGTCTCGGAGAGCAGCGCGAAAAAGGTGCTGATCCCGGTGAGCCGCTGCGCGGTCAGCGTAGTGGGCGTGCAGGAAAAGCCGCTTGCGGAATACGTGCGCGAGGCGGTGCAGCGCCTGCTGCCCCCCAAGCGCGAAGCAGAGGAAAAGGGGAACAACACATGAAAACGGAACGCGTTTACACGCGCAGCGCGACATACCAGAAATTTGAGGTGCTGA
>DSLMC04103__coassemble_2024_pt1 | contig 8440 bp, 6 predicted proteins | sample DSLMC04103__metabat2_low_PE_017 | metagenome-assembled genome bin DSLMC04103 | reverse complement strand
TGATGCGTGCCAGGGAGCATGACCTGAGGGGGATTGTCAACGGCATTGATTACGGCATGTGGAATCCGGAAACGGACCCCGCGCTGGCCGTCCACTATGGCCTTGGCAACGTGCTCGAGCACAAGATGGAGAACAAGCTGGCACTGCAGAAGGAGCTCGGTCTGGAAGAGGACGCGGGCAAGTTTGTCATCGGCCTGATCTCCCGTCTGACAAACCAGAAGGGCCTGGATCTCGTCAGCGCCATTATCCCGCAGGTGCTGGACGGCAACACGCAGGTGATCGTTCTGGGTACCGGCGACAAACAGTATGAGGATACCTTCCGCTATTATGAGAATGCATACCACGGCACGTTTTCCGCCTGCATTCAGTACGATGAGGCGCGGGCACACCGCATCTACGCGGGTGCAGACGCGCTGCTGGTGCCCTCCCGCTTTGAGCCCTGCGGCCTGACACAGCTCAACGCCATGCACTATGGCACGCTGCCCATTGTCCGCGAGACCGGCGGCCTGAAGGACACCGTGGAGCCTTACAACGATTTTACCGGCGACGGCAACGGCTTTACGTTCGACCGCTACGACGCAGGTCTTCTGCTCGACGCCATCAACCGCGCCAAGACCGTCTACTTCACCAACCGCTATCACTGGGATGAAATCGTCCAGCGCGACATGGCGAAGGACGTCTCTTGGCAGAATTCCGCAAAACAGTACAAAAATCTGTATCTCGAACTGACGCAGTGGTAAGCTGTCTGTTCAGGGGGACGTGCTGAACCGCGTCCCTGGAAACGTGCGGCACGCCCCCCGGCGCTGTCGTACCGCGGACAGCTGCGGCAATTCCGGTCGCCGTGGACTGTCGGAAAACATGTGACTTTCTTTGCCCGTCTCAAACCGGGAATATGGGTTTCCTTTGAAGTTTGGCAGCCGGCGGTTGCCAAACTTCTTGCCTTTCCCGGCGCCTCAGGCTGCGCATGGAGCAAAACGTCACCGCTCAAGAGAGGAAATGCCCATGAATGAACAACAAAACCCATCGCAGAAGATGCTTGCTCCCGCGGATGTCGTATACCTCACCGGAGACACCCACGGACAGTTTGACCGAATCGTGACGTTCTGTGCACTGCACAACATGGAAAAGGAAAATACCCTGATCATTCTCGGAGACGCAGGGCTCAACTACTATGGGGACCTGCGGGACTTGTGGGGAAAAGAAACGCTCGCCAGGCTGCCCTGCACCTTTTTCTGCATCCACGGCAATCATGAACGACGGCCCGGGCCAAGCCTCGGTTATCGGCTCTCCACCTATCACGGGGGCAGCGTCTGGGTACAACCGCAGTATCCCAATATCGTCTTTGCCATGGATGGGGAGATCTACGAATTCTGCGGACAAAGCTGTCTGGTTCTGGGCGGGGCATACAGCGTGGACAAATGGTACCGTCTGGCCCGTGGCTACGGCTGGTGGCCGGACGAGCAGCCTTCCCCGGAGATCCGGGCGCGCGTGGAAGCGGTGCTGGACCAGCGTGCCTGGCAGGTGGATGTGGTCCTGTCTCACACCTGTCCCCTGCGGTATGAACCGGTGGAGGTCTTTATTTCCGGCATTGACCAGAGCCAGGTGGACAAATCCACCGAGACATGGCTGGGACAGATTGAAGCAAAGCTCCACTACAAGCGCTGGTACTGCGGCCATTACCACACGGAGAAAAAGATTGACAGGCTCCGGTTTATGTTTGAAGACTACGTCCTTCTCCCTTACAATGCCGCCGCTGAACAGGAGGACGGGGCAGCCGACGCCGGCCATCGGCGAAATCCAGCGCCGTGAGCCCTATCCTACCATGCGAACCGGAAAATACCGGCAGATTTTTACAGCCACAGGCAACCAAAGGACGCCTGCGGCTGTTTTTATGCCGTCATGAAACGCGGGCATTAACTTCTGTGCGCACCTCCAAACCGCGCCGGACACGGATATCCCCAGGCACGTGACGCGGAAACCCGTCCGGCAAAGGGCATGCCAAACGGCGTCGGCGGTCCCCATGCATCCGCGCGCACAAGAAAAACGGCGGCTTTTGGGGCCGTACCGGGGGTATTTTTGCTTTTTGGCTCGATCAGCAGCGTCCGCCGTAACCTCTATCGCATAAGATAAAGTTGGAAATCTATTCCCTTTTCAGCTTATGATGAGGAGGCAACACCATGGGTGTTACAAGTTCAAACAAGCAAATCGATCGAAACCGTATCGATTGCGACGGATCATTAAAGGTGACGCTTGCCCTTTCCGCAGCGCCGGATATTCTGTCCAATCCCACCGACATCGTCCTGGTGCTGGACCGTTCCGGCAGTATGGCGGGCAGCCCACTTGCCAACATGAAAGCTGGGGCAAAAACCTTTATTGATATCATTGATGAATCGACCGACGACTCTCCGGACGGCAATATCGGTTCCGGCAGCCGGATCGGGATTGTCAGCTTTGCCGATACAGCCACGGCTAACACACAGCTGATCACCTCCGTAGACGCACTCAAAAGTGCGGTAGACAGCTTGACGGCGGGCGGCGCCACCAACCATGCGGACGCTTTTGCCAAGGCAACCCAGTTGTTCGACCCGACGTCCGCAAACGCAAAGGTGATCGTTATGTTCACAGACGGGAAAACCACCGTCGGCCCACCTGCGGCCCCGGTGGCCGCCGCTGCGAGAGCATCCGGCGTGATCATTTACTGCATCGGCCTAATCGGCTCGGACGGCATCGATGTAAGCGTTCTGAACGATTGGGCCACCGACCCGGACGCTTCCCATGTGGCCGTCACGCCGGATGACGCCGACCTAGAAGAACTATTCAAGGATTTGGCGGCGAATATTTCCAAAACGGGCGCCACCGATATTGTGATCGACGAAATGGTCTCCCCCGATTTCTCCATTACAAGCGTCATCCCCCCAACAAAAGGCACCGCCATGATGATCGATTCGAAAACCCTTCAGTGGAAAATGGATGAGTTGGGCGTATCTGCAAACGAAGGCGCCTCTTTGGAGTTTTATGTCAAACACATTGCGCAGGATTCCGGCGAAAAACCGGTGAATGCGTCCATCACCTATTCGGACAACGAAGGGAATACAGTTGTTTTCCCCGATCCTACGGTAACCGTGGAATGCGGCGTCATCGTAAACCCCGAACCCTGCCCGATTCCGGTGGATCTGACCGTGGACGGATGCCAAGATTCTGTCGTCATCGACGTCGGTGACATCAATCTGGAATCCCTGGGGCGCATCCTACAGCTGGACGTCACAGTCAAAAAAGTCTGTCCTGGAAAGCGGGTTGCACTGGCGGTCATCCTCACCGAAGTGGACGCCAACGGCGTCGAATATCCGCGGGGTATGAAAGCCATTACACTTCCCGCACACAACTATCCGAATTGCCGGGATGTGCTGGTCAAATGCATCAAGTTTGTGCTTCCGGAGGATCTGGACGTATCCGGTGGAGCGCCGAACGCCCTTTGCAACGCCAGAAACTTTAAAGCGCGCTTTATCGCACACAACATTGACACCGATTACAAGTGCTGTGATTCGGTTATTACCCTGCCGTAACCCAGCGGAATTTCCCGTTGGGGCCGCAATTCAATAATCCCTCAAATATGGACAACCCGTGAGGGAGGCACAAATTCTTTCATCTGCTCCCCGTGTCCGCGGGGCAGATGCACAATATGCCCCGGCCCGGTGTCTTCCGACGCACCTGTACGTCGTGAAGCGCCGGGCCGGTTTTTCCTTGAATTTTCCTTTTCCTTCTTACGCCGCGCTTCGGTGGAATGCGGTACACGCCGGTCAAATCCGTTCGTGAGCTTGAACGCCGGCGGCGCCCTGTGCGCGGCCTTTTTTCAGGCGCGCAGTCCCGTGCATGATGGCCGAAACACAGGTCAGAATAAAAGGGAAAGAGGGATGTCGTATGAGCTTTCTCAAGCTTTGCCTGGTGGCCTTAGGGTCTTTTGGCGCATTGTTTTTGGTGGCCAAGTGCATTGGACACAAACAAATCGCACAGCTGGATTTTTTTGATTACATTACGGGAATCACCGTTGGTTCCATCGCGGCCGAAATGGCCACCGAACTGGAGAATCCCTGGAAACCGTTTACCGCCATGGTGCTGTACGGAGGCATTACGGTACTGCTGAGCGTGATTTCCAGCAAATTCCCCCGAACACGAAAATACCTGAATGGCACCCCGACCATTTTGATGGATCGCGGAAAGCTGTACTATGAAAACCTGAAAAAAGCCAAACTGGATCTGAGCGAATTCATGGTAATGTGCAGGCAACAAGGATATTTTGACTTGACAAGCATTCAGACCGCAGTTTTTGAATACAACGGAAAGCTTACAATCCTGCCGGTAAGCAACCAACGTCCCGCCACCCCAAACGACATGGATCTCTGTCCGGAACAGGAACTTCTATTCACGGAGTTGATCATGGACGGGAGCATTTTGGAGGACAATTTAAAGCGCATGGGATTGGATCGGATTTGGCTGGATAAGCAGCTCAAGCAGTGGCATATTCACTCCCCGCAAGAAGTTGTTCTGGCCGTTTGCGACCGGAATCTGAAATTTATTCTGTACAAGCGAAATCCTTCCGGAGATTAAGGGGCGGCCTATCCAAACGCGGCCCAAACCCCAACAGTCCCGCACATACCGGCCGGCCGCACATATACTGGCATGGGGTGAATTTCTCGTGAATTCGTGTGAATGGACAGCTTCCATCACGGCCATCGCCAATGCACTCGCCTGCAGGCTGACCGAGGATGAATTGAATCTGCTGGGTGTCACCTTGACACAGCTCGCCGATACGCTGTTTACCATTGCAGCGCAAAGGGGCATCTGCTGCCGCAAAAGCGGCCAAAATCCGATGCTTGAAAAACGTGTCGGATGATGACGGTCATTCGCATGCGCGGCCCAAGCTGTCGGCCGCTTCTACGGCTGTTTTTCTTTTGAACCAGCGCGTCCCGTGCGCTTTGACGTGCCCGATAGCCGGGCATCCCGGTTTTGCGCCCGCTGCCGCCTTAACAGCTCCAAGCCCTGGACAATATCCCTTTTGATCTGCTCATCGGTATAGTCTGTGGGAAAATACCGGCAAAAATCATCCCAACGGAGCTTGATTTGCTCCCTTTGATTTGGCTTTTGTTCCGCCATCATGGCATAGATATCCTCTGCACGCAGCCGACCCGCCTGCGACAGCTTCTTGAGTCGTATGCTTTGCGCGTGAGACGGCGTGCAGTCGTTTTGCTCCATCGCGTCGAGCAGCATCGCTTGCTCGTCTTTGGACAAATAGGAGAGTTCTACGGCGGGGCTCATGGCGATTTGACCCGCGTCCACCCGCTCCAGCAAGGCGGGCAAAAGATTGGTCAGACGGATATAACGCTGCACCTGCGCCTCGCTGGTGTGCGCGTCTGCTGCAACGACACGGCGGGACACCATCGGCGCGGAAGCTTTGCCTTGATGCTTGATGGCGTCCAGCTTCATTTTGTAGGCGAACGCTTTTTCGCTGGGCAGGATCGTCTCCCTTTGCAGATTCGCATCGACCATGGCGATCACCGCTTCATCATCGTTCATCGCGCGGAGAATAACCGGCATGGTTTCCAGCCCCAGCGCCCGGCACGCGGCAAGCCTTCTGTGCCCGGAGATCAGCTCATAGCCGCCGTTTGGCAGGGGACGGGCCAGGGCCGGCGCAATGGTGCCTACCTGACGGATACTCTCGATCAATCGCTCGAGTTCCGCGTTGTTGTCTGTTTTAATCGGATGATTGTGAAACGGGCGCAGTTGTTGCAGCGGGATATTTTGCACGATCTCCTGTTTCGCGCCGTCGCGCGCCCTCCCCACAGGCAACGCAAGATCGGATTTTGGTTTTGTCATCGGTCGAACCGCCTTTCGATACGCGGGCGCAAAGCGTTCTGCCCTCGCCAAATAAAAATTTCAAAAATCGCCAGAAGCATTGTACGATTCCCCCGTAACGGCAAAGTCGGCCGCCTTTCAGGTAAGGCGTGGCAAAGGACCAAAGCTGCCGGTACGGGAGCCACGCAAAACGAATGGGACGACAGCGGTTTTCCAAGACCACTGTCGTCCGTTTTGGTGTTTTTAGGCGTTCCCCGCCCCTGTTCTGTTTCGGCATACCGCGGCGCTTTGGCGCACCGAACGTATCCGGACATGCCCAAAATATTGAAAAATCCAGCTGCGTTCTAGCCTTACCGCGCACAAGCCCTTATTCGCCGAATTCCGCCGCCGCTTTCTTCATCATCTCGCGGATGGGCAGGTTATACGGACAGCGCGTTTCGCACAGGCCGCAGGCGGTGCAGGCCGAGGCCTTGACCTCCAGCGCGCCGTAACGCGCTCGCGCCCAGTCCTCCAGGCCGTACCGCAGCAGGTAGCCCTCCATCAGGAAGACGTTCGGGATCTGGATGCCCGCCGAGCACGGCGCACAGTAGTTGCAGCGCCGGCAGAACTGCGTGCCGAGCGCTTCGCGCACCGCCTCCACGCCGCGCGTCTCCGCTTCGTCCAGCGGTTCCGTGCGCGCGGCGGCCGCCACGTTTTCGTCGATCTCCCGCAGCTCCGCCATGCCCGGGATCACGACCGTGATGTCCGGATTGCTGACGATGAACCGCATCGCGAGCGCACCGTCCTCGATGGCGCCGCCGGCGAGCGGCTTCATGTCGATAAAGCCGATATTCTTTTCCGTGCAGGCGCGGATCAGCGCTTCGCCCTGCGTCTCGACGATGTTGTACGGGAACATGATCGTCTCGACCCAGTCCAGCTCAAGCGCCTTCTCAAAGACCTCTCTGGAATGCGCCGTCAGGCCGATGTGGCCGATCTTGCCCGCCGCTTTCGCCTCAAGCAGCGCCTCGAGCGCGCCGCCCTCGCCCACGACCTGCTCAAGCTGGGCCATGTTCGGGTTGTGCACCTGATAGAGGTCGATGTATCCGGTGCGCAGGTTCGAAAGGCTTGTCTCGATGTCCTGCGCCATCGCCGTCTTCGTGCGCGCCATGCTCTTCGTCGCCAGCACGAAGCGGTCGCGCACGCCCGCAAGCGCTTCGCCGAGGTACGATTCGCTGACCGTGTAGCCGCGCGCCGTGTCGATGTAGTTGACGCCGGCCTCCAGCAGCCGTTCGACCAGCGCCTTCGTCCCGGCCGCGTCGATGCGCTGGATCGGGATGCCGCCGAAGCCCACGCGGGAGACCCGCAGGCCTGTTTTTCCGAGAATGCGATATTCCATTTTTCCGCTCCTTATCCCCGCAGGCGTCCCGCCCGCAGATTTCAAAATTCAATACGATTATACCGCAGGTTCCGCCAAAAGACAACTGTATTCCGCACAAAGCGGCATGTGCGCCGCGCCCTGCGGGAACCGGCCGGCCTTTACCGCACGTCCTCGATCTTGTGCTCGAGCGGGACCTCGAGCAGCGACGGGTTATTCAGGAACTTCTTGAGGATCTTGAGCGACCGCGCGAAGTACAGGCCGTCGCAGAAGCGCTCGTCGGTGACGAGGCCGAAGCCCATGCGCTTTTCTATGACGATCTGCGTGCCGTTGAACGCGGGCTCGTTCTTCTCCTTGCCGATCGCGATGAACAGGCCCGTCGTGCCGAATTCATAGACGTGGTGGAAGATGTGGTTGATGCCGAGCGACCGCAGGTTCGTGATGAAGAGCGACGTGTGGAACGGGCTCGCGTCGATCACCGACTTCGGCAGCGCATTGTGCCGGTCCATGAACATCAGCGTATTGACGACGAGGCGGATCAGCGGGCCCGGGATGCTCATGATCAGCCCGGCGAGCTTGTCCGTCGCGTTCGACTCGCTTTTCTGCGTCGTTTCCTTCAGGATCGCCGCGTTGATCTTTTTGCAAATTTCCTGAATGTCCTCGGTGCCCTCAAAGCAGAGCTTGATCGTCGTGCCGGCCGCGTCGCTGCGCAGGTTCTGGTGCACGACGAAGCTGACCCAGATCTTCGGCCGCGTGTAGATCCGGCCGCGCATCACGAAGCGGTTGAGCTGCGGGCGCAGCGCCACAAGCCGAACGAGCGCCGCGATCATCACGTGCAGGTAGGTGATCTGCTCGCCCTGCGCGCGCCGCATGTTTACATAATTATCCATCCCCGCGCAGGGGATGCTCTCCTCGAACATATTCATCGAGTCCGTCCGGGTGCGCATGATGTACGGGACAATGCGCTGAAAAGGCTCTACCTCATGGACCTGCCGGCCGTCCACTCTTTTTCCAAACATAGTGTGTTCTCTCCTCGGTATTGATTTTGCGCTCACCCGCATTTGTGCCGCATGCGCGGGTTTACAATTTATTGTACACAATTTTACAAAAAAGTACAAGATTCTACACGGTCGCAAACCCGGTTTTTTCACGTTTTCGGTCGATTTCCGGCGCTTGACACGTTTTTTTCGCACCCTTATAATGGAATTGAACTCTACTTTCAAGGCACGGTGATTA
>DSLMC04103__coassemble_1862_pt1 | contig 9134 bp, 10 predicted proteins | sample DSLMC04103__metabat2_low_PE_017 | metagenome-assembled genome bin DSLMC04103 | reverse complement strand
CGCGGCGGCTTTGGGCGGATTGTCAAAAAGAAATTTTCTGCTATACTGAAAACAGGACTTACAGATGTCCGGTTTTCCCGTGTACAATTAAAGCGAGAGAAAGGAGCGTCCGAACCATGAAAATCGACCGGCTCATCGGCATTCTGTCGATTTTGCTGCAGCGGGATACGGTCACCGCGCCGGAGCTTGCGGCGCGGTTCGAGGTGTCGCGCCGCACGATCGGCCGGGATCTGGAGGCGCTCTGCCGGGCCGGCATCCCGATCGCCACGCGGCAGGGCGCAAACGGCGGCATCTCCATTCTCGAGAATTACAAACTGGACCGCACGCTGCTCACGGGCGCGGAGATGCGGGACATCCTGGCGGGCCTGCGCAGCCTCGACAGCGTCAACGGCACGAACCGCTACGGCCAGCTCATGGAAAAGCTCGCGGCCGGGTCGTCGGATTTTTTGACAGGCGACCAGTCCGTGCTGATCGACCTCTCCGCGTGGTACCGCGATTCGCTTGCGCCGAAGATCGAACAGATCCGCAGCGCGATCGACGGCGCCCGCCGGATCCGCTTCACGTATTACGCGCCGGGCGGCGAGACCGTGCGCACCGTGGAGCCGTACTACCTGATTTTCCGCTGGTCGAGCTGGTACGTCTGGGGCTACTGCGAAAAGCGCGCGGATTTCCGCCTGTTCAAGCTGAACCGTATGGACGGCCTGCGCGTGACGGACGAGACGTTCGAGAAGCGGCCCGTGCCGCTGCCGGACCTGCGCAATGAGCGGATCTTCCCGGGCGGCATCCGCGTGAAGGCGCTGTTTGCGCCGGAGTGCAAGTGGCGGCTTGTGGAGGAGTTCGGCGCCGGCTGCTTTACGGTGCAGCCGGACGGGCGGCTCCTGTTCGAGGCGGATTATACGAACCGGGAGGAGCTTGTCACGTGGCTGCTGACCTTCCGGGAGAAGGCCGTGCTGCTGGAGCCTGCGGACGTGCGCGAAGCGCTGCGCGCGGCCATCCGGCGTATGCAGGCATTGTATGAAGGATTAGAACAAGAATTGTAGGAAGAAAGGGGAACGGAACATGAAGTATGATTGGCTGGACGCTTACCTGCTGCAGAAACGCGGCGTGACGAAGGACCTGCAGCCGGTGTGGAACTGGGTGCGCTACCACATCGGCGGCAAAATGTTCGCCGCAGTCTGTCTGGACGACGCGGGCAGGCCGTATTACATCAACCTGCGTCTGGAGCCGATGAACGGCGAGTTTCTGCGCGCGCAGTACGCCGGGGATGTGATCCCGGGCTACTACAGCGACAAGGTGCACTGGAACTCGGTCAATCCGGACGGCGCGGTGCCGGACGACACGCTGCGCGCGATGCTCGACGAGTCGTACCGGCTTGTGCTCGGCGGCCTGCCGAAGAAGCGGCAGCGCGAGGCGCTCGGACTGACCTGCTGCGGCACAGAGTGCGGGGACTGCGCGTTTTTTGGCAGCGCATGCGCGGGCTGCAACGCGCTGGCCGGCAAGGTGTTCCACGCGCCGCCGGGCCGGGCGTGCCCGATCTACGCGTGCGCGGTCAACAGGAACCACCGCGCGACCTGCGCCGGCTGTGAGAAGCTGCCGTGCGAAATCTGGCGGTCGACGCGCGACCCGCAGCTTTCCGACGCGGCGTTTGCGGATTCGATCGCGCAGCGCGTGCGGAACCTGAAGGGGGAATGAGCATGGCGTTCGACTACAAAAAGGAATACAGGGAATTTTATCTGCCGCCGCGCACGCCCGGCCTGATCGACGTGCCGCAGACGCGCTACATCGCGGTTTCGGGCAGCGGCGACCCGAACGCGCCGGACGGCGCGTTTGCGCACGGTGCTGCGCCTTCCGGTCCGCCGCCTGCCGTGACGGGGATCCGGCGGTGAATTTTGCCGCAGGCGGCCTGCGGGGCTTGCTTTTTGCCGGTGCGTCCGTATAATAGGAAGTATCGGAAAAGTGCGGCGGAGCCGCCGGAAAGGAGCGGGCATGGAGGAAAGGAACAGAAATGTGCGTGGCACCGCGCGGCGCAGGCGGCCGACCAGAAGGCGGCGCAGGCGCAGGGTGATCTACAAGCCGGATTACGCGCGCGTGCGGCAGGTCGCGGTTTCCAAGCGGATCGTGGGTGTCCTGCTCGCGCTGCTGGTGGTTTTTGCCGCCGTGGCGGTGGTGTTTACCTGGATCGTCCCCTCCGTCATGAAAACGCTCGAGCCTTCGCCGATCTCCGCGCAGGCCGACGGGGAGGCGGCGGAAGCTTCGGCGCAGCCGGTCGGCTATGACGAGGAAACGGGCCTGCCGCTGTACGGGGACGATTTCAACCTGTTCGTCATCAACGAGGCGCATCCGGCCGAAAGCGACTTTGCGCCCGTTCTGGCCGAGACGGCCGGCGTGGAGGTGGACGAGCGGATCGCGCCCGCGCTCTCGATGCTCGTCGAGGCGGCGCAGGCGGACGGCATTGAACTGCAGTTTGACGCCGGGTACGTCTCCTACAGCGCGCAGGAATCGCTCTACGAAAAGCAGGTCGAAGCGCTGCAGGCGGCCGGCTCGACGATCATCATGGCGCGCGAGGATGCAAAGCGCACGGTGCCGGCGCCCGGCGAGTCGGACATGCAGACCGGCCTCTGCGTGACGCTCGCGGGCGATGCGGAGGATTTCGCCGGTACGGCGGCGTACGGCTGGCTGCAGAGCCACATGGGCGCGTACGGCTTCGTGTTTCGCTATCCGGCGGGGAAGGCGGATTACACGGGCGTCGAGCAGAACGACCTCGTGCTGCGCTACGTCGGGCCGGAAAACGCGGCTGCGATGCGCAGGCTCTCGATGTGCCTCGAGGAGTACATCGCGTACGTCGGCTGAGGGGGAAAGCTATGAAACGCAGATTTGTGCGCCGGATCGAGCTGACCGGCGCGCTTGCAGCGGATTCCTATCTGCACGATGTGCCGGCGGTCCGCTATCTGGAAGCGGCCGGCCGCCTGGAGTTTCACAGCGACGTGACGTTCCTCGTCGGCGAAAACGGCGTGGGCAAGTCGACGCTTTTGGAGGCGGTCGCGGTGGCCTGCGGCTTCAACCCCGAGGGCGGCTCGCGGAACTTCAGCTTTTCGACGCGCGAGACGCATTCCGAGCTCGGCGCGGCGCTGACCGTCGTGCGGTCGGCCTACCCGAAGGACGGCTTCTTCCTGCGGGCGGAGAGCTTTTACAACGCCGCGAGCTATATCGATACGCTCGACGAGATCCCCGCGCGGTCGAAGGCGCTTTCGGGCGTCTACGGCGGCTCGCTGCACGAGAAGTCGCATGGGGAGAGCTTTCTCGCGCTCGTGCAGAACCGCTTCCGCGGCCACGGGCTCTACCTGCTCGACGAGCCGGAGGCCGCGCTCTCGCCGATGCGTCTGCTGACGCTGATGGGGGAGATCGACCGCCTGACGGAAGCGGGCTCGCAGTTCATCATCTCGACCCATTCGCCGATTCTCATGGCGTTTCCGGGCGCGGAGGTGCTGGAGATCACCGGGGCGGGGATCCGCCCCGTGCCGTACCGCGAGACGGAGCATTTCACGGTCACGCGCAGCTTTCTCGAAAATCCCGAACGGATGCTGCGCATCCTGCTGGATAAGGATGCGGGCGAATAAAAAGTTTTTTCGAAAAGGCCTTGCAATTTCCGCGGTTTTGTGCTAACATTATTAGCGCTATGTTTAAGTGTTAACTTAATAACCGCAGAGATCAACCGAAAGAGGTGACAGATATGAAAAATATTCATCCGGACTATCAGGAAACGACCATTACCTGCGCATGCGGCAATGTGATTCACACGCGTTCCACGAAGAAGGACATCCGCGTTGAAATTTGCTCCAAGTGCCATCCGTTCTATACGGGCAAGCAGAAGCTGGTTGATACGAGCGGCCGCGTTGACATGTTCAAAAAGCGCTACGGTATCACGAAGTAATTCATCATACGGTTGTTTAGGGCGGTGCTTTGCAGCATCGCCCGTTTTTCGTCCGGAAAGCGGGCGGCATGGGGAAGGAGGCGCCGGTCATGGCACAATATAAAACGGTTCTGCGCGAGGCGGAGGACGATTTTGTCGAGAAGCGCTCGCGGTTCATCGGCTACGCGAAGCCCGTTTCGACCGAGGCGGAGGCGCTGGCCTTCATCGCGGAAAAGCGGTCGAAGCACTGGGATGCTTCCCACAATGTGTACGCCTATATCCTGCGCGACGGCGGCATCATGCGCTATTCGGACGACGGCGAGCCGCAGGGCACCGCCGGCATACCGGTGCTCGACGTGCTGCAGAAGAGCGGCGTCACCGACGTCGTCGTGGTTGCGACGCGCTACTTCGGCGGCATTTTGCTCGGGGGCGGCGGGCTCGTGCGCGCCTATTCGCACACGGCGTCGATCGCCCTGCAGGCGGCGGGGATCGTCACGATGCGCGAATGCCTGATGCTCCGCGTCGTCTGCGATTACAGCCAGTACGGCCGCGTGGCGGCGCTCGTGCCCGAATGCGGCGGCGTCGTGGACGACACGCTGTTCGAGGAAAAGGTGGCGCTTTGCTTCCACATGGCCCCCGAGGACCGCGGCGGCTTCGACAAAAAGCTCGCCGATGCGACGAACGGACAGGCCGCGGCGGAGGAGACCGGGAAAAAATATTTTGAATTTTGCGAGTAATTTTGCAAATAAAGAAGTAATTTTGGCGTTTGCGGCGTATAACATATAATAGGGGGCTTTTTGAAAGCGCTTTTCACGGGAAATTTGCCTTGTACATATCGGATCTGTGCCGGCGCGGCCGGCGCAGTCGGCCCGGGCGCATGGAAATTGCGCGCCGGGGAAAGGAACACGGTGGTACATAATGGAAAACAGGGCGTTGAGCATTCGAGAGGAGACGCAGCGCATCGAGCGGGAGATCCTCTCGCCGTACGCGGCGCTTTCCGAAAACACGCGCGGCAGGGTGCGCGAGGCGGCGGAGTGCCCGATCCGCACGCCGTACCAGCGCGACCGCGACAAGGTCATCCACTGCAAGGCGTTCCGGCGGCTGAAGCACAAGACGCAGGTGTTCCTCTCGCCGGAGGGCGACCATTACCGCACGCGCCTGACGCACACGCTCGAGGTCTCGCAGATCGCCCGGACGATCGCCCGGGCGCTCAGGCTCAACGAGGACCTGACCGAGGCGGTGGCGCTCGGCCACGACCTCGGCCACACGCCGTTCGGCCACGCAGGCGAACGGGCGCTGAACCGGCTGATGCCGAACGGCTTCCGCCACTACGAGCAGAGCGTGCGCGTTGTGGAGCGGCTCGAGAACGACGGCCGCGGCCTGAACCTGACCTTTGAGGTGCGCGACGGCATCCGCTGCCACACGACCGGGCAGGAGGCCCGGACAATGGAGGGCCGCATCATCCGCTGGGCGGACAAGATCGCCTATATGAACCACGACATCGACGACGCGATCCGCGCGGGCGTTATCCGCGAGTCGGACATCCCGCGGGACATCACCGCCGTGCTCGGCGACACGAAGAACAAGCGCATCACGACGATGGTCACGTCGCTGATCCGCAACAGCCCGGCCGGCGTCGTCAACATGGATGCCGACGTGCTCGAGGCGTACGACGCGCTGCACGAATTCATGTATGAGGCGGTCTACCTGAACGACTACGCGAAGCGCGAGGAAAAAAAGGTGCCGCACCTGATCGAGAGCCTGTTCGGCTACTACGTGCGCCACCCGGACCGCCTGCCCGAAAGCATGCGCGAGATCGCGGAGGCGGACGGAAAGGAGCAGGCGGCGTGCGACTACATCGCCGGCATGACGGACCGCTTTGCCGTCGATCTGTACAGCAATCTCTTTATCCCGAAGGCCTGGGGCACACCGGTCTGAGGGCGTTTTGAAAGGAGGCGGTGATTTGGCACTGCCTGAAGCGTTCATGCAGGAACTCAAATCCCGCTCGGACATCGTGGACATCGTGTCCTCGTATGTCAACCTGAAACGGCGCGGGAAAAACATGGTGGGGCTCTGCCCGTTTCACAACGAGAAATCCCCGTCGTTCAACGTGTATACGGAAAACGGGTCGTTTTACTGCTTCGGCTGCGGCGCGGGCGGCGACGTGATCACGTTTATCCGGAAAATTGAAAATCTGGACTATATCGAGGCGGTCAAGCTGCTCGCGCAGCGCGCGGGCCTGCAGGTGCCCGAGCAGGGCGTGGACGATTCGATGTCCCGCCTGCGGCAGCGCGTGCTGGAGATCAACCGCGAGTCGGCGCGCTTTTTCCACGCCTCGCTTTTGAAGCCCGAGGGCAGGCCGGGGCTCGACTACTTTGTGCGCCGCCGGCTGCCGATGCACATGATCCGGCATTTCGGGCTCGGCTGGGCGCCGGAAAGCCGCTTTGCGCTCGTCAACCACCTGCGCGCGAAGGGGTATTCCGAAAGCGAGATGATCCAGGCGAACGTCGCGGTGCAGACCCGCTCGGGCCGCGCGATGGACCGCTTCCACGCCCGCGTCATGTTTCCGATCATCGACCTGCGCGGCAACGTCGTCGCGTTCGGCGGGCGCATCCTGACCGACGAGAAGCCGAAGTACATCAACACCTCGGACACGCCGGTCTACCACAAGAGCAGCGGCCTGTTCGCGATGAATTTCGCGAAAAACGCGCTCGACAACGGGCGGCTGATTCTGGCCGAGGGCTATATGGATGTGATTTCGCTGCACAAGGCCGGCTTTGAAAACGCGATCGCTTCGCTCGGCACTTCGCTGACCGCCGAGCAGGCGCGCGTGATGGCCCGGTACGCGAAGGAGGTCGTGATCTGCTACGATTCCGACGAGGCCGGGCAGAAGGCCGCGCAGCGCGCGATCCCGATCCTGCGCGACGCGGGGCTGCTCGTGCGCGTGATGACGGTGCCGGGCAACAAGGACCCGGACGAGTTCATCAACGCCTACGGCGAAGAGGGCGCGGCGCGCTTCCGCAGGCTGATCGAAGAGTGCGGCAACGACGTCGAATACCGGCTCGGCAAGCTCCGGCAGGGCTTCGACCTGGAGACCGGCGACGGCAAGGTGCAGTACCTGATGGAGGCCGTCAACGTGCTCGCGAAGCTCGACAACGCGATCGAGCGCGACGTGTACGTCGGCCGCCTTGCAGACGAGCTCGGCGTCGACAAGAACGCGATCCTCACGCAGCTGAAGCGCAGCGTGCGGCAGGAAAGCCGCGCCGCCCAGAAGCGGCAGCTGCGCGAGACGACCGAGGCGCTCTCGGCGCGCCGGGACGAGGTGAACCCGGAAAAGCGGCGGCATCTGCGCGTTGCAAACGCCGAGGAGCGGCTGATCGCGTGCCTGTTCGCGCACAACGAGCTGGCGCCGGTCCTCAAGGAAAAAATACCGCCGGAAAAATTCGTCACGAGCTTCAATCGCCGGTTATATCAGAGCCTGCTGGGAAAGATTATAAACGGAGAAACGGCGAATGCGCCGGGAATCAGCGATTTTTCGGCGGAATGCACGCCGGACGAGATGGGGCGCGTCGCGGCGATCCTGAGGGAGAGCAGCGGCACGACGGCCGAGGACGCCGAGCGCTTCGCGCAGATCATTCTGAGCGAGGGCGGCCTTTCGGATGCGGACGCGATCCGCGCGAGCGACCCCGCGCAGCTTCAGGCGCAGTTTGAAGCGCTGCGCAGGCAGAAGAAATAAACGGATCGAGAGATCTTGAAGGAATAAGGGAAAATACAGGAAAGGTTTGATGCACTATGGCAGCACAGGATAAAAAGACCGTCATCCGCGAGCTGATCGAGCTCGGCAAGAGCAAGGGACAGCTCACGACAAAGGAGATTCTCGACGCGCTCGGCGAGCTCGACTTCGACCCCGAGCACATTGAAAAATTCTACGATACGCTCGAATCGCACGGCGTGGAGATCATCGAGGACTTCGGCGACATCCAGATCGACGACGTGGACCTGACGAAGGTTGCGAACGAAACGGCGGAGCTGGAGAACGGCATGGGCATGGAGGGCGTCGCGATCGACGACCCGGTCAAGGTGTATCTGAAGGAGATCGGCCGCGTCCCGCTTCTGACCTCCGAGGAGGAGATCAAGCTCGCGATCGCGATCAAGGACGGCAACGAGGCGGCGAAGAAGCGCCTTTCGGAGGCGAACCTGCGCCTGGTCGTCAGCATTGCGAAGCGCTACCTCGGCCGCGGCATGCAGTTCCTCGACCTGATTCAGGAGGGCAACCTCGGCCTGATCAAGGCCGTTGAGAAGTTCGACTACACGAAGGGCTTCAAGTTCTCCACCTACGCGACGTGGTGGATCCGCCAGGCCATCACCCGCGCGATCGCCGACCAGGCGCGCACGATCCGCATCCCGGTGCACATGGTCGAGACGATCAACAAGGTGAAGAAGGTCTCGAGCCAGCTTCTGCACACGACCGGCCACGAGCCGACCGCGGACGAGATCTCCGAGGAGCTCGACATGCCGGTGGACAAGGTCCGCGAGATCATGCGCGTCGCGCAGGAGCCGGTTTCGCTCGAGACGCCGATCGGCGAGGAGGAGGACAGCCACCTCGGCGACTTCATCCCGGACGACGAGGCGCCCGCCCCGGCGGACGCGGCCTCGCACACGCTGCTGCGCGAAACGCTCGGCGACGTGCTCGATTCGCTGACGCCGCGTGAGGAAAAGGTGCTGCGCCTGCGCTTCGGCCTGGAGGACGGCAGAAGCCGCACGCTGGAAGAGGTCGGCAAGGAGTTCAACGTCACGCGCGAGCGCATCCGCCAGATCGAGGCGAAGGCGCTGCGGAAGCTGCGCCACCCGAGCCGCAGCAAGAAGCTGAAGGATTTCCTTGACTGATCCGGAAAGGACGCTTTGGTATGCATATGACGCTGGAGGCGGATTACGCCGTGCGGATCGTCGAATTTCTCGCGATGCATCCGGAGAAGATCGACGCCAAAACCATATCGGAAAAAACGAATGTAACGCTGCGCTTCACGCTGAAGATCCTGCGCACGCTGGTGGCGGACGGCATCGTCTGCTCCTACAAGGGCGCGAAAGGCGGCTACAAGCTCGCGCAGCCGCCGCAGGAGATCACGCTGCGCCGCGTGATCGAGGCCGTGGAGGGCCCGTACATGCTTTCCCGCTGCCAGGGGGAGAGCTACAGCTGCCACCGCACGGACTGCCGGCTGCACAG
>DSLMC04103__coassemble_1843_pt1 | contig 9210 bp, 10 predicted proteins | sample DSLMC04103__metabat2_low_PE_017 | metagenome-assembled genome bin DSLMC04103 | reverse complement strand
CTTATTGCTCCATTGCAAAACAAAAATAATTGCAAGTACATTTTCCCAAAGCCCAAGGGAGGCAACTTCCATACGAAGCGCCTCCCTTGGCGATCCTTTTCCTTTTTCTACAGTATTTTTTATGCCTTGCCGGCTGAAAGCGTTTCGTGCGACGGGTCGTGCTCGCGGCGGATGCAGCGGTCGAGCCACTTGAAGCGCGCATAGTAGGCGATGAACACGATCGCCGTCACCACCCATGTGGCCGGGTAGTTCATCGCGACCATCTCCATCGTCGGCCACAGCGGCACCGCGATGATCAGCCACAGGATGCGCAGGCCGCACACGCCGAAGCAGGTGATCAGCATCGGCTGCAGCGCCTCGCCCGCGCCGCGGATCGCGCCCGAAAAGATCTCGATAAAGACGAACGTGAAGTACGACGGCGCGAGGATCATGAAGAAGTTCGCGCCGATGCGCACGACGGCGTCGTCGCCGGTGAAGAAGCGCAGCAGCGGCTCGCGGAACACGAAGAGCAGCGCGCTGAGCACGATCGTCGTGCCGAGCGCCATCAGAAGCCCGACCCGCGTGCAGCGCTTGACGCGGTCGTAGCGGCGGGCGCCGAAGTTCTGGCCGACAAACGTCGTGACCGAGATGCCGAACGCGTTCATGACCATCCAGATGAAGCCGTCGATCTTGCCGATCGCCGCCCAGGCCGCGATCGCGTCGGTGCCGAAGCCGTTGATGCTGGCCTGAATGAAAATGTTCGAGAACGAGTACATGACCGACTGCAGGCCCGCCGGCAGGCCGATGCGGATGACGTTGCGCAGGATGCTCGCATCGAAGCGGATCTTCCGCAGCTCCACGCGGTAGGACTCGCGCGTCCGCATCAGGCGCACCAGAATGAGCGCGGCGCTGATGACCTGCGAGAGCACCGTCGCGAACGCCACGCCGAACACGGCCCAGTGGAAAACGACGACGAACAGCAGATCGAGCACGACGTTCGCAAGGCAGCAAACGATCAGGATATACAGCGGCATGCGCGAGTCGCCGATCGCGCGCAGGATGCCGGTGCCGATGTTGTAGATCATGTTGGCGATGATGCCCGCATAGTAGACGTTCATGTACAGCAGCGCGTCCTCCAGAATCTCCTCGGGCACGCTCATCGCGACGAGCACCGGGCGCGCCGAAACGAAGCCGACGACCATGATGACGACGCCGCCGACGATCGCCAGCGCCATCGAGGTGTGCACGGCCTTCGAGACGTTCTCGCGGTCCTCCGCGCCGAAGAACTGCGAGACGATGACCGTCGCGCCCGACGAAACGCCGACGAAGAAGCCGACCAGCAGGTTGATAACCGTGCCGGTCGTGCCAACGGCCGCGAGCGCCTCCTTGCCGACATACTGGCCGACGACGACCGTATCGACCGTATTGTAGAGCTGCTGGAAGAAGGTCCCGATCAGAATCGGGAAAAAGAACAGCAGAAGCTGCTTCCAGATCACGCCGTCTACAATTGAATTTTCCGTTTTCTCCATATTCTCCGCTCCTCTTGCCGCATTGAAAATCTGCATTCGGTATGCCGAAAAGCCCCGCGCTTTTTTGGCGTATCGCCGCTTATTCTAGCATACCTTTCCCCAATTTTCAACTGCCTGCGAACCGGATACGGCAAAATTCAGGAAAAATTTTTGCGCCGCACGCAGGCCATCAGCACGAGCGAGCAGAGCACCAGCGTGACCGGGATCACATAGATCGCCGCGGAGAACGAGATCTGCTCCGCCAGAAGGCCGACCAGCGGCGGGATGACCATGCCGCCGATCGTCGAGCCGAGGCAGACCACCGAGGTCGCGGCGCCGGCCTGCTCCGGGCAGCAGGCGCAGCCCATCGCCATCATCGAGGGGAACGCCGCGCCGGTCAGCACCGCGCCGATGCAGAGCACGGCCGTGAGGACAATCGCGTCCCGGCGCAGGAGCGCCGCCGTCATCATCGCGGCGGAAATCGTGCAGCAGACGCAGAGCCAGCGGCCCGGGTCGACCCGGCGGCTCAGGGCCGACTGCAGGAAGCGCCCGAGCATGACGCCGGTCCAGTACAGCGTCAGCGACGCGCCCGCCGCCGCGGCGCTGTTGAGCTCCGTCTCGACATAGGAGGCGATCCAGAGGTTCACCGCGCTCTGCTGGCCCATATAGAGCAGGCACGCGAAGCTGACGAGCAGCAGCCCCGGGTTTTTGAGCAGCGCGAGGATCGAACCCTTCCCCGCGCGCTGCTGCGCCGCGGCGTCATCCCAGCGGCAGATGAAAACGAGCAGCAGCGTGACCGCCGTGCAGAACACGCCGAACCACAGAAACGTGTGGTTCCAGGCGATGCCGATCTCGAGCAGCACCGAGGCGTAAATCGGGCCGGCGAGCGAGCCGAGACCGTAAAACGCGTGGCAGATGTTGAGGTAGGACGTGCGCTTGTCCGGGCAGCGCTCGGAAATGTACGCGCTGATCAGCAGATTCAGAAAGCTGTTCGCGGTGCCGAGGACGAGGAAGCAGGCGATCAGCAGCCCATACGGCGGCACGAGGCCGAGGGCGTACAGCATCAGCGTATAGACCGCGAACATGATGCAGATCAGCCGCAGCTTCGGGAAGCGGTCGGAAAGCACGCCGCCGAGCAGCGTCGCCGCAAAGCCGCCGACGCTCTGCACCGAGCCGATCAGGCCGACCTGCCCGTAGGACAGGGCGTAATGCGCCGTCATGTCCGGGATCAGGATACCGGTCATCGTCGCGGAGATCGAGAAAAAGAACATCAGGCCGAACAGGCAGTATACGATCAGCCGCCCGCGGCCCGGCTTTGCGCCGTTTTTTTCGTTCATAAGGATTCCCCCAAAAGCAGAATTTCACGCGGCCGCGCGCCGCGCTTCGGATACAGTGATATTTTATCATGGCGTATCGCGCGCCGCAAGGGAGAAAACCCGCCTGCAAAGGGGAATTTCCTGTGTTTTCCCCGCCGTGCGCAAAAAGAGGGCGCCCCGCGGGACGCCCTCTTCTGCGCGTTCGCTTACAGCAGCCGCTCGACGGCCTTTTCCGCATCGGAATTGTTTTCGTTGCGGTAGTTGCGCGCCATCGTCTTCAGGTCCTGCTCGGCACGGTACATCGAACCGTGCTGAACGCTGAAGATCGCGTCGTCGATCAGGTCCTCCTGATACCGGGGCAGGTTCCCCGTGCGGTCCAGCCAGTTCTTCAGCGCTTCCAGATCTTCTTTGTCCATTGTTCTTTCCCTCTTTCTTTTTGTTTTTTACATGCAGCCGCCCGGCAGGACGCCCCGCCTTTTGAACAGCCGCAGATTTTCCTCTTTACGCGTTCACTTGTTTTCTTCACGCTTTTTGAACATGCCGCAGGTGCAGACGGTGTCGTTTTTGCGCTCCTTCGTCGCCTGGCAGACGCCGTGCACCCAATACGCGCATTTGCTGCATGTGTTGTACTCGCCCATATCGTACCCCTCTCTTTTCCCGGCCGTGTCCAGCGCAGAAGCCGCAATTTCCGTTTGCCGCCGGCCGCATCAGGTCAGGCTGTGCAGCTTCTTTTCGGTGATCCTGCCCATCAGCGAGCATTCCAGATCATCCGAATCGTCAAACGCATTCGTAATCATGATGCGGATGTAATCCCAGTACCCGCCGGGCTGCACCGGGGGCGGCTGCAGGCCGAGCTGCGCGTAATACACCTTTTCCCCGTCGCGCCCGGTGGACCACTGCTTGAAGCCCTTCGTCTGCGCGACATCCCATTCCAGCCAGAAGCCGTCCGCTTCAAACCGCAGGTACAGGCAGCGGTTGCGGTTTTCCGGCATATGGATGCGCTCGAAAAGGGCCTTGCCCGCGCACAGCTTTTTAAAGTACTGCTGGAGCCCGTCGAGGAAGCTGTCGTGCAGGTAGCCGACGCGCAGGTAGTAGGTGTTCCCCTCTTTCTGCACGAAGGCCATGTAGCTTTCCTGGCCCGCCGGGATTTTGACCGCAAAGCCGGAAGCCTTTGCATTCAGCGCGACGACCGACGGGATGCCGGAATTCGCCATGCAGACCGAGTGCTCCGCCGCGGACAGCTCGACGACCGTGTTCTGGTGGTCGATCATCTCCGCGACCTGCTTGCCATCCACAATGATTTTCAGCGGGATGGAATCTGTTGAAATCGCCGTCCATCTCCTTCGCATTGCAGCGATCAGACGGGCGCGGCCCGAAAAAGCGCGCAAAAAAAAGAGGGCCTCGCGGGAAGCCCTCTTTTCCTTATTCGATGATCGTCACCGGGTATTTTTTCTCCACGTCTTTCGGCTCCGCCGCCGCGTAGCCGAGCGCCGCCATGCCGTACACCATGTGGTCCTCCGGCACGCCGAGCTCTGTCAGGACCGCGCGCACGCCGGGATCGTTGCAGGTATCCGAGCCCTGGTTGATCCAGACCGACGCGATGCCCATCGAGTGCGCGGCGAGGAAGATGTTCTCCAGCGCGCAGGCGTTGTCCCATGTCTTGATCAGCCCCGTCTCGTTTGAGGGAATGATCAGCGCGGCCGGGCGGTAGAGGTTGTAGTTGGGGCTGCCGAGCGCCTTGCCCATCGCGGCGGCGAGCTTCTGGATCTTCTCCGGGTTCAGCACCGCCGAGAAGTGCCACGTCTGGCGGTTCATCGCGCTGGGCGCGTGCGTCGCGCACTGCAGCAGCGTCTCGATCGCCTCGCGGGCGATGGGTTTCTCCTGAAAGGCGCGCACGCTGCGGCGCGTCAGGATGTTTTCAATCACTGCATTCGTCATATCTTTTCCTCCCAGATTCAGATGATATTCAGACCCGGCGGTCAGAATTTCGCCGCCAGAAGATCTGCAATTTTTTCGGCGAGGGCGCGCTCCCGCTCCGTGAAGCGGTTCCGGATCGGGCTGTCGATGTCGAGCACCGCGCGGACGGCGCCGTCCCGGATGACCGGCACGACCAGCTCCGAGCGGCTCGCGCTGTCGCAGGCGATGTGCCCCGGGAACGCGTGGACGTCCGGCACAAGCTGCGTTTCCGCCGCCTCGCAGGCCGCGCCGCAGACGCCGCGCCCGCGGGCGATGCGCACGCAGGCCGGCTTGCCCTGAAACGGCCCGAGCAGCAGACTGCCGTCCGGCTGCACCGTGTAAAAGCCCGCCCAGTTGACGCGGTCGAGCGTTTCGAACAGGAGCGCCGCGAGGTTCGCCATGCACGGCACGGGCTCCGGCTCGCCCTCGAGCAGCGCGGCCGCCTGCAGCGCCGCTTCGCCGTATTGTTTGTCGAAGCACGCGTCCACGACCGCCTGCGGCGCCAGCGTCAGGTATGGGTACGTATGGCTGAACCGGTAGCCGAGCTGCTGCGCAAGCCCGAGGCTCTCGAGGTTCGCCGCGTCCCACGAGGGGTACAGCCCCCGCTCGAGGCAGTCGAGGATCAGCCGCGCGGCGCAGGCGCGGGCCAGGTGGCGCCGGCGGTGCGCTTCGTGCGTGCCGATCTCGATCTCGATGCCGCCGTCGAACACGGAATACGACGACGCGCCGCAGACGATCTCGCCGTTTCGCAGCGCAAACACGCCGAGCGCCTGCGCGGAAAACGACGCGTAGTCCGCAAAATTCGAGATGAAGTCGCGCATCCAGCCGCCCTTCTCGCGGATCTGCGCCCAGATTTCCGGCGTCATGCCCGAAAGCGTGTAGCCCGCCGGGACGTCCGCCGCAAAGCGGCGCAGGCGCGCCGGGTCGAACACGCCGCTCTCCTTGCGCGTCGCGTACCGCACGCCGCCGCCCATGTCGCAGAGCAGCGACCGGCAGAGCGCGAACTGCGCTTCGTCCGGCGCGGCGAGCAGCATCGGGTGGTCGATGTTCGCCTGCACGCCGGCGAGCAGCGCCTGCACTGCGTCGGCGTCCTCCGCCGGGGAAGCGAGCAGCGCGAAGTCGCCGAGCAGCACGCAGGCCGCCGTCATCGCGCGGCCCACGTAGATCTCGCCCATCGTGCCGTCGAGCGCCGACCAGACGATCGTCTCGTCCCAGCCGTCGAACAGCTCGAGCGCCGCGGACGGGTCCTCCAGCCTGTGGATATCAGAACTCATCTTTTATACTCCTTGTAAAGAGGCGGTTGATCGCCTCTCTCGGACAGTCGTTTTTATACAGTACGTTGTACACGGCGCGGCAGATCGGCAGGTCGGCGCCGACGGTTTTGCCCAGCCGCAGCAAAGCGTCCACCGCGTAATAGCCCTCCGCCAGCGCGTCGAACCGCTCGTGCTTCACGAATTTCTCGCCGAACATGCGGTTGTGCGAGTACGGGGAAAACAGCGTCGCCTCGTAGTCGCCGAGGTGGCACAGGCCGTAGGCCGAAAGCTCGTTGCCGCCGAGCGCGTCGATCAGCCGGGCGATCTCGCGCGTGCCGCGGGCCATCAGCGCGCCCTTGAGCGTCGAGAGGCCGAGGCCGTCGAGCATGCCGGCCGCGATGCCGATGACATTCTTCGCCGCCGCGCCGATCTCGCTGCCGATCAGGTCCTGCCCGTAGTAGAAGCGGATCAGCTCGCTCGAAAACGCGTCGACCAGCATGTGCTTCGCGTCCTCGTCGGCGCTGTCGATGACCATGCAGTTCGGCACGCCGGCCGCAAACTCCTGCACATGGCCGGGGCCGACCCAGACCGCGACGCGGTTCGAAGCGTCGCAGCCCGCGGCGCAGACCTCGGAGAGCCGGAGCCCGGTCTCGATTTCGACGCCCTTCATGCACAGCACGAAGATCTTGTCCCGCAGGTGCAGCGGCTCAAGCTCGCGCATCAGGCCGCGGAGCCCCTGCGAATTGACGGAAATGATGATGACCTCGCTTTCCGCCGCGCCCGAAAGCGCGGTGGTCAGCGTCAGCGAATCGGGCATCGTGACGAGCCCGTTCGAGCGGGTTTCGAGCAGCGCCTGCATCCTTGCGGAGCCTGCGCGCCCGTAAAGGGATACGCTGTGGCCGATCTTGTCGAGGTACCATGCGATGAAGGAACCCCAGCGGCCGCAGCCGATCACGGTAATTTTCATATCGGGAGAATCGCCTTTCCGACGGCGTCCATGCGCCGTCCTTTTTGATTTCCGCCGCAAACGCGCGCGGTCCCGGCGTGCGCCGGCTTATCGGTCGCGGAAGAGCGCCGCGCTGTCCTTTGCGTAGATCACGCCGGAGATCGCGGCGAGCAGCGCCGCGACGCCCATCAGCGCGAAGCCGATCCAGTAAAACACGGCCTGCAGCGTCTCGTAGGCCGGCAGCGCGATCAGGCCGAGCGTGTGCAGCTCGAGCACGTACTGCAGCAGGAAGATCACGCAGATTGCGACGATCTGCGAAACGGTTTTCGCCTTGCCCCAGCCGTTCGCCGGGATCACCTTGCCGTTTTCCACCGCGATCAGGCGGATGGAGGTGACGGCGAACTCGCGGATCATGATGAGCAGCACGAACCACACGTTCGCAAAGCCCGTCTCCACAAAGCAGACGAGCGCCGACATGACCATGATCTTGTCGGCGAGCGGGTCCATCAGCTTGCCGAAGTTCGTGATCAGGTTGTCGCGGCGGGCGATCTTGCCGTCGAGGTGGTCGGTGTAGGACGCCGCGCCGAAGATCAGCCCGGCGATCAGAAGATGGTGCGGGATGAAATCCGCCAGCGTGAAAAACACGAAGAACGGGACCAGCGCCATGCGCAGTATCGTCAGTTTATTCGGTAGATTCATGGTAATCACCATTCCTTATTTTTTGTGCCGGTCGGCGAAGCCGATCGCCGCCTGGCTCGTCGCGGCAAAGCACAAATCGTGTGTGAAAAAGTATTTTTCACACGACCGCCTCTTTCGGTCAGACGCGCGTGCCGAACAGGTCGCAGTCGACCGCCTCGTCGATGTGCACGGTCACGAGCTCGCCGAAGTACGGCTTTTTCTCCGCCGTGAAGAACACCTTGCCGTCGATGTCCGGCGCGTCCATCGCGCTGCGGCCGAACCAGCACTCGGCGTAGCGGTCGAAGCCCTCGGTCAGCACCTCGACGTCGCGGCCCACCTGCTTTTCGCCGAGGCGGTCCATGATGTTCATCTGCGAATCCATGATGAGCTCGGCGCGGTGGTTCTTGACCTCCTCGTCGATCTGGTCGGGCAGCTCGGCCGCCGGGGTGTCCTCCTCCTGCGAGTAGGCGAAGCAGCCGAGGCGCTCAAACTGCACCTCCTTGACGAACTCGGCGAGCTCGGTGAAGTCCGCTTCGGTCTCGCCCGGGAAGCCGGTGATCAGCGTCGTGCGCAGCGTGACGCCCGGGATCTTCTCCCGGATCTTCCGCATCAGCGCCGTGAGGCTCGCACGGTCGCCGCGGCGGTTCATCGCCTTCAGAATCCTGCCCGACGCGTGCTGCAGCGGCAGGTCGATGTATTTGACGATCTTTTCCTCTTCGGCGATCGTGTCGAGCAGCTCGTCGGTGATCGCGTCCGGGTAGCAGTACAGCACGCGGATCCAGTGCAGCTTCTCGATTCCGCACAGGCGGCGCAGCAGCTTTGCGAGCGAATATTCGCCGTACAGGTCGAGCCCGTAGCGCGTCGTATCCTGCGCGATGAGGATCAGCTCCTTCGCGCCGTTTTCAACGAGCGCGCGCGCCTCCTCCTCGATGCTCTCCATCGTGCGGCTGCGGTAGCCGCCGCGGATCAGCGGGATCGCGCAGTAGGTGCAGCGGTTGTCGCAGCCCTCGGCGATCTTGAGGTACGCGAAGTAGCTCGGCGTCGAAAGCTCGCGGTCGCCGCACAGCGGCATCTTTTCCTTTTCCGGGAAGCGCTGCGTAAAGCCTTCCATCGCGCTTTCGATGCAGGCGGCGATGTCGCCGTTCGCGCCGATGCCGAACACGCCGTCCACCTCGGGCAGCTCCTTGTGGATTTCCTCGCGGTAGCGCTCCGCGAGACATCCCGTGACGACGAGCTTCTTGATGCGGCCCTCCTTCTTGAGCGTCGCAAGCTCGAGGATCTCGTCGATCGACTCCTGCTTCGCGCTCTCGATGAAGCCGCAGGTGTTGACGATCGCGACGTCGGCGAGCGCCGCGTCGTCGCACAGTTCAAAGCCCGCGTTTTTGAGGCTCGCCATCAGCATTTCGCCGTCCACCTGGTTTTTTGCGCAGCCCAGGCTGACCATTCCCACTTTGATTGCCATATGTAAAAAGTCCTTTCCTCTTGTTTTCAGCCGTATTTTCTTTCTATTTTAACAGAAAACAGACGGTTTTTCAATCGAAAAGCCGTCTGTTCACAAAAAACGTACAAATGGA
>DSLMC04103__coassemble_1802_pt1 | contig 9363 bp, 10 predicted proteins | sample DSLMC04103__metabat2_low_PE_017 | metagenome-assembled genome bin DSLMC04103 | reverse complement strand
ACTCCCCCGTTTTATTGTATACTGTTAATAAATAACCGGGGGCGGGTCAGCGGCTTTCCGGGCAATATCAAATCAAAGGAGTTCGTATTATGTATTATCTTGGCGTAGACGTAGGCGGCACCAACATCGCCGTCGGCGTCGTCGATGAAAACAACGCAATTATCGCAAAGGCGTCCCAGAAGACGCCGGTCCCCTGCTCGGAAGAGGTTTTCTGCGATAAGATCGTCGAGGTCTGCCACGAGGCGCTCGGCAAGGCCAACCTCACGCTCGACGACGTGCCGTGGATCGGCATCGGCTGCCCCGGCACCGTCAACCGCGCGACCGGCATCATCGAGTTCTCCAACAACCTGTACTTCAAGAACCTCAAGCTGCGCGAGATGATCGCCGACCGCACGAACGGCAAGCTCGTCATCCTTGAAAACGACGCCAACGCTGCGGCTTACGGCGAGTACCAGGCCGGCGCGCTCGCAGGCGCCGACAACGCGATCGCCGTCACGCTGGGCACCGGCCTCGGCGGCGGCATCATCATCAACCACAAGATCTATTCCGGCAGCAACTTCGCCGGCGGCGAGATCGGCCACACGGTCATCGTTGTGGACGGCCGCCCCTGCACCTGCGGCAGACACGGCTGCTGGGAGACCTACGGCTCCGCGACCGGCCTGATCAACACGACGAAGAACCACATGCAGGACGCCCCGAAGGATTCCCCGGTGTGGACGCTCGTCGGCGGCGACATCGACAAGGTCAACGGCAGAACCGCGTTTGACGCGATGCGCGCAGGCGACCCGGTCGGCAAGGCGATCGTGGACGAGTACATCAAGTACCTCTCCGTCGGCCTCACCGACATGATCAACATCTTCCAGCCGGATATCCTCTGCATTGGCGGCGGCATCTGCAACGAGGGCGAGACGCTCCTCGCGCCGGTCCGCGAGTATGTGGACGCGCAGCAGTACGCGATGAACTCCACGAAGAAGACGAAGATCGTCCGCGCACAGCTCGGCAACGACGCGGGCATCATCGGCGCGGCGCTGCTCGGCAAGCAGGAGGAGGAATAATCCGAAATGTCCCTCACCTGCTCCGTATTCGGAACGCTGCCGAACGGCGCGGAGGTCGCCGCCTACACGCTGAAAAACGCGGCGGGCACGGCCCTGACCGTCACGCCCTACGGCTGCCGCATCCTGCGCCTGCTCACGCCGGACCGGGACGGCCGCTTCGGCGACGTCGTGCTCGGCCATGCGACGCTTGAGGAATACCTCGGCCCGAACTTTCAGGGCACCTTCGTCGGCCGCTACGCGAACCGCATCGGCGGCGCTTCGTTGACGATCGACGGCGTCACCTACGCGCTCGACAAAAACGACGGCGAAAACACGCTGCACGGCGGCCGCGGCGGCTACCATCAGGTGCTCTTCGACGTGAAGGAAACGCAGGACGGCGACGCGCCCTCCATCACCTTCGCGCACGTGAGCCCCGACGGCGACGAGAACTACCCCGGCACGCTGCGCGTCGAGGTGCAGTACACGCTGACGGCGGACAACGCGGTGGAAATCGCCTACCGCGGCGCGACGGACAAGAAGACGGTCTTCAACCCGACGAACCACAGCTTCTTCAACCTGAAGGCGGACGGCTCGAAGGACGTGCTCTCAACCGTGCTGAAGATCAACGCTTCGCACGTCACGGCCGTGACCGACGACCTGATCCCGACCGGCACGCTGCTGCCCGTCGCGGGCACGCCGCTCGACTTCACCGCACCCAAGACCATCGGCCGGGACATCGACGCGGACGACCATCTGATCCAGCTCTGCGGCGGCTTCGACCACAACTTCTGTGCGGACGGCACGGGGCTGCGCGAGATCGCCGAGGCGTATGAGCCGGAGACGGGCCGCGTGATGACCGTGTATTCCGACATGCCCGGCGTGCAGCTCTTCACGGCGAACCGCACGAACGGCACAACCAAAAACAAGGACGGCAGCCCGATGATCCCGCACGGCGCTTTCTGCCTGGAAACGCAGTTCTATCCGGATTCCGTCCACCACGAAAACTTCCCGTTCCGCTATCTGGAGCCCGGCGAAGCGTTCGAATCCAAAACGATTTATCGTTTTTCCGTACGATAAGACGATGGGCTGCCTTGTGGCGGCCCTTTTGTCCTTTTGTATGAAGGAGGTTTTCCCATGAAAAAAGAAGTCTCCTGCGGTGCAGTCATTGCACGCAGAACCGAAACCGGACGAGAGATCCTGCTGATCTGTCACGCCAACGGCGGCCACTGGGGATTCCCGAAGGGCCATGTCGAGGCCAACGAGACGGAGACTGAAACGGCACTGCGCGAAATCCGCGAGGAAACCGGCCTGGACGTCACGCTCGACACGGGTTTCCGCACAGTTGTCACGTACTCGCCAAAGCCCGGTGTAATGAAAGACGTCATTTATTTCGCGGCCGAACTGGCCGGCGGTGACGAAAAAATACCGGTCGAAGAAATCACTGGCTTACATTGGGCATCCCCTAATGATGCCGCATCGCTGATCACCTACGAAAATGACCGGAATGTGCTGGCGCAATACCGCGCATACATGGGCATCTGACCGCCAAAAGCTTAAAACAGCACAGCAAACAGAAAAGGCGTACAGCTTCAAGCTGCACGCCTTTTTATGTATGTTCGAAATCTTACTTAATGATCTCGCCGTCCACGGTGCCGTTGAGCGCCGCCGCGTTCGACTCGTCGGTGTCGATGTGCATGGCCGCCGCATACTTCGGGCTGACGCGCACGACGACGTCGCCGAAGATCACGCTGCGCTCGCCTTCCTTGCCGACCTTCACGGAGACGATCTGCTTGTCGACGACGCCGGCCTCCGCCGCTTCCTCGACGTTGAAGTGGATGTGGCGCTTCGCCGCGATGACGCCCTTCTCGATGACGACCTCGCCGGCCGGTCCCTTCAGCGTACATCCGGGCGTGCCCTCGAGATCGCCGGACTCGCGGATCGGCGCGGTGATGCCGAGCTTGCGGGCGTCGGTCAGCGCGACCTCAACCTGCGTCTCCGGACGCGTCGGGCCGAGGATGGACATGACGAGCGAGCCCTTCGGGCCGATGACCTCGACCTTCTCGTTCGTCGCGAACTGGCCGGGCTGGGAGAGATCCTTCTTGTTGGAGAGCACGGCGTTTTCGCCGAAGAGCGCCTTGAGATCCGCATCCGTCACATGGAGGTGGCGCGCGGAGGTTTCAACCATGATTTTCATTTTATGTACCTAGCCTTTCCTAGTTTTCACCTATATTCTACTACGCAGACGGCAAAATTACAATATAAAAGGCTATGTTTTTTTGCCGGTTTATGCTATAATGACTGTAAAATACGAGTTACATGCATGGAGGCCACAGGATGTTTGATAATTTCGAAGAGCTCAGGGAAAACTGCCTCAACTGCCGCCAGTGCGGCCTGTGCGAGACGCGCACGAACGTGGTCGTCGGCGTTGGAAATCCGCGTTCCAAGGTCATGTTCATCGGCGAGGGCCCGGGCGAAAACGAGGACCTGCAGGGCGAGCCGTTCGTCGGCCGCGGCGGACAGCTGCTCGACAAGATGCTCGCCGCCGTCGACCTGGACCGCAAAACGAACGTCTACATCGCGAACATCGTCAAATGCCGCCCGCCGAAGAATCGCGACCCGCTGCCCGAGGAGCAGGAGGCCTGCATCGGCTGGCTGCGCAACCAGGTGGCGCTGATCCGCCCGAAAATCATCGTCTGCCTCGGCCGCATCGCGGCGATGCGCATCATCAAGCCCGATATGAAAATCACGCGCGAGCACGGCCAGTTCTTTGAAAAGAACGGCACCCTGATGATGGCGACGCTCCACCCCGCCGCGCTTCTGCGCAACCCAAACCAGAAGCCCGCCGCTTTCGAGGATTTCCTGAAGCTGCGCGAGAAGATCGACGAGCTCCGGCTCGACGTCGCGAAGACCTACGACAACGCCACGGAATGACGGCGCGCGGCGATACCTGACTGCCATAAACAAGCGAGAGGATTTGCACCAGGCAAATCCTCTCTTCGTTTTCACGGCCTTTTACGCCTTTTCGATCTTCTGGCCGCCGGTGCTCCACACATGCTGCTGTTTTGCGGCGGCCGGGGTGTTCTGCGCCATCACGCCCACGAGCTTATGCGGAACATAGGGCTCCTCCAGATAAGCGCACTCCTCCGGCGTCAGCGCAAGCTCCACCGCCTTTGCCGCGCCCTCGATGTGGTGCAGCTTCGTTGCGCCCACCACCGGCGCGGTCACCTTGGTGAGCAGCCACGCCAGCGAGATCTCGGTCATGGATACGCCGCGCTTTTCCGCCAGCTCCGCGACCCTGTTGATAACGACCGCGTCCTGCTCGGCGGTCGCGTCGTACTTGAACCGGGCATAGCTGTCCTCTTCCAAGCGCTTGGAGGTCTCGCCCGGGTGCTTGGAGAGCCGACCGCCGGCGAGCGCGCTGTACGGCGTCATCGCGATGTTGTCCTCGGCGCAGAGCTTCGCCATCTCGCGCTCCTCCTCGCGGAAGATCAGGTTATAGTGCCCCTGAATCGAGACGAACTTCTGGAAGCCCTCTTTTTCCGCCAGCGCATTGGCCTTGGCGAGCTGGTAGGCGAAGCAGTTGGAAATGCCGATGTACCGCACCTTGCCCGCCTGCACCACGCGGTTGAGCCCGTCCATGATGTCCCAGAGCGGCGTCTCGTAATCCCACATGTGATAGATATACAGGTCGATATAGTCGAGCCCCAGATTCTTCAGGCTGGTGTTGACCATCTGCTCGATGTGCTGCTGGCCTGTCACCCCGGCAGCGATTTCATCCGGCGTGCGCGGCAGGAACTTTGTGGCCACCACCACATCCTCGCGCTTTGCGAAGTCCCGGACCGCGCGGCCCACATACTGCTCGCTCGTGCCGCTCTGGTAGCCGATGGCGGTGTCGAAGAAATTCACGCCGAGCTCCAGCCCGCGCTTGATGATCTCGCGGGAATGCGCCTCGTCCAGCGTCCAGCTGTGCTGGCCGTTCTTCGCGTCGCCGAAGCCCATGCACCCCATGCAGATGCGCGAGACCTTCAAATCCGAATTGCCGAGTTTTGTATACTGCATTGTATTTCCTCCTTCTGTTCGCCTTCCCTGTCGACCGCCCGCGTTCGCGCCGTTTCCCGGACGCGGCCGATCGACCGCTTCGTTTCAATCCCATTATAGCGGTTCTTTTCCTCCATGTCTAATACTTATGCTGCATTCTGAATCATGGCTGTCAGGCATTTTTAAGCGGTGCCGCCCCGCCGACAGCACTGCGGCACCGCCGGGCGCCCGCGCGGCACTTTTCAAACCGGCCGCCGTGCGGAATGCGCATTTCTGCCCTGCCCCGGCGTGCCTGCTTTCGAAAAATACATTTCAGGAATAAATCAGGATTTAAGATAAGCATTAGACATTCCTTTTGCGGCGCGTTACAATGAAGATGTTCCAAACGAAACGCTTTATTTTGGACAACCTGCGAAACCGGCTGAAAAGAGGAGTGCGTATGACGATCAAGGAAGCGAGTGAACGCTACAACATCCCGATGGAGATCCTACGGGAATACGAAAGCTGGGGGCTGTGCGGCCAACACCGCCTTTGCGCAGTATTTTATCGGGAATTCGTATCTGAACCCGCTCACAAAGCCCGGCGAAAGCACCGTGGGGCTGGAGCCGGTGGACGACGAAGCGTATTCGAAGCTGCAGTAAAAAGGTGCGGCGCGTCCTTCTGCGCCCGCAAATCGAAAGGAGCTTGCTTTATGATGGAGAATTATCGGAAGACCGACCCGGAATTTATGGAGCGCTTTGCGCACTTCACCTTCGACGAGGTCGTGAACGAACCGGGCCAGACGCTGGACCCCGTCACCCGGCATATGGCGATTCTGGCGACGCTGCTCGGCTGCCAGAGCGTCGACGCGTTTCAGGAAATGCTGCCCGCCGCGCTGGATGCGGGCGTGACGCCCGTGATGGTCAAGGAGATCGTCTACCAGGCCGTCGACTACCTCGGCATCGGCCGCGTGCTGCCTTTTCTGAAATGCACAAACGAGATTCTGACGCAGCGCGGCGCGACCCTCCCGCTCGAAGGCCAGTCCACGACCACCATGGAAAACCGGCTTGAAAAGGGCGCGCAGGCGCAGGCCGACATCTTCGGCCCGCAGATGCTGGAAGCGTGGAAGGCGGGCCACATCAACCGCTGGCTGGCCGCCAACTGCTTCGGCGACTACTATACCCGCACCGGCCTGACGCTCGCCCAGCGGGAAATGATCACCTTCTGTTTTCTGGCCGCGCAGGGCGGCTGTGAGCCGCAGCTCACGAGCCACGCCAAGGGCAACATGAACCTCGGGAACGACCGGGATTTCCTCATCCGCGTCGTCTCCCAGTGCCTGCCGTATATCGGCTACCCGCGCAGCCTGAACGCCGTCGCCTGCGTCAACAAGGCCGCGGAATCGTAAAAAACACCGCTATAAAGGAATCGGGCATTTCGAACGCTTTGCCGCCGAAATGCCCGATTTTATTCTTTTGTGGTACGGAACGGCACAGCGCCCTGCGCCGTTCCCTGCGCGCCGATTACAGCAGCTTCGCGCGGAGCGCCTCGCCGCTTTCCGGATGGAGATACGCCGGCGCGACGTCGAAGACAGTCTTGCAGCCGGTCTGTCCCTCGCTGTGCAGGCGGTAGACCGCGCGCGCGTAGGCGACCAGCACGCTGGAGGTGAACTCGGGGTTCGAGTCGAGCGTCAGCTTGTACTCGATGACGTGCTTGTGCTCGCCGTTCAGGCCCGTCGTGCCGGTGCGGAACACGATGCCGCCGTGCGGGATGCCCGCATGGTCGCGGTCGAGCTCCTCCTGGCTGATGAAGTGCACGGTCGTGTCGTAGTCCGCGAAATAGTTCGGCATCGTGACGATCGCCTCTTCGATGGCGGCAAGGTCCGCGCCCTCCTTCGCGACGACAAAGCACTCGCGCGTGTGCTTCTCGCGCGTCGTAAGCTGCGGGTTTTCACCGGCGCGGACGCGCTCGAGCGCGCTCTCGACCGGGATCGTGTACTGGCGCGCGTCCTGCACGCCGGGGATGCGGCGGATCGCATCGGAGTGGCCCTGGCTCACGCCCTTGCCCCAGAACGTGTAGTCGCTGCCGTTGGGCAGGATGGCCTGGCCGTAAAGGCGGTTCAGCGAGAACATGCCCGGATCCCAGCCGACCGAAATCATGCCGAGCTTGCCGCTCTTTTTGCACGCCGCGTCGACGGCGTCAAAGTGCTCCGGGATCTTCGCGTGCGTGTCGAAGCTGTCGACCACGTTGAAATACTGCGCGAGCTCCGCGGTCTGCTTCGGCAGGTCGTTCGCGCTGCCGCCGCAGAGGATCATGACGTCGATCTTGTCCGCCATGCCCGGGGCGTCCGCCATCGCGTAGACCGGCGCGCCGGTCTTTGTCTGCAGCGTTTCGGGGCTGCGGCGCGTGAAAACGCCGACGAGCTCCATATCCTTTGTACCGGCCAGCGCGCTTTCCACGCCGCGGCCGAGATTTCCGTATCCTGCAATGCCGATTCGAATCATTTTTAAACTCCCTTGCTGTAAATTTCCACGCGGCATGCGCCGCACATGAACCTTTCGGAAATATTATACGTAAAAATCTGCAATTTTTCAAGAGAAAATTCGATCCGCAGCGCAGAAAATGAATTTTCGCCGAGCGATTCCTGCATTCTACAGCGCTGTAACCGCGGCGAGCTCCGCGAGCGCATGCAGCGTCCAGCGCGGCTGCGCGGGCAGATCCTCCGGCTCGAAAAGGCCGATATCCACCCACGCGCAGTCCATACCGGCGCGCTCTGCGCAGAGCACGTCGAACGGGTGGTCGCCAACGTAGAGGCTTTCCGCAGGCGCGACGCCGAGCGCTTCGCACGTCATCGTAAGGATGCGCGGGTCGGGCTTTTCGACGCCGGCCTCCTCCGAAATCGTGACCGCAGAAAAATAAGGCAGGAGTTCCGCTTCCTCCAGCGTGCGGCGGATCCGCGCGCGGTTGTTGCTGACGATGCCGAGGCGGTACTTGCCGCCGAGCGCCGAAAGCAGCGCATGCACACCGGGCGCCGGGCGCCACTGCGTCCGGCCGGTCAGCGCCGCTTCGATCGCGCCGTCAGCTTCCGCGCCCTGCTGTGCCGCGGCGGCGCGGTACACCGCGCAGACATTCTGAAAGAACTGCGCGTCGTCCATCCGCGTTCCCGTCTCAAGCTCGTGCAGGATCTGCCGCGCGGTCCAGAGCTCGGCCTGCCGCACGGCTTCCCGCGCTGTGGTTTCCGTAAAGAGCGGCTCCCCGTGCAGCCGCAGCGCCGCAAACCGCTGCACGGCGGGCACCTCCGGACAGAGCAGCGTATTCTCAATGTCAAAAAGGATTGCTTTTGCCATTTAAGGTTCCTCCTTTGCCTTCTTCGGCTTCCGCCGCAGCTTCAGCACGATCTTTTCCCGCTCGCCGGCCGCCGCCTGAAGCAGCTGCGCCGCGCGGGAACCCCTTCATGCCATCGTCTCCAGCATCGCGGTCGTGACGCCGTAGCGCGTCGGCGCCCCGGCCTCCAGCCGCTGAAGCTCGCCGAGCATGTACGCCGCCATGCGCCAGACCTCCTGCCCCGCGCTGCCGGCGATGTGCGTCGTCAGGAAGCAGTTATCGAGCGCGCACAGCGGATGCGTCGGCGGCAGCGGCTCCTCGACGGTCACATCCAGCACCGCTGTGCAGTCCGGGCGCTCGCGGAGGAAGCGCGCGAGATCCTGCTCCACGATCTGCGCGCCGCGCCCGGTGTTCAGGAAGGTCGCGTACGGCGGCAGCTTCGAAAACAGCGCATAACCGAGCATGTCCTTCGTCTGTGCGTTGTTGGCGAGGTGGTTCGAGACGACCGTGCATTCCGAGAACACCGTCTCGAGCGAAACGCGGCGCACGTGCAGCTGTTCGGCGCGCGCGTCGGACAGGAACGGGTCGAACACCAGCACCTCGGTTTCGATCGACCGGAGCCGCTCGGCCACCATCGAGCCGATCATCCCGGCGCCGATCAGGCCGGTCTTCACGCGGTAATTGCCCGCATGGCTTTGAAAATGCGCGGCCGCGCGCGCAGGCTCCCCGCGCCCGTACAGGCGCTGGTTCTGGTAAAAGCCCTTGTTGGCGAGGACGATCTGCGCCGCCGTATACTCGGCCACCGGCACGGCGTTCGCCGCCCATGCGCTGAACACCTGCACCCCGCGCGCGAGGAACGGGCGCGCAAACGCCTGCACCGTGCCCGCCGCGTAGAACACCGCGCGGAGCTTCGGAAAGCAGGTCTCGATCTCCCGCTCCGTAAAGGCCGGCATCCCCCATGTCGAAAAGATGTAAGCCGTATCGGCAAAGC
>DSLMC04103__coassemble_1642_pt1 | contig 10049 bp, 8 predicted proteins | sample DSLMC04103__metabat2_low_PE_017 | metagenome-assembled genome bin DSLMC04103 | reverse complement strand
GGACATACTTTGAGCCTTGTAATCGCTCCAGCTCAGCCAATTTATCAACACGGATATGCTGAGGATTCAATATGCCCTGGTCGCGGCAAAGCGCACAGCCATAAACCACGCCCTGCTTTTTCAAAATGCATTCTGCAAAAACTGTAAACGCTCCGCCTGACGCAGATTTATTGAGTATGCTCTCCTGTTTGGCCGCTGCCGCCCATGCGCTTCATCATGAAGACCCAGAAGACGACGAGCAGGCCGATCATCAGGAGCGTCGGGATCAGGCTGACAAGCCAGCTCGTCTCCGCCGGACGCAGGACGTCCTGCTCCATTTTATCGTTCGGGTGCGCCTCGTTGTAGGCCTCGATGTCGTCGGTGACATTGTTGTAGAAGAGGTTGACGTTCGGCACGGTGTAGCGCAGGATGCTCTCTTTCCCGTTGTCATCGGTGACCTTCATTTCCATGGCGCCGGTGCCGAGGTCGAGCGTATAGCCGCTGACCTGTCCCTCTTCAAAATACTCGAGCACATCCGAATACTTCAGCTCCGGCTGCGTGCTTCTGTTCTGGCTGAACATGAAGAGCAGCACGAAGAAGATCAGGATCGGAATGCCGAGGTAAATTGCAAGGTTTCGAATGATTTTTTTATTGTTATTCAAGTTCCGACCTCCCGGAAAGTAGTGTTGTCTTCAATCTATGCAAAGCAGGGCTGCCGCCTTAAGCGCCGTAAACCTCGGGCTTCAGCACGCCGACGAACGGCAGGTTCCTGTATTTTTCATCGTAATCCAGGCCGTAGCCGACGATGAACGCGTCGGGAATCGCACAGCCTATGTACTTCGCGTGCACGTCGACCTCGCGGCGCTCGGGCTTGTCGAACAGCGTGCAGATCTCAATGCTGTTCGGCTCGCGGCTCTTGAGCAGGTCCACAAGGTAGTGCAGCGTCTTGCCGCTGTCGAGGATGTCCTCGACGATGACGATGTCGTATCCCTTGAGATTGATGTCGAGATCCTTGATGATCTTGACGACGCCGGAGGTCTTTGTGCCGGAGCCGTAGCTCGAAACCGACATGAAATCGATCCGCGCGGGGATCTCGATCGCGCGCATCAGATCGGCCATGAACGCGACGGAGCCCTTCAGAACGCTGACGAGCAGCAGGTTCTTGTCCGCATAGTCCCGCGTGATCTCCGCGCCTACGCGCTTGACCATCGCCGCAATCGTCTTCTCGCTGTACAGGACCTCCTGAATGTCGTTTAACATTGTGTTTGCCATTTGAACCGTTCCTTTCTCCCTCAAGTTTCACCGCAGATCCGGATTTCCAGCACCCATCCCGCTTCAAAATCGGCCGCAAAGCCCGCCGCCGGACCGACGCCTTCGATCCATGCGATCGTGCCGTCCACCTCCAGCAGCAGCACCGCATCGCGCACCGCCGCAGGGATCCGCAGCTCGTTGAAGAGCTTTTTGACCGGCTTTGTCACGCCGCGCCCAAAGGGGGCGAAGCGGTCGCCGGCGCGCCGGGTGCGAATCACCGGAACACCAGTAATTTTATCACAGTCCAAACGGTTTTTAAATAACAAATTATGAACATTCGGGCTGTTTTTTCCGTTTTTTATGAACTTTCTTGAAATAATCAGCTTCCGGCCGTCGGGCAGCGCCGTTTCCGCCGCCGCAACCGGCACGGAGAATCCGGCCGGCCTTTCCCGTGTCACGGTCAGCGTGTCCTGCCTCGCCGAAAGCACCGCGCCGCCGGGCAGCGTGAGTCCGCCGCCGTGCACGACGCAGTCGGCCGCGCGCAGCAGGTGCTCATAGCTCAGTCTGCCCAGCGGCTGCAAATATATTTCAAGCGCCCGGCGCAGCACCGCGGGATGCGCCCCGCGGAGCACCGGCAGCGAAAGCCCGCCGTCCGTGCGGGCCGCCTCGAGCAGCGCGCGCGCCTGCGACGCCATGAAATCGTCTTCGAGCACCATACTCGCCGTGAACCGGGTGACCGCCTCCGCAAAACGCGGGTTGACCCCGCGCAGCTCCGGCAAAACGCGGCCGCGCAAGCGGTTGCGCGTGTACGCTTCCTCGGCGTTTGTCGAATCCTCCACCCAGTCAAGGCCGAACGCTTTACAGAGAAGCAGTACCTCTGCGCGCGAAAGCGCGAGCAGCGGCCGGCGCAGCTTTCCGCGGCGCCGCGGGATTCCGCAAGCGCCGTGCGGACCCATGCCGCGCGCCAGATTCAGAAGCAGCGTTTCGGCGTTGTCGTCGGCGTTGTGCGCCGTCGCAATCGTGTCCGTCCCGCCCGCAGCAACCTGCTCGAAGCAATCGTACCGCACGTGCCGCGCGCATTCCTCTATCCCCTCGCGGCGCTCGGCCGCAAGGCGCGGCACGTCCCGCTCGAACACCGTCAGCCGCAGGCCGCGCGACGCGCAGAACGCGCGCACGAACTGCTCGTCCCGCGCCGCCTCCGCGCCGCGGATGCCGTGGTTCACGTGCACGGCGTGCAGGCGCGAAGCACCGTAGCGCTCCAGCAGCAGGTGCGTGAGCAGCGTGGAATCCGCGCCGCCGGAAAGGCCGACGACGATTGTGCCGTCGGCCGGGAAATCATACTGCACCTTGCGCAGGACCGCCTCAGTTTTCACGGCGCACGACCTCCTGCGCGGTGAAGCGCATGAACTCACCCTGCCAGTGCAGCGGCACCGAGCGCAGGTCGCCGTGACGATTCTTCGCCACGATGCACTCCGCGCTGTTCTTGTCGACGTCCTCTGGCGATTTCGACTCGTTCGCATAGTATGCGTCGCGGTACAGGAAGAGCACGATGTCCGCGTCCTGTTCGATGGAGCCGGAATCGCGCAGGTCGGAGAGCACCGGGCGGTGCTCCTGCCGCTTTTCGCCTGCACGCGCAAGCTGCGCGAGCGTGACGACCGGGATGTTGAGCTCCTTCGCCATGATCTTGAGGCTTCGCGTGATCTCGGAAATTTCCTGCACGCGGTTGTCGATGCGCTTGGCGCTGTTCATCAGCTGGAGGTAGTCGATGAACACGGCGTCGACGTCCTTCAGGCGGCGGATCTTCGCCTTCATCTCAGGCACCGTGATGCCCGGGGAATCGTCGAAATACAGCTCCGCCTTCGAGAGGATGTCGCCCGCCTCGACGAGGCGCGTCCAGTCGTTTTCGGTCAGCTCGCCCGTGCGCAGCTTCGTGCCGCCGACCAGCGCCTCGGAGGAGAGCACGCGGGCCGCGAGCTGCTCCTTCGACATCTCAAGCGAAAAGAACGCGACGCGCTTGCCGCAGGTGATCGAGACGTGCCGCGCGATGTTGAGCGCGAAGCTCGTCTTGCCCATGCCGGGACGCGCGCCGACGATGATGAGGTCGGAGCGGTTCAGGCCGGTAATCGTGTTGTCGAGCTCGCGGATGCCCGTCGGGATGCCGCGGTACAGGTCCTTGTCCGGCGAATTCAGCCGGTCGAGCCGCTCGAACGTATCGAAGAGGATCTCGTTGAGGCGCTGCAGGCCGGTGATGCTCTTGCCGCGCCGGATGTCGAAGATGCGCTGCTCGGCCGAATCGAGCAGGAGCGAGGTCTCGCTCGTGCCCTCGGCCGCGTCGTCCAGAATGCCGCGCGCCGCCTGAATCAGCATGCGCACGTCGTATTTGTCGCGGACGATCGCGCAGTATTCCTCGACGTTCGAAATGCTCGGCACGAGCTGCGCGAGCTGCATCAGGTACACCTTGCCGGAGCCCTCGTCGAACGTATCCTCCTCGCGCAGCCGCTCGAGCAGCGTGACGAGGTCGACCGGCTTGCCGGCCGTGAACATCTCGAGCATCACGCTGTAGATCAGCCGGTTGTTGACCTGGTAGAAGTACTCGGCGCGCGGGAGCAGCTCCGCCACGGTCGAAAGACAGGACGGTTCCAGCAAAACAGCGCCGAGGACGGATTGCTCCGCCTCCGCGCTGAACGGCAGCACCATGCCCGGCACCGCCGCCGTATTCAGTTCAAACGATCCGTCTGCCATGCAGGCAGCCCCCTTTCAAAGCCTTCTTTTCCCTTTTCCGGCCGGCGGCCGGAACCAAGTGCCGGGGCGGATCAGACCTCCGTCACGGCGACGGAGAGCTTCGCCGTGATGCCGGCGTAGAGCTTGACCTCGGCCGGGTAGACGCCGAACGCCTTGATCTCGGTGCTCAGGCTGATCTTGCGCTTGTCGATCTCAAAGCCGAACTGCTTCTTGATCTCCTGCGCGATTTCCTTGGCCGTGACGGAGCCGAACAGCTTGCCGTTGACGCCGGCCTTCGCCGTGATCTTGACGGTCTTGCCCTCAAGCGCAGCCGCTGCGCGCTGGGCCTCCTCCGTCTCCGTCTTGATCTTATACGCCTTGGAGGCCGCGGCGTTCTTCAGCTCGTTCATCGCCTGCGCGTTCGCTTCCTTCGCGAGCTTGCGCGGCAAAAGGAAATTGCGCGCGTATCCGTCGGAGGCGTTGATGAGCTCGCCCTTCTTGCCGACGCCCTTTACATCTGCCAAAAGTACAACTTTCATGGTGATAACCCCTTTCTGTGGCTTTTCACAGGCTCAAAGCCCGTCAGTTTTCAAATTTGGATGCCTGCGCAAGCTTGCTGTCCAGCACGCGGATCAGCGCCTTGCGCACGTCGTTTGTCGTGCTGTTCTTGATCTGCGCGCCCGCCATCGTCAGATGGCCGCCGCCGCCGAACTCCTCGAGCAGCACCTGCACGTTCACGTCGCCGAGGCTGCGGGCGGAGATGTTCGTCTCGTTGCCCGCCCGGAAAATCACGAACGACGCGCGGACGTTCTGGATCGAAAGCAGCTCGTCGGCCGCCTGCGCCGCCGCGATGCGGACGTTCGGGAACTCCCAGTTGGAGCAGGCGATCGCGCAGTTCTTGTACACCTCCGCGCCCGCGACAAGCTGCGAGCGCTCCTTGTAGGTGTCGAGCGAATTCGAAAACAGCTTCTTGACCTCGACGGTGTCGGCGCCGCGCCGCTTCAGGTAGGCCGAAGCCTCGAAGGTGCGCACGCCGGTCTTCAGGACAAAATTCTTCGTGTCCAGCATGATGCCGGCGAGCAGCGCCGTCGCTTCGCGCTTGTTGAGCGCGCCGCTGTTGATATACTGCACGAGCTCGGCCACCATTTCCGAAGCGGAGCTGGCATACGGCTCGTGGTAAAAGATGATTGCGTTTTTGATGTGCGTCACCATCATGCGGTGGTGGTCGATCACGACGACGCGCGGGATCGCCTTGAGGACTTCCTGGCTCTCGACAAACGTCATCGAGTGCGTATCCACGACGATCAGGAGCGAGCGCTGCGTGCACAGGTCCATCGCCTCCTGCGGCGTGATGAACATATCCTCATACTCCGTCTGGTGCTCAAACGTGTGGATGAGGCTCGTCGCCAGAGAGCGGCCCCGGTCGATGACGATGTTCGCGCGGCATTCGAGGCCCTTCGTGACCGCCGCCCACATGCCGACCGCCGAACCGACGCTGTCGAGGTCGGAATTCGTGTGGCCCATGATGAACACGCGGTCGCTCGACTTGATGTGGTCGGAAAGCGTGGCCGCAATGACGCGCGTGCGCACCTTGTCGCGCTTTTCCACGCCCTTGGAGAGGCCGCCGAAGAACTCGTATGTACCGCCCGGCATGCGGACGGCCACCTGGTCGCCGCCGCGGCCGAGCGCCATATCGAGCGCATGGCGCGCGTGCCTCTCGCTCTTCGCGGCCGTTTCGGCGCCGCGCCCGATGCCGATGGAGACCGTGGCCGACATGTTGTTTTCGCCCTTGATCGCGCGCACGCTGTCGAGCACGGCGAAGCGCTTCGCCTTGGCCTCCTCCACATGCTGCTCGTCGGTGACCAGCAGATAGCGCCCGTTCGTCATCCGGCGCAGGAAGCCGCCCATCGTGTTGGTTCCCCAGTCGCGCAGGACCGCCTCCACCTCGGAGGTGATACGCGAATCCTCGCTGCCGTCGGCGTCGCGCGTCATCTCCTCGCGGTTGTCGAACGAGATCCACGCCACAACCGTGCGCCGCTCCCGGTACTCCCGGTGAATCTGCTTGTAGTAGGTGTCGTCGACGAAATAGACGACGCTTCCGCTGCCGGAGCGCAGCCCGTACGCCGTAAATTCGCGGTCGCCGAACGTGACGGCCGTACCGCTTTCAGAGAGAATCTGGCGCAGCGTTTTCGGGTAGATGTAGGCGGCGATGTTGTCGCCGCGCCCGTCCGTGTCCTCGGTGAAGAGCTCGCGGAAGCGTGCGTTCGTCCACACGATGTCGCCCATGTTGCCGAGCACCGCCACCGGCAGCGGGAACTGGTCGAAGTCCCGCTCTTCCTCGGCGGAGAGCACCCGGCGCGCAGCGCGCAGCGCCGTCTGAATATGGACGCGGTAGTGCAGGTCCGTGACGACGACCGCAACCGCCGCGAGCACGGCGACCGTCAGCTCCACCGCAAACAGAACCTTGTTCTGCCGGAAGCTCAGGCAGGCCATGACGAGCATGGCGGCCGCCATCGCATAATACACCGGCGAGGTCGTCCAGATGCGCCGTTTTCTCATACGCCACTCTCTCCTTTTTTCAGATAAATCAGACTTCCATGATGATCGGCAGGATCATCGGGCTGCGCTTCGTGCGGCTGTACAGAAGCCGCGACAGGCTGTCGCGCACGCGGATCTTGATCGCGCTCCACTCGCGCACGTTCTCCTCCATGCACTGGCTGATCGTGCGGCTGACAAGCCGGCGCGCCTCATCCATCAGCGCCTCGGACTCGCGCACGTAGACAAAGCCGCGCGAGACGATATCCGGCCCGGAAACGACCTCGCCCGAAGCGGAGTCGATCGTGCAGACCGCGATGATCAGGCCGTCCTCCGCGAGGTGCTTTCTGTCGCGCAGGACGATGCTGCCCACGTCGCCGACGCCGAGGCCGTCGACCATGACGGCGCCCGCCGGCACGTCGGGAAGCTGCTTCATATACGCTTCATTGATCTCGACCGCGTTGCCGATGTCGCCGATGAAGATATTTTCCGGCGGCATGCCCATGCTCATCGCGACGCCCGCATGCTTGCGCAGGTGCTTCTGCTCGCCGTGCACCGGGATGAAATACTTCGGCTTCGTCAGCGCCTGGATGATCTTGAGCTCTTCCTGGCAAGCGTGGCCCGAGACGTGCACCTCGTACATCGACTCGTAGACGACGTCGCAGCCGCGCTTCAAGAGCTCGTCGACGACCGTGCCGACGGTCTTCTCGTTGCCCGGGATCGGACGCGCCGAAATGATGATCATGTCGTCCTCGCCGACGGCCACCTGGCGGTGGTCGTCGAACGCCATGCGCGTCAGCGCAGACATCGGCTCGCCCTGGCTACCGGTCGTGATCAGCACGATCTGGTCCTTCTGGTAGCGGGAGATCATGTTGAGGTCGATCAACAGGCCGTCCGGCACGTCCAGATAGCCGAGCTCGCTCGCGATCGACATGACGTTGACCATGCTGCGCCCGGAAAGCGCGACCTTGCGGCCGTACTGCGCGGCGCAGTTGATGATCTGCTGCACGCGGCTGATGTTCGACGCGAACGTCGCGATGATCAACCGCTTGTGGTTCGCCTCGGCGCGCGCGAACATCGACTCGAAGGTCGCGTTGACCTTCTGCTCCGTCTGCGTATAGCCGGGGCGCTCGGCGTTCGTCGAATCGGCCATCAGCATCAGGACGCCCTCTTCGCCGAGCTTTGCAAACCGCGCAAGGTCGATCATGCCGCCCTGCGTCGGGGTGAAATCGATTTTGAAGTCGCCGGTGTGGACGATGACGCCCGCCGGCGTGTGCAGCGCAAGGCCGACCGCGTCGGAAATCGAGTGGTTGACGTGGATCAGCTCCACGTCGAAGCAGCCGAGCTGGATGTGCGAGCCTGCCGGCGTCACCTGCAGCCGGACGTGGCCGAGGTTGTGCTCCTTGAGCTTATTCTCGATCAGCGCGATCGTCAGCGCCGTGCCGTAAACCGGCACGCGGATCTTTTTCAGAAGATACGGCAGCGAGCCGATGTGGTCCTCGTGGCCGTGCGTGATCACGATGCCGCGGATGCGGTCCATGTTCTTTTCGACAAAGGTGAAATCCGGAATGACCGCGTCGACGCCGGGCAGCTCCTCATCCGGGAACGCGAGGCCGCAGTCGACGATGATCATATCGTCGCCGCACTCAAACAGCGTGAAGTTCTTGCCGATCTCGTTGAGGCCGCCGAGGAAATACACCTTGACGGACGGCTTCTGCTTGGCGCTGCGCCGGCGGCTGCCCCGCGCCTGCGCGGCGGGACGCTCGGCCTGCGCCTTGGCGGGCTGCTTTTCCCGCGCTGCGCCGGCCTGTGCGGCGCGCGGCGCGCGCTTTGTGCGCGTCTCTTTCTTCGGCGCTTCCTGCGCCTCGGCCTTCGCCGCTTTCTTCGCCTTTTCAGGCTTTGCCCCCTCCGCCTTTTCCGCGCTCTTCCGGGTCGTGCGCGGGCGCTTCGCCGGCTTCGGGATCGGGTCCGAGATCTTCCCGATGAACGCCGTGTCGTTCGCCGCGGCGCTGAGCGGCTGGTCCTGCTTCTTCTGCGGGGCATCGCCGAGCGATGCGGGCTTAATCAATCTGTTCACTTTTTTTTCTGACAAATAAATAACCTTCCTTTCCAAACCGGACAAGGCGGCACGCGGCGTTTTTCCGCGCCGCACTGCTGCCTCTCCTGCATAACCTGTACTTTTTGCTTTCCGTTCAACACGTTTTATATCCGGCGGCCGCAGGGCCGTACCGGCAGAGCGCAGGCCGTCCGCAGACGGTGCGCTGCAATGACCGATCCAAATATATCAGGCGGTTTGCGCCGTACACAAAGCCGTACACAAAAGTCATTTCTATTTTACGCTTTTCTCCGCCGCCTGTCAAGACACGCCGGCGCCGCCTTTTCTCCACGCCGGCGCCGCCTTTTCTCCGCGGCCTTTCCGCCATACGCCGCGCGCTGCGTCTTGACCCCGTCCCGCCCGCGTGATAAGATAAGTTTCACAGACTTTTATCGTGGGAGCGAAGGTATGGTTATCACGGCAGAACTCGTTCAAAATCTGATTGCGGAACAATTCCCGCAGTGGAAGGATCTCCCGGTGCGCCCCGTGGAAAAAAGCGGGCACGACAATCGGACCTTTCACCTCGGCGACGCGATGTCCGTTCGCCTGCCGAGCGGCAAGGCCTACGAGGCGCAGGTGCAGAAGGAAAGCCGCTGGCTGCCCTATCTGCAGGCGCAGCTCGACTACCCGATTTCCGCGCCGCTCGCCGTCGGGCACCCCTGCGCGCAATACCCGTATTTCTGGTCGGTGAACCGCTGGATCGAGGGCTGCACGCTGCGGGACGAAGCGCCGGCGGACCGCACCGCGCTGGCCCGCGCGCTGGCCGCCACGCTGAAAAAGCTGCAGCAAATCGACTGCACCGGCGGACCGGCCGGCGGCGCGCACAATTTCTACCGCGGCTGCAGCCCGGCCGTTTACGACGCAGAAACCCGCGCCGCGCTGGACAAGCTGCGGGAACGCCTGCCCGTCGACCTGCTCGCCGCCGTATGGGAGCGCTGCATCGCGGAGCCGTACACGGGCGGCGCCGTCTGGGTGCACGGCGACGTCGCGCCCGGGAACATCCTGCTGCGCGAGCGCCGCTTCTGCGGGCTCATCGATTTCGGCATCCTCGGCACCGGGGACCCCGCCTGCGACTACGCGATGGCCTGGACGTATTTCAGCCCGGCCGAACGGGACGTTTTTCTCCGCGGTTTGGACTGCGGCGCGGTCGCCCGGGCGCGCGGCTGGGCCCTGTGGAAAGCGCTGATCACCTACGACGACAGCGACACCGATTTCCGCGAAAACGCGCGCCATACCGTGCAGGAAATCCTGAAGGAATGCGGCTGACCGCATCCCCTCCATCCCCTTCATTGTTGCCGGAAAGTTTCGCGCTTATGCACCGGCGCGCATCGTCGGATCCGCCGGCCTGCGTCCGGCCCCGTTGCCCGGCTTTTCCGGACATATTTTCCCCGACACATGCCGAAAAGGACACGCTCAAAAGACGCGCGAAGGTCTTTCCGGCACCGTCCGTACACGCGCATGCGCTCCG
>DSLMC04103__coassemble_1364_pt1 | contig 11611 bp, 8 predicted proteins | sample DSLMC04103__metabat2_low_PE_017 | metagenome-assembled genome bin DSLMC04103 | reverse complement strand
GCGGTGTTTCATCCGGAGCTTCTCCGCTTTGCGAGGGGCTTTGTCCGCGTGGAAACCGCGCGCAGAGACCGCATGGCCGAAACGGCTTTCACGCCGGATGCAGGCGGAAACGTGGAAATTGCCAGATCCGTGGATAAGAAGAATTTTTATGCCCTTCTGTCTTCCACGCTGAACAAATAATACTGAAAAAAAGGCTGTGTACCGAAATTGCCGGCGCACAGCCTTTTTGTTTTTGGATGAATTTTCCGGTGTTGTTCCTTCGTGGAGACTTCAATTATGGCGAACAGGTGGAAATACTACCTGAAATAATGAATAAGGAGGCCAACACAATGGCGCAAATCATCTACGGGTACATTCGCGTATCCACGAAAGAACAAAACGAGGACCGGCAGCGCATCGCGCTCGCCGAATTTCCGGTGCCGGAAGAGAACGTCTTTATAGATAAGCTCAGCGGCAAGGATTTCAACCGACCGCAGTACAGGAAGCTGCTGCGCCGGATGCGCCCGGGCGATGTGCTCGTGGTCAAATCCATCGACCGGCTGGGGCGCAATTACGAGGAGATCCTGAACCAGTGGCGCATCATCACGAAAGACAAGCGCGTGGACATCGTCGTGCTCGACATGCCGCTGCTCGACACAAGGCAGACCGGGCGCGACCTGACCGGCACGTTTGTGGCCGACCTCGTCCTGCAGATCCTCTCCTACGTGGCGCAGACGGAGCGCGAAAACATCCGCCAGCGCCAGCGGGAGGGCATCGAGGCGGCCCGGATGCGCGGCGTGCGCTTCGGCCGGCCGCGCAAGGCGGTGCCGGAGGATTTCGACCATTTCCGGCTGGAATGGAAGGCCGAGCGGATCAGCTCGCGCGAGGCGGCGCGGCAGCTCGGCATCGCACAGGATACGTTCCTGCGCTGGGCGCGCGGCGAGTGAGCGGCGCAGTGGTTTACATGATGTCGTTTTCTCCGCACAGATCAAAGCAGCTTCAGCTTTGCGCCTGAGTCTAAAGTACGTATAGCGTCTGACAAAGCGCTCAGGGGGCGAGGCAGATGTCCAGAAAATCCTGCGCGACCGGGGAGAGCCGGCCGCCCTTTTTCCAGATCAGGACGATCTGCGTTTCGAGCGCCGGCTCCGCCAGCGTCTGGACGCGCAGCCCGCCGCACAGGCTCTGCATCGACCGGGGGAAGACGGCGGTGGCGAGCCCGGCCTCCGCCCAGAGCATCGCGCCGCGGGCGTCGTCGCAGATGCAGAACACGTCCGGCTCCAGATTCTGGGCGTGAAAGGCGTCCAGAATCAGCTTTTCATAGCGCCGGTACAAAATCAGCGGGCGGTCCAGCAGGTCGGGCAGATGCAGGCTCGCGGCGGATTCCGCCTGCATTTTCGGCGAGGAGACCGCGATCATCGGCTCGGTCTGCAATACGGCGCACTCAATCTCGTCGAGCCGCAGCGGCGTGCGCGCGACCGAAACCTCGAGGATGCCGCCGAGCAGGTAGTCGTACAGCGTGTACGTGCTGCCGTCGTAGACCTCGAAGTTGATGTCGGGATTTTTCCGCGTAAAGGCGGTGATGTAGGGCATCACGGTGGCGACGGTGGTCGGCGTGATGCCGAGCCGCAGCACGCGCTTCCGACCGGCCTTCGCGACCTCCAGCTGCGTGGAGCGGGCGTAGTCGAGCAGGTTGACGGCGCGCCCGTACAGCAGCCGCCCAGCCTCGGTCAGCGCGACGCCCTTGCGGCTGCGCTCGAACAGGCGGACGTGCAGCTCCTCTTCGAGCTGGCGGATCTGATAGCTCAGGGGCGGCTGCGACATGTTCAGCCGCCGCGCCGCCTCGTTGATGCTGCCGGTGTCGGCGATTTCGCGGAAATATTCCAGTTGCCGGAGTTCCAAACCGATTCCCCCTCTGTCGTTTTTTAATATGGAGTTTATATTAAAAAGGCATAAAAACAATATTATCCATATCGATGATAAACGATTATACTATAGATTGTCAAGAAAAAAGAATGGAGTCGGAATCATGAGAAATCTTGCCGTTTATCTGAGACCGTACAGGAAGGAAAGCGTGCTCGCACCGCTTTTCAAGCTCCTCGAGGTCGTGTTCGATCTGCTCGTGCCGATCGTCGTCGCGCAGATGATCGACGTCGGCGTCGCGAACAACGACCGCCCGTACATCGTCGTCTGCTTTTTGATCCTGCTGCTGATGGCCGCGGTCGGCATGGGGTGCAGCTTCACCGCGCAGTTCTTCGCCGCGAAGGCGAGCGTCGGCTTTGCGGCCTCGCTGCGGCAGGCGGTGTTCGACCACATCCAGACGCTCTCGTTCACGGAGCTGGACACGATCGGCAGCGACACGCTGATCACGCGGCTGACCGACGACGTGAACCAGGTGCAGAACGGCCTCAACATGGGCCTGCGCCTGCTGCTGCGCAGCCCGTTCATCGTTTTGGGCGCGATGGTCATGGCGTTCACGATCAACGCCCGCTGCGCCGTCGTCTTTGCGGTGTCGATCCCGGTGCTGCTGGCCGTCACGTTTTTCATCATGCTGGTCAGCATCCCGCTGTTCAAGAAGGCGCAGACCGGGCTGGACCGCGTGACCGGCCTGACGCGCGAGAACCTGACCGGCGTGCGCGTGATTCGCGCGTTCCGCCGCGAGGCGCAGTCGGTCGAGGAGTTTGAGGCGAGCAACCGTGCGCTGACGAAGCTGAACGAGTTTGTCGGCCGCATTTCCGCGCTGCTGAACCCGCTGACCTATGTGCTCATCAACCTCGCGACCGTGTTCCTGATCGACCAGGCGGCCGTGCAGGTCAACCTCGGCAGCATGCAGCAGGGGCAGGTCGTCGCGCTGTACAACTACATGCTGCAGATCATCGTCGAGCTGATCAAGCTCGCGTCGCTGATCATCACGCTCAACAAGTCGATGGCCTGTGCGGAGCGCGTCGGCGGCGTTCTGCAGGTCCGGCCGAGCATGCAGTACCCGGCGGAAAGCGCTGCGGCCGATTCGGAAAGCGAAGACGCCGTGCAGTTCCAGAACGTCACCTTCACCTACAAGGGCGCCGGCGCGCCGAGCCTCAGCGACATCAGCTTCACCGTGAAGCGCGGGCAGACGGTCGGCATCATCGGCGGCACGGGCAGCGGCAAAACGACGCTGGTCAGCCTGATCCCGCGCTTTTACGACGCGGTCTCCGGCAGCGTGCGGATCGACGGGCAGGACGTGAAACGCTATACGCGCGAGGCGCTGTGCGAAAAAATCGGCGTTGTGCAGCAGAAGTCCGTCCTGTTCAAGGGCAGCATCCGCGAGAACCTGCGCTGGGGCGGCGAGAATGCCGGTGACGGCGCGCTCTGGGAAGCGCTCTCGACGGCGCAGGCCGCCGAGGTCGTCCGGTCAAAGCCGGGCGGGCTGGACTTCGAGCTCGAGCAGGGCGGCCGGAATCTCTCGGGCGGCCAGAAGCAGCGGCTTTCGATTGCGCGCGCGCTGGTCAAAAAGCCGGAGATCCTGATCCTCGACGACAGCGCGAGCGCGCTGGACTTTGCGACCGACGCCGCGCTGCGCCGGGCGATCCGCGGGCTCGGCGGCGGGACGACGACGTTCCTCGTCTCGCAGCGCATCGCGGGCATCCGCCAGGCGGACCGCATCCTCGTGCTCGGCAACGGGCGGCTCGTCGGGCAGGGCACGCACGACGAGCTGATGGCGTCCTGCGACGTTTACCGGGAGATCTACTTCTCCCAGTTTCCCGAAGAACGCGCAACCGAAACCGCGCAGAAGGAGGGAGCCCTGTGAAAAATAAAGCGGAAAAAGCGCAGAAAACGCGCTTCGACGGCAAAAACAGCCTTGTGATTTTCAAAAAGCTGATGCGGTTCATCGGGCGGTACAAGCTCATCCTTGCGCTGAGCGTCCTGCTCGCGGCCGTGTCGGTGATCCTGCAGCTGTACGTGCCGATTCTGTTCGGCGCGGCGATCGACGAGATCATCGCGGCGCACCGCGTCGATTTCGGCAGCATGTGGGGCTACCTGTGGCAGATCATCGCCGTCGTCGCCGCGTCGGCGCTGGCTTCCTGGGTGATGAGCCTGCTGAACAACCGGATGACCTACCGCATCGTGCAGGACCTGCGCGCGCAGGCGATCCGGCACATTCAGGTTCTGCCGCTCTCGTACCTCGACCGGCACAGCACCGGCGACATCGTCAGCCGCGTCATCGCGGATACGGGCATCCTGTCCGACGGCCTGCTGCTCGGCTTCACGCAGCTCTTTTCGGGCGTCGTGACGATCGCGGCGACGCTGGTGTTCATGTTCTCGAAGAATGTCTGGATCACGCTGATGGTGATCCTGCTCACGCCGGTGAGCTTCCTCGTGGCGAAGTTCATCGCCTCGCGCTCCTACCACATGTTCCGGCGGCAGAGCGAGACGCGCGGCCGCCAGACGGCGCTGATCGAGGAGATGATCGGCAACCAGAAGGTCGTGCGCGCCTTCGGCTATGAGAAAAAGGCCTCCGCGCGGTTTGCCGAGGTCAACGAGGAGCTGCGCCAATGCAGCCAGCAGGCCGTCTTTTACAGCAGCCTGACGAACCCCTCGACCCGCTTTGTCAACAACGTCATCTATGCGGGCGTCGCGCTCGTCGGCGCGCTGATGATTCCCGGCGGTGCGCTGACCGTCGGCGGGCTCTCGGTGCTGCTCTCCTACGCGAACCAGTATATGAAGCCGTTCAACGACATCAGCTCGGTCGTCACGGAGATGCAGAACGCGCTCGCCTGCGCCGGGCGGATCTTCGCGCTGCTCGAGGAGCAGCCGGAAAGCCCGGATGCGGACGGCGCCGTCGAAGATGTGCGGGGCGAGGTCGACATCCGGAACGTCGACTTCAGCTACGACAAGAGCCGCCGGCTCATCGAGCAGTTCAACCTGCATGTGGAGCCGGGCATGCGCGTCGCGATCGTCGGGCCGACCGGCTGCGGCAAGACGACGTTCATCAACCTTCTGATGCGCTTTTACGACGTGGACGGCGGCAGCATCTCCGTGGATGGGAAGCCGATCGAAACGCTCTCCCGCCACGCGCTGCGCGGCTGCTACGGCATGGTTCTGCAGGATACCTGGATCAAGCAGGGCACGGTGCGCGAGAACATCTGCTTCGGCAGGCCGGACGCCACCGAGGCGGAGATCATCCGGGCCGCGAAGGAGGCGCACAGCTGGGAGTTCATCGAGCGTTTGCCGCAGGGGCTCAACACCGTGCTGCACGAGGACAGCATCAGCCAGGGGCAGAAGCAGCTTCTGTGCATCACGCGCGTGATGCTCTGCCGGCCGCCGATGCTGATCCTCGACGAGGCGACCTCGAGCATCGATACGCGCACCGAGCTGCAGGTGCAGGCAGCGTTCGACAAGCTGATGCAGGGCCGCACGAGCTTCGTCGTGGCGCACCGGCTTTCCACCGTCCGCAATGCGTCGCTGATCCTCGTGATGCGCGACGGCAGGATCGTCGAGCAGGGGCGGCACGAGGAGCTGCTGCAAAAGGGCGGCTTCTACAGCGCGCTGTACAACAGCCAGTTTCAGCCCTCCTGACCGGCGCGCCTCAAAACGGAATACGGCTTGCGGCCGGGAAGCGGATCGCCACAGGGCGGCTTCCCGGCCGCTTTTTTGCGCGGCGCGCGGGGCGGCGGTTGACTTTTCCGGCGTTCTGCGGTATCGTAGCGGTAGAGAAAAAATTTTTTTCAGAAGCGTATTTTTTAATGTTCTTCTCATTTTCGCAGGGTATTCTATAGCCATCAAAGGAAAACAAAACACCCAGGCGAAAATAAGGAGGCGTTTTCAATGAAAAAAGCAGTTTGGAAAAGATTCGGAAAAAGATTTGGGAAAAAAGCGGCGGCCGTTCTGGCCGGCACATTGCTCGCGGCGGGCCTGACGGCCTGCGGCGGAACCGGCGGGACCGCGGCGGCCGGCGACGTCACCGAAACGGAGGCGGCGTCGATCGCGATGGAGCATGCGGGCGTCAAGGAGGACGACGCGCTGTCCCTGCGGGTTTCGCAGGAGGAAGAGGACGGCGTGGCGGTCTATGACGTCGAATTCGCGACGGCGGACCGGCGCTACCACTGCGACGTGGTGCGCAGCTCCGGCGAGGTGCTGAACTTCTCCTACAACGCGGTGACGTCCGGCGACGACCAGGCGGACGACGGCGCGGCCGCGCAGACGTCGGGCACGCAGGAGAGCAGCGCTTCCGCCGCACAGACGGACGACGCATCGGCCGCCGATGCGCAGCAGAGCACGGCGTCCTCCGGCGCCATCGATGAAGCGCAGGCCAGGTCCATCGCGCTCGAGCATGCCGGCGTAGCGGAGAGCGACGCCAAGTTCTACCGCGTGGAGCGGGACAACGACGACGGCCGGGCGGTCTACGAGGTCGAGTTCTATTCCGGGAACACGGAGTACGACTACGAGATTTCGGCCGAAACCGGGGAAATCCTGAGCTACGATTCCGACATCGAGGGCTGGGCGGCGCAGAGCGGCAATGCCGAGGGCAGCGCCGTGACGCTCGAGCAGGCGCGCGCGCTGGTGGCCGAGCGCGTTCCCGGCGCGGCGGCGAGCGACGTGCAGATCGAGCAGGACCGGGAGGACGGCCGCGACATCTACGAGGGCGAGGTCTACTACGACCGGACGGAGTACGAGTTTGAGATCGACGCGTCCACGGGCAGCTTCATCAAGTGGAGCGTGGACTACCGCGACTGACCCGGAGGACAACAGAAACCTGATTTTACGGAAATGACCGCGGGCGGCGCCACACCGGCGCCGCCCTGCGAGGAAAGGAGCAAAACGGCGTGCGGATACTGGTTGCAGAGGATGAGCAGGAGCTGAACCGGCTGCTCAGAAAACGGCTGAAAGCGGCGGGCTACAGCGTGGACGGCTGCATGGACGGCGAGGAGGTCTGGGATTACCTCGCCGGGGCCGAGTACGACGCGCTGGTGCTCGACATCATGATGCCGAAAATGGACGGCATCCAGGTGCTCGAAAAGCTGCGCCGGCAGGGGAATGCGCTCCCGGTCCTTCTGCTGACCGCGCGGGACAGCATCGAGGACCGCGTCCGGGGGCTCGACGCCGGCGCGGACGACTACCTCGTGAAGCCCTTCGCGTTTGAGGAGCTGCTGGCCCGGCTGCGGGTGCTGCTGCGCAAGCCCGCCGGCGACAAGACGAGCGTGCTGCAGGTCGGCGACCTGCAGCTTCGGCTCGACACACGGCAGGTCTTCCGCGGCGGTCAGGCGCTGCAGCTTTCCTCGAAGGAGTTTTCCCTGCTGCGGTACATGATGCAGAATGCGGGCATCGTCCTCAGCCGCGACACGCTCGAGCAGCACGTCTGGGACTACGACTATTCCGGCGGCTCGAACGTCATCGACGTGTACATCCGCTACCTGCGCAGGAAGATCGACGAGGGGCACGAGAAGAAGTACATCCATACCGTGCGCGGCTGCGGCTACGTGCTGAAGGACGATGCCGTATGAAGCGCATGACGCTGAAGACCCGCCTCGTGCTGCTGCACACGGCGATGATGACCGTTGTGGTCTGCGGCGTGCTGGCCGTGCTGTTTTCGGCCGGCTTCCGGGAGATCCTGACGAATGTGCGGGGGACGCTCGAGACGCGCGTCTCGCGGTCCGTCGAGGACGTGGAGTACAACAACGGGCGGCTGGAATTCGACTCGGAGCTTCTGGCGCTCGACAACGGGGTGTACCTCTCGGTTTATGAGCCGGACAGCCCGGATCTGCTTTACGGGCGCCTGCCCTATGGCTTTACATATGACCTGCCGTTTTCCGACGGCGCGCTGCGCACGGTGACGGCCGGGGACACCGAATACTGCGTGCTGGACATCGAGTTCCCCGTAGAGGGGTACCACGACCTCGTGCTCCGGGGCATCATTTCGGTCAGCGACGCGGAGCGCGATTTCCGCTACACGCTGCGCCTTGCGCTGATTCTTTCCCCGGCGCTCGTTCTCCTGACGGCGGTGTGCGGCTACCTGCTGAGCCGCCGGGCGCTGCGACCCGTCGCGCAGATCACGAGCACGGTGCGGAACATCCAGAAGGAAAAGGACCTTTCAAAGCGCGTGCGGCTCGGCGCGGGCAGCGATGAGATCTACACGCTCGCCCAGACGTTTGACAGCCTGCTGGACACCATCGAGACGGGCATCCGGCGCGAAAAGCAATTTGCGAGCGACGTCGCGCACGAGCTGCGCACGCCGCTTGCGGTCGTCGTGATGCAGTGCGAGGAGCTGCTCGCCGAAAAGGACCTTTCGCCGGAGAGCCGCCGGTCGGTGGAGGCGATCTACCGCAGGGTGCAGGCGATGGCGGAGATGGTTTCGCAGCTTCTCCTGCTCTCCCGCGCGGACCAGGGCCGCGAAAAGCTCTGCGTGGAAGCGCTGGATTTCAGCGAGCTCAGCCAGCTGGAGGCGGAGGAGTTTTCGGAGATCGCCGCGCAGCGGGACATCGCGCTGGAGGCGGAGATCGAGCCGGGCGTAACGCTCGAGGGGGACCAGACGCTGCTGATGCGGCTGTGGGGAAACCTGCTGCAGAACGCCGTGACGTACGGCAGGCCGGGCGGGCATATCCGGATGGCCGTGCGGCGGGACGGCGACACCGTGCAGCTGCAGGTGCGGGACGACGGCATCGGCATCGCGCCGGAGCACCTGCCCCGCATCTGGGACCGTTTTTACCAGGTCTCCGCCTCGAGAAGCGCGGAGAGCAGCGGCCTCGGGCTTTCGATGGTGAAGTGGATTGTGGAAGCCCACCACGGGGAGATCCGTGTGGAGAGCAAAGAAGGCGCGGGCACGACCTTTACCGCGCGCCTGCCGGCCCGGTTTGCCGGGGGCGGCACAGAGCATGAGAGGAGAGACGACGATGCAGACAGTTGAAAAATGGGGCGTATTTGAAGTTTCCGTGCACGGGCCGCAGGACGGGAATCCGTTCACGGAGCGGCAGTTCGGCGCCGTGTTCCGCGGCAAGAGCGAAACGGTGCAGGTGGACGGCTTCTACGACGGCGAAGGCGTCTACCGGGTGCGCTTCATGCCCTCGTTTGAGGGCGCGTACACGTACGAGACGCACGGGAATTTCCCGGAGGCGGCCGGAAGCGGAGAATTTACAGTCACGGCGCCCGCGGCGGGCAACCACGGCCCGATGCGCGTTGTGAACCAATATCACTTCGCCTATGAGGACGGCACGCCGTATTACTCGGTCGGCACGACCTGCTATGCCTGGGCGCACCAGCCCGAGGCCGTTCGGCAGGATACGCTCCGGGAGCTGGACAAAGGCTACTTCAACAAAATGCGCTTCTGCGTGTTCCCGAAGCACTACATCCACAATTTCCGCGACCCCGAGACGTTCCCGTACGAGGGCACGCCGGTGGACAACAGCGGCCTGAATGAGGAGACTTATTCACCGGCTGCGGACTTTTCGGGGAACGACTGGGATTTCACCCGCTTCAATCCCGAGCACTTCCGGCGGATCGAGCGCGCGATCCGGGAGCTGGGCGACCGCGGGATCGAGGCGGACATCATCGTCATGCACCCCTACGACCGCTGGGGCTTTTCGCAGATGACGAAGGCGCAGGACGACCTGTACTGGAATTACGTGATCGCCCGCTTCGCCGCCTACCGGAACGTCTGGTGGAGCCTCGCCAACGAGTACGACCTGATGCGCGCCAAGACGCTGGAGGACTGGGAGCGGTACGCCGCGATCCTGTGCGCAAAGGACCCGTACAACCACCTGCGCTCCATCCACAACTGCATCGCGTTTTACGATTACACCCGCCCGTGGATCACGCACTGCAGCATGCAGCGGCAGGACCTGTACCGCCACGTCGAGTACACCGACGAATACCGCACCCGTTACGGCAAGCCGGTGGTCTGGGACGAGATCGCCTATGAGGGCAACATCGATATGGGCTGGGGCAACATTTCGGGGCAGGAGCTGACCCGCCGGTTCTGGGAGGCCTCGCTCCGCGGCGGCTACGCCGGGCACGGGGAGACGTTCCTCGACCCGGAAAACGACATCCTGTGGTGGAGCCACGGCGGCGTGCTGCACGGGGAAAGCCCGGCGCGGATCCGCTTCCTCCACAGGATTCTGGAGGAAACGCCCGGCTGCGGCCTGAAGCTGGGGCAGTCATCGTTTGACGAGACCGTGGGCGTGCCGGACTGTGTTTCCTTCGGGCAGGACGCCGGGTACGAGATCCACTACTACGGCTTCGGCCGGCCCGCTTTCCGCGATTTCCTGAAGCCGGCCGGCGAGCAGTGGCGCGCGGAGGTCATCGATACGTGGAACATGACGGTCGAGGACGCCGGCGTCCATGCCGGCAGGTTCCGCATCGCCCTGCCGGGCCGGGAGTACATCGCCGTCCGCCTGACGCGTGTAAAAGAGGAATCCGGGGCGCAAAACGCTTAACACGTATTTTACAAACTTTCCGTAAAACACACGTGGATTTTACTTTTGCGTGGTTTTTTAGACCAGATTCGTGCGATTTATTCATGTGTGATTTATAAAATTTAACAAAAGTAAACGTATTCCATTGACTTCTCTTAACATTCTCTTTATACTGAAAACTGCTGGAATAAACGGTGGAGTCTGTCATAGAGCGCGGCCGCGCTTCTATTTATCCCAGTGTTAACTTTTCAATGAGGAAGTCATTTGGAGAGCGAAAAGGGACAGAACTTCAAAACTATAAGTTCTGTCCCTTTTGGTATTTTTTCAGGCAGGGGTATTTTATGGATGTTTCATTTATGAGTTTTCTGCAGAGCGTGACGTCGAGCCCGGTTTTGCTGATTACGGTGCTGCTCACGCTTGGCGTCATTTTCGTCAACGGCTGGACGGATGCGCCGAACGCGATCGCGACGTGCATCACCACGCGCTGCATGAGCACCCGAAGCGCGATCTGGATGAGCGCGATTTTCAATTTCCTCGGCGTGTTCGTCATGACACAAATCAATAGCTCCGTGGCGTCTACCATAAGCAACATGGTGGATTTTGGCGGCAATACACGCGAAGCACTGATCGCTTTGTGTGCCGCCTTGTTTTCCATTGTTGTTTACAGCGTAGGCGCCTCTTATTTTGGCATTCCGACGAGCGAGAGCCACAGCCTGATCGCCGGCCTGTCCGGTGCGGCGATCGCCATTCAGAACGGCATCGGCGGCATCAACATGGACGAGTGGGCCAAGGTGCTGTACGGCCTCGTGCTGAGCCTGATTCTCGGCTTCGCGACCGGCTGGGTCGTCTGCAAGGTGGTCAGCCTTGTCTGCTACAGGATGGACCGCCGCAAGACGAACCGCTTCTTCCGCGGCGCGCAGATCTTCGGCGCTGCGGCCATGAGCTTCATGCACGGCGCGCAGGATGGGCAGAAGTTCATCGGCGTCCTGTTCCTCGGCATCGCGTTTTCCAACGGGCAGGGCAGCGTGAGCGGCATTTCCATCCCGGTATGGCTCATGCTGGTCTGCAGCGTGGTCATGGCGGCGGGCACCAGCGTCGGCGGCGAAAAGATCATCAAGTCGGTCGGCATGGACATGGTCAAGCTGGAAAAATACCAGGGCTTCTCCGCCGACCTCTCGGCGGCGTTCTGCCTGCTGTACTCGAGCCTTTTCGGCATCCCGGTCTCGACGACGCATACGAAGACCAGCGCC
>DSLMC04103__coassemble_1170_pt1 | contig 13271 bp, 10 predicted proteins | sample DSLMC04103__metabat2_low_PE_017 | metagenome-assembled genome bin DSLMC04103 | reverse complement strand
AGCGCGTTCTGGTCCGCTGCGACTTCAACGTCCCGATGAAGGACGGCGTCATCACGGACACCAAGCGCATCGTCGGCGCGCTGCCGACCGTCAAGTACCTCGCCGACCACGGCGCAAAGGTCATCCTCTGCTCCCACATGGGCCGCCCGCACAACATCTTCAACGACGTTGTGAAGCTGGACAAGAAGGAAAAGAAGAAGATCGACGCGATGCCCGCCGAAGAGCAGGCCGCCGCGACCGAAAAGGCGCTTGAGGCCGCGAAGGGCGACGTGACGAAGTTCTCGCTCGCGCCGGTCGCCGCTGCGCTCTCGAAGCTGCTCGGCAAGGAAGTCATCATGGCGAAGGACGTCATCGGCCCCGACGCGAAGGCGAAGGCTGCCGCGCTCAACGACGGCGACGTCATGCTGCTTGAGAACATCCGCTTCCACGCGGAGGAGACGAAGAACGACCCCGCTTTCGCGAAGGAGCTCGCTTCGATGGCCGACATCTACGTCAACGACGCGTTCGGCACCGCGCACAGAGCGCACGCCTCCACGGCCGGCGTTGCCGACTACCTGCCGGCAGTCTGCGGCTACCTGATCCAGAAGGAAATCTCCGTCATGGGCGGCGCGCTCGAGAACCCGAAGCGCCCGTTCGTCGCGATCCTCGGCGGCGCGAAGGTCTCCGACAAGATCGGCGTCATCAACAACCTGATCGAGAAGGTCGACACGCTCATCATCGGCGGCGGCATGGCCTACACGTTCTTCAAGGCGCTCGGCCACTCCATCGGCACCTCCCTGTGCGAGGACGACAAGGTTGAGCTCGCGAAGGAAATGATGGCGAAGGCGGAGAAGAAGGGCATCAAGTTCCTGATCCCGATCGACAACGTCGTCGCGACCGAGTACAGCGCGGACGCCGAGTGGAAGATCGTCGATTCCGACGAGATCCCGGACGGCTGGATGGGCCTCGACATCGGCCCGAAGACGCGCGCGCTCTTCGCAGAGGCTGTCGCCAATGCGGGCACGGTCGTCTGGAACGGCCCGATGGGCGTTTCCGAGTGGGAGAACTTTGCGAACGGCACCATCGCCGTCGCGCAGGCCGTTGCGGACAGCAACGCGATCTCCATCATCGGCGGCGGCGACTCCGCTGCGGCTGTTGAGAAGCTCGGCTTCGCGGACAAGATGACCCACATCTCCACGGGCGGCGGCGCTTCCCTGGAGTTCCTCGAGGGCCTCGAGCTCCCGGGCATTGCCTGCCTCAACGAGAAATAATTCACTTTGAAGCGGGAGCAGGGGGTTTCCTCCGCTCCCGTATTCTTTGAAATCCACCGTATAAAACTGAAAGGACGGATCATCCCATGAACAAGGCTGTCAGAAAGGCTGTTATCGCCGGCAACTGGAAAATGAACAAGACCCCTGCGGAGGCTACCGAGCTGCTCAACGCCATCACGCCCCTCGTCAAGGACGCGGGCTGCGACGTCGTCGCGTGCGTCCCGTATGTGGACATCGCCGCGGCGCTCGAGGCCACGAAGGGCACGAACGTGAAGATCGGCGCGGAGAACTGCCACTGGGCAAAGAGCGGCGCCTTCACCGGCGAAATCTCCGCTGAAATGCTCAAGGCCTGCGGCGTCGAGTACGTCATCACCGGCCACAGCGAGAGAAGAACGTATTTCGGCGACACCGACGTCACCGTGCAGCAGAGAACGAGAGCCGCGCTCGACGCCGGCCTCACCGTCATCGTCTGCGTCGGCGAGTACCTCGAGCAGCGCGAGCAGGGCATCACGGACGAGCTCGTCGCGATGCAGACGAAGATCGCGCTCGGCGGCGTGACCGAGGAAGAGCTGGGGCGCATCATCATCGCTTACGAGCCGGTCTGGGCCATCGGCACCGGCAAGACGGCGACGGCGGAGCAGGCGAACGAGGTCTGCGCCGTGATCCGCGCGACGATCAAATCCCTGTACGGCGAAGCGGCTGCCGAGGGCATCACGATTCAGTACGGCGGCTCCATGAACGCCGGCAACGCGGCTGAGCTGCTCGCACAGCCGGACGTGGACGGCGGCCTCATCGGCGGCGCTTCCCTGAAGCCGGCCGACTTTGCCGCGATCGTTGAAGCCGCGACCAAGGGCTGATTCTGAGACCCGGAAAGGACAAATACCGCATTATGAAAAAACCAGTTGTACTCATGATTATGGACGGCTTCGGCTTTGCCGCGCCGGAGGGCAACGCGATTGCCGCCGCGAACAAGCCGAACCTCGACAAGCTGTTTGCTGAAAACCCGCTGACGCAGATCGGCGCTTCCGGCATGGACGTCGGCCTGCCGGACGGCCAGATGGGCAACAGCGAGGTCGGCCACACGAACATCGGCGCGGGCCGCATCGTGTACCAGGAGCTGACCCGCATCACGAAGGCCGTGCAGGACGGCACGTTCTTCGAAAACGAAGCGCTCGTGCACGCGATGAACGCCGCAAAGGAAAACGGCGCCGCGCTGCACCTGATCGGCCTGCTCTCCGACGGCGGCGTGCACAGCCACAACACGCACCTGTACGGCCTGCTGGAAATGGCGAAGCGCATGGGCCTTGAGAAGGTCTACGTGCACGCGCTGCTGGACGGCCGCGACGTGCCGCCCTCCTCGGGCAAGGACTACATCGAGCAGCTCCTCGACAAGATGGAGGAGATCGGCGTCGGCAAGGTCGCGACCGTGATGGGCCGCTACTACGCGATGGACCGCGACAACCGCTGGGAGCGCGTTGTGAAGGCGTACGACGCGATGGTCTGCCGCGAAGGCGAAGCGTTCGACTGCCCGGTCTGCGCGGTTTCGAAGTCCTACGAGAACGGCGTCACCGACGAGTTCGTCGTCCCCTGCACGATCAAGGGCGGCGAGCCGATTTCGGCGAACGACTCCATCGTGTTCTTCAACTTCCGCCCGGACCGCGCGCGTGAGATCACCCGCACGTTCGTCGACCCGGATTTCACCGGCTTCGAGCGCAAGAAGGGTTTCTTCCCGGTCAACTACGTCTGCATGACGCAGTACGACGCGACGATGCCGAACGTCGAGATCGCCTTCAAGCCGCAGAGCCTGAAGAACACGCTCGGCGAGTACGTTTCCGACAAGGGCCTGCAGCAGCTGCGCATCGCCGAAACCGAGAAGTACGCGCATGTGACGTTCTTCTTCAACGGCGGCGTCGAGAAGCAGTACCCGGGCGAGGACCGCATCCTCGTCAATTCCCCGAAGGTCGCGACGTATGACCTCCAGCCGGAAATGAGCGCCTATGAGGTCACGGACAAGATGGTCGAGGCCGTCAAGTCCGGCAAATACGACATGATCATCCTGAACTTCGCGAACTGCGACATGGTCGGCCACACCGGCGTGTTTGACGCGGCGAAGGCGGCCGTCGAGGCTGTCGACACCTGCGTCGGCCGCGTCGCGGCGGCAGTCGACGAGATGGGCGGCGTGCTGCTCATCACCGCCGACCACGGCAACGCGGATAAGATGGTGGACACGGACGGCGAGCCGTTCACCGCGCACACCACGAACCCGGTTCCGTTCTGCGTCGTCGGCTATCCGTGCACGCTCCGCGAGGGCGGCGTGCTGGCGGACATCGCGCCCACGATGCTGAAGATCATGGGCCTCCCGCAGCCGGAGGAAATGACCGGCAAGAGCATCATCCTCTGATCTCTGATCGGTCCCAAAAAATAAAGCAAACAGGGAGCAAAACCGTTTCCCGCGGTTTCGCTCCCTTTGCTTTTGCGCGCGACAGCCGTCTTTTTTTGTTGCATCCCGCGAATTCTTTGCCAAGTCTTTGCCAGTTTTTCAATATATTCGTTTACTTTTTGGTACAAATATGTTAATATAATTTTAACGAACTGCGCGCAGCCCCCTTCCCACTCGGAAACAAAAAAGGAGGTTGTCCCGATGAAACGCACGAAGCCTGTAAAAAAGATGCTTGCAGCCCTGTCCGTACTCCTGCTCCTGCTCTTCTGCACCGCCTGCGGCCAGCAGGCGCAGACGGAAACCGACGACATCGTTTCCGACTTCGTCTTCGGGGACGACGGCTACGCGTATGCGCCCGCGCCGTTCGGCAGCACCCGTGAGGAAGTCGAAGCGGCCATTGGCAGGGAAATGGACGAACAGGGTTCAAACCCGCACACGGAGCCGTTCGAATATATGAGCTATATCACGCCCAATCAGGACGTACAGCTTTCCGGGCCGAACCTGAAAAGCCGCGTAGACGCGCAGTTCACCGACGAGGACGGTTTGTTCGCCATCACCTTCAATTCCGCTGTTCTGGCTGAACAGCGTGAGGATTTCATCGAGACGTGCCGTAGCGGCTTCACCGCGCTGTTCGGCGAGCCGACGCGGGACGAAACAAGCGAGACCAACCTGACCACCCTCAGCTGGGAAGACGAAGAAAGCGGCACGGTCTTTCAGGTGTCGGTGATGGGCGAATCCACGGCCAACTCGGGTGAGAAGATCTGCCGCGTCGCGCTCGGCGCCTTTGAAAAATGGCGGTACGTGGAGGCCGGCGTCGGCGAATGGGCGGGCGAAGGCTGACGCCCGGCAAAAGGCAGCTCTGCTTCTTTCACACAACGCATATCGACGGCGGGCGGCTTCGGCCGTCCGCTTTTGCGTTGCTTTGCGCGCCGCGATGTGGTATACTGCTTGTAACCCAAATAGGAGAGGAGAACCGCTATGTATGCACACCATGCCCAATCCCTGCAGAACATGATCGACTATTTCAGCGGGCGCGAGGAGATCATCGCGCTCGTCTTCGGCGGCAGCGTCGCCAAGGGCTGCGAGCGCCCGGACAGCGACCTCGACGCGATGGTCGTCGTGACCGACGAATACTACGCGCAGCGCGAAAAGGAAAACCGCGTGACCGAAACCATTTCCGGCTACTGCACGTATGAGGGCGGCTATTTCGACGTGAAATACATGACCAAAGCCTTCATTGCGGCCGCCGCCGACCACGCGAGCGAGCCGACGCGCAATTCCTTCATCGGCGCACGCGTGCTGTTCTCCCGCGACCCGGAGATCCCGGGCATCGTCGCCCGCATCCCGGTCTTCCAGAAGCAGGAGCGCGCGGACAAGGAGCTTTCGTTCTTCGCCAACCTGATGCTCAACTACCACTATTTCTGGAAGGCCTGCGAACCGGACGGCTACATGCGCCTGCACGTGGCCGGGCAGATCGTCTACAGCATTTACCGGATGATCCTGCAGGAAAACGAGATCCTGTTCCCGTGCAACCGCCGCCTCGAGGAGTTCGTGGAGAACGCGCCGAAAAAGCCGGAAAACATCGTCTCCCTGTGCCGGGCGTTCTGCCGCGAGCAGTCCGACGCGCTGTGCGACGCCGTCTATCAGGCGTTCATCGGCTGGACGAGCTTCGACACCAAAACGGATTACAACGCCCTGCTCTCCCGCTATTCGCTCGATTACGAGCAGTGGTGGAACGTCCCGCGTCCGCACGTGGACGAATACTGATGGACGCCGACCGCACAAACGCAAATCCTTCCCCCTGGAGTTCCCGCTTATGTTGAAAATTCAAAATGTCGGCGCTTTTCCCGGCGGCGACGCTTTCCTGCTCGACGACGGCAGCGGCGCCTGCCTGCTCGATACCGGCTTCGGCTTCTGCGGCGAAGCGCTGGCCGTCCACGTGCGCCGCGCGCTGGCAGAGCGCCCGCTGGACGCCACCCTGCTGACACACTCGCATTACGACCACGCCTGCGGCGCGCCGCACGTGCAGGCGCTCTATCCCGACGCGCCGGTTCTCGCGCACGAATACGCCGCGCAGGTCTTTCAGAAGCCGGGCGCAAAGCGCGTGATGCGCGAGATGGACCAGAGCGCCGCCGCGCTTTTCGGCGTCACCGCCTATACGGACCGCATCGACGCGCTGCACGCCGACCGCATCCTCCGCGACGGCGACACGGTGACGGTCGGCGCGCACGCATTCACCGTGCTGCACCAGCCGGGTCACACGCGCTGCTCCATCGCCTTCTGGTGCGAAAGCGAGCGCCTGCTGATCGCCAGCGAGACGCTCGGCGTCCCCGCCGGCGGCGATCTCGTCGCGCCGGCCTATCTGATCGGCTACGGCTGCACGCTCGACGCCATCGACCGCGCGCTGGCTCTGCCCGTCGAGCGGATGCTTCTGCCGCACAACGGCGTGCTGGAGGGCGCGGCGCGCTGCCGCCGCTTTCTGGAAAACGCGCGGTTCTGGGCCGTCGAAGCGCACGAGCGCGTCCATGCAGCGCACCGGGCCGGCGCGGACGAGACCGCGTGCATCGAGCTGCTGTACAAGCTATTCTACACGCCGGAAACCGCGCACGGCCAGCCGGAAAAGGCCTTCCGCCTGAACGCAAGCTATATGGTGCCGATGCTGCTGCGGGAATAGTCCCGCGCGTTTCCCCCGCGTCCCCGACGCCATCCGCCGTTTCAAACCGTATCCCCGAAGAAGCCCGCGCGGCGCTTCGGGGATATTTTTATGCGCATCCGTCCCTTTATGAAAGATTTGTAAACAATTTGAAATGAAGTGATTTTCTTCTTGACTATTAGCCCCCGCCGAGTAAAATGGTTTGTAGAAATAACCGTTTTAAGTCATAACGGTTGCTTTTACATCCGTTTAAAAGGAGGAAGGCGACACACCATGTATCAAAGCAATGCGCTCTTAGCCAATATCCGGCGCATGATCAAGCTGTACGACAGCATGCTCAAGCCCGTCTGCAGCCGGTACGGCCTGGTGCCGATCGAGGCGACGATCATCAGCTTCCTGTTCAACCACCCGGGGCGGGACACGGCCGCCGACATCGTGGAGCTGCGGATGCTCTCCAAGAGCAACGTGTCGCAGGCCGTCGAAAGCCTGATCCAGAAGTCGCTGCTCCAGCGGCGGCAGGACACGGCGGACCGTCGCCGCATCCACCTGCTTCTGACCGCAGAGGCCGCGCCCATAACGGCGGAGATCGAAAAGGTCCGCGCGTCGTTCCACAAAAAGATCTTCCGGGGCTTTACGGAGGAGGAGCAGCGGCTGTTCACCGCGTTTAACGAGCGGATCGCCGAAAACACAAAATGCACAGAAGGAGAAATCACCGTATGAACGAAGACAAAGACTTTCTCGGGAAGGAGCCGGTCGGAAAGCTCCTGCTGAAGCTGGCCCTTCCCACCGTAACCGCACAGATCATCAACATGCTTTACAACATCGTGGACCGCATCTACATCGGGCATATCCCCGAGATCGGCGAAGCGGCGCTGACCGGCGTCGGCGTCTGCATGCCGCTGATCATGATCGTGACCGCGTTCTCCGCCTTTGCCGCCTACGGCGGCGCGCCGCGCGCCTCGATCTACATGGGGCAGGGCAACCACGATTCCGCAGAAAAAACGCTGGGCAACTGCTTCGCCGTGCAGTTCATCATTTCGGTGCTGCTGACGGCGGCGCTGCTGCTCTGGAACCGGGATTTCCTGATGGCGTTCGGCGCCAGCGATAAAACCATCGGGTACGGCGTAGAGTACATGAACATCTACGCCATCGGCACGATCTTCGTCCAGATGACGCTCGGCATGAACGCGTTCATCACGGCGCAGGGCTTTGCCAGGACCGGCATGTTCTCGGTGCTGATCGGCGCCGTGGCCAACATCGTGCTCGACCCCATCTTCATTTTCGGCTTCAACATGGGCGTTGCGGGCGCGGCCTGGGCCACCATCATTTCGCAGGCCATGTCCTGCGCGTGGGTGCTGCTGTTCCTGTGCGGAAAGAAAACACACCTCAGGCTGCGCGTCAAATACATGCGGCTGAGCCGGAAAATCGTCCTGCCCAGCCTCGCGCTCGGCCTCTCCTCGTTCATCATGCAGGCCAGCGAAAGCATCATTTCCATCTGCTTCAACTCCTCGCTGCAGAGCTACGGCGGCGACATCGCCGTCGGCGCGATGACCATCCTCACCAGCGTGATGCAGTTCGCGATGCTGCCGCTGCAGGGCCTCGGCCAGGGCGCGCAGCCGATCATCAGCTACAACTACGGCGCCCGCAACCCCGAGCGCGTGAAGGCCGCCTTCAAGCTGCTGCTGAAGTCCAGCCTGGTCTACTCGACGCTGCTGTGGGCCCTCGTGATGCTTTTCCCGCAGGCCTTCGCCGCCATGTTCACGAGTTCCGAAACGCTGATGACCTTCACCCAGAAGGCCCTGCGCATCTACATGGCCTGCCTGCTGCTGTTCGGCATCCAGATCGCCTGCCAGATGACCTTCACCTCGCTGGGCAACGCAAAGGCCTCCATCCTTGTCGCGGTCATGCGGAAATTCATCCTGCTGATCCCGCTGATCTACATCATGCCGCTGCTCTTCTCCGCCGACAAGACGACGGCCGTCTACATGGCGGAGCCGGTGGCCGATTTCATCGCCGTCACCTTCACCGCGATCTTCTTTACCTTCCAGTTCAAGAAAGCCCTCAAAGGGATCTCCGGCAAGCGCGAAACGCCGGAAAACACAGCCCAATAAAGGAGAAAACCACATGCACGAGGTCGGCAACGAGGGGCGCGGCCCCTCGAAAAAGCTGTTTATCTTTTACGTCGTCATCCAACCCCACCTCCGAGGAGCTGGAAGACGGCCTGACGCTGCTCGGCCTTGTGGGCATGATCGACCCGCCGCGCCCGGAAGCCAAGGCGGCCGTGGCCACCTGCCGCAAGGCGGGCATCAAGCCGGTCATGATCACCGGCGACCACGTCGTGACCGCCTCCGCGATCGCGAAGGCGCTCGGCATCATGGAGCCGGGCGACCGCGCGATCACCGGCGCCGAGCTCGACGCCATGACCGACGAAACGCTGGACCGGGAAGTCGGGAACATCTCCGTTTACGCCCGCGTCTCGCCTGAGAACAAGATCCGCATCGTCAAGGCCTGGCAGCGCAAGGGCCAGGTGGTCTCCATGACCGGCGACGGCGTCAACGACGCGCCGGCGCTCAAGGCCGCCGACATCGGCTGCGCGATGGGCATCACCGGTACGGACGTCGCAAAGGGCGCGTCCGACATGACGCTGACCGACGACAACTTCGCGACGATCGTCGACGCCGTGCGCGAGGGCCGCGGCATCTACGCCAATATCCGCAAGGTGGTCGGCTTCCTGCTCGGCACAAACATCGGCGAAGTCATCACGGTCTTTGCCGCCATGCTGCTGTGGCACAAGACGCCGCTCGTCTCCATGCAGCTGCTCTGGATCAACCTCGTCACCGACTCCCTGCCGGCGATCGCGCTCGGCATGGAAGCCGTGGAGTCCGATGTCATGGACCGCAAGCCGAAGCCCAAGGACGAGGGCATCTTCGCCCACGGCCTCGGCGTGCAGGTCGTCCTGCAGGGTTTGATGTTCGCGCTTCTGACCCTGATCGGCTTTGTCGTCGGCGAGAACGTCACCGGTTCGCTGGCCGGCGGCCAGACCATGGCCTTCATGATCCTCTCCCTGTCGCAGATCGTGCAGGCGTTCAACATGCGCTCGGAGCACTCCCTGTTCCGCATCGGCCCCTTCAGCAACCACACGCTGAACTGGGCGGCACTGATTTCCCTCGCGCTGGTGTGCCTCGTGCTGTTCACCCCCGTGGGCATCGCTTTCGGCCTGATCACCCTGCCGTGGGAGCTGTACCTGCTCGGTCTCGGCCTCATCCTCGTCCCGCTGCTCGTCATGGAAATCTCCAAGGTCATCGGGCTGATCCGCCACCGCCACTGAGCGCCGCAACAACCGCCTAGAGCCATATAAAGTCAAAACCCCCGGCCGCTGCGCCGGGGGTTTTTGGCTGTTGTTCGATTACCGGATAAAATTGGTGGCAACGCGCGGCTCCTTTTCCGGGAGGCCGTACTGCGCGCGACCGAGCGCAATGCTCTTCACAAGGAACGCCATGTTCCGGCCGAGCGTGCGCATCACCTGCATGCCCTCGAGGTCTTGCCGGACCTCCTCCGCCGTGTTGCCGTGCACGCTGTTCCAGTACTGGCTCGACGCCACCGGCATGCCGGAGATCGTAAAGAACTTGTTGATCTCGTCGAACGTGGCGCTCGCGCCGCCGCGCCGGCAGCTTACGACCGCCGCGCCGACCTTCATCGACTTGTCAAACTGCGTGCTGTAGAACAGGCGCGTGATGAAGGAGATCACCGTGGAATTCGCCGAAGCAAAGTAGACGGGCGAGCCGATCACGATGCCGTCCGCCGCCTCGAATTTCTGCGCCGTCTCGTTGACGATGTCGTCAAAAACGCATTTGCCGGTCTGCTTGCACTTGCGGCAGCCGATGCAGCCGCGGATATCCTTCTGCCCGACATGGAGGATCTCCGTCTCCACCCCCTCTTTTTCGAGCGTCGACGCGACCTCCGAAAGCGCGGTGTACGTACATCCCCGCGCGTTCGGGCTTCCGTTGATCAGCAGAACTTTCATGTTTCTCTTCCTCTCCTTCTTTTTTGTATGTGTATTTTGAATAAGCCGACCCGCGTCTTGCACCGCGGGACCCGCCGTTTTCCGCACAGCCGGGGATGCTGTTTTGCCCCGGCCCTACAGCCGTCCTGTACCTTACAGTATACAACCTTCCAGCAGCTGGAAGGCAAGCAAAATTTCAAATAATCCGTGCCTCATTCGCTTTTCTCGTCCAGCCCCTGCAGCGGGCGGTTGACGTGGCGGCCGCGCTCGCGCGCGTTCCACGCGTCCAGCGTCCCGCGCAGGCGGTTTTCCGCCTCGTCCACCTCGATCCGCAGCTCCGACGCGGACATGCGCCGCGCGCCGTGGCCGAGCACGATCATCTGCTCGGCAAAATCGGAGGTCGCCACGCGCACGCGGTGCTTCCGGCCGATCTCATACGTCGCGCGCTCGATGTACGTGTCCGCCGTTTCGGCCTGCTTCGTGAACACGACCGTGATGTTGTGGTAGCGGAACACGTCCGCCGTATCGCGCGGCACGCGGTAGGCGTCGAAAACGAGGATGCAGATGCTGCGGCTGACGCTCTGATAATTGCAGAGCCGGTCCATCAAAATCTGCCGCGCCGTATCGATGTCGCGCGCCGCCGTCTTTTTCAGGTCGTCCCACGCGAACAGGATGTTGTAGCCGTCGATCAGCAGGTACTCCGGGTCCGTGTCGCGGTCCGGCACCGGCCAGAGCGCCCGGCCGCCCGCCTCCTCGGCGCGCACGGCGCTCTGCGGGCGCAGGTCGCGCCGCTTGACCGGGCCGTAGGTGCGCTCGAAAATCGCCATCAGCTCCTTGTCCGAGGCGAAGGGCCGCAGCGTGCGCACCGCCGGTGCGTCGGGTGCAGCGGCTTCCTCCGGCGCGTCGAAGCGCAGGCCGCTCTCCACGTGCATGTGCGCGGCCGCCTCGCGCCAGTTGACGACAAAGCCGGAGCCGTGCGCGCAAAAGACAGAGTCGCCGGTGTTTTCCGTGTCGTGCTCCGCGTCGTAGCCGATCGCGGCGACGACCGCCGCCGCGTTGTGGCAGGGCCGGTACCCGGCCGGCATGCAGGCCAGACTGCCGAGGCCGCGCGTGTAGGCCGCAACCTCCAGCGCATACCCGCGCAGCTCGGAAACCGGCGCGCTGCCCGTGATCACGGCGTTCCCGCCTGCGGTCTCCGGCGGCGCGCTTTCGGCGCACAGCCGCTGCAGGTCGGCGATTGCGCGGCCGACATGCTGCTGCGGCACCTCGAGCCGGAACGTGTACCACGGCTCGAGCAGAATGCTTTTCGCGTGCAGCAGGCCGTGGCGCACCGCGCGGTAGGTGGCCTGCCGGAAATCGCCGCCCTCGGTGTGCTTCAGGTGCGCGCGCCCGGCGACGAGCGAGATCTTCATATCGGTGATCGGCGAGCCGGTCAGCACGCCGGGATAGCTGCGCTCCTCCAGATGCGTCAGGATCAGCCGCTGCCAGTTCCGGTCGAGCACGTCCTCGCTGAGCCGGGAAGCAAAGCGCAGCCCGCTGCCGCGCGGGCCCGGCTCCAGCAGCAGGTGCACCTCGGCATAATGCCGCAGCGGTTCAAAATGCCCCATGCCCTCGACCGGCGCTTCGATCGTCTCGCGGTAGACGATGCTGCCCGGCCCGAACGTGACCGCCATGCCGAAGCGGTCGAGCAGCAGCCGCTGCAGCACCTCGAGCTGCACCTCGCCCATGAGCTGCACGTGCAGCTCGCGCAGCTGCTCGTTCCACACGACGTGCAGCTGCGGGTCCTCCTCCTCCAGAAGCCGCAGCCGCTGCACGGCCGTGTGCGGCTCGCAGTCCGCGGGCAGGATCACCTGGTACGTCAGGAAGCTGTCGAGCACCGGCGCGGGCGTATCGGGCTCCGCGCCGAGGCCCTCGCCCGGATACGTTTTTGTCAGCCCGGTGACGGCGCAGACGCCGCCGGCCGGCACCGTCTCCGCAAGGCGGTACTTCCCGCCCGAATAGATGCGGAGCTGGTCGGCCTTTTCCGACCATGCCCTGTCCCCCGCGCCGCCCGAAAGCACCGATTTGACGGGCAGCGCGCCGCCCGTCACCTTGAGGTACGTCAGCCGCGCGCCCTGCGCGTCGTGGCCGATCTTGTAGACCTTCGCGCCGAACTCCTCGGGGTACTGCGGCACGCGCGCGTACCGCGCCATGCCGCGCAGGAACGCTTCCACGCCGTCGAGCTTCAGGGCGGAGCCGAACCAGCAGGGGAACAGCTTCCGCGCGGCGATCAGCGCCCGGATCTCCGCCGTCTCCACGCGGCCGGTCTCGAGGTAAGCGGCCAGCGTTTCCTCGCTGCACATCGCGACGTTTTCTAGAAAATCGCCGTCCTCTGTGGAAAAGTCGACGCACGCGGCGGAAAGTCCGCTCTGCAAAGACGCGAGCAGCGCCGTCCGGTCCGCCCCGCCGAGGTCCATCTTGTTGACGAAGAGGAACGTCGGCACGCTGTAGCGCTCGAGCAGCTGCCAGAGCGTGCGCGTGTGGCTCTGCACGCCGTCCGTGCCGCTGATGACGAGCACGGCGTAGTCGAGCACCTGCAGCGTGCGCTCCATCTCGCTCGAAAAGTCGACGTGGCCGGGCGTGTCCAGCAGCGTAAACTCGACGTCGCCGAGCGGCAGCACGGCCTGCTTCGAAAAGATCGTGATGCCGCGCTCGCGCTCCTGCACGTCGGTATCGAGAAAGGCGTTCTGGTGGTCGACGCGGCCGAGCTTCCGCAGCTGCCCGCCCGCGTACAGCATAGCCTCCGAAAGCGTCGTTTTTCCGGCGTCGACGTGCGCCAGTATGCCCAGAATCAGCTTGTCCATCGGTTTCTCTCCCGTCCTTTGCGCTCCGCCGTCTCCCCGCAGGCGGGCGCTTCCGTTTCACTTCCACATTATAGATTTTATT
>DSLMC04103__coassemble_1010_pt1 | contig 14735 bp, 13 predicted proteins | sample DSLMC04103__metabat2_low_PE_017 | metagenome-assembled genome bin DSLMC04103 | reverse complement strand
TTGCGTGAAAAATCCAATATCCTTTCCGCGATTTTTCATTTCTTTCGTGAAATCTTTGTCAACGAATTGCTTTTCTCCGCCAGATCCTGTAGAATGATAAAAATAGAATGATAAAAACACTCGTTTTCGAGTTGAGGAGGAATTCTTATGCTGAAACCCGCACAGATTGCCGAAGTCAAGGCGCGCGGCTTCCTGATCAACCGCGGCACCGAAAACTTCTCGGGACGCGTCGTTCCGAAGGGCTCCGTCTTCACCGCGGAGGACCTGCGCACGCTCTCCGACCTCGCCGAAAAGTTCGGCAGCGGCAAGGTCGTTTTCACCTCCCGGCTGACCGCCGAGATCGTCGGCATCCCGTTCGACCGCATCGACGCGGCCTGCGACTACGCGGCGGCGCGCGGCCTGTATTTCGGCGGGACCGGCGCAAAGATCCGCCCCATCACCGCCTGCAAGGGCACGACCTGCATCTACGGCAACTACGACACGCAGGCGCTCGCCCAGACGCTGCACGAGAAGTACTACGTGGGCTGGGCGAACGTGAAGCTGCCCCACAAGTTCAAGATCGGCATCGGCGGCTGCCCGAACAGCTGCATGAAGCCCTCGCTGAACGATTTCGGCATTGAGGGCCGCCGCGCGCCCGTCTTCAACGCCGACGACTGCCGCGGCTGCAAGGTATGTATCGTCGAGACGCGCTGTCCCTCGAAGGCCGCGCACGTCGTGGACGGCAAGCTCTCCATCGGGGAAAACTGCCTGCAGTGCGGCGTCTGCGTCGGCAAATGCCCGTTCAAGGCCGTCCGGCACGAGAGCGAAACGCGCTACCGCATCTACGTCGGCGGCACGTGGGGCAAGCAGACCCGCATGGGTTCGCCGCTGAGCCGCCTCGTCGGCCGCGAGGAGATCGAGCCGCTGCTCGAAAAGACGATGCTCTGGTTCAAGGAAAACGCCTACGAGAAGGAGCGCCTCGGCAAGGCGATCGACCGCATCGGCTTCGACCGCTTCGAGGCCGCGCTGTTCTCCGACGACCTGCTCGCGCGCAAGGCGGAGATCCTCGCCCAGCCTATCAAGACGCGCTGAGCGCCGTTTTGCACCGAAGCAGGCAGCAGGGCCGCGCGTGCGCTGCGCCCCCTGCGCCCCGCTTGACAAAAAGGCATAGTGCAGCAGGAAACCCGACCGATTTTTCGTTTGTTCATGCAATTTTGCTGTTGACAACCGCGCGGTTTGCATGTACAATAAAACCACAATCCAATGTGCTTTTGTGACTGACGGGTACAAGATGGGCGACCATCGTGGAGCAAAAGCCAGTATTGCCGACCGTCTGGGCAGTGTTCTTCGCAACGCTGCCCTTTTTTATTTGCAGCGCTGCCGGAGCAGAAAAACCGCAAGGCGCGCACCGCGCCGGAAAGGATCACACAAAATGAACGCTTGGAGAAGCTTTGCCGCCGGAAAGTGGCAGGAAAAGATCGACGTACGCAATTTCATCCAGAAAAACTACACGCCGTACACCGGCGATGAATCCTTTTTGCAGCCGCCGACCGAACGCACGAAAGCGATGCTCGAAAAGTACGAGGCGCTCTGCCGCGAGGAGCAGAAAAACGGCGGCGTGCTGAAGATCGATACCGACACGGTCATCACGATCACCTCGTTCGGACCCGGCTATCTCGACAAGGAGAATGAGATCATCGTCGGCCTGCAGACGGACGAGCCGCTGAAGCGCGCCTGCAACCCGTTCGGCGGCATGCGCATGGTGCGCTCCGCCTGCGAGGCCTACGGCTATAAGGTTTCCGACACGATCGAAAACGAATTCAAATACCACAAGACGCACAACGACGGCGTTTTCTCCGCCTATACCGACGACGTGCGCGCCGCGCGCCACGCGGGCATCATCACGGGCCTGCCGGACGCCTACGGCCGCGGACGCATCATCGGCGACTACCGCCGCGTCGCGCTGTACGGCGTGGACCGCCTGATCCTGCAGAAGAAGGCGGACAAGGCGCAGCTCGGCAAAAAGGCGATCGACGCCGACACGATCCGCCTCATGGAGGAGGTCGCGGACCAGATCACGGCGCTGAACGACATGAAGAAGATGGCAGAAATGTACGGCTACGACATCTCCCGCCCGGCGGAAAACGCGCGCGAGGCCGTGCAGTGGGTCTACTTCGCCTACCTCGCGGCGATCAAGGAGCAGAACGGCGCGGCGATGAGCCTCGGCCGCGTCTCCACCTTCCTCGACATCTACTTTGAGCGCGACCTGAAAGAGGGTACGCTCGACGAGAGCGGCGCGCAGGAAATCATCGACGATTTCGTCCTGAAGCTGCGCATGGCGCGCCACCTGCGCACGCCGGAGTACAACGAGCTCTTCGGCGGCGACCCGATGTGGATCACCGAGTCGCTCGGCGGTACCGGCGAGGACGGCCGCACGCTCGTGACGAAAAACTGCTACCGCATGCTGCACACGCTCTACAACCTGCACCCCTCCCCGGAGCCGAACCTCACGGTGCTCTGGGCGAAGCACCTGCCGGAAAACTGGAAGCGCTACGTCGCGAAGGTCTCCTGCGACACGGACGCGATCCAGTATGAGAGCGACACGATCATGCGCCCGGCGTTCGGCGACGACTACGCGATCGCCTGCTGCGTCTCGGCGATGCGCGTCGGCCGCGACATGCAGTTCTTCGGCGCCCGGGCAAACCTCGCAAAGCTCGTGCTGCTCGCGATCAACGGCGGCATGGACGAGGTCAAGAAGACGCGCGTCGCGCCCGAAATGCCGATCTGGCCCGACGAGTACGTCGACTTCGACCGTCTGGTCGAGCGCCTCGACTTCTACCGCGACTGGCTCGCCAAGACCTACGTGGACGCGATGAACACGATCCACTACATGCACGACAAATACGCCTATGAAAAGAGCCAGATGGCGCTGCACGACACGAACGTGCGCCGCCTGATGGCGTTCGGCATCGCCGGCATGAGCTGCATGGCGGACTCCCTCTCGGCGATCAAGTACGCGAAGGTGCGCTGCATCCGCGACCCGGAGACCGGCCTCGTCACCGATTTCGAGACGACCGGCGAATTCCCGTGCTTCGGCAACGACGACGAGCGCGTCGATTCGATCGCCTGCGAGCAGGTGCGCCGCTTCTACAACGCGCTCAAGGAGCACCAGCTCTACCGCAACGCCGAGCACACGCTCTCGATCCTCACGATCACCTCGAACGTCATGTACGGCAAGAAAACCGGCAACACGCCGGACGGCAGAAAGCAGGGCGAACCGCTCGCGCCGGGCGCCAACCCGATGAGCGGCCGCGACAAGTCCGGCGCGCTCGCCGAGCTCAACTCCGTCGCGAAGCTCTCCTACGACTACTGCCGCGACGGCATCTCGAACACGTTCTCGATCATCCCCGAAGCGCTCGGCAAGACCGAGGAGGAGCGCATCACGAACCTCGTGCAGCTCTTGACCGGCTACTTCATCCAGGGCGCGCACCATCTGAACGTCAACGTGCTGAACCGCGAGACGCTGATCGACGCCTACGACCACCCGGAAAAGTACCCGAACCTGACGATCCGCGTTTCGGGCTACGCGGTCAACTTCCACCGCCTTTCGAGAGAACAGCAGCGCGAGGTCATCTCCCGCACGTTCCACGAGGCGATCTGATGGAGGGGCGCGTCAGCTCGGTGCAGTCGCTCGGCGCGGTCGACGGCCCGGGCCTGCGCTACGTCATCTTTCTGCAGGGCTGCCCGCTGCGCTGCAAATACTGCCACAACCCCGAAACGTGGGATAAAACGGGCGGCACGCTGCACACCGCGGAGGAGCTCTGCCGCACGGTCCTGCGCTACCGCCCCTATTTCGGCGAGACCGGCGGCGTGACCGTCTCCGGCGGCGAGCCGCTGATGCAGCCGGAATTTACAGCGGAGCTGTTCCGCCTGCTGCACGAAAACGGCGTGCACACGGCGCTCGACACCGCCGGCGCGGGCGACCTCGAAAAAGCCGAAGCCGTCCTGAAGCACACCGACCTCGTCCTATGCGACGTGAAATTCCCGACGGAATCCGCCTACCGCGAAAACTGCGGCGGCTCGCTCGACCACACGCTCGACTTCCTGCGCCGCACGGAGCGCCTGCGAATCCCGGTCTGGGTGCGGCACGTCATCGCGCCGGGCCTGACCGATACGCCCGCCAGCCTGCGCGCCGTGCGCGACCTCTGCGCCGCGTTTTCGAACATCGAGAAAATCGAGTGGCTGCCGTTCAAGAACATCTGCGCGGAGAAGTACGAAGCGCTCGGCATCCCGTTCCCGATGGCCGGCAAGCCCGCCTATACGCAGAAGCATATTGATATGCTCCTGCAAGCGCTGTAAACCGTAGCATTAAGCCCCGAATCCGGCTTCCCTACCGGATTCGGGGCTTTTTCTACATTCAAATTGTTCATGGGTTCAGTAAAATCACTTGACACCCCGCAGCACCATGGTCAGGGATACCACAGTATCCCACTGCTTTTTCCCTTCGTCATACAGCTGGATGCGCCGGTCATACCGGCTGTTCACGCAGCGCAGCATTTCCTCGATCTCCGCACTTTGAACGGCTTCGGGCGCTATACGGGACAATGCATCTACCGCGTCGAGTTCCGTCTGCCGGTTCGCGTTGATCATGGCGTGTGCCAGCGCCCTCGAATTTCCGGGATTGTCCGGCGTCAGGTTAACCGCCAAGTAGTCCGTCGAAATCTGCTTAAAGCCATACCGCTCCATAACAGACGGCAGCTCGCTTTCACGCATGGCGTACTTCCCCACACCGTGCTCCTGTCGGAATTTTTCGATGCGATCCGCGACTCTCGCCCATACAGCTTCTTCGCAGCGGCTTCGCGCAGAAATGCAATCCGCTTCAACGCTGATGCCGCGCCTTGCAGACAGAACGAGGCAGACGCCGCCCTCTTTCAGCACACGGTACTGCTCGCCGAAAAACGCAGAAGGCTCCATGTGCTCCTGAACCGTATTGGATATTGTGACATCAAACGTGCCACCTTCAAAAGGCAGAGCTGCGGCATCTGCTTCCAAAAACTGAATATGCGGTGCCTGCTGCGCCGCATATTGGACAAAGGCCGCATCTCTGTCGATGCCGATCACTTCTGCACCCGGATACCAGCGGGCAAGCGCCTGCGCCAGCGCACCGGGTCCGCAGCCGATCTCCAGAAATCGCTTCCTGCCGTCTATGTCGAATATCTTCCTGTATGCCGCCATATACGCATCCGAAAACCGCAACATGCGTGAAGCATAGAGCGTCCCCGTATTTTGCACAAAGTCCGACCAAATCGTGTTCATCGGTGATCTCCCAAATCAGAATATCCGCGATTGCTTCAATGTGTAACTCCTGTGCGCCTTACAGCGCATATGCTTCGCCGGGGGCGAGGACGAGCGCGCGGGCGGGGTTCTCGATGCGCGCGATCAGGTCCGCCGGGTCGGCGTTGAACGGCTTCCTATCCGGCGCGTCCACGCAGCCCCAGTGCCAGAGCAGCAGCTTCGCCTGCGGATAGGCGTTCGCAAGACGCACGGCGTTATTCAGGCCGATGTGCCAGCCGTCGTCCGAAAAATCGAAGAGAATCAGCTTCGGCGGCGCCATCGTGAGGTGCTCGGGCAGCAGCCGCGAATCGCCGACCGCCCAGATGCTGCCGTCCGGCGTGTCGAGCCAGAAGCCGCAGCAGTCCTCGCGCCGGAAGACGTAGCCGCCCTGCTCGGGATAATCCGCCTGCCACGAATGGTCGGCGGGCGTCAGCGTGACGACGATGTCCCCGACCACAAAGCGCGCCCCGATCGCGTGGCCCGTCCCCGGCAGCCCCATTTCGGAAAGCAGGCCGCCGACATACTGCGTGCCGTGGTAGGCGGCGCAGCGCGCGCCGAGCGCCGCGCAGGTTTCGCGGCTGAAATGGTCGCCGTCCGCATGCGTGATGAGCACGGCGTCGAGCGCCGGCACCGCTTCCGGCCGGATCGGAGACGGCACGAGCAGCGGCATGTCGAAGCCCCCCAGCACCGGGTCGATCATCACCGTCGTGCCGCGGCTGTTGATCAGCGCGCCGGCATTGCCGAGCCAGCGCACCGTCGTCCCGGCTTCCGTGCGGAACGCCTCCGCGCCGAAGGCCACCGTTTCCGGTGCGCGCGCCTGTTTTTGCTTCATGGTCCTTCCTCCCTCCTGCGGGCCTGCCGCAGCGCATTTTGATCATATTGTCAGTATAGCAGAAACGCCCGTCCGTGTCCACGGGCATTTTGCCCCGTTTCTTTCCGCGTGGCATCAATTTGCATAAATCAAAATTCAAAATGCAAATTTTTCGTGTATTTCTGGAAATTCACCGGCAAATCTGCTATACTTATGAAGGAGAAGTTTATTGAACGTCAAAAAACGCACAGAAAGGTCGTGATGTACAGGTTGAATTTACGCAAGAATTTGTCTGAAAAATGGATGGAGGCCGTCCGGGCCGTCCTGCCGATCGTCTGCATCGTGCTGCTGCTCTCGTTCTCCATCGCGCCGATCTCGCCGAGCATTCTGCTCTGCTTCCTGATGGGCGCGGTGCTGATCATCGTCGGCATGATGCTGTTCTCCGCAGGCGCGGAGATCTCCATGACGCCGATGGGCGAGCGCGTCGGCGTCGCGATGACAAGGACCAAAAAACTCGGCGTCGTCGTCGTGCTCTCGTTCCTGCTCGGCCTGATTATCACGATCTCCGAGCCGGACCTGCAGGTGCTGGCCGAGCTCGTCCCCTCCGTGCCGAACATGATTCTGATTCTCTCCGTGGCCTGCGGCGTCGGCGTCTTTCTCGTCGTTGCGGTTCTGCGCATGCTGTTCTCCATTCCGCTGCCGCCGCTGCTCGTCGGGTGCTACATCGTCGTGTTCATCCTCTCGTTTTTCGTGCCGCGCGAGTTCCTCGCCGTGGCCTTTGACTCCGGCGGCGTGACCACCGGCCCGATGACCGTGCCGTTCATCATGGCGTTCGGCGTCGGCATCGCGGCGATCCGCAGCGACCGTCACGCGGCGGACGACAGCTTCGGCCTCGTCGCGCTTTCCTCCGTCGGGCCGATTCTCGCCGTGATGATCCTCGGCATGATCTACAACCCCGACCGGAGCCCCTACGTGCCCCCGACGATCCCGGAAATCGGCGATTCCGTCGAGCTCTGGAAGCTCTTCGGCGAGGGCCTTCCGCGGTACATTCAGGAGATCGCCGTTTCCCTTCTGCCGATCATTCTCTTTTTCCTCGCCGCGCAGGTCATCGTGCTGCGGCTCGACCGCCGGCAGCTCCTGCGCATCGGCATCGGCCTTGTTTACACCTACGTGGGCCTTGTGCTGTTCCTGACCGGCGTAAACGTGGGCTTCATGCCCGCCGGCAACTACCTCGGCCAGCAGATCGCCTCGTTCGACTACCCGATCGTCCTCGTGCCGATCGCCATGGTCATGGGCTACTTCATCGTCCGGGCCGAGCCGGCCGTCTACGTTCTGAACCGGCAGGTTGAGGAGATCACGGACGGCGCCATCTCGGCGGACGCCATGGGCATCGGCCTTTCGATCGGCGTCTCGATCTCCCTCGGCCTCGCGATGATCCGCGTGCTGACTGGCATCTCGATCCTCTGGTTCCTGATTCCGGGCTACGCGATCGCGCTGGGCATCTCGTTCTTCGTGCCGAAGATCTACACGGCGATCGCGTTTGACTCCGGCGGCGTGGCTTCCGGCCCGATGACGGCCACCTTCCTGCTGCCGCTCGCGCAAGGCGCCTGCACGGCGCTCGGCGGCGATATCGTGACGGACGCCTTCGGCGTGGTGGCGATGGTCGCCATGACGCCGCTGATCACGATTCAGGTGATGGGCCTCGCCACGAAGATTTCCGCGCGCAGAGAGGCGAAAAAGACGGCGGAAACGGCCGCCCTGCCGTACGACGCGCTGGACGACAACGCAATCATCGAGCTTTAAGCCGCGTGCAGAAAGGATTTTCAGCCTATGAGCAACACCCTGTATTGGATGGTCACGATCATTGATCGGAACCAGAGCCGCAAGTTTCTCTCCTTTTACCGGAACTACGGCATTTCCGTCGTGCTGAGCACGCTCGGGCACGGCACCGCCGCCTCCAACGTGCTCAACTACTTCAGCCTGGAGGCGACGCAGAAGGCCGTTCTGTGCGCCGTCGTCACGGACACCGTGTGGAACGCCGTGAAGAAGGGGCTCGAGACGATCATGCAGATCGATATTCCGGGCACCGGCGTCGCCTTTGTCGTCCCGGTCAGCAGCGTGGGCGGCAAGCGCCAGCTGCAGTTCATCACAAGCGGCATGCCCTTTACGAAAGGAGAAGAAAGCGTTTTGAAAGATACGAAATACGAGCTTCTGGTCGTCGTCGCGAACCAGGGCTATACGGAAACCATCATGGAGGCGGCGCGGCGCGGCAAGGCGGCCGGCGGCACCATGATCCACGCCAAGGGCACCGGCATGGAGGGCGCGGAGAAGTTCCTCGGCGTTTCGCTCGCCGCGGAAAAAGAGCTGATCTTCATCGTCGTGCGCCGCGAGCAGAAAAACGAGGTGATGTCCGCCATCATGGAGGACGCCGGGATCGAGACCCGGGCCGGCGCCATCGTGTTTTCGGTGCCCGTCACGAGCACCGCGGGCCTGCGCCTGACCGACCTGACCGCCGACGCCGAATAAGCCGCCGGACACGCCGGCTGGTCCGCCGCGCCGCGTAAAGCGACGCGGGTGAACCGCATCGCAAATCACTTTGCGCCGGACTTACGGCAAAACTACAGCAAAAGAGAACGCAGGGCAGGATCTTTCGATCTCCCCTGCGTTTTCTATTTTTGTTTATTGTGTGCATGTGCAAGACAGAGCTGCATCAAAGCCGCGCCCGATAACACGGGGTTAGCGCTGCCCTGCATCGTGCGGCGGTTTATTCCTCGATCACGATCGTTGCGACGGAGCGCGGCGCGAGCGTGAGCGGCGCGGAATGGTCCGACATCCGCAGGAACGCCGATTTCTCCTCCTGCGCCTCGTTGATCGCGACGACGGCGATTTTGCCGTCCGGGCGCTCAAACGCGGTGATCGTGAGGTCGCGGTCGTACGACGACGTCGCAAGGCGCACGGACCCCTTCGGGATATACTTCGAGAAGTGCGCGAGGCCGTAGTACGACGGCTGCAGCGTCAGCTCCTTCGTGTCGGTGTTCACATGGACCGGCGCCGCGCAGCCGGTGTAGCGGTAATGGTACGGGCCGCCGGTCTGGTCGAGCAGCAGGTTCCAGTCGACCGCGGCCTGCATGCCGTTGTTCATGTCGCCGAGGATCTCGCGCGCATACTGCATCGTGCCGTCTTTCGCGCCGCGCGACATGCCGAGGCAGTACTCGGTCTCGATCAGCACCTTGTCCGGGAACGCTTCGTGCGTCAGGCCGAGCGCGTCGAAGTGGTCGCCGGAATACCAGTGGAAGCCGATGCCCCACACGCGCTCCCGCACGGCCGGATCGCGCAGCGTATCGCGGGCGCGCTCGTAGACGCGCTCCTTGTTGTGGTCCCAGATGATGAACTTCATCGGGATACCGTGCGCGTCGAGCACCGGGCCGAGATGGTCGCGGATCAGCTCCGCTTCGCCCTCCGCCGTATAGCGGCAGCTCTCCCAGGTCTGCGCCGCCCACGGCTCGTTCTGCACGGTCATCGCGGGGATCTGCACGCCCTCCGCCGCGTAGCTCTCGAGATAGCGCGCGACGTATTCGGCCCACGGCGTTTTCCACTCGTCGAGCAGCTCGCCGCCGGCGCGCGTGCTGCCGTTGGATTTCATCCAGGGCGGCGGGCTCCACGGCGAGGCGAACAGGAACAGCTCCGGCGCAGCGGCGACGATGTCCTTCACCATCGGCAGGACGTACTTGCGGTCCTGCCCGAGGTCGAAGGTCTTCATCTCACGGTCGCCCGGCTCGGTGTATGCATACTCCTGCGTCGCGAAATCGCAACTGCCGATGTGCATGCGGCCGAGCTCGTAGCCGAGCCCCTCCTTCGAGTAGAACAGGCACAGCACCTCTTTCTTTTTGTCCTCCAGAAGCTGCGCGTAGCAGTAGGCCGCGGCCTCCGTCAGCGCGCTGCCGAAGCCCAGCCAGGTCTGCTTTTTGGCGTCCCGGTAGACATTCAGCACTTTGAGCTCGGTGTTGATATCCGCCGTCACGCGCGGCAGGATCTGCGGCTCCAGCTTTTTGTCGGCCGTCGAAACGACCATTTCCGTAATTCTCATCGGTTTCAACTCCTTGCAAAACATTTTCCCCATGAGAAGAAGCCTTCCGACACTTCTCTAGCTTAAGTATAGCAGACGGCCTAAAAATTTCAACACGACATTTTTATTTTTATGCAGGAAATTTAAAAGATAAAGGGCGCAGCCGTCCGCAGACAGCCGCGCCCTTTTGCGTCCCTGAAGCGATGCCGGGGACAGGGTTTCTCAGCCAAACAGGTTTTCCGGGTTGAACGGCACGCCGTCCTCGGTCGCCTCGAGGTGCAGGTGGGCGTCCATCGCCGACTCAAACGGCGCCGCCGTCACGCTGCCGATGTCCTGCCCGGCGGAGACGATCTCGCCGGGCTCGACGAGGAAGGTCTCGCCGAGGCCGCAGTAGCGCACCTCATATGCGCCGTGCTCGATAACAATTGTATTCCCGAGCAGCATGTCCGTATACGTCTCTTTGACGAGGCCGTTGGCGACGGCCTTCACGGTCTCGCCGTGCGCCGCCGCGTAGTCGACGCCCATGTGTGCGCGGTAATCGCGCATCGTCTCGGAATAGACCGGGTCCTCCGAATAGGCGAGCAGGATCTCTTCGCTTTCAACCGGGCGCGTGTAGCCGACGCTCACCGTGTACTCCGGCTCAGCGGCCGTCTCCGCCGCTGAGGATTCCGCCGCATCGTCCCTGGCGGGCGCATCCGCCTGCTCCGTGTCCTCGGCCTCCTGCTCAGCCGGCGCGGCCGCCGGCTCCTCCGTCTCCACCTGCACCGAAGACGCCGTGCCCTGCGCGTGGCCGCCGGAAACCGCGTCCTCCGGATCATCCGCCTCCGGCGTGGGCCGCGCCGTCGCCGCGGCGGAGGACGAAGACACCGTGGAGGAAACGCCGGAATCGCCGCTGCTCACCGGCTCCAGGAAGCCCGAAACCGTGTCGTATGTGCTCCACGCGGCGATGCCGACCGCGGCGAGACAGACGGCGAGCGCAATGTAAAAGCCCCGCTTCTCCCCGCTTTTCTTTTTGCCCTGCGTATCCTTTTCATTTTTCTGATCCATAGCCATATGCTCACATACCTTTCCTCTTCAGTTGAGTTTTGGATATGCGTAGTATTGGCACGATGCGCGGCAATATACACGCGCCGCGCGCAAATTCCGCCGCCGGTGCGCCGCAGGCCGCAGGATCAAACAGGCATAAAAAGCGCAAAAGGAAAAAGGACCGATGCGGCTCGGTCCTTCTTCCTTTTAGCTTGAGGGGTATATTGAGGAGGGTAGAACATGTATCCAAGAAAGGTGCGGTTCCTATCTATTGAATACAAGTATATTATACCCCATTTCGAAATTTAGTTGTTAATCAGCCGTGAATAAACCATAAAGAATTTTGATGGGTTTTGTGAACATCCGGTGATGGCCGCCCTGCAAAAAATGTTCTGAAAATCCAAACAACCGTTTGCAATTTCCCGACGCATATGCTATACTAGTGCCATAAATAGTATTCTGCCCTCTTGCGGCCATGAGTTACGGAGGAATCCATATGGCACTTACGAAAAGCCAGCAGCTTGTATACGACTATCTCTGCAAAACCATGGCGGAGCGCGCCGTGCCGCCGTCCGTTCGCGAGATCTGCGCGGCCACCGGCCTGCGCTCCACCTCCACGGTGCATTCGCACCTGAAATCGCTGGAAGCCCTCGGCTACATCACGCGCGACGCCGGCCTCAACCGCTCGATCCACATCGTCGGCGCGGCTTCTGCAAAGCAGGTTCCGATTCTCGGCAAGGTCACGGCCGGCCTGCCGATCCTCGCGGTCGAGGACATTGAAGGCTACATCCCCTACCCCGACAAGAGCGACAAGGAGCTGTTCGCCCTGCACGTCGACGGCGTGAGCATGATCGGCGCGGGCATTCTGGACGGCGACTACGTGATCGCCGAGCGCACGCCCACCGCGGAAAACGGCGAGATCGTCGTCGGCATGATCGACGACGAGGCGACCGTCAAGCGCTTCTACCGCGAAAACGGCACGCTCCGCCTGCAGCCCGAAAACCCGGATTACGAGCCGATCATCTCGGACGAGATCACGATTCTCGGCAAGGTCATCGCCGTCATCCGCTACTACTGACGAACACGGCCCGCGGCAGACGTCTGCGGCGCTGTCCTGTTTACATAGGAGGGATCCGCAATGCCGGTTTTGATCCGCAGCACGGCAAAGGCCATCATTCTGCACGAGGGGCGCATACTGCTGAACCGCTGCGCCGACAGCCGAAACGGCACATACTACGCCCTGCCCGGCGGCGGGCAGAATCAGTTTGAACCGCTCGAGGACGCCGTCGTCCGCGAGTGCCTCGAGGAGACCGGCTACCGCGTGCACCCTGTGCGGATGGCCGCGGTCTGCGAGGAAATCTGGAACGACGCGGAGCGCCGGCAGAAATACCCGGAATACGCGCACCGGATGCTGCACATCTTTCTCTGCACGCTCGACGGCACTGCGCCCGAACACGCGCCGACCGAAATGGACCTCAACATGCTGGAATCCGTCTGGGTGCCTTTGGACGCGCTCGACGGCCTGACGCTCGAGCCGGCCCCGCTGCAGGGCCGCATCGAGGACGTTCTGAACGGCACGGCTCCGCTTTTCCTCGGCACGCAGCAGATCGGATAAAAGCGCGCTTTTACAAAGAGACGTGAAAAGGCTCCCCTTACGGGGAAAAAGGCTCCCTTTTGGGGAGAAAAGGCTCCCCTTGCGGGGAGCCTTTTTTGCTTTGTCTTTTACTGGACCGGCGTATCGGTCGTGAAGAATTCCTTCAGGCTGGTTGCGAGACCGGCCATTCCCTGAATGTTCGAGGGGATGATGATCTTCGTCGCCTTGCCGTCGGCCGCCTTCTCGAACGCCTCGAGGCTCTTGAGTGCGAGCACCGCCTCGTTCGGGTTCGATTCGTTCAGCAGCTTGATCGAATCCGCCAGCGCGCGCTGCACCGAGAGGATCGCTTCCGCCTCGCCCTGCGCCTCGCGGATCTTCGTCTCGCGGACGGCCTCCGCGCGCAGGACGGCCGATTCCTTCTGGCCTTCGGCGATGAGGATCGCGCTGCGCTTTTCGCCCTCGGCGTCGAGGATCTTTGCGCGGCGCTCGCGCTCCGCCTTCATCTGCTTTTCCATCGAATCCTGAATTTCCTTCGGCGGAATGATGTTCTTCAGCTCCACGCGGTTGACCTTGATGCCCCACGCGTCGGTCGCCTCGTCGAGGATCACGCGGATCTTCGAGTTGATGATGTCGCGGGAGGTCAGCGTGTGGTCGAGCTCCATATCGCCGATGATGTTCCGCAGCGTCGTTGCGGAAAGGTTTTCAATCGCCGAAATCGGGCGCTCCACGCCGTAGGCATACAGCTTCGAGTCGGTGATCTGGAAATAGATGACCGTGTCGATCTGCATCGTGACGTTGTCCTTGGTAATCACGGGCTGCGGCGGGAAATCGATGACCTGCTCCTTGAGCGAAACCTTCTTCGCGATGCGGTCGATGAACGGCACCTTGAAATGCATGCCGGTGCTCCAGGTCGCGTGGTAAGCGCCGAGGCGCTCCACGACGTAGGCGTTTGCCTGCGGCACAATTTTGATGCAGGAGATCAGCAAAGCGATCACCACGATTGCAAGCACCACAAGCGCGATCATACCAAATCCGAAATCCATTACAAAATCATTCATAAAACGTACTTCCTTTCTCCTCTTTCCCTGTAATTACATACTTACGGTTCAGGCGTCACGATGAGCTTGACGCCCTCGATGCGCTCCACCCGGACCTGCGCGCCGGCCGGTATCGCGCCGCCGTCCAGACTGCGCGCCGTCCAGTCGCTGCCCAGAACCGTGACCCGTCCTTTCGCGAGCACATTGTCGATCGGCTCGGTCACGACGGCGATGCTGCCGACGACGCGGTCCGCATTCGTGTGCGTCTCCTTTTCCTGCAGGAACCGCCGGACAAACGGACGCGTTGCAAGCAGAAGGATCAGCGTGACCACCGCCGCCACGATCACCTGCAGCCAGAACGGCGCGTGCAGGAAATGTGCGACAAGGCCGGCCAGTCCGCCGCCTGCAAACCAGATGGAGACAAGCTGCGCGCTCGCCGTCTCCACCGCAATGGCTATGATGATCACAGCCACCCAAACAAGGATTTCCACATTCATACCCCCTTACCTTTTTCAAAACGAAGCATTGCGTGGCGCCCTGCCTGCTTCGTTACCATAAGCATACATGATTTTTGTGCAGTTTGCAAGTGAAATTCATGTGAAGCGGTAAAAAGCGGCCCCGAAAACACCGCATAAAACCTGCGCTTTTCGCGATGCTTTCGAAAAATGAGATGAAATTCTTTTGAAATGGTCGGCGGCGCCCCCGCCCGGCGCGCCTGAAAGCGCCGTCGCACAGAAACGGATATGCGCGCTTTGCGCAAAACAGAAGCCGTCGCCGAATGTTTCACCGGCCGTGCACACAGAAAAAGGGCAGTCTGTCGAAAAAGTCCAGCAAAAGCTGGGCTTTTTCGCATGTATAAGATATAATGGAAGTGGTGGTGAGAAAGAT
>DSLMC04103__coassemble_874_pt1 | contig 16807 bp, 14 predicted proteins | sample DSLMC04103__metabat2_low_PE_017 | metagenome-assembled genome bin DSLMC04103 | reverse complement strand
GGTTATAATATGGAGGCAAAGAAAAAACCAAAAAAAGCATCCGCAAAAACGGATGCCGGACAGCAAAAGCTCGCACAGCCGAGAAAACGACTCCAGCGTTCTACGAGCCAATTATGATTGGAGGAATGACTTATGTTGTCTAGACTTTTTGGTGAAGACCTGTTTGATGAGATGTTTGAAGATCCGTTTGAAATGATGCCGGTGTTCTCTCATCACAATCCGCTTTACGGCAAGCATGCGAAAGCCCTGATGAAGACCGATGTGCGCGAAAAGGACAATGCCTATGAGCTGGACATCGATCTGCCGGGCTTTAAGAAGGAGGAGATCCAGGCTCAGATCTCGAACGGCTATCTGACCATCAGCGCAAGCAAAGGCCTTGATAAAGAGCAGAAGGACAACGATGGCCGTTATATCCGCCGCGAACGTTACAGCGGTGCGTGCAGCCGCAGCTTCTATGTAGGCGAGGATGTGACGGAGAAGGATATCAGTGCAAAGTTTGAGGACGGCATCCTGAAGCTGACGGTTCCGAAGAAGGAAGCGAAGGCTTTGCCGGAGCCGAACCGGATTTCCATTGAATAATCATCAGCGCGGGAAGCGGGCAGCGAAAGCTGTCCGCTTTTTGCGTCTGTCGGAGCCCCGCCGCCTTTCCACAGCGCGGCAGGGCGGCTGTGGAAAAGGCAAAAGGCACCGGGAGGTAACTGGGTAACAAAAAAGTGCGTACTTGTGGGCGCGGGAAGAACCGCTAAAATAAAAAGTACAGGGGGCGAAAACCCGCTGAATACAAAACGGAGGTAATCAAAATGGCACTTTCCAATCTGTCTGCGTGGAATACGGAAAAGGCGGGATCCCCGCCGGGACCCTTTACCAGCAATCCGGTTTTACCGGTTCCATAGAGCAAGCGAGGTTTTCACCATGAAACAGTATTTTGCCTTTCAATGGCACATCACCGGCGGCGACCCGATTCTGCACCCCGCGTTCCGGCGGCTGGACACGGAGAATGAAAGGGGTGCGCCGTGATGGGGAAAAACGGAGGCGTGCGCCCGGCGGCAGGTTCTGCGGCGCAGGCGGAGGCGCTGCGGCGCGCGCTCGACGCGGCCGAGGTTGTGGTCGTCGGCGCGGGCGCGGGGCTTTCCACTTCGGCGGGCTTCACGTACGGCGGCGCGCGGTTCAAGCGGTATTTTTCCGATTTCGAAGCGGAATACGGGTTCCACGACATGTATGCCGGCGGTTTTTATCCGTACGACGCGCCCGAAACGTACTGGGCGTACTGGAGCCGGTATATCTACTGCAACCGCTACATGGAGCCGCCGCGCCCCGTCTATGCGGATCTGCTGGCGCTGGTCCGGGACAAGGATTATTTCGTGCTCACGACCAACGTGGACCACTGCTTCCAGAAGGCCGGGTTCGATAAGGCGCGGCTGTTTTACACGCAGGGCGACTACGGCCTGTTCCAGTGCAGCGGGCCGTGCTGCAGCGAGACGTTTGAGAATGAAGCGGCGGTACGCGAAATGCTGCGGCGGCAGGCGGGGATGCGCATCCCGTCGTCGCTGCTGCCGGTCTGCCCGCACTGCGGCCGCCCGCTGACGATGAACCTGCGCGCCGACGACCGCTTTGTCGAGGATGCGGGCTGGCGCCGCGCGGCGGCGCGGTACGCGCATTTCCTGCGGACGCGGAAGGGGCGGCGCACGCTGTTTCTGGAGCTCGGCGTCGGCTACAATACGCCGGGCATCATCAAGTATCCCTTCTGGCAGATGGCGTATGAAAACCCGGAAGCCGTGTACGCCTGCGTCAACCGCGGGCAGGCCGGCGCCCCGCGGGAAATCGCCGACCGCTCGATCTGCATCGACGGGGACATCGGGGAGACCCTGCAAAAGCTGAAGCCGCAGGACCCGGCGCGCTTCGTTTTTTCGTGACTTTTCGCGCAGATTGTGGTATGGTAGTAGGCGGAGCACCGCTGAGCCGCATCGGCTGCGGGCGGGCGCCGGAAACACACGGGGCGGAAAGGAAATGGGGCATCCATGACAGAGGCGGAAAAGAGAACCGAAATTTTTGAGCGCATGCCGGTGCGGCGCGCGGTGCAAAAGCAGATCATCCCCGCCGTTGCGGGGCAGATGATCGCGCTGATCTACAATCTGGCTGACACGTATTTTGTCGGCATGCTGAACGACCCGAACGAGACGGCGGCGGTCACGGTCGTCTCGTCGTCGTTCCTGATGCTGACGGCGATCTCGAATCTCTTCGGCGTCGGCGGCGCGAGCCTGCTCGCGCGCTGCCTCGGGCAGCGGGATACGGAGGGGGCGCGCCGAACGGCAGGCATTTCGTTCTGGTGGGGGATGATCGGCGGCTGCGCCTTTTCCGCGGCGTTTCTGGCGCTGGCGTCGCCGATCCTGACGCTGTGCGGCGCGGATGCGGACACGTATGCGCTGGCCTTCGGCTACGCAAAATGGACGGTCGTCATCGGCGGCCCGGCCACGATCCTGAGCACGCTGCTCGCCAACCTCATCCGGGCGGAGGGTGGCGCGGTGGCGGCGGCCGCGGGCGTTTCGTTCGGTGGCCTGCTGAACATCGCGCTGGACCCGCTCTTTGTCCTGCCGGCGTTTCTGGGGTACGGCGCCGTCGGCGCAGGCGCTGCAACGGCGCTGTCTAACATCGCGGCGATGCTGTTCTTCCTTGTCTACCTGCTGGTAAGGCGGCGGACGACGCTCGTCTCTCTGGACGTGCGGCACCTGCGGTATACGCGGGTCCAACTGCCGAGGATCCTTTCCGTCGGCCTGCCCTCTGCCGTGCAGTATGCGCTCACCGTGGTCGCGGTTTCGGCGCAGATGCACTTCGTTTCGGCGTACGGCACGGCGGCGATCGCGGGGCTCGGCATCGTGAAGAAGCTGGACCAGCTCCCGCTCTACTTCTCGATGGGCGTCGCCAACGGTCTGCTGCCGCTGCTGGCCTACAACTACGCGGCCGGCAATCACCGCCGCCGGCGGGATGTGTTCCGCCTCGGCTGCTTCGTTTCGGTGGCCTTTGCGCTGCTCTGCCTCGTGTGCTACGAGCTGTTTGCGCCCGCGCTCGTCGGGCTGTTCATCGACGACGCGGCGACGCAGCAGTACGGCGCCGCGTTCCTGCGGATTATGGTGACGGCGATGCCGCTGATGGCGGTGTGCTATCCAATGATCATCCAGTTTCAGGCCATGGGAAAGGCGAAGGCGTCGCTGGTCTGCTCGGTGCTGCGCAAGGGCGTGCTCGACATCCCGCTGCTCTTCCTTCTCGACGGGCTCCTGCCGCTGTACGGCTGCATGATGGTGCAGCCGATCGTCGACGCGGTCTCGCTCGTTGCGGCGGTCGTCTTTTACCTGCGCATCAATCGGGCCGCGCAGGCGGAAAGCGGCGCGGCTTCCTGAGCGGATCCCTCGCTTTTGAAAACAGGCGCGCGGCGCTTGACAGGCGGCGCGATATGCTTTATAATAACGACTGAAAATTCTTGGGTGGATTTTTCCGGGTTTTGTCTTCTTTTCGCCACACAACCGTCCGCTTGGGCAGTTGTGTGGCTTTTTCTGTGCCGGGAGATCCGCCGGAGAACAGTCAGGAGCGCGAATATGGACGAAAACTTTATGAAAGAAAGACCGGTGCTGCCGCTGATCCTCTCGATGGCGCTGCCCATGGTGCTTTCGATGCTGGTCAACTCCCTGTACAACATCGTGGACAGCTTCTTTGTCGCCCAGATCAGCGAGGACGCCATGACGGCGCTTTCGCTGGTCTACCCGATCCAGAACTTCATCAACGCGGTGGCCATCGGCTTCGGCGTCGGCATCAACGCGGTCATCGCCTTTCACCTCGGCGCGAAAAACTTTGACCGGGCCGACATGGCGGCCACGCAGGGGCTTGTGCTTTCGTGCGTGCACGGCGTGGTGCTGACGGTCGGCGGCATCGCCGTGATGCCGGTCTTTCTGCGGATGTTCACCGATTCGGAAGCCGTCGTCGAGCTCGGCGTGCGGTACTCGGCCGTGGCGTTTGCCTTCACGCTGATCATCCAGATCGGGCTGACCTTCGAAAAGCTGTTTCAGGCCGTGGGCCGCATGAAGGCGACGATGGCCGCCATGCTGAGCGGCTGCATCGCGAATATCCTGCTCGACCCCGTTTTGATTTTCGGCCTCGGGCCGTTCCCGGAGATGGGCATCGAGGGCGCGGCGCTGGCGACCGGCATCGGGCAGCTGCTGACGCTGGCCGTGTATCTGGCGCTGTATTTCGCCCGGCCGATCTCGGTGCACATCCGCGCAAAGCACCTCGTGCCGCGCGGGGAAATGGTCAAAAGGCTGTATTCGATCGGCGTCCCGGCGATCCTGAACCTCGCGCTGCCGTCGATCCTGATCTCCTCGCTCAACGCGATTCTGGCGGCGTACTCGCAGGTCTACATTCTGGTGCTCGGCATTTACTACAAGCTGCAGACGTTCCTCTACCTGCCGGCAAACGGCATCGTGCAGGGCATGCGCCCGGTCATCGGGTACAACTACGGGGCCGACGAGCACGGGCGCGTGCGGCAGATCTTCCGGGTCGTGCTGTGCATGAGCGGCGCGATCATGCTGCTCGGCACGGTGGTCTGCCTGGTGATCCCGGGGCAGCTGATGGGCCTGTTCACGCACACGCCGGAGACCATCCGCGCCGGGGAGACCGCGCTGCGCATCATCAGCGCAGGCTTCTTCGTCTCGGCCGTCTCGGTGACGGCCTCGGGTGCGCTGGAGGGACTCGGCAAGGGGACGCCCTCGCTCGTGATCTCCCTGTGCCGGTACATCGTCGTCATTCTGCCGGCGGCGTTTTTGCTCAGCCGGCTGTTCGGCCCGGTCGGCGTGTGGAACGCGTTCTGGGTCGCGGAGGCCGTCACGGCCGCGGTCTCGCTTTTTGTCTACCGCCGGTCGGCGAAGGCGGAATAGGAAAATCGCATAAAAACAGAGGAAGACGGTCGGTGAACCCGATTATAGCACCGATTCCACAGATTTTCCAGAGTCAGAACCGATTTTTTGAGGAAATTTTTCAAAGCGGCCGGAGGAAAGCAAAAAGCAGCGGTTTCCGCTGCTTTTACGCATGTTTATCCGTTTGTGCGGGCTGCCCGCCCATCTGCACCGTGTGCGCGGCGTGCAGCGCCTCGGCGTCGCGCGGGTCGTGCGTCACGACGACCATCGTGCGGCCGCGGCGGTTTTCGCAGACGAAGCGGACGACCTGCGCGCGCGTGCGCTCGTCCAGCCCCTTGAACGGCTCGTCGAGCAGGACGGCGTCGCCCGGCGCCAGCATCGCCCGGACGATCGCCACGCGGCGCGCCATGCCGCCGGAAAGCTCGAACGCCCGCTTCCCGCGGTCCGCCGCGTCGAAGCCGACCGAAAGCAGCGCTTCGCCGGCCTCCGCCTCCGTGCAGCCGGCCGTCACCGCGATGTTCTTCTCCGCGCTGAGGAACGGCAGCAGCCGGTCCTCCTGAAAGACCGCGCTCGGCTGCCGGAACCCGGAGACCGTCCCGCCGTCGGGCCGGAGCAGGCCGAGCAGAACCGCGAGCAGCGTCGTCTTTCCGCAGCCCGACCGGCCGGAGACCGCGGTCACGCCGCCGTCGGGGAATTCCGCCGAAAAGTTTTCGAGCACGGCGGTCCCGCCGTATTGCACGGTCAGGTTTTCAACCTTTGCCACGCAGAACGCCTCCCATCCCGAGTTTTTTTACGGCCGCGCGCAGAAGCAGCATGAACAGCTTTTCAAAGAGCACGCTCACCGCGACGATCACGACGGTCCAGGCGAGCAGCTCGCCGGTCTGCAGGTAGATCTTCGCGTTGTAGAGCAGCTCGCCGATCGAGCCGTCCGGAATGCCGATGACCTCCGCGGCGATGCCGCTCTTCCAGCACAGGCCGAGCGAGACCGAGCACGCCGAGACGAAGAACGGGATGACCGCAGGCAGGTAGACGTAAAGCAGCCGGCGCGGCGCCGACATGTGAAAGACCTTCGCCATCTCGAGCAGCTTCGGGTCCGCGCTCTGGATGCCCTCGAGCGTGTTCGTGTAGATCACCGGGAAAACCATCAGCACCGAGATGATGACCGACAGGTTGCGGCTCGAGAACCAGAGCAGAACGAGGATGATGAACGACGCGACCGGCGTCGCCTTGATGACGGCCGTGATCGGCCGCAGGAGCGTTTCGACGATCCAGAAGCGCGACGACACCCAGCCGAGCACGACGCCGAGCGCCATCGCGATGAAAAAGCCGCCGATGATGCGCACGGCCGAGTAGCCGACCGTCGGCAGGAACGCCGGGTCGCGGACCACGTCGAAGAGCGTGCGGACGACGCCGAGCGGCGAAACCAGAATGATCTCCGACCCGACGGCCACGCTCGCGATGTGCCAGACCAAAAGCCAAAAAGCCACCGCGCAAAGGGTGGCCGTGGCTTTCTGCTTCTTGCTTTTTACGCGCTTATTCCGAATAGTAGAAGGCGTCATCGGGCAGTGTACCTCCAACAGATTCCGGGGCCGCGTCGTAGAGGACCTCGAGGTAGCCCGAGACCTTCTCCTGCATCTCGCTGCCCTTGATGAAGCGGATGTTGCAGTAGGGCAGCGCCTGCAGCGCGACCGGCTCCTTCGGCACGATCTCATACCCGGCGATCAGCGCGGCGGCTTCCTCCGGGTTCGTCTCGGTGTACTCGATCGACGCCTCGTATTCCTTCAGGAACTCGGCGAACGCCTGCGGGTTTTCCTCAAGCACCTCGTTGCGGACGATCGTGACGCCCGTGACGAGCGTGCTGCCGCCCTCGCCCTGCAGCTTGTCCCACTCGTCCGTCAGGCTGAGCGCGATGCGCAGGTTTTCATTCTGCATCATGGCCGTCGTGACGAACGGCTGCGGCAGGACCGCGATGGCGTCCTCCGCCTCGGCGAGCTTCGCCGCGACCTCGGTCGACTCGGACAGGTACTCGATCGTCACGTCCGTCTCGGGGTCGATGCCGTTTTCGCGCAGGATGTAGTTGAGGCTGTACTCCGGCGTCGTCCCCTTGCCGGTCGAATAGATCGTCTTGCCGCGCAGGTCCTCGACGGACTGGATCGTGTCGCCGGTCTCCACGACGTACAGCACGCCGAGCGTGTTGATCGCCGCGACGGAGATCGCGCCGCCCGTCTTGTTGTAGAGGACCGAGGCGAGGTTGCACGGGACGTTCGCGATGTCGATCGTGCCGTTCGCGATGCCCGCGGTGATCTCATCGGCCGTGCCGTACATCGTCACGTTGTAGGTGTTGAAGGTCTCGCCGTTTTCGGCGTCCTGCATCAGCTTGACCATGCCCATCGTCGTCGGGCCCTTCAGGGAAGCCACCGCGTACGTGGCCGGCTCCGCCGTGACCGAAACCGTGTCGGAATCTTCCCCGCTCTCCGTGCTTTCCGAAGCGGACGACTCCGGCGCCTGCGAGGCCTCTGAAGACGGCTCTGCGGCGGATTCCCCGCCGGTCTGCGCGCACGCCGCAAACGACGCGACGCAGACGAGCGCCGCCAGCAAAACGGCTGCAATTTTTTTCATAAAGATACATTCCTTTCTCTTTTCAATTTTCAGCGCCGCCGCTAAATGCGGCCGAGCGCAGTCGGATCTGTGATTCGGTAGCCCGCGCCCTCCGGCACGATGAGCCCCTGCGCCGTGAGCGCGCCGAGCGCCCGGAACAGGCTGGCCCTCGATACGCTCAGGTACTTTGCGAGCTGCTCCTTGGAGACGTCGATCTCCGCGAAGCCGGTCTCGTCGGCCTGCCGCAGCAGGTAGGCCGCGAGGCGCGCGCCGCACGTCGGGATGCCCATCAGCTCCACCTTGTCGGCAAGGTACAGGATCTTCCGGTTGCACAGCGCGAGATAGCGGCGCAGCAGCGCGCTGTCCTGCTCCAAAAGCGCGATGAACCGCGCGGTCGGCAGAAACGCGACGCCGGTGCGCACCTTGCAGTGCAGGTACGTCGGCATTTCCCGCTCCAGAAAGACATTGCAGATGCCGAACTCACTGCCGGCGTGCAGCGTCGAGACGTTCTGCCGTGCGCCGGGCGACGCGCCGCGCGTGTAGACGTCGGCCTCGCCGAACGCCAGCACGCCGACGCAGGGCGCGCCGTCCTGCACGGCGCTGATCGTTTCCCCGCGGTGGAATTCCCGCAGGAACGCGCCGCTTTCGGCGGCGTCCATCCCCGCAAAGAGCGCGCTTTTCTCAAAGGCCTCCTGAAGCGGAAGCGCCCCGGCCTTCCGGTCTGCCGCCATACCGCAGCCCCCTTTCAGAGAGAAGCCCCGGCGCGGATCCGCGGCATTCCCGATTTGCAAAAACATCGTATCATATAAGACGGTTTTTGTCAATGCGTCTTTTGGGCGGACGGAAATTTCACGCGAAAAATCTGAAAAAAGTCGTCAAAGCAGTTGACGAACCCATACTTCTGTGCTATAATACCGAGTGTCGCAAAATGTGCGGGTGTAGTTCAATGGTAGAATCCCAGCCTTCCAAGCTGGTCGTGTGGGTTCGATTCCCATCACCCGCTCCAGCCCGGAAGAGGGACAAAGCGCCAAGGGCGCCTGCGATAAGCGCCAATAGCTCAGCTGGATAGAGCAACTGCCTTCTAAGCAGTAGGTCAGGGGTTCGAGTCCCTTTTGGCGCGCCATATGGTGGATGTAGCTTAGTTGGCTAAAGCGCCAGATTGTGGCTCTGGAGACCGTGGGTTCAAGTCCCATCATTCACCCCAGATTTGAAGAGAAAGCCGATCACGGTAAAGTGGTCGGCTTTCTCTATTTTTTCTGTTTAGGAACATGCAACAGCATGAGCGCAAAGCCGTCGTGCGCGCGCTTACAAGCGAACAGGCGACGCGAGCGTGACCTTTTTCGGAGAGGAGGGGCAAGGGTGCTGCGTGAAGGTTATCCCGCAAAAAGCTGGTAGCGACAGTGAGGCATCAGCGAGGGCGCTTGCAACCGAGCAGCCGAACCGAGCGTGGCTTTTTGCGGGGGAGGAGCGGCAGCCCGAAAGGCGAAGCCGCGGCTTTCGGAAAGCGGCAAGTAAACGTCTGAAAAAGAAAAATTTGCACCATGGATTAAAGTGAGTGGTGCAGACCTTACCGAAAAAGGTTGGTAGCGAGCCAAAGCCGTCGTGAGCGCGCTTGCAAGCGAACAGGCGACGCGAGCGTGACCTTTTTCGGAGAGGAGGGGCAAGGGAGCGCACCTCCGACTATTTTGAAAAAAATAGTCGGAGCAAAGCGGACTTTGCTCCGACGTGGCTGGGCTGGCGGGATTCGAACCCACGGGTGACGGAGTCAAAGTCCGTTGCCTTACCGCTTGGCGACAGCCCAATCTGTTTCTCCTTTGGGAGACTGCAAAAGTATAGCATATTTTTACCCGATAGTCAAACCCTTTCCACAAAACAGAACCCCGGCGCGGGCGTTTCCGGGCCGGGGCGTTTTGCGCCGGGAAAATCAGTCCTCGAGCGGCGCTTCCAGACTGTTCATCACGAGGCCGGTGATGAGCTTCGGATAAAAATACGTCGATTTCTGCGGCATTTTTTCGCCCGCCGCGGCGACGGCGCCGATCTCCTCCACGCGCGTCGGGTTCAGCAGGAACGCGCACTGGCTTTCGCCCGTGCGGACGCTTTCAAGCGCCTCGTCTGCGGAGCGCGTGTAGGTCAGGTTCTTCTGGTTCGCCATATTTTCCTTGTCGATGCCGAGCACGCGCTCCAGAATCAGCGTGTGCAGCACGCTGACGTCCAGCCCGCGGGAGGCCTCGCTCTTTTCCGGCAGAAAATCGGCCATCACGGACGGGTCGCGCAGCGTGAGGAGCGTGTAGGCGAGCGCGCCGTCCTGCACTGCGGCGAACACGAACGACTTCTTGCCCGCGTCGTAGTCGGCCTTCAGGCGCGGCTCAACGGCATCGCGGTCCGAAAGCGTCTCGGCGTCGAAATACGCGGCGCTGCCGGCGAGCACCTGCTCCGGCGAGAAATCCGGCAGGCCACGCACGAGGCGGTGCGTCGGGAAAACGACGAGGCCGGGGTTCTCCATGTCGACGAGCATCATCATGACGAACTCGCTGCCCGGCGCCCAGACGGCGTTCTCGCGGCAGTAATTGCGGTAATTGATCGCGGTTTCGTAGCGGTGGTGGCCGTCCGCGATGTAGAGCCTGCGCGCGGCGAAGTCGCTGCGGAAGGCCTCGATGGCGACGGCGTCGTTGACGATCCAGAGGCGGTGCGTCACAAGGCCGTCGGAGAATTCATAGCGCGGCGTGCCGCTGGAAAGATGGTCGATGCGGCGGCGGGTCTCGCCGGTTTCGTCCATGTACAGGGAATAGATCTGGCTGAAATTGCAGTTCGTCGCCTGCATCAGGCTGAAGCGGTCCTGCTTGGCCTTCGAGAGCGTCTCCTCGTGCGGCAGCACGACGCCCGCGTCGAAGTCCTCCACGCGCACCAGGCAGATGATGCCCTTGAGCGCGCGCTTCTCGCCGTGGTCGACGCCGGTGAGGAACTCCTCCTCATAGATGTAGATGCCCGCGTCGTCGTCGCACTTCAGCGTGCCGTCCGCAAGCCATTCGCGCAGCGTTCGGCCGGCCTCGCCGTAGGGGTCCTCGCCCTTCGGCAGCTCGAGCCGGATCACGTTGTGCGGGTTCCGGGCCAGGTATTCGGCGCGCTCGGCGTCGCTGATGATGTCGTAGGGCGGGCAGGTCAGCTCTGCCGGGGAGCCGGCCGCAGCGGTATAGCGCAGGGCGTGGAAAGCCTTGATGTCAGCCATGGTGGATTCGTTCCTTTCAATCGTTTTTTAAATTGTAGCGCAGGCCGCGGCGGCGTGTCAAGCGTAAAACAGGGCGCGGCGCGTTAAGCGGCGGTAAAATGGGGCGCGCCGCGGAAAAAAGAACAGGACCGGAAACCGATCCGGTCCTGTCCGGCACAGACAGCTTACGGGATGAACCGCGTGTAGATGATGGTGGCGATCGCGACGAGCAGGACCAGACCGAGCACGCCGACGCCGACCCACCAGCCCGGCGAGTGCTTTGCCTTGCCGACGGGCACGTTTTTGGGGATCACGGTCGGCTGCGTCTGCTGCAGCTGCGAGGGGCCCGGCTCGAGACGGGGCGGGGCGTACTGGAGGTCGAACTCCGCGCCGCAGTCCGGACAGCGGACCGCGCCGCCCTCGATCAGTTTACCGCATTTCGGGCACATCATAGGCATCCCTTTCCTTTCCGAAAACAAGGGGTGTGCAGTGTGAAATCCCTTTCCACACAAATCTCCAACTTGAGTATAGCATGTTATCCGGAAAACATTATTCTTCAGCAGAATAAACGGGCAAAATATTTACGGCTTTTCGGAGATGCAGAGCAGATGCGTCGAAAGGCCGAGGATGTCCTCCCGGCCGTCGGGCGGGAAGGATTCCCCTGCGGAAAATTGCGGGGAAAATCAAGAGCGCGGACGAAAAAACCGCCCGCGCTCGCTGCCTGTATTTGCTTTTTTTATGCGGCTTTGGCCTTATTCGACCTCGCCGGCGGCCTTGGCGGCCTCGATGACCTTCTGCGCCACGTTCGCGGGCGCCTCTTCATAGCGCACGAACTCGAACGTGAAGCTGCCTCTGCCCTGCGTGACCTGGCGCACATACGTGCTGAAGTCGTGCATTTCGGCCATCGGCGCTTCGGCCTCGACGGTCTGGTAGCCCGTGCCCGCCGGCGCCATGCCCAGCACGCGGCCGCGGCGCTTGTTGACCTCGCCCATGATGTCGCCCATGTTCGCGTCCGGCACCGTGACCTTCAGCGCGCCGATCGGCTCGAGCAGGACCGGGTTCGCCTGCGGCATGCCGGCCTTGTAGGCGAGCGTCGCCGCCATCTTGAACGACATTTCGCTCGAATCGACCGGGTGGTAGGAGCCGTCGTACAGCGTGGCCTTCAGGCCGACGACCGGGTAGCCCGCGAGCGGGCCCTTCGCGATGCAGTCGCGCAGGCCCTTTTCGACGGCGGGGAAGAAGCCCTTCGGCACCGCGCCGCCGACGACGCGCTCGGCGAATTCAAGGCCGTCCGCATCGCACGGGGAGAACTCGATCCAAACGTCGCCGAACTGGCCGTGGCCGCCGGTCTGCTTCTTGTGGCGGCCCTGCACGGAGACCGTCTTGCGGATTGTCTCGCGGTACGGCACGCGCGGGCTGCGCAGCGTGACGTCCACGCCGAATTTCGACTTGAGCTTGGAGACGATGACGTCGAGGTGCTGCTCGCCCATGCCGCTGATGACCATTTCCTTCGTCTCGGTGTTGTTGACGAAGCGGATCGTCGGGTCCTCCTCGGCGAGGCGCATGATGCCCTGCGCAATCTTATCCTCGTCGCCCTTGTTCTTCGGGACGACGGCCATGCTCATCTCGGGCGTCGGGTACTCGATGGGGTCGAGCGTGACCTTGCGCGCCGGCGCGCACAGCGTGTCGCCGGTGTTGACGGCGGAGAGCTTCGGGATCGCGCCGATGTCGCCGGCCACGATCGCCTTGACGTCCTCCTGCTTTTTGCCGCACATCGTCACGGTCTTGCCGATGCGCTCGACGTTGCCGGTGCGCATGTTGACGAGCTGGGTCTCCGTCGAGATTTTGCCGGAGATCACCTTCACGTAGGAGAGCTTGCCGATGAACGGGTCCGCGACCGTCTTGAAGACGATCGCCGCCGGGGCCGCGTCCTCGTTGACCGTGATCTCGACCGGGTTGCCGTCCACATCGACGGCGAGCTCGGCGGCTTTGTCGGCCGCGCTCGGCGCAAGCCAGCACAGGCCGTCCATAAACTGCTCCATGCCGCGCATCAGCATCGCGTCGCCGCAGAAGACCGGCGAAATCGTGCCCTGCTTGACGCCCTGCGAGACGCCGATGATGACCTCCTCCGGCGTGAACTCCTCGCCGGAGAAATACTTTTCAAAGAGCTCGTCGCTCGTTTCGGCGACGGCCTCGTAAATGGCGGTGCGCAGGCCCTCGAGGCGCGCGCCCATGTCGGGCATCGGCACCTGGACCGGCTTGCCGCCCGAATAGTCGTATGCCTTGTACTCGAGCATGTTGATGTATTTGTCGGCCTTGCCGTCCTCGAAATACGGGACGACGATCGGGCAGACGGAGGGGCCGAAGCTCGCCTTCAGGTCCTCGAAGACCTTGTAAAAGTCGGAACCCTCGTCGCACAGGCCATTGACGAAGAAGATCTTCGCAAGCCCGCGCTTCTCCGCGGCGGCGAACGCCTTTTCGGTGCCGACGGAAACGCCGCTCTTGCCCGCTAGGACGATCACGACGGACTCCGCCGCGCGCGTCGCCTCGTACAGGCCGCCCTCAAAGTCGAAAAGACCGGGGGTGTCCAGAAGGTTGATCTTTTTGTTTTTCCACTCGAACGGCGCGACAACCGTGGAAACCGACGTCTTGCGGCGGATCTCCTCGGGGTCGTAGTCGCAGACGGTATTGCCCTCGCCCACCTTACCGCGGCGGTCCGATGCGCCCGCAAGATAGAGCATTGCCTCTGCGAGGGAGGTCTTGCCGGCGCCGGAATGGCCTGCCATTGCTACGTTGATGATGTTCTTTGCCTGATACGTGTTCATGGAAACACCCCTTATATGTATATTTCACAATTTCATGCGAGATTGTATTTTTAATTATATACCAATTCCCCAGCAAAAGCAATCACCAATCACAACTTGTACAGATATTCTATTTTGCCTGAAGTTCATATATTCATATTGCACAGAAAAACAATGGAAAAAGAAAAAATCCCGCGCAGCCTTCTGTGGGCTGCACGGGATTTTTCTCACTGCACGGTTTCCCGGCCGAGAAACGAGGCCGCGAGCTTTGCGAGGCGCAGGCTGTCCTCCGGCTCCCCGGGGTGGCTGTCCTCGCCCTTGATCAGCATGAACATGCCGCACACGTCGCCCTGGCTGAGAATCGGGAATGCGGCGTCTGCGGTGCGCAGCCCGCCGTCCGCGGCCAGCACGGTGTCCTCGCCGGAGGAAACGAACGGCTTCTTCCGGCGCATCAGCTCCTCGAGCTGCTTCGAGACCGGCTTGTCGAGCAGGTCCTTTTTCGGGATGCCGGCGGAGGCGACGATGCGGTCGCGGTCGGAAACCGCCACGCCGGCGCCGCACATGGCGGAAACACACTCCGACATGCGCTGCGCGCTTTCGCTCAGCTCGCCGACCGGGGAGTATTTGCGGAAGATGATGCCGCCGTCCTTATCGATGAAAATTTCGAGCGGCGTGCCCTCGCCGATCTTCATGGTGCGCCGGATCTCCTTCGGGATAACGACCCGCCCGAGATCGTCCATCCGCCGCACGATACCTGTTGCTTTCATGGGTATGCGAACGCTCCTCTCTGCTTTGTGGAACGCACCGGCAAAATGCCTTTTGGGTGCGCAGGTAGTATTTGCACCGAAAGGAATGATATTCGTTTTCCGGCAGAATTCTCACGCGGCGCGCTTCGCACCGTATCCGGCGGCGCGCGGCCTTTTTAAATAGCGGCGAAATCGCGCAGCCATCGGCAAAAACATGCGGATTCGCCCTCGGAAAAACAAAATAAACGCGCGGGCCGCCGCGGAAAAAAGGGACGCTCCCTTCGCTGCGGGAGGTGCGCCCCTGCGGTGTGCCGTGCTTTTGCAGCCGCGCCGTTACGGCTGCTCGCCGCCCGAAACCGCGGTGATTTTCCAAACGTCGCCCTGCTTTTCAAACGAGACCGTGCAGGGCTCGCCCTTTTCCTCAAACCAGTAGGAATCCAGCGTGACGGTGCAGGCCGTCTCCCCGGAAGCGGTCAGCGCGGCGGAGTCGGGGTCGAGGCGGTGCATGCCGTAGCCGCGCGAGCCGTACACCATGTAGAGCTTGCCGTTCATCTCGCAGAACTCGTTCGGGAAAAGCGCGTCGGCCATTTCCGGCGTCATGTACTGCTCCAGATACGCCCGCGCCTCGGCGTTCGTCTTGAAGTTCAGAATCTCGTACAGCGTGGCGTCCGTCGGGTCCGTCGGGTTGCTGCGGTCCACGGTCTCCTGCGGCACGACGTCGATCGGCGCCTCGCCGTCCAGCATGGCCTGCGCGCTCGAGTAGACGCGGCTGTACGGGTGGTCGAGGTCGAGCTCCGCGCCGCAGGTCTCGGCGTAGCACTGGTTCAAAAGGTCGAGGTGGAACCGGAGCGCGTCGAGCAGCGCTTCGGGCGACAGCGTCGGTTCGGCGGTCGGCGAAGCCGATTGCCGCTTTGCTCGTTGCGGCAAAGGCACAAATCATGTGTGAAAAAGTATTTTTCACACTACCCCTCAAGCAGTTTTTAATCGATACAAGCTGTTTTGAGTATAGCACGGCGCGGCATCTCTTGCAAGCCCGCGCGAAAAAACCGGCGGGCGGGGATGGAAAAGCGCCGCCGGTTATGTTAGAATAGAATACAGAAAATAAAAGCCGGCGCGCGCAGCGGCCGGAAAGCAAAAGAAGAAAGGGTGACGGAAGATGGTATTGGAAAGAGTGACGCCGGAAAGTGTCGGCATTCATTCGAAGGGGATTCTGGATTTTATCGACCTCGCCGAGCGGCGCGGCCTGGAGCTGCACAGCCTGATGCTGCTGCGGCACGGCAAGGTCTGCGCCGAGGGCTGGTGGAAGCCGTACAATCCGGCGTCGCCGCACATGATGTTTTCGTTTACGAAGGCGCTGACCTCCACGGCGGTCGGTTTCGCGGTGCAGGAGGGGAAGCTCGCGCTCACGGATAAGCTGTGCGACCTGTTCCCGGACAAGCTGCCGGAAAACCCGAGCGAGAACCTGCGGCTGTGCACGGTGCGGGACCTTCTGACGATGACCTGCGGGCACGCGACGGAGATCGACACGTTCGACGTTTCGAAGCCGGACTGGATTCGGAACTTCCTCGCGCACGAGTTCAAGTACAAGCCGGGCACGTGCTTCATGTACAACACGGCCGGCACCAACATGCTCTGCGCCGCGCTGAAGCGGCGCACCGGCGAGGACCTGTTCGAGTACCTCACGCCGCGCCTCTTTGAGCCGCTCGGCATTTCGGACGTCGAGTGCTTCCGGCTGCCCGACGGCACGGAGATGGGCGGCGCCGGCAGCCGCCTGCGTGCCGAGGACATGGCGCGCTTTATCCTGTTTGTCGCGCAGCGCGGCCGGTGGGCGGGCAGGCAGCTGCTCGACGCCGCGTGGTTCGACCATGCGACCTCGAAGGCCGTCGAGACGCTGAGTCCCGTCAACGACCCCGATACGCCGGACTGGCGCTGCGGCTACGGCTTCCAGTTCTGGCGCTGCGTGCCGGAGCACGTCGTGCGCGCAGACGGCGCTTTTGGGCAGTACGGCGTGATCTTTGAGGACAAGGACGCGATTCTGATTCTGCAGAGCGCGTCCGCGCGGCAGCAGGACCAGCTCACCTGCGCGTGGGAGACGATTCTGCCGGCGATCACGGACGAGGATTCGCTGCCGGAAAGCCCGATGGCGCACGTGCTGCAGCACCGGCTTAAGCGGGCGGAGATTCAGCCGATGCTCTCGATGCGCAACCGCGCGTCGGAGGCGCAGGCCGGCGGGCGGCGCTTCGCCCCGGCGGAGACGATGCCGGGCCTTGCGGACCTGATCGGCGGCATCTGGATCGTCGCGCCGCAGGGGGGCGAGACGAAAACGCTCCGCCTCGACTTTTCCGACGATAAGGCCGTGCTGACGGCCGAGCAGGACAACGGCGCGTTCTCGGTGGACATCGGCCTCGAGAGCCACTTTGCCGAGTCCACGCTCTGCGGCAGAACGTACGGCGCGGTCGGGCGCTGGCGCACGGACACGTGCTTCGAGGCGGAGATCCGCTGCGCGGAGGCCGTCGGCGGCAAGCGCATGCTGTTTGAATTTGACGGCGGCCG
>DSLMC04103__coassemble_845_pt1 | contig 17242 bp, 14 predicted proteins | sample DSLMC04103__metabat2_low_PE_017 | metagenome-assembled genome bin DSLMC04103 | reverse complement strand
TGAAAATTCACATAAAAAACTTTTCGGGGAAATTTGAAATTTAGGGGCTTGTGCTGTCCTGCCCGCTGTGCTATACTGGGCGTGAGCTTTGGGGAAACGCCCGCGGCGGCGCGGGTCAAAGTTTGAAGAGTCAATTCCGAAACGGGAGAAAGGAAGGATCGTTTATGTTCCAGTCGATCAGTCTCGGCCTGGCCAACGTGGCCGAAACGGATTTTGAAAAGAAGCTGCTGCTCGCGAAGCGCCACGGCTTTACGGCGATCGAGTCGAGCGCGCAGGAGGTCATGGAAAACGGCGTCAAAAACGTGAAGGCGCTGCTCGAAAAGCACGGAATGCAGATCTCCGGCTCGAACCTGCCGTTCCATCCGGCGCAGGTCGACGACGCGGGCTTTGAGGCCGCGATGGAGGCCCTGCCGGCGCAGGCCGCCGCGCTCAGCGCCGTGGGCTGCACGCGCTGCATCATCTGGATCTTCCCGGCCAGCGACACGCTGACGAAGGAGGAAAACTACGCGCTGCACAAGACGCGCCTTTCCCGCGCGGCCGCGGTGCTCGCGCAGTACGGCATGCGGCTCGGCCTCGAGTTCATCGGCCCGTACACCGGGCGCAAGGACAAAAAGCACGTCTTCATCTATACGGCGGAGGAGATGCTCGGCCTCGCGAAGGACTGCGGCGAAAACGTCGGCCTGCTGTTTGACGCCTACCACTGGTACACCGGCGCGAACAACAAGGATGTTTTCGACCATATCCCGGACGAGCGCTGCATCGTCAGCGTCCATGTGAACGACGCGCCGGTCGGCGACCGCCTGGCGCTGCCGGATTCCCCGCGCGCGCTGCCGGGTGAAACGGGCATGATCGACATCGCCTGCGTGATGAACGGCCTGAAGAAGATCGGCTACACCGGCCCGGTCGTCGCCGAGCCGTTCAGCCCGAAGCTCGCCGAGCTGCCGACCGACGACGACAAGGTCGCCTGCATCAAGGCCTGCCTCGACAGGATCTGGGCGTAAGGCCGCGCGTATCGGCGCGGAAAGCGGAAAAGCAACGGCCGTCCCGTGAAGCGGGCGGTGCGGATTCAGACACAGCAAGCCACCCCGAAGCCAGGCGCTTCCGGGTGGCTTGCGCGATTTTCAAGGGGGGAGGTGCAATGGAGGAAGCGGTCCGCGCGGCGGTGCGGTTTGCAGCGGAGCGGGCGGCCGAAACCGAGCGGGAGGACGTGCGGGAAATCGAAAGGCTGCTGGCAGCTTTCGCGCCGGGCGGCGTGGCGGCGGAGGCGCTGGCGGCGCGCAGGCTGTGCGCGCAGTATTCGGTCACCCTGCGCTGGATCCCGGCGCGGGTGCTGGACATCCGCCGGATCGACGACGCATGGCGGGGGCCGCTCGTGCGCCCGCTTGCCGCGCGCGCGGACCGGCGGGTCGGGCGCTGCAGCGGCCGCATCGACGCGGCGGTGATCGGGGCGGCGTCCCGGGACAGCGTGCGGCATTTTGCGGCGTGGGCCGACATCGGGGACGAAAACGAGCTGTTCCAGAATTTCAAATACCTGTGGCATTTTGTCGCCGCCTATGGGGAAGCGGCGGAAGCCCCGCCCGAAATTTCGCCTTTTAAAAAGCACCCGCAGGTGCTATAATGGAAAACACGGCGGCAGCCGGCCTGCGGCTTCGGCGGCGTTTGGCGCCGCGGGACGACAGGGCGCGGCGAGCGGAAAACCGGCCGCCGGAAGAAAGGAAAGCAACGATGAACGAAAAGGAAATTTCGGAGATCCGCCGGCGCTTCAGGCCGGATAAAAGCAACATCACGCACGTGCGCGGCTGCTATGTGAACGAGCGGCAGGAGATCGTCGCCGCGTTTGACCAGTCGCTCGCGCTGCTGCCGCAGGAGGAGAGCGAAAACCTGCTCGCTGTGCTGCGGCGCACGCTTTCGGGCACGCTGGGCAAGAACCTCATCGACATGCCGTTTTCCACGGCGCAGGTCGTCGACAGCGACGAGCACCGGCTGCTGATGGCGCTGCGGGACTCGGCCCTGAACGACGAAGCGGCCGTTTCCGCGCTCTTTGAGAAGATCATCGCCGCCTACCGGCCGGAGGGCACGTACCTGATTCTGCTCGCGCACGATACATACGACGTGCCGTTCCGCTCGAGGGACGGCGAGCGGCAGGACGACGCCTCGAGCGAAACGTACAGCTACGTGCTGTGCAGCATCTGCCCGGTCAAGGAGACGAAGCCGGTGCTCGGCTACAGCGTGCCGGAAAACGCGTTCCACAACCGCGGGATCGACTGGCTGGTCGGCGCGCCGGCGCTCGGCTTCCTGTTCCCGGCGTTCAACGACCGCAGCGCGGACATCTACAGCGCGCTGTACTACGCGCGGGACGATGCCGACAGCCACGATGCGTTTGTGGACGCCGTGTTTCGCTGCCCGCCGCCGATGCCGGCCGAGACGCAGAAGGAGACCTTCGGCGCGGTGCTCGGCGACGCGCTCGAGGAGGCGTGCAGCTTCGACGTGGTGCAGTCGGTGCAGGGCGGCCTGGTCGAGATGATCGAGGAGCACAAGGCGAACAAGGAGGTCGAGCCGCTGCAGATCTCGAAAGGCACGGTGCGCGCGATGCTGACGGCCTGCGGCGTGCCGGGCGAAAACGTGGCGCGCTTTGAGGAACAGTACGACGCGCAGTTCGGCGCCGACACGGCGCTGAGCCCGCGCAACCTTGTGGAGACGCGGAAGTTCGAGGTCACGACGCCGGATGTGACGATCCGCGTCAATCCCGCGTGCAGCGACCTGATCGAGACGCGCGTCATCGACGGCGTGCGGTATATCCTGATCCGCGCGGACGACGGCGTCGCGGTCAACGGCGTGCCGATCCGCATCGAGGACAGGTCGTATCCGGAAATGCAGGAATGAACCAGTACGGAATCTTGCATTGACAGGCCTTTCTGACTTATGCTATATTTTAAGTAAAGTTAAAACTTTACAACGGAGGAGAATGGCATGAATTTTAAATGGCTTAACGAAAGTAAAATTATGAAGGATGGCGACCGAATCGTCATCACCGCGCCGGCGAAAACCGACTTTTTCCAAGGGAATATCGAGGAATGTGCGGAGGGAATTCTACCTGAATCACTCAGCAATGCGCCCTTTTACTACACAGAGGTGGAAGGCGATTTTGTTCTGCGCGTAAAGGTTTCCCACGCGTTTACCGACGTCTACGACTCGGCGTCCGTTATGGTCATGAAAGATTTGACATGTTGGGCAAAGGCTTGCTTTGAGCACACGGACTTTCACACCCATGCGGTGGTGAGCGTGGTCACCCGCGGCAGTTCGGATGACGCCAACGGGTGTAATCTCGACGGCAATACGGCGTGGCTGCAGATATGCAGAGTCGGAAACAACTTTGCTTTCCACTACTCCGTGGACGGCGAGCAGTTCTATATGATGCGGTACTTTTATCTGCCGGCTGATCCCGTCGTAAAGGTCGGCCTGCTGGCGCAGGCCCCGCAGGGGAACGGTGGCGACCGCATCTACGAGAATCTGACGATTGAAAGGAAGACCGTGAAGAATATCCGGGCCGGTAAGTAAAGTTCGATCAAGTAAGAAAGATACACAAAATGCAAAAATAAAGGATGGGCTGCACCGCTTGCATAAAACGGTGCAGCCCATCTGCGCTACGCGGAAACAGGATGCCACGGCGGGCAGGACAACCGGCCGGGGCAGCAGGGCAGACGGATAGACAGAGCCTCCTCCGTAAATCTCCCAAACCAAAGCAATGGCGAATTCCCGGTTATTCTGTTTCCGGTTTAACTATGGCCCTACCCGCGGCCGCAGCATCCGAAATAGCTCACCGCACGAAGTGGACGCGGGCGGGGTCGTAGCGGTCCTGCTGCTGCGCGGGCTTGAGCGGGTAGCCGATCGAGAGAATCGCAAACGGCTCGAGCGCCGGGTCGACGCCGAGCGTCGCGCGCACCGCCTCCATGCGCTCGCGGCCCGGGGCGATGCCGCACCACACGGCGCCGAGGCCGAGCGACTCCGCCTCGAGCAGAATGTTTTCGGTCGCGGCGCTCAGGTCGATCAGCGCGTAGTCGGGCGCGGTGAGCCCTTCTTTGCGGTAACAGGGCACGATGGCGGCCCCCGCGTTTTTGACGAAGCCGACGTAGGGGCTGCAGCCGGACAGGGCCTGAAGCCGCGCCCTGTCGGTGGTCACGTAAAACTCCCAGGGCTGCTGGTTGCGCGCGGAGGGCGCCGCCATGCCGGCCCGCAGCAGTCGTTCCAGCTTTTCGGGCTCGACCGGCCGGTCCGCGTAAGCGCGCACGCTGGTTCTTGTGAAAATGGCATCCATTGCGATCACCTTTCCTTATAAAGTTTCAAAATGATGGGTGGGCAGCGGCGCGCAGGGCGCGGCTGCCCGTGTCCTTTTCGCCTTTATTCTACGCCTGCGGGCGGGCAGAATCAACCGGAAAATCCATCGGGATAGGAAAAAAGAAGCGGGCGCTGCAGGAGCATCCGCTTTGGCTTTATTCTTCTGCCGGGCTGTAGGCGTATTCCGGCGCAGAGATCTGCGTCATGGCCTCGCCGATGTTGAGGATGTGGTCGCCGATGCGCTCGAAGTCCGTCAGCAGCTCGGAATAGATGACGGCGGACTCGTCCGCGCCCGCGTGCATGCGCTGAAGCTGGTTCTGCCGCATGGCGTCGGTCATATCGTCGATCTTCTGCTCGAGCTGGGCGATCTTCTCCAGCCGGGCCGCGGTGATCGACTCCAGCGGGTAGATCAGCTGCATGGCCTCGAGGCTGACCGTCTGCATCTGGCGGATCTCCGCCTTGGTGTCCTCGGAGAAGTCGATCTTTTTCTGCTCCATCAGCTTTGTATATTCGCTGATGTTCATCGCGTGGTCGCCGATGCGCTCCAGGTTGCCGGAGATCTTGAAGAACGCGCTGATGCGCGCCGAGTCGGCCTCGTTCGTCTCATAGACGATGACCGAGGAGATGTAGCTGGAAATCTCCTTGTTGAGGAAGTCGATCGTCTCCTCGGTGTCCTCCACCGCGGGCAGGCGCTTCGGCGTGCCGTCCAGCACGGTGAGGAAGCTCTCGCGCACGTTGTTTTCGACGATTTCCGCCATGCGGTTGAGCTCGCGGCTGATGCCGTTGATCGCGATGGCCGAGGTGCCGATGCGGTGCTGCTCATGGGTGTGGTCGACCGGCTTGATGTACAGCAGGCGGCGCTGGTTGACGTTGTCCGAGGCGCGGTCGGGCAGGATGCGCTCGGCGATCTTCGCAAGCTGCGTGCCGAAGGGCAGGAGCAGCAGCGTCGTCGTGATGTTGAAGGTGGTGTGCAGCGCTGCGATCTGGCCGGCCGGCGACGTGGGAAGCAGCGATTCAAACAGGTCGGTCAGCGGCGTCAGGATGCAGATCGTCGTGAAGATCACGGTGCCGATGACGTTGAAGAGCAGGTGGATGATCGTCGTGCGCTTTGCGTTGCGGCTTGTGCCGATCGAGGCCAGCACGGCCGTGATGCAGGTGCCGATGTTCTGGCCGAACAGGATGAAGGCCGCGCTGTGCAGGCCGATCAGGCCGCTCGAGGCGAGCGTCTGCAGGATGCCGACCGAGGCCGAGGACGACTGGATGATCGCCGTGAAGACCATGCCGACGAGGATGCCGAGCAGCGGGTTCGACATCTGCGTCATCAGGTTGATGAAGAATTCGGACTCGCGCAGCGGCGCCATCGCGTCGCTCATCATGCCCATGCCGAGGAACAGGACGCCGAGACCGGCGATGATCTGCCCCCAGTGGTGCAGGATCGGCTTTTTGAGAAAGACGACGAGCGCAACGCCGACAAAGGCGAGCAGCGGCGCCAGCGCGCCGACGTCGAGCGCGATCAGAAGGCCGGTCACCGTGGTGCCGATGTTGGCGCCCATGATGATCCAGACGGCCTGCCGCAGCGTCATCATGCCGGAGTTGACGAAGCCGACGACCATGACGGTCGTCGCCGAGGGGGACTGGATCGCTGCCGTGATGCCCGCGCCGACGAGCACGCCGAGAAAGCGGTTGGCGGTCAGCTTTTCGAGGATGCGCTTCATGCGGTTGCCCGCTGCAGCCTCGAGGCCGGCGCTCATCATCTGCATGCCGTAGAGGAAGAGCGCGAGACCGCCGAGCAGGCCGAGTACGTCTGAAATTTGCATTTCCATCACCATTTCCTTGTTTTCCGGTTTTTCGGCGTGCCGCGTCGAAAACGAAACGCTGTCCGGGAAAAGCGCTGCGGACTCCGCTCCCCGTTTTTTTGGCTCAAAAAAGAACGGCCCGGCCCGATCTCGACCGTGGAGATCAGGCTGCGCCGTTTTATTTCACTGCACAGACGAAGGTTGCCGCAGAAACGCCCATAATCGTGTTTTTCTTTACAAGACTCGCCGTTTTTAACTTTTATTTTACTTCCTTTTTACTCAATTATAAAAAATCGGCGCGGCCCTGTCAATTCATTCTCAAAACTTTACTTAAATTTTACATTGCCGGGCGGGACGCACCGTGGCAAACGAAGGGCGGCGCGCCGGAAATAAGCGCGCGAAAAGGAAACAGGGAAAGAAAAAACGCCCGGCGCTTCCGTTCTGGAAGGGCCGGGCGTTCCTTGCGGTTCAGGTCACAGGCCGAGCACGTCGCGGATGTAGATGCGGGAGACTTCGGCCGAGTGGAAGTTGCAGACCTCCGGGCGGTCGAGCTCCACGCAGAGCACGCCGTCGTAGCCGACCTCCTCGAGCGCCGCCTTGACGGCCGGGAAATCGACCGTGCCGTGGCCGAGCGCGCGGAACGTGCCCATCTTGGCGGGGCCGACGGCGCTTCTGAGCGCGTATGTGTCCACGTCCTTGAGGTGCATGAAGCCGAGGCGGTCGCCATACTGGCGGATCAGCGCGGCGGGGTCCATGCCGGCGAGCGTCGTGTGCGCGGTGTCGATGCACAGGGAGACGACCTCGGGGTTCGTGTGCGCCGCAAAGTAATCGATGTCGCTCTGCGAGAACACGCAGGTGCCGTAATGCGGGTGGAAGCAGACGGTCACGCCGCGCTCCTTGGCGTAGGCGCCGAGCTCGTTGACGATCGCGCACATCTTGTCGATCATCTTCGGGTTTGTCGGGCGCTCGCTCGGGCCGTCGTCGCCGAAGCCGCCGTTCTGGCAGTTGTACCACTTGCCGCCGACCGCCGCGAGGAAGTCGACCTGCTCCTTCGCGATGCGCAGCGATTCCTCCACGTCGAAGGTGAAGTGGCCGTAGAGGTTGACGAGCTCGACGCCGCAGTCCTTCTGGAGCTGCACGAGCTCTTCGGGGTTATCCTTGTAGTAGTCGCGGATGAACGCGAAGTTTTCCACATAGTCGTAGCCGAGGAATTTGCATTCCCTGAACGACTGCGCGAGCTGCTCCTTCGCGACCTCCGGGTCGGCGCTTTTGATCCAGGTCCATCCGGTGTAGCATACTTTCATCATGGTGATTCTTCCTTTCTTCAATCCGTTTGGGTTTGTTCTGCAGATTTGCGCGGCTTATCGCTCCGGCGCGGCGCTCAGTCGTCGAGCACGCCGTGGAGCGGGTTGTTCTGCATCGGGGCCGAGCGCTCGTAGCGGGTCTTGAGCGGCACGAGCGCCCCGCTCTGCGAGGATTTCGTGAAGCTCGTCAGGATCTCGAGCACATGGTGCTGCTGGCGGTAGTTCGCGCGGAAAGCGCGGCCGGTGCGCAGCGCCTTGCACATGTCGGCGAGGCCGAGCGCGCGGGAGTTTTCGGCGTAGTCGTACATCAGCGGGATCTCCTTGTAGCCCTCGTAGATGTTCGGCACGGTCTTGCGCTGGAGCGCCGGGTCGGTCTTCGGGGCCGCGGCCTGGTCCTCCGGGCGCAGCAGCAGCACCGGGCCGCCGAAGGTGTTCGGGTCGGGCACGGCGATCGTGCCGCGCGTGCCGTACACCTCAAAGCGCGCCTGCGCCTGCGGGCTGTAAAACACGTCGAAGGTCGTCAGGATCTGCGCGACGGCGCCGTTTGAAAACAGGATGTTGCCGCACAGGTGGGTGTCGACGTCCACGTCGATCGTCTCGCCGGCGTGCGGGTCCGAGGTGATGATGCGCTCGGAGAAGGACTTCTTCGTCATGCCCATGACGGCCTTCGCCTCGCCGAGCAGCTGCACGAGCGCCGTCACGTAGTACGGGCCCATGTCCATCATCGGGCCGCCGCCGCGCTTGTAGTAGAATTCCGGGTCGGGGTGCCACGTCTCGTGGCCGTGGCAGACCATCGCGCAGGTCGCGCCGATCACGTCGCCGATCATGCCGCTGTCGATGATCCGCCGCGCGGTCTGGATGCCGGCGCCGAGGAACGTATCCGGCGCGCCGCCGAGCAGCAGGCCCTTTTCCTCGGCGAGCGAGACGAGCGCGTCCGCCTCCTCCATATCGACGGCGAGCGGCTTTTCGGAATAGACGTGCTTGCCGTGGAGCAGCGCCTGCTTCGTCACCTCAAAGTGCTCGTAGGGCCGCGTCAGGTTCAGAACGACCTCGACCTCGGGGTCGCGGAACGCCTCATACATATCCTTGTAGATTTTCGGGATCACGGCCTTCGCGCCGTTTTCCACCATCTCGCGCACCTTCCGCACGCCGGTCTCGGCGCGCTCGGGGATCAGGTCGCACACGCCGATGAGCTCGACCTCCCGGAAGGTCTCCGTCAGGTTCTGCAAATAGATGCCGCTGATCGCGCCGACGCCGATCATGGCAACTCGAACGGGCTTTGTCATTTCAACACTTTCCTTTCCTCCGCTGGGATTTACTTGCATTATAGCATTGCCTGTGGTAAAATACATGCCAAAAGACGGCTTTTTTGTGCCATTTATTGCGATTGTGCGGGAAAGGGGGAAATGCGGCATGAATGCCTTTTTTGAGACGCGCGACGACGCGCTGACCTGCGTGGTTTCCGAGGGGCTGACCTTCCCGATGCACCTGCACCCGCAGCTTGAGCTGTTCTTCGTGCTCTCGGGCGAGACGAGCGTCACGGTGCGGCGCGAGACGCGGACGCTCGGGCCGGGCAGCCTCGCCGTGATCTTCCCGAACCAGATCCACAGCTACACGGCCTGCTCGAAGGAAACCCGCGCCGCGCTCGTCGTCTGCGACCTCGCCCTGACGGGCGGCTTTTCCGACACGCTGCTGCTCTGGCACCCGGCGAACCCGTTCCTGCCGCCGGAGGCGCTGCACCCGAACGTCGCGTTCGCCGTCGGCGAACTGACCGCGGAGCGGCACGGCGGCGGGGACCGGGCGGTCTACTCCGCGCTGGTGCAGCTCGCGCTGGCCCGCGTGCTGCCGCAGCTCTCGCTGCACCGCAACCGCGCCTCGGACTACAGCGAGCTGACCTACCAGATCGCGCAGTACGTCTCCGCGCATTTCCGCGAGCCGCTGACGCTCGACGCGCTGGCCCGCGCGCTCGGCGTCAGCCGGTTCCACCTCTCCCACGTGTTTTCGGAAAAGATCGGGCAGAGCTTTTCCTCCTACCTCGCGAGCATCCGGGTCGACTGCGCGTGCGCGCTGCTGGCCGGCACAAACCGCTCTGTGACAGAGATTGCGGCGGAATCCGGCTTCGAGAGCCAGCGCTCGTTTTTCCGGGCGTTCGGCGCGCGCTGCGGCATGACGCCGCTCGCCTACCGCCGCCGCGCGCAGGGCACGCAGGCGAAGACGTAACAAAACAGCGCACCGACGTGATCGGTGCGCTGCTGCGTCCATTTTATGCGGCCGAATACGGTGAATTTCGCAAAAATTCGGGATAAAATCAGAAGATTACTATAGAAAACCACATCGGTTTGCGGTATGATGGAGGCAGAACGGCACAGGCCGGGGATTGTATGAAAAGTTTTGAAAACGGAAAGGAAGTCTTTTATGGCAATTCTGCGCGAAAAGGACGGCCGCCTTGTGGTGACCGACAACAACGAAAAGCTGTGGATCGAGCCGTGGGGCGAAAACGCCCTGCGCGTCCGCTCGACGAAGATGCCCCAGATGCCGCCCGAGGACTGGGCGCTCGAGGCGCCGCACAGCGCTTCGGCCGAGATCGTGATCGGCGAGAAGGAAGCGACGGTCACAAACGGCAAGATCACCGCGAAGGTCACGAAGGCCGGAAAAATCACGTTCTATAATCAGAAGGGCAAGCTGCTGCTCGAGGAATTCGTGCGCAACCGGCGCGACGTGACCTCCCCGAAGTGCAGCGCGCTCGACATGGACGCCCGCGAGCACAAGCCGATCCTCGGCGGCGACTTCTCGACGACGATGCGGTTTGAGTCCGACCCGAAGGAAATGCTGTTCGGCATGGGCCAGTACCAGCAGCCGCTTCTGAACCTCAAGGGCTGCGAGCTCGAGCTTGCGCACCGCAATTCACAGGCGAGCGTCCCGTTCGTGCTCTCCTCGCTCGGCTACGGCTTCCTGTGGAACAACCCGGGCGTCGGATCGGTCACCTTCGGCACGAACGTGACGTCGTGGCGCTCGGTTTCCACAAAGGTCATCGACTACTGGATCACCGCGGGTGACACCCCGGCGGAGATCGAGGAATCGTACGCGGCTGTGACCGGCACCGTCCCGATGATGCCGGACTGGGCGATGGGCTTCTGGCAGTGCAAGCTGCGCTACCAGACGCAGGAGGAGCTCCTGGAAGTGGCGCGCGAGTACAAGCGCCGCGGCCTGCCGATCTCCGTCATCGTCGTCGACTTCTTCCACTGGCCGCTCGAGGGCGAGTGGCGCTTCGACCCGCAGTACTGGCCCGACCCGGACGCGATGATCCGCGAGCTGAAGGAAATGGGCATCGAGCTGATGGTCTCGATCTGGCCGACTGTCGACCACAAGTGCGCGAACTATGCACAGATGCGCGAGCGCGGCCTGCTCATCAATGTCGAGCGCGGCTTCCCGGTTGCGCTGCACTGCGTGGACGACACGATCCACTACGACGCGACGAACCCCGAGGCGCGCGAATTCGTCTGGAACGAAGTGAAGAAAAACTACTACGACAAGGGCGTGCGCGTGTTCTGGCTGGATGAGGCCGAGCCGGAGTACTCCTATTACGATTTCGACAACTACCGCTACCACCTCGGGCCGAACGTGCAGATCGGCAACATCTACCCGAAGTGCTACGCCCAGACCTTCTATGAGGGCATGGAGAAGGAGGGGCAGAAGAATATTTTGAACCTCCTGCGCTGCGCGTGGGCCGGCTCGCAAAAGTACGGCGCGCTCGTCTGGTCCGGCGACATCCACTCGAGCTTTGAGAGCTTCCGCAACCAGTTCGCCGCGGGCCTGCACATGGGCATCGCGGGCATCCCGTGGTGGACGACCGACATCGGCGGCTTCCACGGCGGCAACCCGGACGACGAAGCGTTCCGCGAGGTGTTCGCGCGCTGGTTCCAGTACGGCACGTTCTGCCCGGTCATGCGCCTGCACGGCGACCGCGAGCCGCACACCCCGCCGATGAGCACCGTGGGCGGCGGCCGCATGGCCTCCGGCGGCCCGAACGAGGTCTGGTCCTACGGCGAAACGCTCTACGAGATGTGCAGAAAGTACATGTTCCTGCGCGAGCGCCTGCGCCCGTACATCACCGGCCTGATGCAGGACGCCCACGAAAAGGGCACGCCGGTCATCCGCCCGATGTTCTACGACTTCCCCGAGGACAAAAACTGCTGGACGCTCGACGGCCAGTACATGTTCGGCGGCAGCCTGCTCGTCGCGCCGGTCATGGAGGCCGGCCAGCGCACGAAGACCGTCTATCTGCCTGCGGGCACGTGGTACAACGCGTGGACCGGCGAGGCGGTCGAGGGCGGCCGGACGGTCGAGGCCGACGCGCCGCTGACCGTGATCCCGGTTTACACGAGAGACCCCGGCCTGCTCGAGGTCTTCAAGGGCTGAGCCAAAACAGAAAAAAACGCCCGGGCCGCACGCTTTTGTACGGTCCGGGCGTTCGTGTTTTCGGTGTGCGGGAGGCGGCTCAGTGCTCCACGTAATACTGCGCCTGCGCGTTCCACAGCGCGAAGTACTTGCCGTCCTCGTTCTGCAGGAGCGATTCGTGCGTGCCGCGCTGGATGATACTGCCGTGGTCGAACACGGCGATGCTGTCGCAGAAGCGGCAGGAGGAAAGGCGGTGGCTGATGTAGACCGCGGTCCGGTCGCCGACGATCTCGTTGAACTTCTCGTAGACCTCCATCTCGGCGATCGGGTCGAGCGCGGCGGTCGGCTCGTCGAGCACGACGAACGGCGCGTCCTTGTAGAGCGCGCGGGCGAGCGCGATCTTCTGCGCCTCGCCGCCCGAGATCTGCACGCCCTTCTCGTCGAAGTCCTTGTAGAGCTTCGTCTCGAGGCCGTCCGGAAGCTGCGCGAGGCGGTCGCCGAAGCCGGCCTTCTGCAGGCAGGCCTTTGCGCGCTTGGGGTTGTACTGCACGGCGGCCGCCACGTTCTGGCCGAGGGAGAAGGAGAGCAGCTGGAAGTCCTGAAACACGACCGAGAACAGCGCGATGTACTCGTCGTAGTCGTACTTGCGGATGTCGATGCCGTTGAGCAGAATCGCGCCCTCGGTGGGGTCGTAGAGGCGGCAGAGCAGCTTGATGAACGTCGTCTTGCCCGAGCCGTTTTCGCCGACGACCGCGAGCCGCTCGCCGACGCGGAACTTCATCGAGACATGGCGCAGCGCGTAGTCCTCGGCGCCGGGGTAGCGGAACGAAACGTCGCGGAATTCGATCTCATAGTTGCGGTCGCTGCGCTTTTCGGTCGTCAGGCTGCCCTGGTACATCTCGCTCGGCGTGTCGAGGAATTTATAGGTCCGGCGCAGGAAAACGGCGTTTGCGCGGAATTCGCCCCATGTGGAGACGAGCGTGCCGACGCTGCCGGAAAGCGCGGTGATCGCGCCGACGTACTGCGCGACGCTGCCCACCGCAAACGCGCCGGCCCAGGCCTTCAGGCAGACGAACGCGTAAACGAGACCGGTGAAAACGGCCGAGACAGCCGCCGCGGCGCCGCCCCAGAGGCCCATCGGGCCGCGGGCACACGCGGCAAGGGAACCTTTCGTGCAAAATACATTGCCAATGGTAGAGTAGTGCCAGAGCAGGCGGTCCTGCCGGTAGATGCGCGCGTCGAGCGCGCGGGAGCGCTCCTGCATGGAACCAAGGTTAAAGCTGAAAAAGCGGTTGCCGCCTTTCAGGAGCTCTGCGCTTCGGACAATCCACATGGATTGCTTGGTTTGGCAGATGGGGGAAAGAAAGCCGACGCCGAGCAGAAGCAGGAGCGCCAGCGCTGTGATGAGCGGGTTGTTGAGCGCGGTGAACCCGCCGGCCGATGCGGGCGCCTGCGCGGTGAAGAGCGAAACGGTCAGCGCGGCGGCGCCCAGAATGCCGAAAATCGGCTGGATCAGCTTTTCGAGGTACAGGATCGGGAGCATCAGGCCGTACCCGGACCAATTCGTGTTCTGCCACATCTGGGAGAGCAGCTCATGCGTCTCCGGCGCGTCGGCGGCCTGAAAATCCATCGAGAGCATTTTGTCGATCTGGACGAACAGGTTGCGCTGGTACTTTGCGCTGGAGCAGATCTCCTTCCAGCGCCGCAGCAGCGCGGTCACGAGGGCGAGCGCGGCGGTCACGGAGAGGGTCAGCAGCGCGAGCGTGGTCAACCGCTCGGGGTCGCGCGCGCCGGCCAGCTCGTTTAAGATCTGCGCCGAAAAGTAGACCGGCACGTACGGCGAGAGTGCGGAAAAGACGCTGTACAGCGCGGTCGCAGTCAGCAGTTTCGGCGCATACCGGGACCAGATCTTATAGGCGCGGAGCGTGGCGCGCAGCGTTTCCCGGAAGCCTGCGGCGGCTTCATCCTTTTTCTTTTTCATCGGAACAGACCTCCTCCCGGTAGTAGCGGCTCTGGATTTCAAACAGCGCGGCGTAGCGGCCGCCCTGCGCGAGCAGCGATTCGTGCGTGCCCGCCTCCGTGATCTGCCCGTTTTCGAGGAACAGGATGCGGTCGCAGAACCGCGTGGAGGCGAGGCGGTGCGAAATGTAAAAGGCCGTGCGCCCGGCGGTCATCGCGCTGTAGTGCAGGTAGAGCTCGTGCTCGGCGAGCGGGTCGAGCGCGGCGGTCGGCTCGTCGAGCACGATGATCGGCGCGTCTTTGTAGAGCGCGCGGGCCAGCATAAGGCGCTGCGTTTCGCCGCCCGAAAGCTGCACGCCGTCCTCGTAGATCGCGCGGCCGATGTGCGTTTCACGGCCGTGCGGCAGCGTGCGGTAGCGCTCGAGCAGGCCGGCCTTTTCCAGGGCGCGCTCCATGCCGGCGCGGTCGGTGCTGTCCGGCGTCTGCGTCACGTTGTCCGAAAGCGTGGTTTCGTAAATCGAAAAGTCCTGAAACACGGCGGAGAAAAGGCGGTAGTAGTCGCGCCGGTTGTACCGGCGGATGTCCGCGCCGTTCAGCAGCACGGCGCCTTCGGTCGGGTCGTAGAGGCCGCAGACCAGCTTGATCAGCGTCGTTTTGCCGGTGCCGTTCAGGCCGACGACCGCGAGCTTTTCGCCGGGCGCCACCTTCAGGCTGATGTTGTGCAGCGTGTCCTGCTCTGCGCCGGGGTAGCGGAACGAGACGTTTTGCAGCTCGATCGTATACGGCTTTGCGGGGTCCGGCTCGAGCGGTTCGCCGTCCTCAAAGCGGAACGGCTCGGGCGCTTCGGTGTAGGCGCGGACACTGTCGAGATCCAGACTGAAGCGGTGCAGCTCGGCAAAGCTCGAGAGGATGCCGGTCACCCAGGTCGTGAAGCCGCCGACCGCCGTGAAGTACAGCAGGAATTCGGAGGCGGGCAGGCCGTTCTGCAGCGTCAAAAGCAGCAGGTAGGCGTAGGCCGCGCCGTTGCGCAGGAACGTCAGCGCGACGTCCGCGAGGTCGCTCAGAAAATAGATGCGCTGCTGGCGGAACTGAAAGCGGCGGTACATGCGCAGCGTGGCGGCGTAGACGTCGCGCAGCCAGCCCTGCATGCCGAAAATGCGGATGTCCTTGAGCGCCGCGTGGTCGCAGGCTTTTTTGTCGATGTAGTTCATGCGCTGGCCGAACGCGGCCTCCTCCTCGCGCCGGCTGTAGGTCCACTTCGCGGCGCGCGTCGTCGCCAGGTAGCTGAGCGCCGCGGTCGCGAGCGCGATCAGAATCAGCACGGGGTCGAGCGAGAGGAACAGGAACAGATAGAGCGTGAAGCCGGCGAGGTTCTGCAAAAGCTCCGTCATCGTTTTCCAGATGGCTTCGCCGGCAGAGTCGTTGCTCTCCAGCGCAGACATGCCCTTTTCGTGCTCCTTGAGCAGCGCCTGGACGTCGAGGTTCGGGTACGCGGTCGTGAGCGTTTTTCTGGCTATCTGCATACAGAGGTTCAAGCGCAGCGAAATACGGCCAAATTGCGAATTTAGGCTGATGTAGGACTGTAAACCGCGCAGCAGCAGAAGCCCGGCGGTGAAGGCCGCGATCGTGCCGAACAGCGATGGCAGTGGCGCCGCGCTTTCGACCTGCCCGAGCACGGCCGGCGCGAGGAAGAGCTCGGTCACGCTGATGGCGACGTGCAGCGCCGCGAGCAGCAGGCAGAGCCAGAGCACGCTTTTTTCCTCCCGCCATGCGAGCGCGATCATGTACCCGGCGTTCTGCGCCATGTTGTACCGCGGACGCTCTTTTTTTGTCTTTTTCACGGTGATTGCTCCCTTTCTGTGGTTTCTGTCCATAGCATACAGCAAAAAATCGCCCCCGGCGCATTCCGGGGACGAATTGTCAGTTTTCGGGGACGAATTGCGCGCCGTCCAGCGGCAGCAGGATCTCGGTCGTGAACGCGCCGGCCTCGCTCGCCCGGCGGATGTAGCCGCCGAGGCGCCCCACCACGCTGTCGATGCGGAAAAGCCCGAAGCCGTGCCCGGCGCCCTTCGTCGAGCGGAAGCGGCCGTTTTCCTTTTTCTGCTTCCCGCCCGCCGCGAGGTTCGTGAACGAGATGTAGAGCTGGGCGCCCTTTGTGTCCATGTAGACGCGGATCATCCGCTCCTCCTCCGGCAGGCGCAGGCTCGCCTCGATCGCGTTGTCGAACAGGTTGCCGAGGATGACGCACAGGTCGAGGTCGGAGACCGCGAGCGCGACGGGGATGTGCGCGTCGGCCCGCACCGGGATGTGCTTCGACTTGGCGAGCGAAATCTTGCTGTTCAAAATCGCGTCGGCCATGCGGTTGCCGGTCTTTACGACGGTGTCCACGCGCGTGAGGTCGGTCTCGAGCGCGTCGAGATACGCGCGGATCGCGTCGAGGTCGCCGTTCTGCGCGTACATTTTCAAAAGCTGGATGTGGTTGCGGTAGTCGTGCCGCCAGCCGCGCATTTCGCGGTACATGTTTTCCACCTCGCGGTAATGCGTTTCGAGCAGCTCCTGCTGGTAGGCGGCGATGCGCCGGTCCAGCCGTTTTGTGAAGAAGGCCATCGGAGAAATCCCCCTTACATTTTCTGGATGATCGCGCGGTTCAGCGGCTCGTACGCGCCGCGCGGCAGCGGGATGCACGCGCCGCTCGCGAGCAGGACCTCTTTCTTCGTCACGCGCCGCACGCGGCTCAGATTGAGGATGAACGAGCGCCCGGCGCGGAAAAACCGGTCGTCGAGTTCGCGCTCCATCGCGCCGAGCGTCTTTTTGACCGTGTAGGTCTCGCCGGCGTGCACGGTCACGTAGTTCTGCCGCACCTCGAGGTAGTCGATCTCGTGCAGCGGCACGCGCACGGTTTCGCCCGGCAGCTCGAGCAGCAGCGTGCGCTCGGCGCTGTGGAGCCGCTCCGCCGCGCGGTCGAGCACGGTGAAGAGCTTTTCGCGGCTGACGGGCTTCACAAGGTAGTGCAGCGCCGAAACGTCGTACCCCTCGGCGATGTAATCGGTGTATCCGGTGATGAAAACGATCTGCAGCGCTTTGTTTTTCTGCCGGATGCGCTTTGCAAGTTCCACGCCGTTGAGCCCGGGCATCTCGACGTCGAGCAGCAGGATGTCGCAGCGCTTGTCCTCCGCATACTGGAAGAGAAAGGCCTCCGCCGAGGGAAAGCGCAGGATCTCCGCCGTGTAGCCGAGGCGCTGCGCCCACTGCGCGGCGCAGTCGGCGGCGAAATCCGCATCCGCGGCGCAGTCGTCGCAGACGGCAATGTGGTAGTCCATGAGAAGCCCTCCCTGTACGCAAAGCAGAATCGAAGTGTCTGTTTTTCAGTATACACCATTTCGCCGAAAATGAAAACAGCAAAATCCGCGCTGTTTTTCGCTTTGCCGCGCTGTTTTTCGCTTTGCCGCG
>DSLMC04103__coassemble_809_pt1 | contig 18079 bp, 15 predicted proteins | sample DSLMC04103__metabat2_low_PE_017 | metagenome-assembled genome bin DSLMC04103 | reverse complement strand
GGGCGGTCCTGCCCGCGCAAGCCTTGCCAATAAGGACTTTTGTTATGGATATTATGCAGAAAAGAACGTGGGCCGAGATCGATCTGGACGCCGTGGCGCACAACCTCGAGGAGATCCGCGGGCGGATCGGCGAGAAGACGATGGTGTGCTGCGTCATCAAGGCCGACGCCTACGGCCACGGCGCGGTGCGTCTCGCGCGCGAATACGAGGCGCTCGGCGCAGACTGGCTCGCGGTCTCCAACATCGAGGAGGCGCTGCAGCTCCGCCGCGCGGGCGTTTCCCTGCCGCTGCTCGTGCTCGGCTATACGCCGCCCGCGGCGGCCGGTCAGCTTGCGGAAAACAACATCTCGCAGTGCGCGTATTCGACGGCGTACTGCGCGGCGCTTTCCGAAAACGCGGTGCGCCGCGGCGTCGCGGTCAAGATCCACATCAAGGTGGACACGGGCATGAGCCGTCTCGGCTTTTACTTTCAGGACGCCGACCGGGACGCTGCGGCCGTGGCGGAGATCGCCGCGGCCTGCCGGCTGCCCGGCCTGATGCCGGAAGGCATCTTCACGCATTTTGCGGTCGCGGACGGCGGCCGTGCGGGCGAGGACTTCACCGCGCATCAGCTCGGCTGCTTTTCGACGCTGATCGAAAAGCTCGAGCGGGAGGGGATCACGTTCCCGATCCGCCACTGCGCGAACAGCGGCGCAACGCTCGACTACCCCGCGAGCCATATGGACATGGTGCGCGCCGGCGTGATCCTGTACGGCCTGGAGCCCTCAGCGGACGTTCTGCACCCCGGCGATTTCCGCCCGGTGCTGAGCCTGCGCTCCGTGATCTCGCACATCAAGGCGGTCGAGCCCGGCTCGGACATCAGCTACGGCAGGACCTACACGGCGCAGTCGCGCATCCGCGTGGCGACGATCCCGATCGGCTACGCGGACGGCTACTCGCGCCAGCTCTCGGGCCGCGGCTCCATTCTGGTGCACGGCGTGCGCTGCCCGATCCTCGGCAAGGTCTGCATGGACCAGTGCATGATCGACGTGACCGCCGTGCCGCAGGCGCAGGTCGGCGACGTCGTGACGCTGATCGGCCGCGACGGGGACGAGGAGATCCGCGTCGATGCGCTCGCCGATCTGCTGGATACGATCCATTACGAGATCGTCTGCGGCATTTCGAAGCGCGTGACGCGCGTTTACAAAAAGGACGGGCGCGAGGACAGCGTGTTCGACTGCATCCTCGACCAGCCCTGAGCCGGAGGGGAAAGGCGGCCTGAGGAATGGAAGAAGCGCTTTTGCTCCGTGCGGCGGCGCCGGAGGACGCGGCGGCGCTGCTCGCCATCTATGCGCCGTACGTGACGGATACGGCGATCACCTTTGAGTACGACGTGCCGAGCGAGACGGAATTTGCGGAGCGGATCCGCCGCACGCTCGAAAGATACCCCTATCTCGTCGCGGAGCGCGGCGGGGTGTGCGTCGGCTATGCGTATGCGGGCGCGTTCAAAGAACGGGCGGCGTACGCGTGGGGCGTGGAGACCTCGATCTACGTGCGCCGCACGGAAAGGCGGACGGGCGTCGGCGGCAAGCTGTACGCGGCGCTGGAGGAGATCCTCCGGATGCAGAACGTTTTGAACCTGAACGCCTGCATCGCGGTGCCGGCGCAGCCGGACAGGTACCTGACGCGCGACAGCATCGCGTTCCACGAGCGGTGCGGCTACCGCTTTGTCGGCGAATTTTACGACTGCGGGTACAAATTCGGCCGGTGGTACAACATGGCCTGGATGGAGAAGCACATCGGCGCGCACACCGCGCAGGCGGCGCCGGTGAAGCCGTTCGCGCAGGTCCGCGGCGAAGCGGCATCGCGCGGGATTCTCCGGGGCTGAGAGAAACTTTGAAAAGCGCGCGGCTCGTGGTGGAAATCCGCGCGCTTTTGCGCTATAATGCAGATAACAGATTACAATAAACGGAGGACGAAGCAAATGGAAAAGCTCATGCAGCTCAGGGACGAAATGCGGGAGGATCTGCTGCACGGATCGATTTTCCCGTTCTGGCAGAAATACACGGTGGATGAAGAGAACGGCGGCTTTTACGGCGCGGTGACGACCGACATGCAGGTGCAGAAGGACGCGCCGAAGAGCCTTGTGCTGAACGCCCGCCTGCTCTGGACCTTTGCGGGCGCGTACCGCATCTTCGGCGACCCCGCCTACAAGGCGCTTGCGGACCGCGCGTTCGACTACATCAAAGCGCATTTCTGGGATGCGGAAAACGGCGGCGGCTACTGGATGCTGAACGCCGACGGCACCGTGTGCGACGACACGAAGATGACGTACGGACAGGGCTTCCTGCTCTATGCGTTCTCGGAATACGTGCGCGCGACCGGAAGCAGCGAGGCGCGGACGTACGCCGACCGGGTGTACGACTATCTGGAGAACGAGTGCCGCGAGGGCGACTACTATCTCGAGACCGCGCGCGGTACCGGCAGCGGCAACGGCGCGATCACCGAGGCGGGCAACCTCTCGATGAACACGCACATCCATGTTCTCGAGCCGATGACCTGCTACTTCCGCATCCGGCACGACCGCTGCGTCGAGGACAGCCTCGCCAACCTGATCGAGGTCACGGCGCGGAAGATCTACGACGCGGAGCACCGCCACTTCGTCATGTTCTTCGACGGCGCGATGAACCCGCTGCCGGGCAAGATCTCGTTCGGCCACGACATCGAGGGCTCCTGGCTGCTGACCGAGGCGGCCGAGGTGCTCGAGGCGTACGCGGAGGACAAGCAGCGCGCGGCCGCGCTTATGGAGGAGGCCGAGCGCGTTGCGGTCAGCATGGTGGACTTCACGCTTTCGCGCGGCCTCGATGCGGACGGCGGCCTTTTCGACGAGGGCTTTGAAGCGGGCGGCATCGCCGTGCCGACCAAGGTCTGGTGGGGACAGGCGGAGGCCGTCGTCGGCTGTGTCAACGCCTGGCAGATCACGAACGACGAAAAGTATCTCGACACGGCCTATAAGGTCTGGGCGTACATCAAGGCGCAGATCATCAACGGCCCGGCCGGCGAGTGGCTGGCCAGCGGCAAAAATTCGCCGGACGAGGAGAATTCCCACCTGCTCTGCGGCCCGTGGAAGTGCCCGTACCACAACGCCCGCGCCGCGTTCGAAATCTGCGAGCGCGTGCACTAAGCAAAAAGGATTTTGCGCCCTGCCGGCGGCCGAAGCCGGGGGAAAGCGGATGCGTTCCGTCCGTTGCGCAGAAATATGAATAGAAGCTATAGCAAAAAAGCTCTGCCGGTAGAATCGGCAGAGCTTTTGTTGTTATATGGCTGTATCGGCGCGCTTTACGGCGCGGCTTCAGCGGGCGGCGAAACCAGCATTTCGGCCGGCGAGACGGGCTCGAGCGCCGCGAGGGCGGGGTGGTTCGTCAGCGTTTTTAAAATCCGCCAGCCGAACAGGCTTTCCCGCAGGTTTTCCTCGGTCGGGCGGAAGCCGAACTCCATGTAGAGGCGCGCGGCGACCCAGGTGGTCGTCTGCGTGGAAACGTAGATTTCCCCGTAGCCGAGCGCCCGCAGGCGGCGCAGCGTGTGGGAAATCAGCGGGCGCGCGAGGCCGCGGCCCTGGTGGTCGCGCCGGACGGAAACCCAGTGCAGCCAGCCGTCGCCGTCCGGCTTTTCCGGGTCGAAAAACGCCGTTGCGGTCGCGACCTTTTCGCCGTTCGGCGCGGCGATGAACTGCATCCGGCCGGGCAGGCAGTCGGTGTAGCGCGCATAGTAGTACTTCCACGCGTCGAGCCCTTCCTCGTAGCGGTCGAACTCCTTGGCCGACTGCTCGATCGCGATCCACGTGTCGCGGTCGCCGTCGGCGTACGTCGTGAACGCATAGCCTTCGGGCAGCGGATACGCGGCGATTTCGGCGTCGGCCGGCAGCCGCATCACGAGGGGGTAGTATTTCAATCGCCTGTCGAGATTGTCCAGAGTCATGGGCGTCGCGTCCTTTCCGCCGGGCGCGTCATTCGTTCCGGCCGCAGCACTTCTTGTATTTCTTGCCGCTGCCGCAGGGGCAGGGATCGTTGCGGCCGGGCTTTTTGCCGTTGCGCACCGGCTGCTTCTTGGCGGGCGTATCGGAGGACGTCGTGCCGGTTTCCTTGGCGACGGCCTCGCGCTTCGGGGCCTCCTTGGTCTTGAGCCGCACGGTCAGGATCATGCGCGCGGTGTCCTCGCGGATCGCAGCGATCATCGCGTCGAACATGTCGAAGCCCTCGCTGCGGTACTCGACGACCGGGTCGTGCTGGCCGTAGGCGCGCAGGCGGATGCCCTTCTGCAGCTCGTCCATCGCGTCGATGTGGTCCATCCACTGCGTGTCGACGTTCTTGAGCAGCACCATGCGCTCGACCTCGCGCATGATCGGCTCGGTGAATTCCTTTTCGCGCAGCTCGTAGAGCTTCTGCGCGCGCGCCTTGAGGAACGCGATCACGTCGGCCGGGTCGAGGTCCTCGAGCGCCTGCGCGTCGTAGTGCAGCTCCTCGGGCGTGATCATCCAGCCGAGGTAGTGGTCCCGCAGGCCGCGCAGATCCCAGTCGTCGTGCGGCGTGTTGGCCGGCAGGAAGCGCGCGACGTTCGACTCGATGGCCTGCTCGATCATCGACCAGATCTGCGGCTTCACGTTGTCGCCGTTCAGCACGCGGTCGCGCTGCTCGTAGATGATCTCGCGCTGGCGGTTCATCACGTCGTCGTACTGCAGCACGTTCTTGCGGATCGCGAAGTTGCGGCTTTCGACCTTCTTCTGCGCGTTTTCAATCGTGTTCGAGAGGATCGAGGCCTCGATCGGCGTGTTGTCGTCGACGTTCAGGCGCTCCATCATCGTCTGCAGGCGGTCGCCGCCGAACAGGCGCATCAGGTCGTCCTCCAGCGAGATGTAGAAGCGGCTCTTGCCGGGGTCGCCCTGGCGGCCGGCGCGGCCGCGCAGCTGGTTGTCGATGCGGCGGGACTCGTGCCGCTCCGTGCCGATGATGTACAGGCCGCCGAGCGCGCGCACCTCTTCGGCCTCCGGCGCGATCTCCGCCTTGTACTTTTTGTTGAGCTCCGCAAAGGTCTTGCGGGCTTCGAGGATCTCCTCGTTGTCGGTGTAGCCGTAGGCCGAGGCCTCGCCGATCAGCTCCTCGGGCACCTGCATGCGGCGCATTTCGGCGCGCGCCATGAATTCGGCGTTGCCGCCCAGCAGAATGTCCGTGCCGCGGCCGGCCATGTTCGTCGCGATCGTGACGGCGCCCTTGCGGCCCGCCTGCGCGACGATCTCGGCTTCCTTCTCGTGGTATTTCGCGTTGAGCACCTCGTGCTTGATGCCGCGGCGCTTGAGCATCGCGCTCAGCTCCTCGGACTTCTCGATCGTGATCGTGCCGACCAGCACCGGCTGGCCCTTCTCGTGGTGCTCGATGATGTCCTCGATGACGGCGTTGAATTTGCCCTTTTCGGTCTTGTAGACGACGTCCGGGCAGTCCTCGCGGATCATCGGCTTGTTCGTCGGGATCTCGACGACGTCGAGCTTGTAGATCTCGCTGAATTCGGCCTCCTCGGTCATCGCGGTGCCGGTCATGCCGGAGAGCTTGTTGTACAGGCGGAAGAAGTTCTGGAAGGTGATCGTCGCAAGCGTCTTGCTCTCGCGCGCGATCTTCACGTTTTCCTTCGCCTCGATCGCCTGGTGCAGGCCCTCGTTGTAGCGGCGGCCGTACATGAGGCGGCCGGTGAATTCGTCGACGATGATGACCTCGCCGTCGCGCACGACGTAGTCGATGTCGCGCTTCATGATGCCGTAGGCCTTGATCGCCTGGTTGATGTGGTGCTGGATCGTGATGTTGTCCGGGTCGGTCAGGTTGTCGATGTTGAAGTACTGCTCGGCCTTTTTCACGCCGCGCTTCGTGAGCGTGCAGGTCTTCTGCTTCTCGTTGACGATGTAGTCGTAGTCCTCGTAGAGCGCGTCGTTGTCCTCTTTTTCGTCGGTTTCGGCGACGCGCACCGGGCGCAGCGTCTTGGCGAAGCGGTCGGCCATGCCGTACAGCTCCGTCGACTGCTCGCCCTGGCCGGAGATGATCAGCGGGGTGCGGGCCTCGTCGATGAGGATCGAGTCCACCTCGTCGACGATCGCGTAATTGTGGCCGCGCTGCACCTTGCGCTCCTTGTAGGTGACCATGTTGTCGCGCAGGTAGTCGAAGCCGAGCTCGTTGTTCGTCGCGTAGGTGATGTCGCACGCGTACGCCTTTTTCTTTTCCTCGGCGCTCATGCCGGGGATCGCGAGGCCGACCGTCAGGCCGAGGTAGTTGAACACGCGGGCCATCATCTCGCCCTGGTACTTGGCGAGGTAGTCGTTGACCGTGACGATGTGCACGCCCTTGCCGGTCAGCGCGTTGAGGTAGGCCGGCAGCGCGGCGGTGAAGGTTTTGCCTTCGCCGGTCTTCATTTCGGCGATGCGGCCCTGGTGCAGGATGATGCCGCCGATGATCTGCACGGGGAACGGCTTGATCGAGAGCACGCGCCACATGGCTTCGCGGCAGGTGGCGAACGCCTCGGGCAGAATGTCGTCGAGCGAGGCGCCGATCGAAAGGCGCTCCTTGAGCGCTTCGGTCTGGCCCTTGAGCTCGTCGTCGGTCATGTTTGTGTATTTGTCGTCGAGCGCGAGCACGGCTTCCTTGAGCGGCTCGATGCGCTTGAGCTCCTTTTTGCTGTAGTTGCCGAACAGCTTTGCGAGTATATTCATATGCTGAACACGGTCCTTTCCTCGGGGTGTGCGCATTCAAAAATCATGCGGTTTGGTATATTCAGGATACACATACACTTCAGTATAGCACGCGCGGCGGGAAAAAAGCAAGAATCCGCGCGAATATTCATAAAAACTTCACGCAAAGCCAAACTTCGCTTTACGCAGAATCGGCCGATTGCAGGGCCGCCGGCGGGCAGGGGGCATACCGTGCAGGGAATGAACCGCGCTGCAGGCGGGCGTCGCGCGCCTGGCGGGACCGGCCTGCAGCGCATGCGTCGCGGCGCATAAACGGCGCGGGAGCGCGGAGAAGGGAGAGCCCCGGCGGAGGCCCTCCCTTCCTGTGCGGCGCGGTTCAGCTCACCTTTTCGAGGTCGTGCCGGAGCCGCTCGATGATGCGCTTTTCGAGGCGCGAGATATACGACTGCGAGATGCCGAGCACGTCGGCGACCTCCTTCTGCGTGTGTTCCCGCCGGTGGTTCAGGCCGAAGCGCAGCTCCATGATCTGCTTTTCGCGCGGCTGCAGGCGGTCCACCGCCTCGAGCAGCACCTGCTTTTCGGCCTCCTGCTCGATGTCGCGGTTGACGGTGTCGGGGTCGCTGCCGAGCAGGTCGGAGAGCAGCAGCTCGTTGCCGTCCCAGTCCACGTTCAGCGGGTCGTCGAGCGAGACCTCGTTTTTGAGCTGCGCGCTCTTGCGCAGGTACATCAAGATCTCGTTTTCGATGCAGCGCGAGGCGTAGGTCGCGAGCTTGATGTTTCGCTCCACGCTGAACGTGTTCACGGCCTTGATCAGCCCGATCGTCCCGATGGAGATCAGGTCCTCCACATTGGCGCCGGGCGACTCGAACTTCTTCGCGATGTAGACGACGAGGCGCAGGTTATGCGTGATGAGCGGCTCGCGCGCGCCGGCCTTGCCCGCGCGGATGTCCTCGAAAACGCGCCGCTCCTCCTCGCGCGTCAGCGGCGGGGGCAGCGTTTCGGGCCCGTTTATGTAGTGGCACGCTTCCGGCGCCTGTTTGAGGAGCAGCCGCGCGAAGCAGAGCTGAATTTTTTGCAGAAGCCTTGTGATTTGATGCATGAAGATCCTCTCTTTCCTCTGGGGAAGCGCCGGGCTTCCCGAAATTTGCGGCGCCGAGCGAAGCGCCGACCAGCGCGTTGAAGCTGCCTGCGGAGAGCGGGCGGTCCGATACGGCGACCCAGCAGTCGACGGGCTTATCGCCGAGCGCGGCGCGTTCGGGGCGGAAGGCGGGCAGCAGGCCGTCGGCGCCGAGCGACGTGTAGGGGATCAGCCGCAGCCCTTCAGGGTGCGGCGCGGCCGGGTCGCCGAAGCCGGGCGGCAGCAGCGCGGAGACCGCCGCGCGCTCCGCGACGATGACCGGCAGGCCCGAAAACGGCTCGCGCAGCGTCAGGCCGGTGTCGACCTTCGCCGAAAGCACGGCCTGTTTTCCACCAAACTCGACCGTGACGGTTGAAAAAAGCACGTCCGGCTCCCGCTTCTGGAAAAGCCGGTCGAACAGGTACAGCACGCCGTAGGCGGCGCAGGTCAGGACGATCAGAAGCGGCGCGGAGATGTCGAAGTACACGGCGCCGTTGGCGAGCAGAATGCCGTGAAACGGCAGGATACTCAGAAGCCCCGAGAGCGCTGCGCCGAAAAGCAGCAGCAGGAAAGCCGCCTTTAAAAGCGTCGCCGGTGGCTTCGGCGCGAAGGCTGCGGCCGCAAGCAGCAGCGCCTGCAAAAGGCCGAGCAGCAGAAGCGGAAAGCCGCGGATGTGCGGCAGCAGCGCGGAGAGCCCGAAGAGCCCGCCGAGCGCCGCGGCGAGCAGCCAGCGCCCGGTTTTGAGCGGCAGCCGCAGGAAGCGCCGCACGGCGGAAAGCAGCAGCGCGTCGACGTACAGGTTTACGATGAACAGAATGTCCGCATAGACGGTCACATCCCCGCCTCCCTTCGCATACAGTATACGGGTGGGACAAATTTCCATTGTGTCGTTTTGTGGCATGCAAAAAAATTTTACATAGGGGCTTGACATTTCGTCCACTTTGCAATAAAATACAGACAAGTTCATAAAGTAAACCTATGAAGCGGAGATCAAGTCGGGTGTTGAGCGCCCACAGAGAGCAGGCGGTGGTGAGAGTCCTGCGGAAATGCTGACCGATAAATGGACCGCTGAGGGCAAGGCGAAAGGCGACGAGTAGCTGCGACGCGTGCCGGCGTTACTGGCAGAAAATGTGTTGGCATTTTTGATAGAGCGGGCGCTCCGGCGTCAAGTAAGGTGGTACCGCAGAAAATTTTCTGTCCTTATATGTGTTTCGTGCACATATAAGGACTTTTTCATTTTCCGCAGCCTGATCCTCACGGCCGTCCTGCTTGCGGCCGGCGCGGTGCTCAAGTTCTTTGCGGGCTCGGTCATCAACATCGGCGGCATGAAGCCGAACTTCATCATCGCGATGTACTGCCTCGCGATTCTGCTCATCCGGCCGAGCCTGCCGCGCGCGGCGGTCATCGGCGTGCTGGCCGGCGCGGTGTGCCAGTTTTTCCCGGGCACGCCGTACATCAACTTCCTTTCGGAGATCCTCGGCGCCGTCGTGATGGCGCTCCTGATCCGCATCCCGATGCAGCGCAACATCTCGTCGGTCGTCTCCACGTTCCTCGCAACGCTCGTTTCGGGTGGCGTGTACACGGTGAGCCTGTTCGCGTTCACCGGCGCAGCGGTCGAAACGCTCGCGGCGTACGTGCCGATCGTCCTGTGTACGGCGCTGATCAACTGCGTGATCGTCGGCGTGCTGTACGTGCCGGCGCGCGCGGCGCTCAGGGCGTGAGCAAAGGGGGCGGCGGTATGATCGAGATTCGCGGGCTTTCGTTCCGCTACGCGGGGGAAAGCCGGGACGCGCTGCACAACATCGACATGACGGTCGAGGACGGCGATTTCATCGGCGTGACCGGGCCGAGCGGCGCGTTCGACACGAAGAATCCCTTTAAAAAGCTGGGCCTGATCCTCCCGCTGTGCATGCCGCTGCTGATTTCCTCGGTCGGCCGCATCCACGATACCGCCGCGGCCGCCGAGATGCGCGGCTTCACGCTGCGGACGCGGGAGAGCCAGAGCCGTCGCTATACATTCAAAAGCGGCGATCTTTTCGCCGCGCTGATCGCCGCCGCGCTCGTTGCAGCGGGCGCGCTGCTTTGAAACCAGAAAGGACTTGACGATTATGATGATGAAACAGGAACAGCTCGACCGGATCCAGAGCCAGATGCGCCGCCTCAAGGCGCTGCCCGGCGGCTTCTACCAGAAGAAATTCGACGGCATCGACGTGATCCGCGACCAGGCGGATTTTGAGAAGCTGCCGTTCACGAACAAGGAAGAGCTGCGCGACGCGTATCCGCTCGGCATCGCCGCGGTGCCGGAGGAGGAGATCGTGCGCATCCACTCCTCCTCGGGCACGACCGGCACGCCGGTCATCATCCCCTACACGAAGCAGGACGTCGAGGACTGGGCCGAGCTCTTCAAGCGCTGCTACGAGATGGCGGGCATCACGGCGCGCGACCGCATTCAGGTGACGCCCGGCTACGGCCTGTGGACCGCGGGCATCGGCTTCCAGAACGGCGCGGAGAAGCTCGGCGCGATGGTTATCCCGATGGGCCCCGGCAACACGGATAAGCAGCTGCGCATGATGCAGGACATGAAGAGCACCGTGCTCTGCGCCACGTCGTCCTACGCGCTGCTGCTGGCCGAGGAGATCGAAAAGCGCGGCATCCGCGAAAAAATCCACCTGAGAAAGGGCGTCATCGGCAGCGAGCGCTGGGGCGACAAGATGCGCCGCCGCATCGCGCACGAGCTCGGCGTCGAGCTGTACGACATCTACGGCCTCACCGAGGTGTACGGCCCGGGCATCGGCATGAGCTGCGCGCACCAGTGCGGCATGCACTACTGGGACGATTTCGTCTACTTCGAGATCATCGACCCGAAGACCGGCGCGGTGCTGCCGGACGGCGAGTACGGCGAGCTCGTCATCACGACGCTCCGGAAGCAGGGCGCGCCGCTGATCCGCTACCGCACGCACGACCTGACGCGCATCATGACCGGCGAATGCGCCTGCGGCTCGCCGTTCCCGCGCATCGACATCCTGATCGGCCGCAGCGACGATATGGTCAAGGTCAAGGGCGTCAACATTTACCCCGGCCAGATCGAGGACGTGCTGCGCGACATCCCGGGCGTCTCGAGCGAGTACCAGGTCATGATCGACCACCTGTACGGCAAGGACATCATGACGCTGTTCTTCGAGACCGAGGCGGGCGCGGACCGCGACGCCGTCGGGCTCGACGTGCAGCGCGAATTCAAGGCCAAGGTCGGCCTCACGATCGTCCCGCGGCCGGTCTCCATCGGCGAGCTGCCGCGCAGCGAAAAGAAATCCACCCGCGTGTTCGACAACCGCTACTGAGCCTGTTTCGGCCGGCGTCCGCTTCTGCGGAGGCCGGCCGATTTTCGGTTGACAAACCCGCGCAGCCTGTTATACTAAAAACAGAAGAGGGGGCGGCGCTGCTTTGCGCGGGCGCCGCCGCCCGGACGGGAGGAATTGCGATGAAGAAAAACGGAGTGCGCGCGCTGGCTGCGGCCGGCCTTATCGGGGCGGTTTTGCTTTCGGCTTCGGGCTGCAGCACGCTGGCCGCGGCCGGGCTGCAGCGGGCTGCGGCTTCACCGACGCCGCAGGCGACGGCGGTGCCGCTGTATACGCCAACGCCGGAGCCGACGGAGAAGCCGACCGTGGAAGCGCTGCCCACCGCGGCGCCGAACGACAGCCCGGAGGTGCCGGCCACGCCGGAGCCGGGCACGGTGCAGATCACCGAGGAGAATTATCAGACGCTGTTTGCGCCCGCGCCGGGCTACGACCACATCGGCGTCGCGTACATGAAGGCCCCGGCGGCGTACAGCACGTTTGCGGACGCCTACCTGCCGTACGGCGGCTCGATCGTCTACCGCGACGGCGGCTACACGGTGCTCGGCTCCGCGCACGGCATTTCCGTTCTCGAGCGCGTCTTTGACGCCGGGCCGTCCGCGACCGCCGAGACTTCGATGGAGAGCCTGACCGCGTATTACGAGGCGCTGCTCGCAGAGAGCGGCGAGTCGCTCGATTCATTGGGCGAGACGGATTACTACGCCGAGTACGACATTGCCGTGCAGCAGGCGCAGTCGCTTTCCGGCGACGGCCAGTATACGCACAGCGCGATCCTCTACAGCGATACGCGCGGGAACGGGTACTATTTTCAGGCGATCCTGCTGTACCTCCCGGAGCAGTTCGACGAGGAAACCCCCGCGCTGCTCGAGGAGCTCAGCGACGTTTTCGGCATGACGCTGCCGCAGCCGTGACGCGGCCGCGCGTTTCAGCCCGGCAAAACGGGCCGCGGCGAGCAAAGCGGCAATCGGCTTCGCCGACCGAAACAAAAAATAAGGAGTGGGGATTAAGATGAAAAACCAGTTGTCTGTTTTTTACGAGCATATCGTCGACGCGCAGAGCCAGACGGGTTTGCCGCTCGAGACGGTGTGCGAAAAGGTGAAGGGCTTCGGCTTTGACTTTGTGGAGATCGACGCCAAGCGCCTGTTTGCGGAGAGCGAAACGATTCTGCCGATGCTCGAGCGCGCGGGGCTCGGCGTCAACTGCATCTACTATTTCTTCGACTTCGGCGCGGCGGGCGGCTCGCCGGAAGCGGACCGCGCGGCGGCGCAGCGCGTCGTCGACCTGTGCGGCCCGGCAAAGTGTAACAAAGTGCTTGCCGTCACCGGTTTCCTGACCGAAGCGGAGATGGACCGCAGCGGCGCGGCCTATGCGAAGCGCCGCGATGCGATGGCGGCTTCGCTCGGCGTGCTGATCGAGCTTGCGGCGGCGCAGGGCGTCACGGTCGTGATGGAGGACTTCGACGGCGACAGCGCGCCGTTCTCGACGGCGGCCGAGCTGCTCTGGTTTATGCAGAACGTGCCCGGCCTGCGCTGCGGCTTCGATACCGGCAATTTCCTCTACAGCGAGGAGGACGCCGCGGCGGTGCTGCCCGATTTCCTGCCCTATATCTCGGCCGTGCACTGCAAGGACCGCGGCTGGGCGAAAAATGCGGGTGAGCCGAAGATCACCGTCGGGGGCCGCGCGATGTACCCGGTGGCGGTCGGCGACGGCGACCTCGACATGGCCGGCATGGTGCGGACCATTCTGGACGCGGGCTACACCGGCGTGTTTGCCGCCGAGCATTTCGGGTCCGCCGACCAGCTCCGCGACATGGAGCGCTCGGCGCAGTATCTGAAAAACCTGTAAAAGGAGAACGGTCGCATGAAAAACGGAGGGAGGCTCGGCGCGGCGCTGCTCGCCCTGTGCCTGCTGCTGTGCGGCTGCGCCTGCGGCGCCGCGCAGCGGGAGGGCGCCGCTTCGGCGGCGGAAGCGGTCGGCCGGGCGGCGCGGCCCGCCCCAACGCCGGCGCCGGCGCGCGAAGCCGCGGTCGGTTCCGTGCCGCGCACGACGCCGGAGCCAACCCCCGCGCCGACCCCGACGCCTGCGCCGGAAGCGCTGCTTCTGCAGAACATGACGCTGGAGGAAAAGGTCGGCCAGATGTTTTTCGTGCGGTGTCCGGAAACGGACGGCGCGGCGATGGTCGCGCAGTACCAGCCGGGCGGCATTCTGCTGTTCAGCCGGGATTTTGAAGGCCTCTCGCGCGAGCAGGCCGCGGAGACGATCGCCGCCTACCAGCGGGAGGCGAAGATCGGGCTGCTCGTCGGCGTCGACGAGGAGGGCGGCGACGTCGTGCGCGCCAGCGACAACCCGCTGCTTTCGGAAGCGCCGTACCGGTCGATGCGCGCGCTGTATGCGGAGGGCGGCACAGCGCTGCTCTGCGCGGCGGAGGCCGAAAAGTGCCGCATGCTGCGCGGCCTCGGCGTCAATGTGAATTTTGCGCCGGTCTGCGACATTTCGGACGACCCGGCGGCGTTCATGTACGCGCGGTCGCTCGGCCTTCCCCCGGCGGAGACGGCCGCGGCGATCGGCGAGGTCGTCGCGACGTACGAGGCGGAAAACGTCGGCACCGTTTTAAAGCATTTCCCCGGCTACGGCAATGCGGCGGACAGCCACGCGGGCGTCGTGTACGACGACCGCGACCTTGCGGCGTTTGAGGGCGGCGCGTTCCTGCCGTTTAAAGCCGGCATAGACGCCGGGGCCGACTGCGTGCTCGTCACGCACAACATCGTGCCCTGCGTGGACGGCGAAGCGCCCGCGTCGCTCTCCGCGGCGTGGCATGCGGTCCTGCGCGATACGCTCGGCTTTGCCGGCGTCATCATCACCGACGACCTCTCGATGGGCGGCGTGACCGATTACACGGACGGCGCGTCGGCAGCGGTCGCGGCGGTGCTCGCCGGCAACGACATGCTCTGCTGCACCGATTTTGAGACGCAGATCTCCGCGGTTCTCCGCGCCGTGGAGGACGGCACGATCAGCGAAGCGCGCATCGACGAAAGCGTGCTGCGCATCCTGCGCTGGAAGCTCGAGCGCGGGATCATAGCCGCCCAGACCGAATGAAATAACCGAGCGCCCGGAAGCGTCTGCTTTCCCGGGCGTTTCCGTTTTTTAAGAAAATTGTTAAATTCATGCGGGCCGAAATATGGTACAATAGGAAGCGTGAAAGCGCGGCGGCGCCGGTGCGGCCCGCCGCGCGGCCTGTTCGAAAAAGGCCGCGATACCGGAGAGAGGCTTGGAAATTGGGATGGTAAATCATAAAATTCTGATTGTGGAGGATGACGCGGCGATCGCCGGTGCCATCACGCGGATACTGGATTCCTGGCAGATGGAGTCCCGCTGCGTGCGCGATTTCCGCGATGTGCTGCGCGAGTTTACGGAGTACGACCCGCATCTCGTGCTGATGGACGTCACGCTGCCGTTTTTCAACGGCTACCACTGGTGCAGCGAGATCCGCAAGATCTCGGCGGTGCCGGTGCTTTTTGTGTCGAGCGCGGCGGAAAACATGAACATCGTCATGGCGGTCGATATGGGCGGCGACGATTTCATCGCAAAGCCCTTCGACCCCGCGGTGCTGATGGCGAAGATCCGCGCGCTGCTGCGCCGCACGTACGACCTCGGCGACCGTGTGCCGGTCATCGAGCACCGGGGCGCGGTGCTGAACCTCAACGACGGCACGCTGCTGTGCGACGGCAAAAAGACGGAGCTGACGCGCAATGAATTCCGCATCCTGCAGACGCTGCTCGAGAGCCGCGGCAAGGTCGTCAGCCGCGAAACGCTGATGACGCGCCTGTGGGAGTACGACCTCTATGTGGAGGAAAACACGCTGACCGTCAACATGACGCGGCTGCGCAAGAAGCTCGCGGCGGCAGGGCTTACGGATTACATCACGACGCGCGTCGGCAGCGGGTATATCATCGAGTGAGCGGGGAGTGCGCCGGGCGGCCGGCGCCCCGCAGAGGAGGGTGCGGATGAAAAAGAAGGAATGGCAGATTCTGCTTTCATACATTCGGGCGCACATCGGCGTCGCGCTGTTTCTCGCCGGCTCGGCGGCCGTGTTCGCCGTCGTGCTTTTCCTTTCCGGCCTGCCGGCGGAGCCGGTGCGCTACGCGGCGCTGCTCTGCGCGGTGGGCGGCGTCGTCTGCGCGCTGCCCGGGTATCTGCAGTACCGCAGGCGGTATAAAGCGGCCGAGCTCGCGCTGCAGGGACTGCCCGAGGCGGTGGACCGCCTGCGCGCGCCGCTCGGCGCCGTGGAGGAGGCGTACGACGCGGCGCTGCGCCGCCTGTGCGCCATGCTCGCGAAGAGCGAGACGGACCGCCAGCGCCAGCGGATCGAGAGCGCCGACTACTTCACGATGTGGATCCACCAGATCAAGACGCCGATCGCCGCGATGCAGCTCATCCTGCGCGAGCAGGACGACGCGCGCAGCCGCGAGCTGCTCGCCGAGCTGTTCCGCATCGACCAGTACGCCGAAATGGCGCTGACCTACGCGCGGCTCGAAAGCCCGACGACCGACCTTGTGCTCAGGCGCTGCGCGGTCGAGCCGATCGTGCGGAGCGTGGTGCGGCAGTACGCGGGGCAGTTCGTGCGGCGGCACGTCGCGCTGCGGTGCGAGATCGAGCCGGTCTGCGCGCTGACGGACGAGAAGTGGCTCGCGTTCATCCTCGGGCAGCTGCTCTCGAACGCGGTCAAATACACGGAAAACGGCACGGTGACGGTGCGCGTCACCAAAGAGCTGGTGCTCAGCGTTTCGGATACCGGCATCGGCATCGCGCCGGAGGATCTGCCGCGCATCTTCGAAAAGGGCTTCACCGGCTACAACGGCCGCGCCGGGCGGAAATCGACGGGGCTCGGCATGTACCTGAGCCGCTGCGCCGCCGAAAAGCTCGGCCACCGGATCTCGGTGCAGTCCGCGCCCGGGCAGGGCACGACGGTTTCGGTCGACCTGCGTTCGGTCGATCTCGGCGTCGAATAAAGGCCGCGGCTTGTGTGCGGCTTGTCCGGCTCCCCGCGGGGGAGCCGTTTTTCTGCGCGGAAAACGGCATGTGACAGGCCATGTGACAAAAATGTAAGGTTCGGGGCGCGTTTTGTAAGGCGAATCGATGTTGCGCGCCGCGCGGATGCGGTATACTGTGTACAGTTTCAGAACCCGATTTGAGAAAGGAGATTTTCAGAAATGGCTGTATTGGAAGTCAACGGTCTGAAAAAGATTTATACGACGCGCTTCGGCGGCAACCGCGTGCAGGCGCTCACCAATGTCTCGTTCGCGGTGGAGCGCGGCGAGTACGTCGCGATCATGGGCGAGTCCGGCTCGGGCAAGACGACGCTGCTCAACATTCTGGCGGCGCTCGACCGCCCGACGCAGGGCGAGGTCTGGCTGAACGGCCGCGCGCTCTCGAGCGTCAGCGAGAAGGAGATCGCCGCGTTCCGCCGGCAGAACCTCGGCTTCGTGTTTCAGGATTTCAACCTGCTCGACACGTTCTCGCTGCAGGACAACATCTTCCTGCCGCTCGTGCTCGCGGGCAAGCATTACCCGGAGATGAACCAGCGCCTGCGCCCGATCGTCGAGAAGCTCGGCATTTCGGACATCCTCTCGAAGTACCCGTACGAGGTCTCCGGCGGCCAGAAGCAGCGCGCCGCCGTGGCCCGGGCGCTGATCACGTCGCCGCAGATCATTTTGGCGGACGAGCCGACCGGCGCGCTCGACTCCCATGCGGCCGACAGTCTGCTCTCGCTCTTCGGCGAAATCAACCGCGACGGCCAGACGATCCTGATGGTCACGCACTCCACGAAGGCCGCAAGCCACGCGAGCCGCGTGCTGTTCATCAAGGACGGCGTCGTGTTCCACCAGCTTTACCGCGGCGGCGCGACGAACGAGGAGATGTTCCGCCGCATTTCGGACACGCTCACGACGATGGCGACCGGAACGTCCGGAACGTCTGGTGCGTCCGGTGCGACCGGCGCGGCCGATACAACCGGCGCAGGGGCCTGAAAGGAGCGCCGCTATGAACTCTCTCTACATGCGTCTGGCGGGGCAGAACATCAAAAAGCACCGGCGCAGCTATGTGCCATACATGCTGACCGGCATCCTGACCGCCGCCGTCTACTACATCCTGCACTCCCTCGCGATTAACCCGGACGTGGGCGAGACCGCGAGTGCGATGCTGAACCTCGGCGTCGTCATCGTCATGGTCTTCTCCGTCATCTTCCTGTTTTACACGAACAGCTTCCTGATGAAGCAGCGCAAAAAGGAATTCGGCCTTTACAACGTGCTCGGCATGAACAAGGGGCACATCGCCCGCGTGATCGGCCTGGAAACGCTGATCGCCGCGCTCGTCATTCTGGCGGGCGGCATCGGCGCCGGCATGCTGCTCGACCGGCTGATCTACCTGCTCGTTGCGAACCTCATCGGCTTCGAGGTGTCGCTCGGCTTTTACATTTCCACCGGCAGCATCGTGCAGACGCTGCTCCTGTTCGGCGTCATCAGCTTCCTGATCTACCTCTCGAACATTTTCCGTGTCTGGCGCGCGAAGCCGATCGAGCTGCTGCAGGGCGGGAACATCGGCGAGCGCGAGCCGAAGACCAAGGTCTTTATGGCGATTCTCGGCGCGGCGTGCCTCGGCAGCGGCTATGCGCTGTCGATCCTCTCCTCGCAGGAGGCGGGGCTCGCGATCCTCTCCTTTTTCGTCGCCGTGCTGCTCGTCATCTTCGGCACCTACCTGCTCTTTACGGCCGGCAGCATCGCCGTTCTGAAGCTCCTGCGCCGCAACAAGAACTATTACTACAAGACGCAGCACTTCATCAGCGTATCCGGCATGCTGTACCGCATGAAGCAGAATGCGGCGGGGCTCGCCAACATCTGCATCATG
>DSLMC04103__coassemble_691_pt1 | contig 20795 bp, 23 predicted proteins | sample DSLMC04103__metabat2_low_PE_017 | metagenome-assembled genome bin DSLMC04103 | reverse complement strand
TCCTGCCTGATGGGTGATTCGACAGCGCTTGCCTCAGCAATTGTGCGGTGCTGCCTTATGTATACAGTATACCATGCGCGCGCGGGCGTGTAAAGGAAGGGCCCGCCGCGGGAAAGGAAAATTCATAACCGGCCTGTACGCTTCCATATATTGTGCTGTAAGCGCAGAAAGGCAGGCGATTCGTTATGTACGGGGTCGTAAATCTGAAGCGGTGGCTGCAGACGGCCGCGGCGGCGGTGCTCGCCGTCGGCGCGATCGGCGTATTCGGCGCGCTGCTCACGGTCTTTGCGGCGGGCAGCGGCGTGCAGGTGCCGGTCATCATGTACCATGCGGTCATCGACGACAGCCGCCGCCTCGGGCAGTACGTGGTCTCCCCGGCGGAGCTCGAAAGCGATTTCGCGTGGCTGCAGCGAAACGGCTATACGGCGGTGCTTTCCGAGGATCTGATCCGCTACGTCGAGGACGGCACGCCGCTGCCGGAAAAGCCGGTGCTCATCACGTTCGACGACGGCTACTACAACAACTACCTGTACGCCTACCCCGCGGCCCGGCGGTACGGCATGAAGTTCGTGCTCTCGCCGATCGGGAAGTGCACGGACCTGTACACGGCGGAGCCGAGCGAAAGCCCGTACTACGCGCACTGCACGTGGGCGATGCTGCGCGAGATGCAGGATTCCGGCATTGTCGAAATCGGCAACCACACGTACGATTTGCACAGCTCCGACGGCGCCCGGCTCGGCACGCGGCGGCTGGCTTCGGAGTCGATGGAGGACTACCGCGCGATGCTGAGCGCCGACGTGCGGCTGGCGCAGGAAAAGGCCGGGCAGAACCTCGGCCGCGCGCCTGTGCTGTTCGCGTATCCGTTCGGCGTCGTCAGCGAGGGCGAGCCGGAGATCATCGCCTCGCTCGGCTTCTCGGTCACGCTGTCGTGCGAGGCGCGGATCAGCACCGTCACGCGGGACCCGGAAAGCCTGCTGTACCTCGGGCGCTTCCTGCGGCCCTCGGGCGAGACGAGCGAGGCGTTTTTCGCGCGCACGCTGGGCGCCGTCTGAACGCGCGGCGGCCCGGGCCGTTTTCCCTGTAATCTTTTTCACAGAAAGGCGTGGTGACGCATATGCCGTCCATTTATCTGAGCCCATCCCTGCAGCCCTACAACAAATACGTCACGACCGGCGACGAGCAGTACTGGATGAACGTCATCGCGGACGATATGGTGCCGATCCTCGAGCAAAACGGCATCGCGGTCTCGCGCAACACGCCGGGCATGACGCTCGGGCAGGCGATCCGCGAGTCGAACGCCGGGGATTACGACCTGCACCTCGCGCTGCACTCGAACGCCGCGCCGGAGAGCCTCTCCGGCAAACTGCGCGGGCCGGACGTCTACTACTACCCCTACAGCACCGCGGGCAAGCGCGCCGCGGACATCATCGCCGACAACCTGCGCAGCATCTATCCCGACCCCGACCTCGTCAACACGGTCGCGACGACGAAGCTCGCGGAGATCACAAAGACGAACGCGCCCGCGGTGCTCGTCGAGATCGCCTACCACGACAACGTGCAGGATGAGGCGTGGATCCGCGAGAATACGGCGCTGATCGCCCGGAACCTCGCGATGTCCGTCTGCGCGTATTTCGGCATGGACTGCAAGCTGTGAGCCTTGTCCGCGCCGCGCTCTGGGGGCCGCACGTCCTGCTGCTGATTCTGGCGGCCGGCGTGTGGTTCACGCTGCGCGGAGGATGCATGCAGCTGTGGAAGCTGCCGCGCATGGCGGCCGGCGCGCTGCGCGGCCGGCGGGCGGACGGGGGGAAGATCTCGCCGTTTCAGGCGCTCTCGGCGTCGCTGGCCGGCTCGCTCGGCACCGGGAACATCATCGGCGTCGCGGCGGCGCTGACGGCCGGCGGGCCGGGCGCGGTCGTGTGGATGTGGATCTCGGCCTTCTTCGGCATGATGACCGTCTACGCGGAGGGCGTGCTCGCGGCGAAATTCGCCACCGGCGAGGCGCCCGGCGCGATCGGCTACGTCCGGCGGGCGCTCGGCAAGCACGCCGCGAAGCTCTACGCCGCGGGCTGCGTGCTCTCGGCGCTCGGCATGGGCACGATGGCGCAGACCGGCGCGGTCTCGGCGGCGCTCGGCGCCGTCGGCGTGCCGCCGTGGGCGGCGGGGCTCCTCACGGCGGTCCTGCTCGTGCTCTGCGTGCGCGGCGGCCTGCAGAAGGCCGTGCGCGTCACCGAAAAGCTCGTGCCGTTCATGGCGGGGCTGTTTCTGCTCGCCTGCGGGGCGGTGCTCGCGCTGCGCGCCGCATACATCCCCGCGGCGATTCAGACGATGGTGCGCGAGGCGTTTTCCCTGCGCGCCGTGGGCGGCGGCGCGGTCGGCATGGCGACCGCGATGCGCGTCGGCGTCTCCCGCGGCGTGTTCACAAACGAGGCCGGGCTCGGCAGCGGCACGTTCGCGCTTGCGGCGGCGTCCGGCAAAACGCCGGCGCAGATCGGCACGCTCGGCGCGCTGCAGGTGTTCATCGACACGATCGTGATGTGCACGGTCACGGCGCTGTGCCTGCTGGTCTCCCCGGCCGCGGGCGACGGCGCCGCGCAGACGCTCGCTTCCTTCTCCGCGGTGCTCGGCGGCGCGGGCCGCGCGGCGGTGTCGGTCTCGATGGCGCTCTTCGCCTTTGCGACCGTCGTCGCGTGGAGCTGCTACGGCATGGACGCGCTGCGCTTCCTCGCGCCCGCAGCCGGCGCGGCCGGGCGGCGCATCTACGTGTTTTTCGCCGCGGTCTCGTGCTTTCTCGGCTGCATCCTGCCGTTTACCGGCGTGCTCTCCTTCTGCGACGCCTTCAACGGCGTCATGGCGATCCCGAATATCCTGTCGCTGTTTCTGCTTTCCGGCCGGGTCTTCGGCGATGCGGCGGAGGAAAAGCGAAAATCCTCATCGTATTTTCATACGAAATGCGAAAAAGTATAGATTTTTTTGGAATAAGATGATAGAATAGAGATAATCCGCAGACGGTCGTCTGTGGGTAAACAGACAAATTGGGCGCAGCCTAAAAATAGAAGGAGGCAATATCCATGAAATTGATTCTTGCAATCGTCAGCAACGACGACAGCGGCGCGGTTTCCTCCGCGCTGACCAGAGGCGGCTTCTCCGTTACGAAGCTCGCGACGACCGGCGGCTTCCTGATGGCCGGCAACACGACGTTCATTTCCGGCGTCGAGGACGATAAGGTGGACGAGGTGATCGCGATCATCGCGAAGCACTCCAGCCGCAGAACGCAGATCGTCCCGAGCACCTCCACGATGGACGTGGGCATGTATTCCTCGTTCCCGGTCGAGGTCACGGTGGGCGGCTCCACGATCTTCGTGCTGAATGTCGACCGCTTCGAGAAGGTCTAAATGCAGTTTGGTGACTTTGTCGGCAATGCGGCGCTGAAATCCGCGCTTTCGGGCGCGTTTTCCCGCCGCAGGCTGCCGCATGCGATTCTGCTCGCGGGTGAGGCGGGGCTCGGCAAGCGCACGCTCGCCCGGCGGGTCGCGCGCGCCGTGGTCTGCCGCTGCGCGGACCGCGAGGCGGCGCCGTGCGGCGTCTGCCCGGCCTGCATCCGTTCGGCCGCCGGGTCGCATCCGGATATCCGCGCCATCACCGGCAGCGGCGCGTCGAATTCGATCAGCGCCGAATCGGTGGAGCAGGTGATCTCGGACGCGTACAAGCGCCCCGAGGAGGCCGACGCGCGCGTCTACCTGTTCTTTATCGAGAACGGGATCTCGGACGCGGCGCAGAACAAGCTCTTAAAGCTCATAGAAGAACCGCCGCCCGGCGTGATTTTTATCTTCACGGCCCCGTCGGCGGATCTTTTGCTGCCCACAATCCGCTCGCGCGTGCAGACCTTCGCGGTGCATGCGCCGTCTGAGCGGGAAGCGGCGGCATACGTCGCGCAGAAAACCGGCGTTTCCGAGCAGGAGGCGCTCGCGCTCGCCGCGCTGCACCGCGGCAATATCGGCCGCATGTTATCGGACGGCGAAAACGGCCGTGCGGCAAAGGCGGCGCAGCTCGCGCAGGACGTGGCGCTGGCCCTCTGCGAGGGTACCGAGCACGACCTGCTCGCGGCCTCGGCGCCGCTCATCAAGGACAAGCCGCTCTTTACGGAGACGGCGGAGCGCATCGAGCTGCTGTTCCGCGACGCGTGCATGCTGAAAAACAACGTGCAGGCCGTGTCCGCTGCGACGGCCGACGTCGCGCAGCGCCTGAGCCGCCGGCTTTCGCTCCGGCAGCTGATGGACCTGTGCGCGCTGACCGCGCAGTACGCGGGCTACGTGAAGCGCAACGCGAACATGGCACTGCTCGTCACGGCCTTCTGCGCGAAAATGAGAGAAACCGCGGGCCGATAAGCCCGCTTTGCGATATAAAGGAGGACTGACATGGCCGAAGTGATCGGAGTCAGATTCAAAAACATGGGCAAGGTCTACTACTTTGACCCGAACGGCGGAAAGCTCGCCGCCGGCGACCGCGTGGTTGTGGAGACCTCCCGCGGCGTCGAGTGCGGCGAGGTGGCGATGGCGAACCGCGACGTCGCGGACGACACCATCGTGCAGCCGCTCAAAAAGGTGATCCGCAAGGCGACGAAGGAGGACCTGCGCCGCGTGGCGGAAAATGAGATCAAGGCCAAAAACGCCTTTGTGCAGTGCGAAAAGAAGATTGCGGAGCGCGGGCTCGAGATGAAGCTCGTCGACGTGGAGTACACGTTCGACAACAGCAAGATCCTGTTCTACTTCACGGCGGACGGCCGCGTGGACTTCCGCGAGCTCGTCAAGGACCTCGCGGGCATGTTCCGCACGCGCATCGAGCTGCGCCAGATCGGCGTGCGCGACGAGGCGAAGATGGTCGGCGGGCTCGGCATCTGCGGCAGGCCGTTCTGCTGCAGCACCTTCCTCAACGGCTTCCAGCCGGTGTCCATCAAGATGGCGAAGGAGCAGGGGCTTTCGCTGAACCCGGTGAAGATCTCCGGCACCTGCGGCCGCCTGATGTGCTGCCTGAAATACGAGCAGGAGGCGTACCTCGACCTGCTGCGCACCACGCCGAAGGTCAACGCGGTCGTCTCCACGCCGGACGGCAAGGGCGTCGTCATCGACCAGAACCTGCTGACCGGCAAGCTGACCGTGCGGCTCGACAAAAATCCGGACGCCGCGCCGGGCGTCTACAAGGTCAAGGACGTGCGCGTGATCCGCGACGGGCAGATCAAGCTGAACAAAAAGGAGATCGAGGCGTTCAAGAAGCTCGAAAAGTGACCGAAGAAATACGGACCGGAAACGGCCGGGGGACGGCAGCCGCAGGGCGCGCGCGTCTGCCCGGCCTTTTTGCGCGCCGGGTGCGGCGGGCGTGCGTCGGCGGCGTATTCGGGCGTGCAGCCGGCGCTTTCGGCGCTGCGGGCATGGCGCGCTTTCGGGTGTGCGCGCGGTGAAAAACCGATAAAATTTGCCGCGCACAGCGGTTTGGAAACAATTTGTCCTTGCATTTTCGTGAATTTGTGCTAGAATGTAGGTATCAAACACATGGAGGTGTTCTGTAATGGCATATAAAATCACAGACGCTTGCATCTCCTGCGGCGCGTGCGCGGACGCATGTCCGGTCAGCGCGATCTCCGAGGGCGACGGCAAGTACGAGATCGACGAGGCAACCTGCATCGAGTGCGGCGCTTGCGCTGACACATGCCCCGTTTCGGCTCCGGAGCAGGCATAATCGTTTGCAAAATCAGAAAAGGGCTGCCACGTTTTCGCGGCAGCTCCTTTTTTGTTTCCGAAAGGCTTCAGACGGGCGGGGCTGCCTCTCCGCCCGCGACCACATTTTGCATACAGGAGGGAACCCCATGCGGGAAGACGAACACTGGGAGCCGCTCGCGCCGAACTGCCGCGTGCTGGTGAGCCGCGCGCACCGCTTCACGACCGACACAATTCTGCTCGCGCATTTCGCCGCGCCGAAAAAGCGGGAGCGCTGCGCGGACCTCGGCACCGGCTGCGGGACGATCCCGCTGCTGTGGCACGCGCGCTACGCCCCGCGGGCGATCACCGGCGTCGAGCTCGACGCGGACGCGCTGCGGCAGGCGCGGGAATCGGTGCGCGAAAACGGCCTCGAAGACAAGATCGCCGTAAAGTGCGGCGATATCCGGGAGATCCGCGCGGTTTTCCCGGAGCCCGTGCTCGACCTCGTCGCCTGCAACCCGCCGTACAAGGCGGTCGGCGCCGGGCTGCGCAACGCAGACGCGCGGATGGAAAACGCGCGGCACGAGTGCACGTGCACGCTCGGGGACGTCGCGCGGGCCGCGAAGGCGGTGCTGCGCTTCGGCGGCAGGCTCTGCATCTGCCAGCGGCCCGAGCGGCTGACGGACGCGATGGCGGCTTTCCGCGAAAACGGCGTCGAGCCGAAGCGGCTGCGGCTCGTGGAGCAGCGGCAGGGCAGCGCGCCGATGCTCTTCCTGCTCGAAGGGCGGCGCGGCGGCAGGCCGGGGCTTGAGATTCTGCCCACGCTGCGGGTTGAAGCGGCGGGGGGCGGCTTCTCGCCCGAAATGCTCGAAATCTACGGGGACTACAAGACAGGACACACATAACGGACCCGGCGGCGGGGCGCTTCGGCGCGCCGGCCGGGCCCAGGGACGGTGAAACTATGGAAAACAAACTGGAAAAGGGCGCGCTGTACGTCGTGGGCACGCCGATCGGCAATCTCTCGGACTTCTCGCCGCGCGCGGCCGAAACGCTGGCGGCGGTGGATTTCATCGCGGCGGAGGACACGCGCGTCACGGTGAAGCTTCTGAACCACTTCGGCATCAAAAAGCCGCTTGTCAGCTACTACGAGCACAACAAGCAGGAGAAGGGCAGCGTCATCACGGACCGCCTGGCTGAGGGCGAGACCTGCGCGCTCGTCTCCGACGCCGGCATGCCCGCGATTTCGGACCCCGGCGAGGACCTCGTCGCGCTGTGCGCGGCGCGGGGCATCCCGGTGTACGTCGTGCCCGGCCCGAGCGCGGTCGTCTCGGCGCTCGCGGTTTCGGGCCTGCCGACGGGCCGCTTCACGTTCGAGGGCTTTCTGAGCGTCAACAGGAAAAGCCGGCGCGAGCACCTCGAATCGCTGCGGGACGAGACGCGCACGATGGTCTTTTACGAGGCGCCGCACAAGCTGCCCTACACGCTGCAGGATATGGAAGCGGTGTTCGGCGACCGGCGCATCGCCCTCGTGCGGGAGATCACGAAGATCCACGAGCAGTGCATCCGCACGACGCTCTCGGCCGCGGCGGCCCACTACGCTTCGACGCCGCCGAAGGGCGAGTTCGTGCTCGTCATCGAGGGCGCAAAGCCTGCCGAAAAGCGGGAGATGACGCTCGAGGACGCCGTGGCGCTCGCGCGGGCCGCGATGGAAAACGGCAGCGCGGCGTCCGACGCGGCGAAGGAGGCGGCGAAGCTCTCGGGCTTCAAAAAGGGAGAGATCTACAAGCGCCTGATGGAATGAAAGCGGCGCCCGGCGGGAGCGCCTGCGGGCGGGAAAAGCGGTGGTGAGCATCAATGAAACGGATTTTGGTGGTCGACGACGACCAGCACATCGGCAATCTTCTGGAGGAGGCGCTCGCGGCGGAGGGCTACGGCGTTTCGCGCGCGTATTCCGGCACCGAGGCGCAGCTTCTGCTGGAGCGGGAAAGGCCAGACCTCGTCCTGCTCGACCTGATGCTGCCCGGCCTTTCGGGTGAGGCGCTGCTGCCGAAGCTGCAGGGCATCCCGGTGATCGTCGTCAGCGCGAAGGCCGGCGTCGACGACAAGGTGAAGCTGCTGCTCGGCGGCGCGGTGGACTACGTGACGAAGCCATTCGTCCTGCGCGAGCTGCTCGCGCGCGTCGCGGTGCAGCTGCGCCGGGCGCCCGTTGCCGCCGCCGCGGTGCTCTCCGCCGGCGGCCTGCGGCTCGACGTGGGCGCGCACGCGCTGACCGTCGACGGCGCGCCCGTGCGGCTGACGAAAACCGAATACGCGATTTTAAAGCTCCTGATGCAGAACCCGGGCCGCGCGGTGTCGAAATCCGTGATCCTCGACCGCATCAGCCTCGACACGCCCGACTGCACCGACGCCTCCCTGAAGCAGCACGTCAGCAACCTGCGCCGCAAGCTGCGCGAGGCCGGCGGGCGGGACTGCATCGAGGCCGTGTGGGGCATCGGCTTCCGGCTCGATGCGGAGTAAATCTTTTCTGTTTCTTTACGCTTTTCTTGACCGCCCGCTTGACCCTTTTGCGGTACACTGGCCGTAAAGAAAAGGAAGGGAGACGTTTTCACATGGAATACTGTTTGGAAACGCAGGCGCTCTGCAAGATATACGGGCGCTTCAGGGCGGTCGACAATTTGTCGATGCACGTCCCGCGCGGGGCGATCTACGGCTTTGTCGGCAAAAACGGCGCGGGCAAGACGACGCTGCTGCGCCTCATCTGCGGCCTGCAAAGGCCGACCGCGGGCGGCTATTGCCTTTACGGCGTGCCGCACACCGACAAGGCGCTGTGCACGGTGCGCCGCCGCATGGGGGCGGTCGTCGAAACGCCGTCGATCTACATGGACCTGCCCGCGCAGGAGAGTCTGAAGCAGCAGTACCGCGTGCTCGGGCTGCCGTCGTTTTCGGGCATCCCCGCGCTGCTCGAGCTCGTGGGGCTTCAGGACACCGGCAGGAAAAAGGCGCGGCACTTCTCGCTCGGCATGCGCCAGCGGCTCGGCATCGCGATGGCGCTTGCGGGCGACCCCGACTTCCTCGTGCTCGACGAGCCGACGAACGGCCTCGACCCGCAGGGCATCATCGAGGTGCGCGAGCTGATCCTCAAGCTGAACCGGGAGTTCGGCATCACGGTGCTGATCTCGAGCCACATCCTCGGCGAGCTTTCGAAGCTCGCGACGCATTACGGGTTCATCGACGGCGGCCGCATCGTGCAGGAGATCAGCGCCGAGGCGCTCGAGGCCGCCTGCCGCAAGTGCGCGCGGCTGACCGTCAGCGACGTGCGGGCGCTTGCGCGCGTGCTGGACCGGCTGGGGTTCGAGTACCAGATCGTTTCCGAAACGCAGGCGGACGTCTTCGGCACGGTGAACGTCACGCAGCTGACGCTCGCGCTCGCGGAGGAGGGCTGCGAGGTCGTCTCGATGCAGGAGCGCGACGAAAGCCTCGAGAGCTACTATGTGAATCTGGTGGGAGGTGCGCGCCGTGCGTAAGCTGCTTTCCGCGGATTTCACGCGGCTTTGGAAAAACAAGGTGTTCTGGGTCGGCATGGCCTGCATGGCGCTTGTCGCGTGCTGGATGGTCTGCGTCGGCCACGGGCAGAATGTCCGGTGGGCGGACGGCGGCACAGATATTGAGCCGAACCGGCTGGATGCATACCTGTTTCAGTTCGCGCCGGCGGTCGGCGGCTTTGCGGCGGTCATCATCAGCCTGTTCATCGGGACGGATTACAGCGATGGGACGATCCGCAACAAGCTGATCGTCGGCAGCAGCCGCAGCGCGATTTACCTTTCGAACCTGATCGTCTGCACGGCGGCGAGCCTGCTCTGTGTGGCGGCGTATCTGGCGTGCGCGTTTGCGGTCGGCGTCCCGCTGCTCGGCGTACCGGCCGTCGACGTCCGCACGGTGCTCGTCTGCATTTCGCTCTGCGCCCTGTTCACCGCGGCGCTGGCCTCGATCTTCACGCTGCTCGGCATGCTCAACCACAACCGGGCCGGTGGGGCGGTGCTCGCGATCCTCGTCTTTCTGGCGCTCCTGTTCGCGGCGACCTACTGCTACAACCAGCTGCAGGTTCCGGAGATGTCGGCCGCCGCGATTTTCACGGAAAACGGCATAGAGATTGGCGACCCGCAGCCGAATCCGAACTACGTCGAGGGCGCGGCGCGGAACGCGCTGCAGTTTGTAGTCGATTTTCTGCCGACCGGGCAGGGCATCCTGATTGCGAGCTACGAGGCGGCGCACCTGTGGCAGATGGGGCTGTACTCCGTCCTGATTACGGCCGCGGCGACGCTTCTGGGCCTTTTTGGCTTCAGCCGCAAGGACATCAAATAGCATAGAAAAGGGGTTGGATTCCGTGGAATGGATTTTGTGGGCGGCCTGCGCTGTGCTGCTTATCGCCGTGCTCGTGCTCGCGGTGCGGGTTTACCTGCTGCGCCGGTCTGCGCGGGAGATCGCGGCGGGGCTGTCCGCGCGGATTTCCACGGATACGAACACGCTGATCGGCATTTCATCGCGCGACCGCGCGATGCGCGCGCTGGCCGAAAGCGTCAACACCGAGCTGCGCGCTCTGCGCCGGGAGCGCCGCCGCCTGCAGCAGGGGGACCGCGAGCTGCGCGAGGCTGTGACGAACATCTCGCACGACCTGCGCACGCCGCTGACGGCGATCTGCGGCTACCTCGAGCTTCTCGAGCGGGAGGAAAAGTCCGCCGCTGCCGCGCGCTACCTCGGGCAGATCGAGAACCGCACGGCGGCGCTCACCCGGCTGACCGAGGAGCTGTTCCGCTACTCGCTCGTACTGGCCGACGAGGCGGTCGAGCTGCAGCCGGTCGTTTTGAACCGCGTGCTTGAGGAGAGCCTGCTCGCGCAGTACGGCGCGTTTCAGGCGCGCGGGCTGGCGCCGGCCGTGCAGATGCCGCAGGCGCCGGTCTGCCGCCGGCTGGACCCCGCCGCGCTCAGCCGGATTTACGACAACATCCTGTCGAACGCGCTCAAGTACGCCGAGGGGGACCTCACGGTGACGCTCCTGCCGGACGGCACGGCCGCGTTTTCGAATACAGCGCGCGGCCTGACGCAGACCGAGGTGGGCCGCCTGTTCGACCGGTTTTACACGGTGGAGACCGGCCGCAGCGCGACGGGCCTCGGCCTTTCGATCGCGCGGCTTCTGACCGAGCGCATGGGCGGCACGATCGGCGCCGCGTACAGCGGCGAAAAGCTGACCGTGCGCGTCTGCTTCCCCGAAACCCCGGAGACATAAAAAATCAAGCGGGCCGTTTTCCACAGTGTGGGAACGGCCCGCTTTTTAAACGGGGATTGCGGCCGGCGCTCACGGCCTGGCCGAGGGGGATTTCGGCTGCCGCCAGTTGCGCCACGCGCCGATCACATAAATGACCGGGACGAGCAGCACGAGCACGCAGGTGCCGATTTCGGCGATGTTCAAAACGAGGCCGGAAAGCACGAGGTCCAGCACGTCGCCGATCGAGATAAGGAGGATCGCGATGCCGAGGCCGAAGCACAGCCCCATGCTGTTCGGGCGGTCGGCCCGCAGCATGCCGAGCGCGCCGGCGGCGACGAAGAGCAGCGGGACCAGAACGGCGAACATGACGGACAGAATCGGGTGCGGCGACGCGAGCCGGTCGGCGAGGCCGTACTCCTCGGCGGCCTCCGCGCTCATCAGCGAGAGCACAAAAGCGAGCAGCGCGGCTGCGCCGTACAGGATAAACACGACGCTGCTGATTTTTACGAGTATATGTCCTCGGGTCTTCATGCTGGACCACGGCCTTTCTGCATCCGGCCGGGCGTGCGGTTCGGCGCGCGCCGGCTCCCGTATTTTTAATCTGGTTTGATTGTACCCGCTGGCCGGGGAAAATGCAACCGTTTTTTTGTGAAAAAGGCTTGCAATGCGTTTGGAAGTATGCTATAAAAGATGTACGGACAACTTTGCCCGCGAACGGTTGAACCAAAACAGAAAGGCCGGGCCGTGACCGCTTCACACCCGGAACAAGGAGGTCAATATGAAAAGCAATCGAATTTCCGTCAAAGCCTTCCATGCGGACGACAGCTTTGCAGGCCGCGTGCAGAAGCTCGTGCGCGAGGAGGTTCTGCCCTACCAGTATAAGATCCTGAACGACGCGCTGCCGGATGTGGAGAAGAGCCACGCGATCGAGAACATCCGCCTTGCGGCGAAAAAGCTCAAGGGCGGCGACGTGAAGCCCGAGGAGTTTTACGGCATGGTGTTTCAGGACAGCGACGTCGCGAAGTGGATCGAGGCGGCGGCGTATGCGCTCGCGGCCGGCGAAAACCCCGAACTTGAAAAGGCCGTGGACGAGGTCATCGCCCTGTACGGCGAGTCCCAGCATCCGGACGGCTACGTCGATTCGTACTTCACGGTCAAGGCGCCGGACAAGATGTGGACGAACATCCGCGAGGCGCACGAGCTGTACTGCGCCGGCCACATGATGGAGGCCGCCGTCGCGTACTACGAGGTCACCGGCAAGCGCAGCCTGCTCGACATCATGTCGAAAAACGCGGACTGCATCTACGAGCAGTTCATGAAGAAGAACACGCGCGCCTGCCCCGGTCACCCGGAGGTGGAGCTCGCGCTGATGCGCCTGTGGCGCGCCACGGGCTGTGATAAGTACAAGGCGCTCGCGAAGCACTTCGTCGACGTGCGCGGCCAGGCCCCGAACTACTTCATGGAGGAGGAAAAGGGCCGCGACTGGAACGTCTGGACCGGCACGGTCGAGCTCGACACCGACTACACGCAGAGCACGCTGCCGGTGCGCGAGCAGAAGGACGCCGTCGGCCACGCCGTCCGCGCCGTGTACCTCTACACCGGCATGGCGGACGTCGCGAAGGAGACGGGCGACGAAGAGCTGCTTGCGGCCTGCCGCCGCCTCTGGGACAGCATCACGCAGCGCCGCATGTACGTCACGGGCGGCATCGGCTCCACCTTTATGGGCGAGGCGTTCACGGTCGACTACGATCTGCCGAACGACACGGTGTACGCCGAGACCTGCGCCTCGATCGGCCTGATGTTCTTCGCAAAGCAGATGCTCGAGAACGAGCACCGCGGCGTGTACGGCGACGTGATGGAGCGCGCGTTCCACAACACGGTGCTCGCCGGCATGCAGCTCGACGGCAAGCGCTTCTTCTACGTCAACCCGCTCGAGTCGGTGCCGGGCGTTTCGGGCGTCGCGATCACGCACCGGCAGGATCTGCCCGTGCGCCCGCAGTGGTACGCCTGCGCCTGCTGCCCGCCGAACGTCGCGCGCGTCGTCTCCTCGCTCGGCGAATACGCCTACAGCGAGAACGAGGATGCGTTCTTCATCGACCTGTTCGTCGGCGGCACGGTCGAGACGCAGAAGGGCATCGCGCTGACCTGTAAGACGGGCTTCCCGCACGGCGGCACGGCGGTTTACACGGTTTCCGGCGCGGCGGAGACGACGATCGCGGTCCGCATCCCGGCGTGGAGCGAGAACACGGCGCTCTGCGTCAACGGCGAAGCGGTCGACCTCGCCGCGGCGACCGAGGACGGCTACGCCTATGTGCGGCGCGCGTGGAAGGACGGCGACACGCTCGAGCTCACGCTCGACATGACGCCGCACGTCGTCTACGCTTCGCCGAAGGTCGCGGCCGACACCGGCAAGGCCTGCGTCCAGCGCGGCGCGCTCGTCTACTGCGCCGAGGAGGCCGACAACGGCCCGGTCCTCCCGCTCTGCATCCGCGACGGCGCCGAGCCGAAAGCGCTCGCGTTCGAGCCGGAGACGCTCGGCGGCATCGTGCCGGTCACGATCGCGGGCTGGGAGGTGCAGGACAGCGGCGCGCTGTATTCCACCAAAAAGCCGGCGCTTGTGGAAAAGGAGATCCGTCTGATCCCGTACTACACGTGGGCGAACCGCGGCGAGAACCAGATGCGCGTCTGGCTGCCGGTCAAGTAAAAGAAAATCCGTCCTGCGCAGGCAGGGCGCCAAAAAAGCCCGGACAGGCAAACTGTCCGGGCTTTCTGCATGCCGTTTGCTGCGGCGCTTGTATGGGGTCTCATTCGCGCGGGTCCACGTAGTGCTCCTGTTCCGCCGGCGGGTAGGCGCGCGTCCAGTGGTACGGCTGCAAGGTGCGCAGCGGCACAAAGCGCAGGCTGCCGTCGTCGGTCGTCACGCCGACCCGGACGTCCTCGCCCCAGTAGCGCAGCCGCTCCTGACAGATGCCGCACGGCGAGAGCACCGTGAACGGCGCGTTTTCGTCCTCCCGCACGACGCACAGGCAGTGCGTGACCCGCTCGTTGTATTTCTGTGCCTCGCACATCGCGCCGGTCTCAATGCACAGAAGGGCCGAGGCGTTGGCGCACTCGAGCGCGACGCTGGTGAAAAAGCTGCCCTGCGCCGTGTGGACGATCCCGACGCCGCCCCAGCCGGTCGGAAAGCGCTTTTGAAGGAAGGCGACGGCCATCTCGTACATTTTCGTTTCGATCTCTGCGTTGTTCATGGTAAATCCCTCCGCGGTTTCGGGTATATGCCCAGCATAGCACGAAACGCAGCCCGCGGCAAGCGCTTTGAAGGGCTGCGTTTCGGTGAAGTCAAAAGCGCGCGGCGCCTTGTTTGGACGCACCGAGCGCTTTTATCCGACAGATCAGTCGATGAACGGCAGGCCGTGGCCGTCCACGAGCTTTTTGCCCTGCAGAAGCTGGATGCCCTCGACCATGCCCCAGATGACCGAGACAACGGACAGCCAGCCGCAGGAAACCACGGTGATCGCGAGCTGCGCGATGCCGATGCCGATGCGGCCCTGGTAGAAGTTGTGCACGCCGAACGCGCCGAACAGGATGCCGAGCAGCGCGGCCGCGATGCGGCTTTTCTGCGCGTAGACCTTCTGCGCGGCATACGGGTTCTGGTAGCCCTGCTGCTGCCCGTACGGGTTCGGGGCGTAGGGCTGCTGGTAGGGCGGCTGCGGCTCGTTGTACGGCGGCTGGTACTGCTGCGTGTAGCGCGGCGGCTGATAACCGCCGTTCTCCGCGGCGTCCGGCTGCGCGGGCGGGGGCGTCTGGCCCTGCTGGTCCTGCGCCGGCGCCGACTGCGTGTACTGCGGCGGCTGGTACGGCGCGGCCTGCTGCGTATACTGCGGCGGCTGGTAGTACGACTGCTGGTACACCGGCGGCTGCGGTGCAGGCGGCGGGGTGTAGGGCGGCTGGGCCGCGGTGTTCTGCACGGGCGGCACCGGCATTTCCGGCGCGGGCGGGATCTCGGCGTCCTCGATTTCGGCGACGACGGCCTCCGCCCGTGCGGCCACCTCGGCGGGGTCGACGGTCAGCTTCGGCGCGGCGTTCTCCTCTGCGGGGGCCGTTTCCGGCGCGTTCTGTGCGCCGGCTGTTTCGGCGGCCGGGGCCTGCGCTTCAGCGGGCGCGGCCTGCGGCTCTGTCCGGGCGGCGTCGGCTGCGGCGGGTTCCGGCTGGACCGGGGCGTTGTTCCGGTTGGTATCGTTAAAATCCGTCATGATTCGATTCTCCTTTCGCGGTGCTCAGTCTTTCAGCTTGATGCCGTTTCCGTCGGCATTGATCTTGTGCTCGAGGATCTGTACGCCCTCGACGATGCCCCAGATCATCATGGCGACCGTGCTGATGCCGCAGGTGAGCGCGGCGCCCAGCGTGGCGACGAGAATCTGGATCAGGCCGCGCTGGCTGTTGCCCAGATAGAAATTGTGCAGGCCGAGCGTGCCGCCGAGAATGCCGAGAATGCCTGCGGCAAGGCGGCTTTTCTGCGGGTAGCCTGCGGGCGGCTCCATGCCCTCGAAGGGGACGGCGGAGTAGACCGGCGGCTGCGGCGGAACCGGCACGCCGCCGGACGGGTTCGTATAGGGATTATAGTTGTTGTCCTGCATATCGTTACCTCTTTTCCTGATCGTAGCGCTTGCTTTCTGTAATCTTATTGTAGCGAAAGACCGGCGGTATTGCAAGCGGTTCGGGGCGGTTGTAAGAATGTCTTAATTTTTGTTAAGATGCCGGATAGCCTTCGGAAGAATTTTGCGGCTTTTTCGGCTTTATCTTGCAAAACCGACGCCCCTGCGGTATACTGAAACAAAGCATGCGGATGCGCTGCGTCCGCGAAAAAATGGGAAGGGGAGTCTCATGAAAATCCTGATTTCATCCGACAGCACCTGCGACCTTTCCGCCGCGCTGCGGGAGAAGTACAACATCGCCATCGTGCCGCTGTACATCGAAAAGGAAGGCAGGAATTACCGCGACGGCGTGGACATCGTGCCGCAGGACATTTTCGACTACGTCGGGTCCGGGCGCGGCGTGTGCCGCACGGCCGCCGTCAACACCGAGGCGTACCGCGAGCGGTTCACGGCCTGGCGCGAATCGTACGACGCGGTGATCCACTTCAACATCAGCAGCGAAATGTCGAGCTGCTACCAGAACGCCTGCGCCGCAGCGGCGGAGTGCGACAACGTGTACGTCGTCGACTCGCGCAACCTCTCCACCGGCAGCGGCCTGCTGGTGCTCGAGGCGGCCGAGCGCGCCGCCGCAGGCGAATCGCCGGAGGACATCGTGCGGCAGATGCGCGAGACGGCCGAAAAGGTCGAGGCGAGCTTCGTCATCGACACGCTGTTCTACCTGCAGAAGGGCGGGCGCTGTTCGTCGCTCGTCGCCATGGGCGCGAACCTTTTGAAGCTCAAGCCGTGCATCGAGGTCAGAAACGGCAGCATGGGCGTCGGCAAAAAGTACCGCGGCAAAATCGAAAGCTGCATCGCGCAGTACGTGCGCGACAGGCTCGGCGGGCGCGACGACATCCGGCGCAGCCGCATCTTCATCACACATTCCGGCTGCTCTCCGGAGATCGTCCGGACCGTCCGCGGCATTGTGGAGGAATACGGCGGCTTTGAGGAGATCCTCGAGACGACGGCGGGCTGCACGATCTCGAACCACTGCGGGCCGAACACGCTCGGCGTGCTGTTCATCCGCAAGTGACCCGCCCGCGGGGGAACAATCGACTGAAGGAATGATGCGTTTATGGAAGTATACGGAAGGCTCGCGCAGGCTGCACGGCCTGCGCGGGAATACGCCGCGGCCTTTTTCCGGTGGCTGCTGCTCGGCGCGGTCGTCGGCGCGGCCGGCGGCGCGGTCGGCGCGCTGTTTTCAAAGGCGGTGGAGTACGCGACGAATCTGCGCGGCGAAAACGGCTGGCTCTTGTACCTGCTGCCGCTCGGCGGCCTGCTGATCGTCGGGCTCTATAAGCTCTGCCGCGTTTCAGGCGTCGGCACGAACGAGGTGTTCGAGAGCGTGCGCGCCGAAAAGGGCGTCTCCATTCTGCTTGCGCCCGCGATTTTCCTCGGCACGGTCATCACGCACCTGTTCGGCGGCTCGGCCGGGCGCGAGGGCGCGGCGCTGCAGCTCGGCGGCAGCGTGGCGACGCTCTTCGGCAGGCTGTTCCGCCTGAGCGAGCAGGACCGGCACATTCTGACGATGTGCGGCATGAGCGCCGTGTTCGCCGCGGTGTTCGGCACGCCGATGGCGGCCTGCGTCTTTGCCGTAGAGGTCGTCAGCGTCGGCCGCTTCTGCTCGGCGGCGCTGTTCCCCTGCATCGTGTCCGCGTCGACGGCGTTTGCCGCGGCGCAGCTTTTCGGCGTCGAGGGGGAGCGCTTCCCGGTGGCGCTTGTGCCCGCGTTCTCGGCCGAAAGCATCTGGAAAATGTTCGTCATCGCCGTGGCGGGGGCGCTGGTCAGCGTCCTGTTCTGCTGGGCGATGCACACGGGCGCGCATCTCTTTCAGCGGTTCATCCCGAACGAATGGCTCCGCGTCGCGGCGGGCGGTGTGCTGGTCGTTGCGCTTTCGCTGCTCGTCGGCACGACGGATTACAACGGCGGCGGCATCTCCGTGATCGAGCGCGTTTTTGTGTCGGGCGACGTGCGGCCCGAGGCGTTCCTGCTGAAGATCCTCTTTACGGCCGTCACAATCGGCGCCGGGTTCAAGGGCGGCGAGATCGTGCCGACGCTGTTCATCGGCGCGACGATGGGCGGCGCGCTGTCGCTCCTGATTGGGCTGGACCCCGCGTTCGGCGCGGCGGTCGGCATCGCGGCGCTGTTCTGCGGCGTGACGAACTGCCCGCTCGCGACGGTGCTGCTCAGCATCGAGCTTTTCGGCGGCGAAGGCGCGCTGTTTTACATGCTCGCCGCCTGCATCAGCTTTCTGCTTTCCGGCTGTTTCAGCCTGTATACCGGCCAGCACATCGTGTTTTCGAAGCTGCGCGAGGAGGAGATCGACGCGCGCGGGCACTGAGCCCGGATACTGTCCATAAAAAGGAGAAACACCTTCCGCAAGGAAGGTGTTTTTTGTGCCCGTTCGGCCGGGCGGCCCGGCGCAGCGCAGCAAGATGCGCGCACCGGCTTCCGGCGGGCCGCCGCGTTTCGGCAGCGCCGGTCCGGAAAATTCTCCTTTTTCAAAAATCTGCGGGCGGCCGGGCTTTCGCCGGCAGCCCGCAGGGTGGCTGTCGTCCTTACAGGATGCTCGGGGATTTCGGCAGGGCGCGCAGCATGCGCTGGGCGTCCTCCTGCAGCTGTGCGGAGCGCCATGCGGTCAGCATGATGCGCAGCACCTCCTGCACGCGCGAGCGGTCGCCGGGCGCCTGCTCGTGGTAGTCCGGCAGGCTGCGCTCGATCATCGGCACGATCTCGTCGGGCATCGGGAAGCCGTCGCGGTCGACCGTGTGCGCCAGCACGACGAAGGCGTTGTAGAGCTGCGTGTCGTCGATGATGTCGTCCTCGTCGTCGTCCAGCGTGCCGTTGACGTAGGTCAGAAGCTGGCAGATCTGCTCGATCGGCAGCGCGCCCTTGAGCGCGTTGATGATCAGGATGCGGCTGAGCTGGCGGCGCGTGTATTTGCGCAGCTTCGGCGCCGTCACAAAGCCGCGGCGCACCCAGTTCTGCACGATGTAGGGCTCGAGGCCCGTGATCTGCGTGACCTGGGAGAGCACGAGGCCGCCGGTCAGGAACATGGCGGAGAGCGTTTCCTCTGCCGCCGCGGGGCTGTCGGAATCGACGCGGAGCACGGTTCCGGGAAGTATCCAACTCATAATTCTTATCTCCTTGTAATGTGATGATGAAAGCATAACATATAATCACGGGATTGTCAACTGGTGTTTTAAGATTTTTTGAAATTTTCAGGAAAATTGTGTAACCGCGCCGGGGGATTTGCTTTCATAAGAGGTGAAAGGAAAAATCCGCGCGAAAAAGCGCGGAGCGGAAAGGAGCAGAAACGATGAAACGGAAAACAGCGGTGCTGGCGCTTTTCTGTCTGCCGGCGGTCCTTTTCATGGGGTGCAGCGACCTGCGCGCGGAGGATACGGCGACGAGCACGGCGGCTTACGCGGAGGAGGGCGGCTTCGACTACGGCGCGACGGAGGAATCGGCCGTGGCGGACGCCGCGGGCAATGAGACGGGCACAGCCGTCTATGCGGACGGGCAGGCGGCGGACGACCGGAAGATCATCCGCACCGCAAGCATGACGCTGGAGGCCCGGGACTACGAGGAGGCGCTCGCGGCGCTGCGGGCGGCGGTCGACGAGGCCGGCGGCTATATCGAGTACACCGCGTCGTATGCGGACAGTGGCGCGCGCAGCGCGGAATTCACCTGCCGCGTGCCGGCGGCGCAGTACGCGCCGTTCCTCGAAGCGGTGCAGGCGGCGGGCAGCGTGCTGCACAGCGAAGAGAGCACGCAGGACGCGACGGGCGAGTACGTCGACATCGAAGCGCGGCTGAACAGCCTGCGCACGCAGGAGGCGCGCCTGCTCGCCCTGATGGAGGAATCCGGCAGTCTCGAGGAGCTCCTGGCCGTGCAGGAAAAGCTGACCGAGGTGCAGTATGAGATCGAGCGCTACACGGGGCAGCAGAAGGCGCTCGAAAACAGCATCGACTACGCTTCCGTTTTCGTCTATGTGCAGGAGGTGGAAGCGTATACGCCGGCGGAGCCGGACTTCGGCGCGCGCGTGGCGGCGGCCTTTTCCGGCATGCTGCAGGGCGTTGTGGACGGCGCGCAGGGCTTTGTGATCGCGCTGATCTACGCGCTGCCGTTCCTCGCCGTCGGCGGCGCGGCGACGGTCGTCATCGTCCTGTGCGTGCGGCGCAGAAGGCGCAACCGCCCGCCGGTCCAGCCGCCCGTGCCGCCGCAGGAAAATAAACAGTAGAATTGCTTTATACCCCAAAGCGGGGCCGCTGCGCACGGCGGCCCCGCGCCTTTTCTCTTGACAACGCGCTTTCCGGCACGTATACTGAACATAAGAATAAGCGTGATGGGGAGGCCATGATTTATGGTGCAGTGCAGCCGATGTGGGACGATTTATGAGGAAAGTGCGGCGTATTGCCCGCATTGCGGGGCGAATGCCCCGGTGGTTTACAGCCAGCCGCCGCAGGGATACGGCCAGCCGCCCGTGCCGCCGCAGCAGGGCCAGCAGACGCCGCCCCCGCCGCAGGGGTACGGCCAGCCGCCTGTGCCGCCGCAGGAGCCGCAGGGCTATCCCGGCCAGCAGGGCCAGCCGCAGCAGCCGCCGGTCTATGCGCCGCCTCCGGCCAACCCGTACGGGCAGGTGCCGACGAATCCGTACTACGCGCCGCCCCCGATCGTGCAGCCGCCCTACAACGGCATGGCCATCGGCGGCTTCGTGCTCGCGTGCGTTTCGCTGGTCCTGTGCTGCCTCCCGATCACGGCGATCGTGGGCCTTGTGCTGTCGATCATCAGCATGCCGCAGATCGACCAGCGCGGCGAGCGCGGCAAGGGCCTCGCCATCGCGGGCATCGTTCTGAATGCGCTCGTGCTTCTCGCGTGGGTCCTGATGTTCATCATTTCGCTGATGGCGGCCTGACCCTGCCGGACGGCGTTTTAGAGCGGATGCGGCGGCGATGCGATGGCGCGCGTAAAAAGCCGGGCTGAACGGCGCAGCAGTCAAGCAAACCTGTTTTGCGGCGTGCAGCTTCGGGCGCGCTTTGGCCGCTGAAGGGCCGGTGCGCAAAAAGAAGAGAATGAAAAAAGACCGCTCCGATCGGAACGGTCTTTTAATCATGCGATTTTGGAAGTTACGCGCTCGCGTTG
>DSLMC04103__coassemble_519_pt1 | contig 29100 bp, 26 predicted proteins | sample DSLMC04103__metabat2_low_PE_017 | metagenome-assembled genome bin DSLMC04103 | reverse complement strand
TCAGCCCTGCGGCTTTTCGAGAAACAGCGGCTTTTTCGTGATCGTGCCGCCGTGGCGCGGATACGTCTTCGGCGTGAACGCGATCTTCTGCATGACCGCGATGTTCCGCTCGCTGTGCTCGTCATCCGGCAGCGTGAACGGCGCCGTCTTCACGACCTTGCAGCCGAGCACGGAAACCGCGCGCTTCGCGAGCGCCATTTCCTCCTCGAGGCCCGGGCCCTTCATCGCCGCGAAAATGCCCTTCATCTTGATGAGCGGGATGCAGTATTCCGCGAGCGTGTTCATGTTGGCGACGGCGCGCGCGGTCGCAACGTCGAACTTCTCGCGCAGCTTCACGTCACGCCCGGCCTCCTCGGCGCGCTTGTGCAGGAACACGGCCTCCACATTGATGGCCGCGCAGACCTCCTGCAGGAACACGAGCCGCTTGTTGAGCGAGTCGAGCAGCGTCAGCTCGATGTCCGGCCGCATGATCTTGACCGGAAGCCCCGGGAAGCCCGCGCCGGTGCCGACGTCGATGAGCTTTGCGCCCTTCTTGATCTCGACCGCCTTCAAAAGCGTCAGGCTGTCGACGAAATGCTTGACGACCGCCTCGTGCGGGTCGGTGATCGCGGTCAGGTTGACGACCTCGTTTTTCTCCAGCAGAAGCGCAAGATACGTCTGAAACTGCTCCGCCTGCGCGGGAGAAACCTTGACGCCGATTTCCTTCGCCTTCTGTATCAATTCCTCTCGAATATCCATGCGGATGTCCTCCGTTTTCTGCATTCTATTTTTTAGCGGTTTCGGTCATTTTCCGGCCCTTGCGGCCTCGTCGCGCGCGGAGAGCCAGATCAGCAGCACCGAAATGTCGGCGGGCGAAACGCCGGAAATGCGCCCGGCCTGCCCGATGTTCTCCGGGCGCACGCGGTTCAGCTTTTCCCGCGCCTCAAGGCGCAGGCCGGCGATCCCGTCGTAGTCGACGTCGGGGGGAAGCAGCCGCTTTTCGAGCCGGCGCATCTCCTCGATGTCCTGCAGCTGCCGCCGGATGTACCCCTCGTATTTGAGCGCGGTCTCGACGCTTTCGAAAATCTCGCGCGGGTAGTCCGGGCGCGCCGGATCGACCGGGTGCAGGTCCGCATAGGAAATCTGCGGGCGGCGCAGCAGCTCCGAAAGCCGCACGCCGGTTGAGACCGGCGATGTTTCACGTGAAACAAGGATGTCGTTCAGCGCCTGCGACGGCGGCAGAACGGTCTTTTGCGCGCGCTTCATCTCCTCGGCCTTCTGCGCCTGCTTTTTCCGGAACTTCTCCCAGCGCGCGTCGGAGATCAGGCCGAGCTCGCGGCCGATCGGCGTCAGCCGCTCGTCGGCGTTGTCCTGCCGGAGCACGAGCCGGTACTCCGACCGCGAGGTCATCATGCGGTAGGGGTCGGTCACGCCCTTCGTGATCAGGTCGTCGATCAGCGTGCCGATGTACGAGCTCGCGCGGTCGAGAACCAGCGGCGCGCGGCCGAGCAGCTTCAGCGCGGCGTTCGCGCCGGCGACGAAGCCCTGCGCCGCCGCCTCCTCGTAGCCGGAGCTGCCGTTGAACTGTCCCGCGCCGTAAAGGCCGGGCAGTTCGCGGAATTCCAGCGTCGAGGTCAGCTGCAGCGGGTCGCAGCAGTCGTATTCGATCGCGTACGCGCAGCGCATGATCTGCACGTGCTCGAGGCCCTTGATCGTCCGGTAAAACGCGACCTGCACGTCCTCGGGCAGCGAAGAGCTCATGCCCTGCAGATACATTTCCTCGGTGTCCGCGCCGCACGGCTCAATGAACAGCTGGTGGCGCGGCTTTTCCGAAAAGCGGACGATCTTGTCCTCGATGCTCGGGCAGTAGCGCGGGCCGACGCCCTCGATCATGCCGCCGTACAGGGGAGAGCGGTGGATGTTTTCCAGAATGACCGCCTTGGTCCGCTCGTTCGTCCAGCTCACATGGCAGACGGCTCTGTTCTCCGGCGGCGTCTCCGTGTCAAACGAAAACGGCGTGACCGGCTCGTCGCCGTTCTGCACCTCAAGCTCTGAAAAGTCGATGGAGGAGCGCAAAACGCGCGCCGGCGTTCCGGTCTTGAAGCGCCGCAGCGCGATGCCGAGCTTTTTCAGCGCGCCCGCAAGCTCGGTCGCTGGGAACATGCCGTCCGGCCCGCCCGCATAGGAGACGTCGCCGACGAAAATGCGCCCGCCGAGGAACGTGCCCGTCGCGAGCACTACGGCGCGGCAGGCGTACTGCGCGCCGAGCCGCGTCGTAAGCACCCAGCCTTCCTCTGCGCGCTGCAGGTCAACCACCTCGGCCTGCTTCATCTCGAGGTTCGGGCACAGCTCCAGCTTGTGCTTCATCACGCGGGCGTACTGGTTGCGGTCGATCTGCGCGCGCAGCGAGTGGACGGCCGGCCCCTTGCCGAGGTTCAGCATGCGGCTCTGCAGCGTGCATGCGTCGGCCGTTTTGCCCATCTCCCCGCCGAGCGCGTCGATCTCGCGCACGAGGTGGCCCTTCGCCGTGCCGCCGATGCTCGGGTTGCACGGGCAGTTGCCCACCGCGTCCATATTGATCGTAAACACCGCCGTGTGGCAGCCGAGCCGCGCCGCGGCCAGGGCGGCCTCAATGCCCGCGTGCCCCGCGCCGATCACGGCGACGTCGTATTTTCCCGCATCGTAAATCATAGCTTCATCCTTTATCCCAACGCATTCTGTATCGATTGTATCCTGTAACTATCCGTTCTCCGCCGGTCACTTGCCGACGCAGAACTTCTCAAAGACCCGGTCGACGACCGCATCGGAGACGCGCTCGCCGGTCAGCTCGTTCAGCGCCGCGACGGCGCCCTCGAGCGAGACGGTCACGGCGTCCCAGGTCATGCCGCGCAGCAGCGCGTCCTGCGCCTCCTCAATGCACGCCAGCGCGTCCTTTGCGTCCGCGCGCTGCCGCTCCGTGTAGAGGATGCCGTCGTTCGGGTTCAGCTCCGCCGTCTGCAGCACCCGGGCCGCCGCCTCCGCCAGCGCGGAAAGCCCGTCGCCCGAAAGCGCCGAGATCGTCACGACCGCCGGGAAGCGCGCTTCGATCTCCGCCATGTCGATCGCGGCGGGCAGGTCGGACTTGTTGACGACCGCCACGCACGGCGTCTCGCCGATCGCCTCCATCATCGCGCGGTCGTCGTCGTTCAGCGCTTCGCTCGCGTCGAACACCGCAAGCACGAACTGCGCGGTCCTGACGCGGTCGAGCGCGATTTTCACGCCGATCTGCTCGACGCGGTCCTCCGTCTCGCGGATGCCCGCCGTGTCGGCCAGGCGCAGCGGGATCTCGCCGAGCAGCACCGTCTCCTCGACGACGTCGCGCGTCGTGCCCGCAAGGTCGGTCACGATCGAGCGCTCGCAGCCCGCGAGCAGGTTCATCAGCGTCGATTTTCCGGCGTTCGGCTTGCCGGCGATCACGGTCACGACGCCCTCGCGCAGAACGCGGCCGCCGTCAAAGCTGCGGATCAGCGCTTCGAGCGCATCGTGCCCGGCGGAAAGCCGTTCTTTCAACATGTTTTCGTCGACCTGTGGAATGTCGTCGTCCGGGTAATCCGCCCAGGCCGCCAGATGCGCGCCGACGTCGGTCAGGTCGTCGCGGATTGCCGCGATCCGCCGGGAAAGCGCGCCGTCGTGCCCGGCCTGCGCCGCCTTCATCGCCTCGCGCCCCTGCGCGGAGATCAGCTCCATCACGGCCTCCGCCTGCGCGAGGTCCATCTTGCCGTTCAGAAACGCGCGGCGCGTGAACTCGCCCGGCGCAGCCGGCGCGGCGCCGGCCGCGAACACCGCCTGCAAAACCGTCTTCAAAATGAACAGGCCGCCGTGGCAGGAGAGCTCCACGACGTCCTCGCCGGTGAAGCTCTTCGGCGCGGCGAAAACCGTCGCGATGCATTCGTCGAGCCGCGCGCCGCTCTCGTCCTGTACATGGCCAAAGCGGCAGGTGTACCCGGCCGCCGCGGAAAGCGTTTCGCCGGACGCCGCCCGGAACACCCGGTCGCCGACGGCGCGGGCCTCATTGCCGGAAATCCGGATGATCCCGATGCCGCCCGGCGCCGCGGCCGTAGAAATTGCTGCGATGGTTTTCATGCTCTTACCTCTTATATAAAATATAAATTTATTTTCCGTTTTTGCGCTGTTTTCGGCGCACAAGGATATAGGCGGCCGCCCAGACCGCAAGGACGGGAAGCATCAGCACTCCCCGTTTTTTCTGATTATAACACGCGCGGCCCGCTTGCGCCACCCCTGATTTCGGCAAAAAAGAAGAACCTCCTTCGAGGCTCTTCTCCGTGCCGGATGTTCCGGGTTTATTTCTTTTCGATCTTGCCGTACAGCGTCGTCACGTCGTCGAGGACGCGGGGCGCTGCGGGCTGGGTCTGCTGCGCCGGACGGGACGAGCGGTTCTCCCTGCGGGAGGACTTGCCGCCGCGGTTGTATCCGCCCTTGCCGCCTTTGCCGCGGCGGTTGTCGCGCTTCGGCAGGCGTTCGCCGCCCTCGGGGCCGATCACGACGTGGCGGGCGAGGTCTTCGCCCTCGCTCCAGGACTTCGCGCCCTCCACGGTCTGCACGGCCGTGTGGATGATGCGGCGCTCGTACGGGTTCATCGGCTCCAGCGACGTGTTGCGGCCGGTCTTAACAGCGCGGGCCGCCATCTTCCTGCCGAGGTTTTCCAGCGTTTCCTTGCGCTTCTCGCGGTAGTTGCCGACGTCCAGCGTGATGCGGTAGTACGAATCGTCCACATGGTTCGCCACAAGCGAAGCGAGATACTGGAGCGAATCGAGCGTCTCGCCGCGGTGCCCGATGATGAAGCCGATGTCCTCGCCGGTCAGCACCAGCTCCGCGCCGGCGTCGACCTCGCGGATCTCGATCTCCACGTCGGCCAGGCCCATCGCGCCGAGGACCGAGCGCAGATAAGCGGCCGCCACATCCGCAGGCGTTTCGCGGATGAACGCGCGCACCTTGGCCGGGCTGCCGCCGAACAGGCCGAAGCGCTTTTTCTCCGGAAGCTCCAGAATCTCAAATTCCGCTTCCGCCGTGTCTACGCCGAGCTGCGCGCACGCGTTGGCATGCGCCTCTTCAACCGTCGCGCCCGTTGCAATTGCTTCTTTTACCATTGCTTCTACATCCTTTCGATTTTGAATACCATGTATCTTATCCCGTTCAGAAGTGAAAGGAGGTGGGATAGTCGGCCGGTTTATTTCTTGCTTCCCATGTAGTCGGAAGCCGATCCTTTATTCTTCTGCCCGCCGGACTTTTTGCCGCCGGACTTCTTGTTCGAATGGCTCGCCTGCCGGTTCGCCTGCGCCATGTTCTTCGCCTCAATCTTATCGGCGATCTGCTTCTGGATATCCGCGGGCAGGGGCTTTACCTTCTCCTCCGCCTGCAGCAGCGTCACGTAGCGGCTCGCTTCGGAATGGGCGGAAACCTGCTCCGCCGAATAGTACTTGTGCTGAATCAGCGACTGCACAAAGCTGACCAGCGCGGAAATGATCCCGTAGAAGCCGACGGCGCCGGGCATGATGAACGCCCAGTACGCGGAGAGCAGCGGCATGCCGTAGAGCATGACCTTCATGCATCCGCCGCCCGCGGCCTGCTGCTGCGGCTGCAGCTTCTGCATGATGAACGTCTGGCCCCAGTAGGTGACGAGCGCCAGCACCGGGATCAGCCACATCATCGAGGCGAACGAGGAGGTGTTCGGCGAGGCGAGCAGGTCGAGGCCCGCAAACTTGAAGCCGTGGCTGAACGACTCGATCTTCGCCAGGTCCTCGGCCGAGAACATCGTCAGGTAATCCTTGAGCTCGGCGAAATTCTTGACGATGTCGAGCTCGATGTACTGGCTCGTGCTCGCGACGCCGGGGATGCGCGTGACGAACTCGGTCGCCTTCGCGATCGAATCGCTCGCGACGTGCAGCGTGTTCGAAAGCGGGAAAATAACGGAATAGTAAATGCCGAGCATGATCGGCAGCGGGAGCAGCGTCGTCAGGCATCCGCCGCCGGGGTTGACGCCTTCCTTTTCATACAGCTTCTGCAGCTCCTCGTTGTACTTCATCTTGTCGTTGCCGTAGCGCGCCTGCAGCTCTTTCTGCTTGGCCGCAAGACGCGACTGCGCTGCCATGCTTTTCTGCGACTTGATCGAGAAGGGGAACACGAGCGCCTTGACAATGATCGTGAACAGGATAATCGCCACGCCGTAGTTCTGGAAAATCGTGTAAAGGAACCACAGCAGGTAGCCGAATATGCTGCCAAAGAAATTAAAAATCTGCATCATAGTTTTAAATCAAATCCTTCCCGGATCAAACCTTGTTCTTTTTTTCGGGAACGGGGTCATAACCGCCCCTTGAAAACGGGTTGCAGCGCAGAATACGCCACAGCGCGAGCAGGCCGCCCTTCAGCGCGCCGAAGCGCTCGACCGCCTCGAGCCCGTATTGCGAGCAGGTGGGTATGTATTTGCAGCAGCCCCGCGTTCCGGCCGGCCGGAGCTTCTGGTAAAGCCGGATCAGGCCGATCAGGATATTTTTCGGTGCGAACCGCTTCATGTCCGCTTCTCCGAAGCCGTTTTCTCCGGCTTCGCCCTGTTTTTGGCTGCAGAAACAAGCACGCCGAGTTCCTCCAGCGCGCTTGTCATTTCCGTCAGGACTGTCCCACAGTGCATGAACGGTGTTTTTCCGCGCGATACCAGCACAATATCCACGCCGGGCCGGATGGCCGGGTACAGCGTGCGCGCGCTTTCGCGCAGCAGCCTGCGGGCGCGGTTCCGCTTGACTGCATTGCCGATTTTCTTGCTTGCCGTAATGCCGATGCGCGGCGCGGCGCCGCCCCGCTTCATGCAGTAGGCGACGAGCGAAGGGCGCACGGCGCTCTTCCCGCGGGCATAAACGCGCCGGAATTCATAGTTTTCCGTCAGGGGTACGATAATATCCATAAAGCTCCCAATTCATGCGCTGCAGGCAAAACAAAGAAAGGCCACACGGCGGTGACCTTCAAAGCATACATCAATACGTTAAACGTGCTCTGCCCTTTGCTCTGCGACGCGCCAGGACCTTGCGTCCGTTGCGTGTAGACATTCTCTTTCTGAAGCCATGCTCCTTCTTTCTGTGGAGCTTCTTCGGCTGATAGGTTCTCAGCATATCAAAAACCCTCCTTTCGCGAGGTTACTTTGCGAAATCCGAATATCGCAGTCGGTTACAGTTAAGCATTATACCTTAAAACCTTAGAATCTGTCAACCTTTTTTCCGGTTTTTATTTGTAAAAAAACTGCCGGCCGCGGCGCCCGTTTATATTCTGCGCCCCACCTTTTCAAAACCACAGAATATAGAGGCGAAAACGGCGCGGCGCGCAGCGCCAAAAAACGGCGCGCGCACTTTTCAACATTCGGCGGAATTTCTGTGGACAACCCGGCCGTTTTATGCTACACTATATATTAGTATTTTATCGTCAAAATGCAGGAGCACCGCATTTTTTCCCTGTTTTCCGCACGGAAAGCGCGCTGCGCCGGCTGAACGACGTGCTGGGATACCGAGAACACGGGAGAAAGGGAAAACAGGAAAATGGAATCGTTTTTTGAAGCATGGGACCTGATCTGCGAAAACTGCAGAAAGCATGTCACCGACGTGAGCTATGAAACTTTTTTCAGCAAGCTCAAGCCAATCTCGCTCGATTTTGAAGAGGGCGTCGCGATCATCGAGGCGCCGAACGAATTTCACAAGGCGACGATCGAGCGCGGCTTTGCCAATTATCTGAAGGACGCCGTGCAGAGCGTGCTCGGCCCGGGCATCACCTACAAGCTCGTCACCCCGATCGAAAAGAAAGAGCGGAAAGAGGTCGAGGAGAACGACGAGTACGAATACACCTTCGAGACGTTCATCGAGGGCAGCTCGAACAAATTCGCCTGCGCCGCCTGCCGCTACGTCGCGAAGGAGCCGGCGAAAAACTACAATCCGCTGTTCATCTACGGCAACTCCGGCCTCGGCAAGACGCACCTGCTGAACGCGGTCGGCCACGAGCTGAAAAAGAACTTCCCCGAAAAGACGATCATCTACGTCAAGGGCGACCAGTTCGCGAACGAGCTGATCGAATCCATCCGCGCCGGTACGACGGCCGGCTTCCGCGAAAAGTACCGCAAGGCCGACGCGCTCCTGATCGACGATATCCAGTTCATCGCGGGCAAGGAATCGACGCAGGAGGAATTCTTCCATACCTTCAATACGCTTTACGAATCGAAAAAGCAGATTGTCCTGACGAGCGACCGGCCGCCGCGCGACATCGCGACGCTCGAGGACCGTCTGAAGACGCGCTTCGAGTGGGGCCTGACCGCCGACGTGCAGCCGCCGGATTTTGAAACGCGCATGGCGATCATCAAGCGCAAGGCCGAGCTCGTCGGCCTCACCGTGCCGGACAACGTCTGCGAATTCATCGCGGTCAAGCTCAAGAGCAACATCCGCCAGCTCGAGGGCACCGTCAAGAAGCTCAAGGCGATCCACCTCGTCGAGGGCGCGACCCCGACGATCAACACCGCGCAGCGCGCGATCAGCGACATCGTCAACAACGACCAGCCGACGCCGGTCACGGTCGGCAAAATCATCGAGGAGGTCGCCCGCACGTACGGCGTCTCCCCCGAGGACATCAAGTCCTCGAAGCGAAACGCGAACATCTCGTTCGCCCGCCAGATCTCGATGTACATCGTGCGCGAAATCACGCAGATGCCGATGGTCGAGATCGGCAAGGAGTTCGGCGGCCGCGACCACTCGACGGTCGTGTACGCGATCCAGCAGATCGAAGAGAAAACCAAAAAGGACCCCGTCACCAAGGCCACGGTCAGCGACATCATCAAGAACATCCGCGACCGCTGAGCCCCGGCGGCGGGCATCCCGCCGAAACCGGTTTTCCACGAAACCCTAAACAAATTTTCAACATTTCACACAGAGTTTTCAACCGACTTGTGGAATAAAAAAAGTCTTCCACATTCTCCACATTTCTTCCACAGCCGGAAATGAAAAACTTTTTTGGATTTTTCGGCCTCAGAAAGCCACTTTTCAAAATTTCCCACAATTGCACACCCCCTACGGCTACTGCTAAATTTAATACTAAGAGTAATAATAAATAAAGAGGGCAGCACGCCGCCCTACGTTCATACAGCCTGGCCGCAGGCATCCTGCAAAATGCAATCAGAAGGAGCGATAAAAATGAAATTTACGATAGATAAGCGCATTCTGACCGAAGCCGTCGGCAACCTGCAGCGCGCGGTTTCCACAAAAACGTCGATCCCCGCGCTCGAAGGCATTCTGATCCGCACCGACGTGGAAAAAATCATCCTCTCCGCCTACGACCTCGAAATCGGCATGCAGACCGAGCTGCCCGCGGTCATCTCCGCGCCCGGCGCGATCATCCTGACCGCCAAGCTGTTCTCCGAAATCGTCCGCAAGTCGCCGGCCGACGACGTCACTGTGGAAAGCGACGACCGCAACACCGCGACGATCACCTCCGGCGTCAGCTGCTTCACGATCATCGGCATGAACGCCGCCGAATTCCCGGAATTCCCGAAGATCACCGACACCGACACGCTGCGCCTGCCCGCCAATGTGTTGAAAAGCATGATCCGCCAGACGCTTTTCGCCATCGCGGACTCGAACGCGAAGCCGATCCACCAGGGCAGCCTGTTTAAAATTGAAGACAACATGCTCGACGTCGTCTCCGTCGACGGCTACCGCCTCGCCTTGCGCCGCGAAGCGATCCGTTTCGACGGAAGCCTCGACTTTGTCGTTCCTGGAAAGACACTCAGCGAAGTGCTCAAGCTCCTGCGCGACGACGACGGCGAGGTCGAGATCTGCCCGAGCCGCCGGCATATTCTGTTTAAAATAGACAATTACACCGTGCTTTCCGCGCTGCTTGAGGGCGAATTTCTCGATTACCGCGCGGCGCTTCCGAAGGACAAGAAAACCGAAGTCACGGTTTCGACGCGCACGCTGATCGACAGTGTCGAGCGCGTTTCGCTGCTGATCACCGACCGGCTCAAGAGCCCGGTGCGCTGTGTTTTCAACGAGGACACCATCAAGCTGCTCTGCTCCACGACGATGGGCCGCGCGAACGACCAGATCGAGGCAAAAATCACCGGCGACCCGCTCGAGATCGGCTTCAACAACAAGTATCTGCTCGACGCGCTCCGCGCGGCCGAATGCGACGAAGTGCGGCTGGAACTCGGCGGGCCGATCAGCCCGATGCTCGTCCTGCCGAAGGAGGGCGACAGCTTCTCGTTCCTCGTCCTGCCGGTCCGCCTGCGCAGCGAGGTTTAAGCCTACAGAATGTTTCACGCAGTGTCCGCGAGCGGCGCACAGCAGCGTGAAACATAAAATCGGATAAGAGGAAATGATTCGATGAACGAAACGATACAGATCACAACAGAATTCATCCGGCTCGACGCGCTTTTGAAGCTCGGCGGCGCGCTGGATACCGGCGGCCAGGCGAAATTCGTCATCCAGAACGGGGACGTCCTCGTCAACGGCGAGGTCTGCACGATGCGCGGCAAGAAGATGCGCGACGGCGATTTCGCCGAGTACAACGGCGTGCGCTACACCGTGCAGGTCGCGGAGGGCTGAGGCTTTGAACGTCACACGCCTTGGCTTTGAGCAGTTCCGCAACCTGCAGGACGGGGAGATCTTCCCGTGCGACACGATCAACGTGATTTTCGGCAGCAACGCGCAGGGCAAGACGAACCTGCTCGAGGCGATCTGGCTTTTCACCGGCGGGCATTCGTTCCGCGGCACGAAGGACGGCGAGCTGCCGCGTCTCGTCGACGGGAAAAACGCCGAGTCGGCCGCGCTCTCGATGGACCTTTTCACCGAGGGGCGCGCGCAGAACCTGCAGCTCCTGTTTAAAAACGGGCGGCGCTCGAGCGTGATCAACGGCGTTGAAAAAAAGACGGGCTCCGCGCTCGTCGGCAAATTCTGCGCGGTCATCTTTTCGCCGGAGCACCTGCTGCTCGTGAAGGAGGGCCCGGCGCGGCGGCGCGCGTTTATCGACGGCGCGCTGTGCCAGGCGAAGCCCGCGTTTGCCCGTGTGCTGACGAATTACAACAAGGCGCTGCAGCAGCGCAACGCGCTTTTGAAGGACATCGTGCGCCACCCGGAGCTTGAGGACACGCTCGACATCTGGGACGAGCGGCTGATCTTGTTCGGCACGCAGGTCACGCTGGAGCGCATCGCGTTCTGCCGGGCGCTCGCGCCGAAGGCCGCGGAGATCTACAGCGGCATCGCGAAGGAGCGCGAGGGCGTCGCGTTTTCCTACGCGCCGTTTCGCGGCGCCGACACGCAGGAGAAGATCGCGGGGGCGTTCTTTTCTGCCCTTAGGGAGAACCGCGCGACGGATATCCGCATGGGCTTCACCTCGGCCGGCCCGCACCGGGACGACCTCTCGATCGAGATCGACGGGCTTTCCGCCCGCACATACGGCTCGCAGGGGCAGCAGCGCAGCATTGTGCTGGCGCTGAAGCTCGCGGAGGCCGACATCCTGTTTGAAAAGACCGGCGAGCGGCCCGTGGTCCTTCTGGACGACGTGATGAGCGAGCTGGACATGAGCCGGCGCGACTACCTTTTGAACCACCTAGACGACCGGCAGGTGTTCATCACCTGCTGCGACCCCGAAACCGTCCGCCTGATGGAACGCGGCCGCGGCTTCCTCGTGGAGCGCGGCGTGCTGAAAAATTAAGAAAACGGTTACATTCTCCGGCTGTACGCCGGGCGGGTTTTATGATAAAATTATGGTAAAATAACATGTGTGCGGCCTGTTTTGCGCCCTGGGGCGGGAACAGGCGCCGCGCACGCTGCTTTAAAAGGGGGATCGCATGTATATCCATCTCGGCCTCGGCGTCGTCGTGCGTGAAGACGACGTGATCGGCATATTTGATCTGGAAAATACGACGGTCTCCAAAACGACGCGCGATTTCCTGAAGCGGGCGGAGGACGAAAACCTCGTGGAGGACGTCTGCTACGACCTGCCGCGCTCCATCGTCGTGTGCCGCGACTTTGTCTGTGGCCAGCGCGTCTACATCACGCAGATTGCGCCCGCAACGCTTTTGAAGCGCTCCCGTGCCGAGCTCGGCGGTCTTCCGTTTGAACGGCCGGCGGCGCAGAAGCAGAAATAATCAGGAAAGGAAACCCATCTTATGCAGTATTTTGGTATCCCGACGTGCCCGTATTGCCGCAAGCGCGTCAATCTGATCCGCACGTGGAAGCTCAAGCGCGAGGGCGAGTACAAGTGCCCGCGCTGCGGCGGCATCTCGAACGTGTATCTTTCCCCGCTCGTCTATGTGTTCTCCGTGATCGCGATTTGCGCCGGCGTATGCATCTACTTCTTTCATAAGTTCGTGCTCGACGACATCGGGCTGTTCACCTGCCTGTATGTCCTGATCCCGTTCGTCCTCTTTTTCATCCTGAGCCTCTTCACGGTCTACCTGAAAAAGCCGGTCATCAAGCGCGTGCAGCGCCCGGCACAGGAGAAGCGCCGGCCGGCCGCGCAGCGCCGCGGCGCAGAGCGCGGTGCCGACGACGCCTTTTCCGAGATGGACACCGGCCGGTATACGGATGAAGGCCGCTGACCCGGCCCGCATCGGTTTTAAACGCGCGGCGATCGGCCCGGCTTTCGGTCGGGGGCGCTTCACGCGCTTCCAAAGGCGGAACAGACAGAAAAATGTGCACAGGGAAACCCGCGGTTTTCCTGTGCATTTTTACTGCCATTTCGCAAGGATATCCTTGTAAAGCGCGGGCTTTTATGGTATACTATATATAAAGGTAACCATGCGGACAAGAAAGGATAATGAGCGCACAGATGGATATCAATGAAATGACTCATGTAGATACGAATTACGGCTCAGACCAGATCCAGGTTCTCGAGGGTCTGGAGGCCGTCCGGAAGCGCCCGGGCATGTACATCGGCTCCACGGGGCCGCGCGGCCTGCACCACCTCGTCTATGAGATCGTCGACAACGCGATCGACGAGGCGCTTGCCGGCTACTGCGACCGCATCGACGTCAAGATCCTGCCGGGCGACGTCATTTATGTGCGGGACAACGGCCGCGGCGTCCCGGTCGGCGTGCAGCAGCAGACCGGCCTGCCGGCCGTCACGGTCGTCTATACGATTCTGCACGCGGGCGGCAAGTTCGGCGGCGGCAGCTATAAGGTTTCCGGCGGCCTGCACGGCGTCGGCGCTTCGGTCGTCAACGCGCTGTCCACGTGGCTGGAAGTCGAGGTGCGGCAGGACGGCCGCCTGTACCGCCAGCGCTTCGAGCGCGGCGACGCCGTCTACGACCTGAAGGACGTGGGGCCGCTTGAGGATCCGACGGAGACCGGCACCACGGTGCGGTTCAAGGCCGACCCCGAAATCTTCAAGGAGACGACGGTCTACGAATTTGAGACGCTCGAAACGCGTCTGCGCGAGCAGGCGTTCCTGAATGCGGGCGTGCGCATCGTGCTGACGGACGAGCGCGACGCGGAAAACGTGCGGAGCGAGGAGTTCCACTACGAGGGCGGCGTCTCGAGCTTCGTCGAGTACCTGAACCGCAGCAAGGAAAAGATCCACCCCGAGCCGATCTATTTTGCGGCGACCGCGGCGGACAACAACTCCACCTGCGAAATCGCAATGCAGTACACCGACAGCTTCAACGAGTTCATCCTCTCGTTTGCGAACAACATCCACACGGTGGACGGCGGCACGCACGAGGAGGGCTTCAAGCGCGCGCTGACGCGCATCATGAACGATTACGCGAGAAAGTACAATATTCTGAAGGAATCCGACAAGAAACTGTCCGGCGAGGACGTGCGCGAGGGCCTCACCTGCGTCATCAGCGTCAAGGTCAAGGAGGCGCAGTTCGAGGGCCAGACGAAGGGCAAGCTCGGCAACACGGAGATCGCGGGCCTCGTGAGCGCGACCGTCTCCGACAAGCTGATGACATTCCTCGAGGAGAACCCGGCCGTCGCCCGCGCGATCTTCGACAAGGCGATGGCGGCTTCCCGCGCGCGCGAGGCGGCCCGCAAGGCCCGCGACCTCGTGCGGCGCAAGTCGGCGCTCGAAAGCGCGACGCTGCCCGGCAAGCTCGCGGACTGCCAGTCCAGAAATCCGGAGGAAACCGAGATCTATATCGTCGAGGGCGACTCCGCAGGCGGCTCCGCCAAGGGCGGACGCGACCGGAAATTCCAGGCGATCCTCCCGCTGTGGGGCAAGATGCTGAACGTCGAGAAGGCGCGGCTCGACCGCGTTTACGGCAACGACAAGCTGATGCCGGTCATCACGGCGCTCGGCACCGGCATCGGCGAGGAATTCGACCTTGCAAAGCTGCGGTACGGCCGCGTCATCATCATGGCCGATGCCGACGTCGACGGCTCGCACATCCGCACGCTGCTGCTGACGTTCTTCTACCGCTACATGCGCCCGCTCGTCGAGGCCGGCCACGTCTACATCGCGCAGCCGCCGCTGTTCCGCATCACGAAGAACAAGCGCCACTATTACGCGTATTCCGACGCCGAGCGCGACCGGATCATGGCGGAGCTGCAGACCGGCTACGACATCCAGCGCTATAAGGGCCTCGGTGAGATGGACTCCGAACAGCTCTGGGAGACGACGATGAACCCCGACACGCGCGTCATGCTGCAGGTCACGCCGAGCGACGCCGCGCAGGCCGACGAGGTCTTCACCGTCCTGATGGGCGACAAGGTGGAGCCGCGCCGCGAATTCATCGAGAAAAACGCAAAATACGTCAAGAATCTGGATATCTAAGCGCGAAAGGACACAAAGCCAATGGACCATACAGAAGAAAAAAGGGAAAACCTCATACAGGTCGACCTGAAACAGATCATGGAGGATTCGTTCCTCGATTATTCCATGTCCGTCATCGTGTCCCGCGCGCTGCCGGATGTGCGCGACGGCTTGAAGCCCGTGCACCGGCGCATCCTGTACACGATGTACGAGAACAGCCTGTGGCCGGAAAAGGCGTACAGAAAGTGCGCCGATACGGTCGGCGCCGTGCTCGGCCGCTACCACCCGCACGGCGACGTTTCGGTGTACGACGCGCTCGTGCGCCTCGCGCAGGATTTTTCGATGCGCTACATGCTCGTGGACGGCCACGGCAACTTCGGCTCCGTCGACGGCGACCCCCCGGCCGCCTACCGATACACCGAGGCGAGGATGAGCAAGCTCTCGGTCGAGATGCTGCGGGACATCGACAAGGACACCGTCGATTTCGACCCGAACTACGACGACCGCCTGAAGGAGCCGCGCGTCCTGCCCTCCCACTTCCCGAACATCCTCGTCAACGGCTCGACCGGCATCGCGGTCGGCATGGCGACGAATATCCCCCCGCACAATATGGGCGAGGTGCTCGACGGCGTCTGCGCGATGGTCGACGACCCCGACATCACGCTCGACGGCCTGATGCAGCACATCAAGGGGCCGGACTTCCCGACCGGCGGCATCATCATGGGCCGCTCGGGCATCCGCGCCGCCTACGGCACGGGCCGCGGCAAGATCCACGTGCGCGCCCGCGCCGAGATCGTTGAAAAGCCGAACGGCCGGTTCCAGATCGTCGTTTCCGAGCTGCCGTACCAGGTCAACAAGGCGCGGCTGATCGAGAGCATCGCGGACCTCGTCAAGGAGAAGCGCCTCGACGGCATCTCGAACATCGATGACCATTCGGACCGCAACGGCATGCACATCGTCATCGACGTCAAGCGCGACGCTTCGCCGCAGATCGTCCTGAACAACCTGTATTCGCTCACGCAGATGCAGGTGACGTTCGGCGTCATCATGCTCGCGATCGTCGACGGGCAGCCGCGCACGCTGACGCTGAAGCAGATCCTGCAGGAATACATCCGCTTCCAGAGCGAGGTCGTGCTGCGCCGCACGCAGTACGAGCTGAAAAAGGCGCAGGAGCGCGCCCACATTCTGGACGGCCTGATGATCGCGCTCGACTTCATCGACGAGGTCATCGCGATTCTGCGCAATTCGAAGTCGATCCCCGAAGGCAAGGAAGCGCTGATGACGCGCTTCGGCCTCGACGACGTGCAGGCGCAGGCCATCGTGCAGATGCGCCTCGGCCAGCTCACCGGCCTCGAGCGCACGAAGATCGAGGAAGAGCTCGCCGCGCTGCGCCTCAAGATCGCCGACTACATCGACATCGTCGGCAGCGAGGCGCGCCGGTTCGGCATCATCAAGGACGAAGCGCTCGAGATGAAGAAGAAATTCGGCGACGAGCGCCGCACGGAGATCGCGGCGATCAGCGGCGAAATGGACATCGAAGACCTGATCCCGAACGAGAGCTGCGTCATCACGCTGACGAACTTCGGCTACGCGAAGCGCCAGACGCTCGACACGTACCACACGCAGCGCCGCGGCGGGCGCGGCATTTCCGGCATGACCCGCCGCGACGAGGACGTCGTGACCGAGCTGTTCACCGCGAACAGCCACGATTACGTTCTGTTCTTCTCCGACCGCGGGCGCGTCTACCGGCTCAAGTGCTACGAGGTGCCGGAGGGCTCGAGAACGAGCCGCGGCATCAACATCGCCAACCTGCTGCCGCTGCAGCCCGAGGAGAAGATCACCTCGATGATCCGCGTCGAATCGTTCGAGGAGGACCGCTACCTCGTCATGGTCACGAAGAACGCGGTCATCAAGCGCGTCAGCCTCGCGGCGTTCTCGAACGTCCGCAAGAACGGCCTGATCGCGATCGACCTCGCCGAGGACGACGTGCTCAGCTGGGTGCGCATCACGAGCGGGCAGGACGACCTGCTCGTCGCGACGAAGCACGGCAAGGCGATCCGTTTCCACGAGGACGACGTCCGCGAAATGGGCCGGCAGGCCCGCGGCGTCCGCGCGATCCGCCTGATCGGCGACGACGTGGTCGTCGGCATGAGCGTCCTGCGCGAAAACGGCCTTGTGCTCACGGTTTCCGAAACCGGCTACGGCCGCCTTTCCGAGATCGAGGATTACCGCCTGCAGCGCCGCGGCGGCCAGGGCATCCTGAACTACCACGTCGGCAAGTACGGCGACGTCGCGGCGATCAAGGTGGTCGACCTCGACGACGATATCATTCTGATTTCCGACGACGGCATCATCATCCGCATCGAGGCGCAGTCCGTGCGCGTCTGCGCGCGCCCGAGCAAGGGCGTCCGCGTGATGAAGCTCGCCGAGGGCAGCCGCGTCATCACGATGGCCCGCGCGCCGCACGACGACGAGGAGGAGATCTCCGCCGTCGAGGACGACGGCACCGCCGAAGAGGGCATGACGGAGGATGCGCCCGCCGAGGACGAAGCGCCCGAAATCACCACCGAAGAATCCTGATTCAAAAGTCTGCATTTCTCCGCGCCGCAGTTCCCGGGCATGTGGGACGACGTCGCGTGGCACCGCGCGCTGACCGACTGCATCCATCAGAGCCGGGTAAAATAACAAGCGGAGCCGCACAATGAAACGTGCGGCTCCGCTTGTTTGCGTTATTCGGCTTTTTCGTCTGTCTGCGGGGCGGGCTCCATCATCGCGCCGTGGCCGCAGCAGTAAGTGTAGACCTGCGGGCTGAATTTTTTCTGCAGGTCGAGGCGCTCCTCGGTCGCCATCGCAGAGTTCGTGTTCACGCTCGTCAGCAGGTACGGCGCGAGCTTGTTGAACGCCGCCTGCTCCTTGGAAAATCCGGCGATATTGACGACGATGTCGCCGCTGTAGACGATCCTGTTCTTCTCGTCCACGATCGCGACCTCGCCCTTCGAGTGGCCGCCGTTGCCGGCGTAGATGTCGAGCTGCAGGCCGTGGAAATTCAGCGGGGCGATGAACGAGATGGGCTGTTTGTCCTTCGGCTCGCCGAGCGCGCGGATGGTGTCCATTTTCGGCGGACAGTACTTCGAGAGCAGCTTGCTGATCCGGTTGTACGGCGCGGGCAGCTTGTTCTGTTCGCGGAAATTCGGCAGGCTGTTGTTTTCCAGCGCGAAGTTGAGCCGGCCGTCGTTGCTGACGTACACGTCCGGGAACAGGTAGAGCAAACCGCAGTGGTCGATGTCCGGGTGCGTCGGGATGATCGCCTTTTCCCTATCCTCAAAGTCCGGGAAAAGGTCGTGCAGGATCTTGAGCATCTCCTGCGCGTAGCAGGCGAAGCCGCAGTCGATGAAGAGCAGCGCATTGCCCTTTTCCAGAATGTAGGTGTTGCTGCCGCACGGCGGCTCGATCATGTGCAGCGTCCAGCCGTCCTGCAGCGTGCGGCGGTGGATTTTCGCGCAGAAATTCTCCCCCTTGAACTGCTTGAGCATCTCCGCAAACCGGCTGATGTAGGAAAACGTGCGGTACGGCGCCTTATCGCGGTCATCGAGCAGCTGCATAATCAGGTTCGAATCGGCGATCAGCGCGTTCTGCGCGCTTTTGTCGAGGTTTAAAAGTGCGGTGAGCTGGTTTGCGAACGAGATGTAAAACACCGTGTTGTCGAGCATTTTCTGGGTCTTGTCGTAGTTCAGGACGCGGAGCGAGCACAGCCGCGCGGCCTCGTCGAGGAACCGCTTGATCTTGTCCGGCTCCTTGAAGTGGATGCCGATCTTGAACGTCTGGTCCTCGTCGTCGCTGCCCTGCCCGCTGATGTACGGGATGTTGAAATGGTAGCTGTCAATCAGCTCGAGCACCGGCAGCACGGCGCTCGGCACGTTCGGCAGCTTGAACTCGATCAGAATCGTCTGGCCGGGCGCTGTGTTGTCGGAGATGTAGCCGATGGCCCGGAGCGCTTCGGAGATCTGGTGAAGCTGTTCTTCCGTTGCGGACACTTCGATGAAGAGCATGTGCAGGTCGATGGCCTTGTTGTAGCTGACGCGCGTGATGTTTCCGCCGGCTTCTGCGATGATGCGGCTTGCTTTCAGAAATGCGCCGGACTTATCCGGCACCTGTGTGATGAATGTTTTTTTCATCGTGCTCCACGCTTTCCTTTCCAATACTCTTCCACTTTATACGTACCACGTTTTGACCGTTTTATCCTTACGCCGTCGCTGCATTTACGTGGATGTTTTCTGCGGCAACATGCCGCGGGCTTACAGCTTGCCGGCTTTCACGAGCGCGGCCGTTTTCAGAATGCCGACCTGCGTTTTGGAATCGGGGATCTCGTTGTTCAGCACCATTTCGACGGCTTTTTTCAGCGGGATGCGCTCCACCTCGAGAAATTCGTCCTCGTCGAGGTGCATCTCGCCCTTTTCCGAAATGCGGCAGGCCCAGATGCGGATGATCTCGCCGCAGTAGCCCGGGGAGGGGTACAGGTTGCCGAGGAACGTGTAATGCTCGCCGGCCGTGCCGGTCTCCTCCATCTGCTCGCGCTTCACGGCCTCAAAGGGGTCCTCCCCTTTTTCGAGCTTGCCGGCCGGCAGCTCGAGCAGCACTTCCTTGTACGGGTAGCGGAACTGCCGCACAAGCAGGATCTCGTCCTTCTCGGTCAGGGCCGCCACGCAGACGCCGCCGTTGTGGCAGACGACCTCGCGCTTTGCGGTCTTTCCGTTTTCAAGCTCGACCTCGTCGAGCAGGACCTTGATGATGCGGCCCTCGAATTTTGTATCGCTGGAGCGTGTTTTCTCATACAGCTTCATATGCAGCTTCCTTTCCGTGCGGCTCTGCCGCGCCTGCTTTTATTATATAAATATTTTTTGAATTCTGCAAGGATTTGGGCCGATTCTCTTGCATATTTTGCTTTGATGTGGTAACCTAAATCTGTTCGGTTTACATAATGAAATTTATTCTGTCTGGAGAAAGGATTTGCATATGAAAAATTCGGTTATCAAAAAGTGGATCTGCATGGTATGCGGCGCCGCCGTGATTTTCAGCCTGGCGGCCTGTTCACAGACGTCGTCCTCGGCGGAGCCGACGCCCGCGCCGGAGGTCACGGCGGCGCCCGAGGTCACGCCCGCGCCCGAAGGCGCCGATGCGGAAGCGACGCCTGCGCCCGAGGGAGAAGGCGAGTCGGGCACGCCGACGCCCGCGCCGGAGGGGGACGAAAGCGCCGACACGCACACGAGCGTTCTGCCCGCGCCCGAAAGCGGCAGCGAGGAATTCCGCAAGGCCTTTGAGGAGAACCCGATCGACGCGCAGTACGCCGCGGATCTGGAGCTTGCGTCGTCCGTAGCGGCGATCGTCGCGGCGAGCAACACGGCTTCCGAGAGCTGGCAGGAGCAGATCGACTCGGTCTACACGCAGATTCTGGAGCGCGGCGACGACGAGACGGTCGAGCAGGTCAAGGAGGAGCAGTCGCACTGGGTCAACGAGCAGAGCGACGCGCTGCAGGAGATCCGCAATGCGGTCAGCGAGGACGACTCGATGGCCGCCGTCACGGTCGCGGAGAACATCATGCTCTACTACCGCACCCGCGCGATCGACCTGTGCGCCGTGCTGTACGAGATCGACGGCCAGCTTGTGTTCGGCTGAGGATGCGGCTCATCTGCGCCGTCTGCCCGAAGTGCGGCTATGTGGAGCTGCAGCTTGCCGATATTTCCAACGCGCAGGTACAGAAAAAGCTCAAATAAACGTCTGAATAAAAAAGCGGGCGTCTCCTTTTCGGGGACGCCCGCAATGTTGTTTTCAGCTTACTTGTTGAACGGATTCTCCGTCGGGTACGGCAGGGACTTCGGCTGGTTGTAGCCGATGTCGGTGACGCCGAGATACTTGAAGACCTCGAAGAGCGCCTTGCCGAAGTGGCCGAACGCGACCGCGCCGTGGTGCGGATAGTTCTTCTCGATCAGCACGTGGCGGTAGAAGCGGCCCATCTCCGGAATCGCGAAGACGCCGATGGAGCCGAAGGACTTCGTCGGGACGTTCAGGACCTCGCCCTCCGCGACGTACGCGCGAAGCTGCGTGTCGGCCGTACTCTGCAGGCGGAAGAACGTGATGTCGCCCGGCATGATGTCGCCCTCGAGCGTGCCCTGCGTGACTTCCTCGGGCAGGTTGCGCGCCATGATCTTCTGGTACTTCATCGAGCAGAACGCGAGCTTCTTCGAGCAGGTGTTGCCGCAGTGGAAGCCCATGAAGGTATCCTTGTGCGTGTACGGGGTCTTGTCCTTGATTTCCGCGTTGAACATGTCCGCCGGAACCGTATTGTTGATGTCGAGCAGCGTGACCGCGTCGAGGCTGACGCAGGTGCCGATGAACTCGGAGAGCGCGCCGTAGATGTCGACCTCGCAGGAAACCGGGATGCCCATGCCGGTCAGGCGGCTGTTGACGTAGCACGGAACGAAGCCGAACTGCGTCTGGAACGCCGGCCAGCACTTGCCCGCGATCGCGACGTACTCGCGGTAGCCGCGGTGCTCCTCGACCCAGTCGAGCAGCGTGATCTCATACTGCGCGAGCTTCGGCAGGATCTCGGGCTTCATGTTGCCCTGGCCGAGCTCCTTCTCCATGTCGGCGACAACCTTCGGAATGCGCGGGTCGTTTGCATGCTTGTTGAACGCTTCGAACAGGTCGAGCTCGGAGTTCTCCTCGATCTCGACGCCGAGGTCGTAAAGCGGCTTGATCGGCGCGTTGCAGGCGAGGAAGTTCAGCGGGCGCGGGCCGAAGCTGATGATCTTCAGGCTTCTGAGGCCGACGATCGTGCGCGCGATCGGAACAAACTCGTGGATCATGTCCGCGCACTCTTCCGCCGTGCCGACCGGGTACTCCGGAATGTACGCCTTCACGCCGCGCAGCTTCAGGTTATAGCTCGCGTTGAGCATGCCGCAGTACGCGTCGCCTCTGCCGTCCATCAGGTCTTCTGCAGATTCCTCCGCCGCCGCGACGAACATGACCGGGCCGTCGAAATGCTTGGCGAGCAGCGTCTCGGAGATTTCCGGGCCGAAGTTGCCGAGGTAAACGACGAGCGCGTTGCAGCCGGCGTTCTTGACATCCTCGAGCGCCTGAACCATGTGGATCTCGCTCTCGACGATGCAGACCGGACATTCATAGATTTCCGTGGTGCCGTACTTTTCCGTGTAGGCCTTCATCAGCGCCTTTCTGCGGTTGACGGAAAGGGACTCCGGGAAGCAGTCGCGGCTGACCGCGACGACGCCGATCTTGACCTGAGGGATGTTGTTCATGTCAAATTCCTCCTTGAAACTTTGTAGCGAATGCAAGTGCCAAAATTTCGCTGCACAGACAAATTGTATGTACAACTCACTTATTTTCATTGTACCGCATTTAAAATAAAAAATCAACCGTTTGCATCAAATGTTTTGACAGCCGCAAGTATGCCGGCAGCCTGCCGCCGCCGCGCCCGCCCGTAAGATAGCTGTAGCCTGCCGCCGCCGCGCCCGCCCGTAAGTATAGCGGTAGCTTGCTGCCGCCGCGACCACAAGGGTGGTTTCCTTCGCCTGACAGAGCGCGTGCCAGCACGCGCTCCCCGCGACTTCGCTGCGGCACGCTGCCGCCGCGCCCCCCGCGACTTCGCCGCGGGCCGTGCCCGCCGCCGCGACCACAAGGCCGGTTTCCTTCGCCTGACAGAGCGCGTGCCAGCACGCGCCCCCCGCGACTTCGGAGTGGGCCGTGCCCACTAGTGTTCGTGGCCGTCGGAGATTTCGGGACGGATGTACTCGAAAATACAGAGCGCGCCGGCCGACTTGCACAAACGGTATTCCTCCGCGCTGCGGATCGTCCAGCTCGCCTCCTGCATTTTCATCAGTTTGCAGGCGATGCGGTGGCTGATGTTGCCGCGCGCGTGCAGATCATAGGCCTCAAAATGCGGGCGGGAAATCACGTTCGTCCAGAGATTGCGCGCGAAAAACGCCCGGAGCCCGCTTCTGAACTCCGGCTCCTTGCCCGTGAAATGCATCATGAGCTGGCCGCGCAGTATGTGCGGGTGATACTTCTTGAACCAGGCGACAATCTTCGGGTCGAACGACTCGATGCAGTATTCGCCCTTGTAGTCCTTCAGAATCTCCCAGACGAGCGGACATAAAATCTCCACCGGATCGTAGCTCTTCAGCTCGATGATCAGCGGCACCTTGCCGCCGACGACCGTCAGCGCTTCGGAAAAGAGCGGGATGCGCTCGTTCGTCTTGTGCAGACGGTATTCCTTGAGCTGCTTGTAGCTCAGGTCGCCGATGGAAACGTCCGCGCCGCAGACGCGCTTCAGGCTGCGGTCGTGGTGCACGACGACCTTCCGGTCGCGCGTCAGCTGCAAATCCCACTCGATGCCGTAGCCCGCTTTGACGGCGGCGCGGAAGGCCGAAAGCGAGTTTTCCGGCACCGAAAGGTCCTTTTCATGCAGGCCGCGGTGTGCGTAGTCGTAGCGCAGCAGCTTGTAAAAATCCCCGCGCGGCCGCGCCGGCGCAATGCAGTAAAGCCACGCGACGACGAAAAGCAGCAGCAGTCCGACTATGATCCAAAGAATAATCCATACAATGTTTTCCATAACCCAACATCCTTTCTCCTCAATATCCGCGCAAATGTGCACGCGTAGATGCGTTCAGCCCTTCCGGTATCTGGAGGGGGTGATGCCGAAGCTCTCGCGGAACACCTCGATGAAGTAGCTCACGCTGTTGAAGCCGCAGTCCATCGCGACGTCCAGCACGCGCTTGTTCGTGTTTGCCAGCTCGTCCGCGGCGTGCGTCAGGCGGACGCCGTTGATGAACTGCACCGGCGTTTTCAGCGTGTACTGCTTGAATACGCGGCAAAAATGGCCCTCGCTCATGCCGGCGATCTCCGCGAGCCGGTCGATCGTCAGCGGCGTGCGGTAGTTTTCCTGTATGTGCTGAATCGCCTTCTTGATGCTTGCGGCGGCCGCGCCGTGCCGCTGCGCAGCGCCGGCGGCCTCACCGTTTTCCACGAGCATGCCGAACGCCGAAACCATGCCGGATTTCGCCGAAAACTCGAAAAACGGTGGCCGGTCCTGCAGAAGCGTGTAGACCGCGTCGAAGACGGGCGAGATCCGCTCGTGCAGCGCCGTCCCCTGCCGGATCAGGCTCGGCAGGCGCAGCTCGCCGTTCATGACCGGGGAAACGTACTTGACGCGCAGAATGTCGTTCGTCGCGCCGCAGAGGTAGTCCGGGCTGAATACGATGGCCCGGAAGAACAGATCGCGCGTGCTGTCCGCGGGAACGGCGGCGTGCAGCTCGCCGCTGTTGAAAAAGGCGATGTCCCCCTCGTGCGCTTCGAACAGCGAGGGGCCGCACTGGATCGTCACCGTGCCGTGCATCACGCGGAAAAGCTCCATTTCGCTGTGCCAGTGGCAGTCGACAGAGGAAAAACCGTCCTCAGGGCCGATGCAGTACTGGACGATCGGCAGCAGCTCGTCGCCGTGCCGGCGCGATTCCTTCATGTTTTTGAATTCACTTGTGTTGATCGGAAACACCACCTTCCCGTCCGCCGTGTGTCAAAATCGTTATAAAATTTAGTAAATTAATGGTAGACTTTGTTTGCTTTAGCGTTTATACTAATGATAGAGCACTTGCGGAAAAAGCGCAAGTGCAAATCACGGAATTTTGCAATTTTTTTGAAAGGCAGTGAGCTTATGAAATTCACGAAGGGCTACTGGGTCAACCGGTACGGCGTGACGAATGCCGACGCGGTCCAGGTCAGAGAAGTCAAGGTCGAAAACGACCGCGTGTATCTCTACACGGTTCCGTATGCGATGGACATGCGCGCCATGGGCGGCCCGGTGCTTGAAATGTTTGTTTCCTCCCCCCAGCCGGACATCATCCGCGTGGAGGCCTACCACTTCATGGGCAGCAACCAGAAGATGCCCGCGTTCGAGCTGAACGACCTGCATTGCGCGCTCGAGGTCGAGGACGGCGAGAAGGAAGTCTCGATCAAGAGCGGCGACACGAAGCTCGTCGTCACGAAGAATCCCTGCGGGTTTACTTATTACTATAAGGACAAAAAGCTGACGAGCGTCGGCAACCGCTTCGGCCACGCGATGATCAGCACGATCCACACCGAGAACGACCGCTACCTCACCGACCAGATGGAGTTCGGCATCGCCGGCGACAAAAATCCCGAAAATCTGCGCTGCAACAGCTTCATGCGCGTCCAGATGGATCTCGACATCGGCGAGAAGGTCTACGGCCTCGGCGAGCGCTTCACCCCGTTTGTGAAGAACGGCCAGAGCGTCGAAACCTGGAACGAGGACGGCGGCACCTGCTCCGAAATCTCCTACAAGAGCATCCCGTTCTATGTGACGAACCGCAACTACGGCGTGCTCGTCAACGACCCGGGCCCGGTCTCGTATGAGATCTGCTCCGAGCAGGTCACGCGCGTGCAGTTCTCCGTGCCGGGCGAGAAGATCGACTTCATGGTCGTCGGCGGCGCCGACATGAAGCAGGTGCTCGAGAACTACACGAACCTTTCCGGCAAGCCCGCGCTTCCGCCGGCATGGACCTTCGGCCTGTGGCTGACCTCCTCCTTCACGACGAAGTACGACGAGGAGACCGTCATGGAGTTCGTCAACGGCATGGCGGAGCGCCACATCCCGCTGCACGTGTTCCACTTCGACTGCTACTGGATGAAGGAGAACGAGTGGTGCAACTTCGACTGGGACCAGGCGATGTTCCCGGACATCGACCACCAGCTCGAGGTCATGAAGAAGGAAAAGAACCTCAAGATCTGCGTGTGGATCAACTCGTATATCGGCCAGAAGTCCCCGCTGTTCAAGGAAGCGAAGGACCTCGGCTACCTGCTGAAGAAGCCGAACGGCGACGTCTGGCAGGGCGACCTGTGGCAGGCCGGCATGGGCCTTGTCGACTTCACGAACCCGGACGCCTGCAAGTGGTACCAGTCGAAGCTCAGAAAGCTGCTCGACCAGGGCGTCGACTGCTTCAAGACCGACTTCGGCGAAAGAATCCCGGTCGACGTCGTCTACCACGACGGCAGCGACCCGATCCGCATGCACAACTACTACACGTATCTCTACAACAAGTGCGTTTTCGACCTGCTTGAGGAGTACAAGGGCAAGAACGAGGCCTGCCTCTTCGCGCGCAGCGCGACGGTCGGCGGCCAGAAGTTCCCGGTGCACTGGGGCGGCGACTGCTCCTCGAACTACGCTTCGATGTCCGAGTCCCTGCGCGGCGGCCTCTCGCTGTGCCTCTCCGGCTTCGGCTTCTGGAGCCACGACATGAGCGGCTTCGAGGGCACGGCCCCGGCCGACGTCTACAAGCGCTGGGCGGCGTTCGGCCTGCTCTCCACGCATTCGAGACTCCACGGCTCCAACTCCTACCGCGTGCCGTGGCTGTTCAGCAAGGAAGGCGAGCAGAACGGCGAAGAGTCCGTTGCGGTCGTCAAGAAGTTCTCCGAGCTCAAGTGCACGCTGATGCCGTACATGTTCTCGGCGGCCGTCAACACGCATAAGACCGGCGTGCCGACGATGCGCGCCATGGTGCTCGAGTTCCCGGGCGACATCGCCTGCGAGGACCTCGACCGCCAGTACATGCTCGGCGACAGCCTGCTGGTCGCGCCGGTGTTCACGAAGGACGGCGACGTGACGTATTACCTGCCGGACGGCAAGTGGACGCACCTGCTCTCGAACGAGACGAAGGTCGGCGGCCGCTGGATGCGCGAGAACTACGACTTCTTCTCCCTGCCGCTGCTGGCCCGCGAGAATTCGATCATCGCGATCGGCGCGAACAACCAGGAGCCGGACTACGACTACGGCAAGGACTTGACGCTGCACGTCTTCGAGCTTTCGGACAAGGCCTCGGCGAAGATCACCGACAGCCGTGGCAACGACATGCTCTCCGTCTGCGCGAAGAACGAGGGCGGCCGTGTTACGATCCACTTCGACGGCCGCGCGGAAGGCCTCAAGGTGCTGCTGCGCAACGTGAAGTCCGTCTCGAACCTCACGGGCGCGACGGCCGAAGCGCATGAGTTCGGCACGCTGCTGACCGTCAACGCGGACCTCGGCGACGTCACCTACACCCTGTAAATCCACCGCGGGCCGTTTTCGGCCGCGTAAATACCTGCATAACAAAAAGGAGCGGACAGCGCATGCTGTTCGCTCCTTCTGTTTTTCAAAACAGTTCCGTTTGTGCGCCGGCGGCTGGCCTCCGCTTCGAATGATCCGGCGCTGCGCGACTGCTTTGCGCGGTTCACGCGGGCCAGACCATCTCGTATTCCCGCGCACCGGTCGCGCTGTCCACGCCCGCAGCGCGGACCGAAAAGCCCGCGGCGCGGTAAAAGTGCACGGCGCGCGCGTTCTGCTCGTAGACGTGCAGTGTCAGCGCGGGGCGGATGCGCTTGGCGTGGTCCAGAAGCTGCCGCCCCGCGCCGCGGGACTGCTTTTCTGCGCGGACAAAAATGCCGGCGATGTAGCTGCCGTCCAGCCCGATGAACCCCGCGATGCCGTCCTCGTCCGTGCAGACATAGACGTCGGCCTGCGGCAGCGCCGCCCGCACGGCCTCCAGATTGCCGCGCCAGTAGCTTTCCGGGATGAAGCTGTGCGCCGCGATGTTCGTCTCAAGCCAGATCTGCAGCACTGCGTCCAGATCGTCCGGCGTGCATTTTCGAATCAAACCGGGCCCTCCTTTCGAAAACGGGCAAAAAAAGAGAGGGCGCGCGCCCTCTCTTTCCCCTGTGCTTTACGCCTTCTTGCTGTTGAGGTACTCCTGGATCGAAGCGAACACCTCGTCGACGTTGAGGCCGTGCACGGCGCAGGCGTCCTCGAGGGATTCGTGGATGGAGGACGGGCAGCCGACGCAGTGCATGCCGGACTGCATCAGAACATAAGCGATGCCGCGGTCGTAGTCGAGCATCTCGCCCATGGTGGTCTTTTTCGTGATTTCCATAATCATGTTCCTTTCTGTGACGAAATGGATTTACCCTCAGTTTGGCGCCGGGCGAAACAAAATATTCGCCCGTGCATTCTATACCTTTCCAGTATACAATACTGCACGGCAGAAAGCAAGACAAAAAGGGCGGAAAACCGCCCTTTTCAGAATTTTATTTTATTTTTCCGCGGCTCAGTTGCCGGTCGCCGTGCGGAACTCGGTCCAGACGCGCGTGTGGGTCTCCAGCGCTTCGGCGGAAATGTTTTCGATCATCTCCGTGTTGTCGCTGAATTCCTCGGGCAGCGTCAGGAACGACTTGTATTCCTCGTTGATGTATTCCTCCGCGGCGCTGTTCGTGCAGTAGTAGCCGATGTACTCGAAGCACTGGGCGGAAACCTCGGGGTCGAGGATGTATTCCATGAACTTGTAGGCGGCGTCGCTGTGCGGCGCGTTGCTCGGGATGAACATGCCCATGATGCCGAAGCCGATGCCCTCGCTCGGGTAAACGACCTCAAGCTCCGGGTTCGCAAGCATGGCCATCGTGACCTGCGAGGTGTACATGACGGCCGCGCTGATCTCGCCGGAGATCAGGTCGTCCTGGATGTTGTCGTCCTTGATCAGGCGGATGTTCGGCGCAAGCTCGAGCAGCTTCTGGCCGGCCTCTTCAATGACGGCCACGTCCTCGGTGTTGTAGCTCTCGCCCATCACCTTGAGCGCCATGCCGTTGATGACGCGGAAATTGCTCGTGACGCCGATGCTCGAGGCAAGGGACGAATCCCACAGGTCCGCATAGCTGTCGATCTCGATGTCCACAAGGCTCGGGTCGTAGACGATGGTCTGCACGCCGGCGCCGTACGGCACGGTGTACTTGTCCTCGGGGTCGAAGAACTGGCCCTGATAGATCGGGTTGATGTTGCCGAACGACGGCAGCTGCGTCTTGTCGAGCTCCGTCACAAGGCCCTCGGCGATCGCCGTTTCGATGATGTAGTCGTCGGCCACGACGATGTCGTAGTCGCCGCCCTCGGCCGCTTCAAGGCGGGCCAGCATCGTCTCGTCGGTGTCGAAGTTCACGTAGTTGACGCGGATGCCGGTTTCCTGCTCGAACGCGTCGAGCACTTCCTGCGGGAACATCGATTCCCAGGTGTAGAGCACAAGCTCGTCGGAGCCGTTTTCTGCCGCGGAGTCCGTTGCGGAATCCGTGCCGGCACCGGAGGAGGACTCCGACGACGCGCCGCCGCTGCACGCGGTGAGCGTGACGACGAGCATAGCCAGAGCAAGGATGGATGCCAATACTTTTTTCATTTTAATCACCATTCCTTATTATTTTTTCCCTTCCTTTTTTTATTCTATCTGAAACGGCAGGCCGTCAGATTTC
>DSLMC04103__coassemble_512_pt1 | contig 29443 bp, 26 predicted proteins | sample DSLMC04103__metabat2_low_PE_017 | metagenome-assembled genome bin DSLMC04103 | reverse complement strand
TAATATTAACATATGAATTGATTTATAGCAAGGGCGGCTCTATAATGGAAATGAAAATGAGGAAAGGAAGGATTTCCATGCAAGACCAGTCGAAACCGGCCGGCCGCGCCCGCGCACTCGCGCTGTTTTTGACCTTTCTCAAAATCGGCGCGTTCACGTTCGGCGGCGGCTACGCGATGATCCCGCTGATCCAGCGCGAGGTCGTCGAAAAGAACAAGTGGATCACAAACGACGACGTTCTCGAGATCGTCGCGATCGCGGAGTCCACCCCCGGCCCGATCGCCATCAACTCCGCCACTTTCGTCGGCTACCGCACCTGCGGCTTCCTCGGCGCGCTGTGCGCGACGATCGGCGTCGTCCTGCCGTCGTTCGTCGTGATCCTCGCCATCTCCTTCGTGCTGCGCGAGTTCGAGAGCCTCAAGGCCGTGCAGTACGCGTTTGCCGGGATCCGCGCGGGCGTGCTGGCGCTGATCCTCAAGGCGCTCTGGGCCATGTACAGGGAAAGCGCCAAAAACGCGCTCTCCTACATACTCATGGCCGCCGCCTTTGTGCTCGTCGCTTTCCTCGGCGTCGACGTACTGCCGGTCATCATCGGCTGCGCGGCCGCCGGCCTCTGCTTCACGCTGTATAAGGGGAGGCGCAAATCGTGATTTATCTGGAGCTCTTTCTGACCTTTCTGAAAATCGGCGCGTTCACGTTCGGCGGCGGCTACGCCATGCTGCCGCTGATCCAGGAGGAGGTGGCGGCGCACAACTGGCTGGACAGCGCCTCCCTCGTCAACTTTGTGGCCGTCAGCGAAAGCACGCCCGGGCCGTTCGCCGTCAACATCGCCACGTACGTCGGCGCGGAAACCGGCGGCGTTTTCGGCTCATTCTGCGCGACGATCGGCGTCGTCCTGCCGTCGTTCGTCATCATTCTGATCGTCGCGAAGTGCTTCGAGAAATTCCGCAGCAGCCGGATCGTCAGCGGCTGCATGACCGGCCTGAAGCCCGCCGTCATCGGCCTGATCGGCGCTTCGATCGTCTCGGTCGGCCAAACGGTCTTTTTCCCCGCCGGCTTCTCGCTCGCCGTGTTCGGCGGCACACCCTTCTGGGTCTCGCTCGCGATCTTTGCGGTCAGCATTATTTTCGCTTTCCGCAACGCCCACCCGATTTTGATCATCTGCCTCTCCGCCGTGCTCGGCATCGCGGCGGGCTACGCCGGCCTTCTCGCCTGACGGTTTCCTTTGCAAAGCCCTCCGGTTTCGGAGGGCTTTTTTGCTGCGCGCGTCTCCCGCCGAGCGGTGCAAAAAAGCAGCGCCGGCCCGGGCGGGCAAGCGCTGCCTTGATTTGAATTTTATACGTCCAGCTTCCACCGGCTGTGCTTTTCGAAGGTCTTGTCGCGGAAATTGCGGTCATACATGGGCCGATAGCTGCGGGAGGATGCGGCCGCACGCTGGCGGCGCGCGGAAAAGACGACCAGCACGCCCGCCGTCGCCGCCACGACCACGAGAAACGGCAGCAGGCCCGAGAACGACCACGAGACGCGCGGCTCCGCGTGCACGACGACCGACGGCGTGCCGCCCGAAGCCGCGGCCGGCTCCGCAGAGGGTTCCGTCTCCGCCTGCGGGACCTCCGCCGGGGAAATGGCGCGGAGGGATTCAAACAGCATCTGCCCGGCAATCTCGCGGCCCTCGTTCCGCGCCACGGCCTCCAGCTGCGCCTGCACCGCCGCATAATCGTCCGTCTGCTCTGCGGCGCCGCTCTCCGCAGCGTCCTGCGCGGGCGCAGCCTCCTCGGCCAGCACCGGCGCGCACAGCGCCAAAACCAGATACACGGCCAGAAACGCCATGCAGATGCGGCGCAAAAGCCGCAGCGTATTCTCTTTCTCCATACAAACCACCAAGCCTTGCGGCGGCGCGCAGCCGGGGCGCCGCCTCTATGTAAAAGATTACAGGTTTAAAACACTTATTACAACCTTGTTACATTTTAGCACAGGCCGGGTGATTTTGCAATACCCACCGCGGAAATTCCGGACAGCCGCCTCCGCCGCGCGCGCCGCATAGGCGGCTGTCGTTTTCGGGCCGTCCGTTACGACTCGGCGTCCCCGGGCAGGTCGTTCAGAAGCGTTTCGAGCTCGACGGCCTGCGCATACGCCATCCGCTGCCACGCGCCGCCGCCCTCCCGGAAAAACATGTTGCCGAAATGCGTGAATTCCCGCACCGTGCCGTCCGCGAACGTCACGGTCAGCACGAGCGCCTGCCCCGCGTATTCATCCGGGTTCTCCGCAAAGAACGGCCGGAGCTGCAGGCCGTTCAGGTACGAGACGATCCTGCCGATTTTGTCCCGGTCCGTATACGTGCGCGCCCACGTCTCGCTCTGCGGCAGCGATTCCACCGCGATCTGCTCCACGCTGTTCGGCTCGATGTGCTCGATTTTGCCGGTGCAGCCGGTCAGCAGAACGGCGAGCAGCAGCGCCGCCGGCAGAACACGCCGCTTTCCGCCTGCAAAAGTCTTTTTCATCGTGTGCTCTCCTTTCGGGTCAGCCGACCGGCTCTGCGGCCGGGTCGTTCCAGTCGAGCGGCGTGCCGTCCGCATTCTGTGGGAAGTAGAAATCGTAGCCGTACGTTTCCAGCGCGTCGAACTGCTCGAGCTGCTCCGCCGTGAACAGGCCGCAGAGGCACTGCGCCGCGCCGTCCGCCGTCTGCTGCGGCAGAAGCCGCAGGTCGTAGCCGGCTGCCGCCAGCCGCTGCGCCTCCTCGATGTAAGCGGCGTCGGTCCGGTCGATGTGCGTCTCGCCCGAGAACAGCTCAAACGTCACGAGGAAGCGGACGTCCTCGCCGGCAAAGCTGTCCAGCATGTCCTGCAGCGGCTGCTCGATCGTCCACGTGCCGTCCTGCGGCACCGCATAGCAGGTCGCAACCTCGTCCCCGCCGCGGTAGCCGTCGATGATTTCCCCGCCGTACGCGGCGCCCGCATCGGCGGCGCCCTCGGCCGCGCCGGCCTCCGCGCTCTCGCCGTCCGCCGTCTGCACGGCGCTGTCCGCCATGCTGGCCGCTTCCCCCGCCGTGCTGTCCGCCCGATTCAGAAGATCCGCCGCGAACGCCCAGCCGACGAGCACGCACACGCAGGCGGCCAGCGCGCCGACCCTGCGCACGGCCTGCATCGAAACCACGCGGCGCGCCGGCTTCGCCTCCTCCGCCTCCAGAATGAGCGCGTCGTCCACAAAGCTCAGCGCCGCAAACAAGTCCTTACCGGTCATTTTCATTTCCGTCTCCTTTCTCCCGCCGCTTTTCGCCTCACGCCGTGTCTGCTTCAAACGGAGATCCCCTCCTTTTCCAGATAGTCGCGCAGCTTGCGCCGCGTGCGGAACAAGCTCGTTTTGACGCGGCTCTCGCCGACCGCATACCGCGCCGCGATCTCCTTTACGGAATCCATGAACCAGTAGCGCCGCAGGAAAAACAGGCGGCTTTCCTGCGGCAGGCTGCGCAGGAAGTCGGAGAGCAGCGCGCCGAGCTCGCGCATCTCCTGCTCCCGGCCGCCGTCCGCGCCGGGCACGCAGGCCGCGAGCTCCTCGGTCAGCGAGACGACCTCCGCGCGGCGCTTTGCAGCGTTCAGCCAGTCCAGCCGGTTGCAGGCGAGATTGCGGCAGAGCTTCGCGAGGAACGCGAAGAAATGCGCGGGCCGCGTCGGCGGGATCGCATTCCACGCGCCGAGGTACGTGTCGTTCACGCATTCCTCGGCGTCCTCCCGCGCCGGCAGCATCCGGCCCGAAAGGCGCAGAAGCCGCTCCCCGTATTTCACGCCCGTCTCCTGAATGGCCGCCGTATCCCGCGCCCAGTACAGCGCAAGGATCTTTTCGTCTTCCAGCATTTTTACCGCTCCCTTCTTCCCTTCACCCCTTTTGTAAGCATCTGCGCCCGCGGGGTTACAGCCCTCTCAAAAAATAACGCAAAAGCCCGGTGCCGTTCGGGACACCGGGCCAAAAGGAAATTCCGGGCGGCGGATGCGGACCGGCCGTTTTCAGCCGGCCGAAACCGCCGCCTGGCCGGCGCCGCGTTAGGCCTGCGCTCAGCCCTTCATTTCCAGATATTCGTCATACGTCGTCACCCGGTCGAACGTGCCGCCCTCGGGCAGGATCTCGATGATGCGGTTCGCGACGGTCTGGGTGAACTCGTGGTCGTGCGAGGCGAACAGCACGACGCCCTTGAAATCGATGAGGCCGTTGTTCACCGCCGTGATCGACTCGAGGTCGAGGTGGTTCGTCGGCTGGTCGAGCAGCAGCACGTTGCTGCCGAACATCATCATGCGCGAGAGCATGCAGCGCACCTTCTCGCCGCCCGAGAGCACCTTGACGGGCTTGTACACATCCTCGCCGGAAAAGAGCATCTTGCCGAGGAAGCCGCGCAGGTACGTCTCCGTCGTGTCCTTCGAATACTGCTCGAGCCACTTGATGATCGAATCCTCCGTATCGTTGAAATAGGCGGAGTTGTCCTGCGGGAAGTACGAGCGGCTCGTCGAGACGCCCCACTTGAACGTGCCCTCGTCCGGCTCCATCTCCTCCATCAGGATCTTGAAGAGCGTCGGCACGGCGAATTCGTTGTCGGCGACAAACGCGATCTTGTCCTCGCGGCCGACGATGAAGGAGACGTTGTCGAGCACCTTGACGCCGTCAATGGTCTTTGAAAGGCCCGAAACCGTCAGCACGTCACGGCCGAGCTCGCGGTCCATCGTGAAGCCGACGTACGGATAGCGCCGGGAGGACGCCGGCATCTCCTCGACCGTGATCTTCTCGAGCAGCTTCTTGCGCGAGGTCGCCTGTCGGGACTTCGACTTGTTCGCCGAAAAGCGCTGGATGAAGTTCTGCAGCTCCTTGATCTTCTCCTCGGCCTTGCGGTTCTGGTCGCGCAGCATGCGCTGGATGAGCTGGCTCGACTCGTACCAGAAATCGTAGTTGCCCACGTACATCTTGATCTTGCCGTAATCGACGTCGACGATGTGCGTGCAGACGTTGTTCAAAAAGTGGCGGTCGTGCGAGACGACGATGACCGTGCCCTCGTACTCGATGAGGAAATCCTCAAGCCAGGTGATCGCCTTGGCGTCGAGGCCGTTCGTCGGCTCGTCGAGCAGAATCATGTCGGGCGCGCCGAACAGCGCGCGGGCCAGAAGCACCTTGACCTTTTCGGTCTGGTTCAGCGTGCTCATCGTGTTGTACATGTCGCGGCTGTCGAGGCCGAGGCCCTGCATCAGCTTCGCGGCCTCGGTTTCGGCCTCCCAGCCGTTCAGCTCGGCGAACTCGGCCTCGAGTTCGGCGGCGCGGTTGCCGTCCTCCTCGCTGAAGTCGGGCTTGGCGTACAGCGCCTCCTTCTCCTCGGCGATCTCGAAAAGGCGCGCGTTGCCCTGCATGATCGTGTCGAAGATCGTCTGGCTCTCGTAGGCGAAGTGGTCCTGCTTGAGCACCGACATGCGGTACTTCGGGTCGAACGAGACATCGCCCTTCGAGGGCTCGAGGTCGCCGGAGAGGATGCGCAGGAACGTGGACTTGCCCGCGCCGTTCGCGCCGATGATGCCGTAGCAGTTGCCCGGCAGGAACTGCAGATTGACGTTCGAAAAGAGGTTCTGGCCGTCGAAATTGATGGCCACACCGGAAACATTCAGCATGATGATAAAACCTTTCTGTATTGATGGATAAATTCGTGAGGCGGCTTACAGGATGCTCCGCCCTTCCCAGGCCGCGGGCTTCGGCAGTCCGAGCACCTGAAGCACCGTCGGCGCAATGTCCTTGATGGTCATCGCCTCGAGCGCGCGGCCGGATGCAAACGGCGCGCCGGCAAAGACGATCGGGATCGTTCGGTCCTCGGGGATGTCCTCGCCGTGCCCGCGGTCGTGCCCGCCGTGGTCGGCGGTCAGCACGAGGCTGTACCCCGCGGGCAGCGCCTCGTAGACGCGCCGCACGCAGGCGAGCGCGTTATGCAATGCGCGCAGGTATTCCGGCGACATCCAGCCGCTGTCGTGCCCGGCGCAGTCCGTATAGCCGAGGTAGAGGAACGTGAAATCCGACTGCTCGCGCGTGATGTAGTCGATCGCCGCATCCGTCAGGACGTTCTCGCTCTCGATGCCCGCCTCAAGCGGCAGTGCCTCGGTCTGGAACCGGCTGAAGTCCAGCGAACCGGGGCGGTTCAGGTCGCGCAGCTCCTCCCAGTTGTAGAACATCGCCGTTTTGCCGCCGAATTTCTTGACGACGTCGGCAAGGCTTTCGATCGGCCGCGCCATCGGGTGCCACGTGTTGTCCGTGATGCCGTGCCGCGTCGGGTCGACCGAAAAGAACAGCGAGGCATGGCAGGGCAGCGTCACCGAAGGCATGACGGTCTGCGCGTGGAAGCACGAGGCGCCCGCGCGCATCAGCATCTGAAACGTATCGTCCCCGCAGGCTTCCGTCCCATCCGGGCGCATGCCGTCGATCAGAATCAAAACCACTTTGTTTTCCATTTGCTTCACCGAACCCGCGGCGTGCGCAGGCCCTTCCCTTCTTTCGTTTTTTCCGCAGGGGCCGTCACGCGCCGCGGCCGAGCGCAAAGCACTCCACCGCCTCGGCAAAGCCGTCCTCGGCGCACGGCGCGACAACCGCGTCCGCCAGCTTCTTCGCCGCATCGATGCCGTTGCCGACGACCGCCGCAAAGCCCGCCGCGCGCAGCATGCCGATGTCGTTGCCGTTGTCGCCGACCGCCATCGTCGCCGCGGGGTCCAGGCCGAGCGCCCCGCACAGCGCGCGCAGCGCCGTGCCCTTGTCGCAGCCCTTGTGGTTGATTTCGATGTTGTCGACGTTCGAATACGTGATCTCGATGTCGTCGATCTCCCGCAGACGCGCGAGCACCTCCGCCCGCACCTGCTCCGGGATGAACATCATATTGATTTTTTCCGGCTCGGCGCCGGTCTCCCGCAGATAGCCGGACAGGCTGTCCGCAAACGCGTAGTCCTTTGTGAGGAAGTAGAACATCTTCTCGGGCAGGCCGTACAGCGTGCCGGCCCGTTCGGGGTCGCCGCGCCGTGTCACGCCGCACCCGTTTACATAATATTCCACGTACAGCTTGTAGTCGTCGAAGACGCGCTGCACGCGCAGGGCGGTCTCCGTCGGGATCCGGTTGCCGCACACCAGTTTGTTTTCGTGCAGGTCCCACACCGCGCCGCCGTTTGAGGTGATCGCATAGCGGATGAACGGCAGCGCCGTCAAACACGGCGGGATAAAGTTTTTCACGCGCCCCGTCGCCGGGACCATCAGGATCCCGGCCGCCGCTGCCTGCTCCATCGCCTGCCGGTTGCGGTCGGAGAGCGCCGCGTGCCCGTGCAGCGTCGTGCCGTCCAGATCAAAAGCCACAAGCCGGATCTGTCTTTTCTCTGCCAATTCAGAATCCCTTCCCTTTCCGCGCCCGGCCGAACAGCCGGGCAGCTCCGCCTTTGGAACACGGCGGGCGTCGCCTGTACATCCCACAAATGTCATTCCACCTTAATTTACACTAAACCGGCCCGGAAAACAAGGGCTTTCCGACATTTTTGCGCTTGTTTACAAAAATGTTCGCGCCATGCGCGCCGCGCTTGACACGCGCCGCACGCCGTGCTATACTGAAAGCACCAAATCACGCCGCGTCTGCGCGCCGGTCGAGGGCCTTCCGCCCCGGGCGCGCACCGGCGTTTCAGGAAAGGGGCTTCAAACCATGGACTACACCAAAATGCGCCGGGCGGACCGCGCGCTGCGCCGCGAGGCGGCCCTCGAAACGATCGACCGCTGCACCTTCGGCACGCTCGCGATGTGCGCGCCCGACGGCACGCCGTACACCGTCGCCCTGAACCTCGTGCGCGACGGCGACCGCCTGTACTACCACGCCGCCACCGAGGGCCTCAAGGCCGAGCTGCTCCGGCAGAACCCGAAGGTCTGCGCGCTCTTCGTGGACGGCGCCGCGGTCGACGAACCGGGCCTGACGACGTATTACGCCTCGGCGGTCGTCCGCGGCACGGCGCGGGAAATCACGGACGCCGACGAAAAGCGCCGGGCGCTGCGCCTGCTCTGCGCGCGCTTCGCGCCGAGCATCCCGGCGGAAAAGATTTCGTGCATTGAGAGCGGCCCCGCTTACACCGCGGTCTGGTGCATCGAAATCGAATCGGTGACCGGCAAGCAGAACGCGCCGAAGGCGTGACGCCGGTCTCACAGAAACAAGCGAACGGGACGGACTCCGCGCGGAAGCCGCCCCGTTCGTTCTGTTTTGATGGTTTTGCTGTTTTCAAATATCCGGATGCCGTCAGGCCAGCGGCGCCAGCTCCACGTTGCCCGACGTTGTGGAGATGCGCAGCGCCGCCTCCCCCGCGCCGAGCGTGTAGGTGCCGCCGTCCTCCGCCGCATCAAAGCCGCAGTCCGTTTCGCCGGACACCGTGGAAACCGCGCACGCAAAGCCGCTTTCATCGGCCGGCCCGCGCACCGCAACGCCGCCGCTGACCGTGGAGATCTCAGCCTCGGTCGGCCAGCTCTGCAGCGTCAGCGACGCGGCGCCGGAAACGGAGCGGCAGGTCAGCGTTTCGGCCGTTCCGTCGGCCGCGACCGCGCCGGAGGTCGAGGAGAGCGCAAGCGTTCCGGCCTGCACGCCCGTGAGCGCCGTCTCGCCCGAAACATTGCCGGCCGTGACGTTCTCCGTGCCCTCGAGATTTTCCCCGCGGATCTCACCGGAGGTGGAATTGAGCGTCAGGCGGCCGGCGCGCAGCGCCGCCGCGTCGATGTCGCCCGAAACCGTCTCCAGCGAAATTTCACGCGCCGCGAAGCCGGATGCCGAAACGTCGCCCGAAGATGTGCGGATGGAAACGGCGGAGAGGTCCTCGGCAAGCGTCTGCGGCACCTGCACCTCCAGCCGCTTGGCCTCGTCGTCCGATATGCCGGCCTGCAGCCACGCGCTGCTCCAGCGGATCGAGAGCGTGCCGCCGTCGATCTCCAGCGCCAGCTTCTCCTCTTCCTCGAGCGCACGCCGCGCCGTCTCGGTCACCGTCACGACGTCGCCGTCGTACAGCGAAAGCGTCACCGGCCCGCCGGGCCAGTCGATCACGAGCTCGTCGAGATAATCGAGGTCCTCCGTATACGTGTACGGCGTGTCGTACCCGCTTTCCGCCGGTTTTTCAAACAGCGCCCGGACGTCCTCGATGCCGAAGCCGGTCACGAGTCCGAAAATGAGCACGCCGAGCGCAAAGACCGCCACGCAGCTCAGCGCCGTGATTTTCAATACCTTCTGTGTTTTCATCACAATCCCCCGCTTTCCCGGTCACTTATGGCTGGCCGCCGCATGCAGAATGCCCCAAACGGCCGGCGCGACAAGAAAGATGAGCCAGGTGATGTCCCAGCGGTGCGTCAGAAAGCTCAGCAGGAAATACACCGCGACGACCAGAATCCAGAAGCCGGACTCCACCGCCTTGAGCACCGGGCTGCCGCCCTTCTTGCGGTTGTACAGGTCGACCACGATCTCGGGCGGGTCGTCGGCCTTCGGCTTTGTCAGTGCGTTCCAGATCAGCAGCGCCGTGGCGATGCCCGCAAACGTGAACATACCCGCAACGCCGAGCGCCGCCAGATACTCCTCGTGCACGACCGCGCTGAGCACGCCAAGCACGACTACCGGGATGATGCTGAAGATGTACAGCGCAACGGCGACGGCGATCATGGCCGCGCTGCGGCGACGGAAGTAGCTCATCGCCGTGTAGTAGCCGCCGCTCTGCTGCCCGAAAAACGGCTGCACAGGCTCCTCCCGGCGCATCTCCTCGAGAAGCTCCGAGATGTCGCCGATGCCGTAAATCGTGATGTTGTAGGCGTCCTCCTCCGATTTGCCGGAGGCGACAAGGTCGTTGTACTTGTCCACGAGGTTCTGCACCAGCTCCACCTTCATCTCATAGGCGCGCTGCGTGTCCGGCGCATCGCGGAAGAGCTCGTCGACATACGCCCTGATGTTGTACTCCATTTGAATCTCACTCCTTCATTTCTCGGAACCGGCCCCGGCCGCCGCAGCGCCGGGCCCCGAAGATGTGCCTCACCGAATCAGCTGCTCGATGATATTCCGGGAATACTCCCACTCCGCAAGCAGCGTCTCATAGTACGCCCGCCCCGCGGAGGTGATCGAGTAATACCGCCTGCGCGCGCCCGTGTTTTCGTCGCCCCAGTAGGAGACGATCAGCCCGTTCTGCTCAAGCCGGCGAAACGCCGTGTACAGCGTGGCTTCCTTGAGCTCATACTGCCCGCCGGTGATCTGCTGGATCACGCGGTTGATGTTGTACCCATAGCTGTCGCCGTGCGTGAGCTGCGCCAGAATGATCGTATCCGTATGCCCGCGGATCAAATCCGCTGCAATCGCCATGGCAAACCGCTCCTTTCTTTTTGTCTGGAGAAGTATTCTCTGTCTCTTACATACATAATACACGCATATACCTCACCTGTCAAGGTATATTTTATTCTTTTGCAAAAAATAACGGATTTCGACCGATAGGGAAATTCTTTTGTTGAAAGGCGCACAAGGCTGTGTTATAATAACATATATTCTATGCCTTTTTGCGGGCGCAGCGGTGCCTGCCGCATCCGCCCGAGATCCGGAGATTTCATGATAAGGAGAATGCGCCATGCTCTGCCTTCCCGTCGTTTTTCTGTGCAACGCTTTGCTTTTTCTCGCCATCCTGAACGGACGCTTCCGGATGGTGACCAGCCTGATCGTTTCCGGCGCGGCCTACGTGCTGTCGCTGCTTCTGAACCTGTTCCTCTCCCCCGCCTTTAACGACGCGACCGGGCAGATCGGCAACGGGATCAACGTCTTTCTGCTGCTCGTCGCGGCCGTCTTCCTCTATACGAACAACATCGTGCAGAAGCTCTTTGTCGCGATTCTCCTGATCTGCAACTACAGCTTTCTCTCCGCCTTTACCGAGTATTTCCTCGGCGCGCTGCCGTTCGGCACCGGCGGCTTCCTCTCCATCGTGATCGGCATCCTCATCTACCTCTTCTTCTCCTTCCTCTCGCTGATCACCTTCGTGCGGCCCTTCCACTACTTCGCGGACCGCGGCTTCTCGGTGCTCTCCATCGGCCTTTGCTGCGCGCAGCTTCTGTGCCTGCTCGTCGCAAACGGAAGCCTGACCGGGCTGTTCGGCATCCGCACCTACGCGCCGCGCTTTTTCCTCACGGTCTTTTTCTACCTGATCATTGCCTTCACCGCCCGCGCGGCGTACAACGCGGCCAAGTACAAGGAGCGCACCTGCACCGCCGCGTTCCGGGACGCGCTGCTGCAGGCTGAGGCCAACTACTTCAACGCGATGGTCGGCAACGTGACGAACGCGCAGACGGCCCGCGACCACCACCGCTTCGTGCTCGGCGAGATCACCGAGGCCGCGCGCCACGGCGACCTCGAGTCCATCCGCACCACGATCGCCGACGAGGGCGACCTGCGCGACCCGTTGCTCGACCAGTACAGCGAGAACCCCTACATCAACGCGGTCGTCGCCGCAAACGCCGCCTACGCGAAGCACTGCGGCATCCGGCTCGAGAGCAACGTCGCGCTCGGCTCGACGCGCCTGAAAACCATCGAGTTCTGCGTCATCCTCAACGATACGCTCGCCTACGCCATTGACCGCGCGAACTGCGCGCAGACCGACGACAAACTCGTGCGCATGACGGTGATGCCGGCCGAAAACCGCATCACGTTCGAGGCCGTTTATTCCGCGCCCGCCCCGGTCAGAAAGCGCAAAGCCCTGACCGCGCAGTCGGTCAGCACCTTGGTCGCCTCGCTGCTGGAGCCGAAGACGGAGGAGGACAACCCGCAGCTCGAGGCCGTCCGCGGCATCATCGAGCGCACGAGCGGCACGATGAACCGCAGCGCGGCCGGCGGCTCGGAGATCCTGCGCATCGTCGTCAACAACTGAAGCCGCGCTTCAGCCTGAAAGGAACCGCAAAGTTATGTCCAAGGAACCCCTGTTTCGGGAAGCCGCCGCAGCGTATGCCTTCGGCGGCAAAATTTTGTCCATCGCCCCGTTCGGCAGCGGACACATCAACGACACCTACCGCGTCGTCTGCCCCGACGGCGCATACATCCTGCAGCGCATCAACGGGTTTGTCTTTCATCGCCCGGACGCGATCATGGAAAACATGCTCGGCGTCACGCGCTTTCTCGCCGCAAAGCTCGCGGCGCAGGGCGGAGACCCCGCCCGCGGCACGCTGACCGTCCTCAAGACAGCGGACGGCGCGGACTACTACGTGGACAGCAGCGGCCAGTACTGGCGCGCGACGCTGCACATCCCGGACACCACGGCCTTTGAGACCGCCGACTCCGACGAGATGCTGATGAAGTCCGGCGCGGCGTTCGGCGCTTTCCAGCGCATGCTCGCCGATTACCCGGCGGACACGCTGCACGAGACGATCCCGCATTTTCACGATACGCCCGCGCGCTACCGCCAGCTCGCCGAGGCCGCGCTCCGCGACGAAGCGGGCCGCCTGTGCGAGGTCACGGCAGAGCTGCGGTTCGTCAACGACCGCAAGGCGGACTGCGCGGTCCTGATGGATCTGCTCGAAAAGGACCGGCTGCCGCTGCGGGTCACGCACAACGACACGAAGATGAGCAACATCCTGTTCGACAGCCGCACCGGGGCCGCCGTCTGCGTCATCGACCTCGACACGGTCATGCCCGGCCTGGCCGCCTTCGACTTCGGCGATTCCATCCGCACGGGCGCTTCGACGGCGGCCGAGGACGAAACCGACCTTTCGAAAGTCCATTTCAGCCTCGACCGCTTCCGGGCGTACACCGCGGGCTTCCTGCGCGAGGCCGGCGGCGCCCTGACCGAAACGGAGATCCGCACACTGCCTGTCGGCGCAAAGCTGATGACGCTCGAGGTCGGCATCCGCTTCCTCGCGGATTATCTCGACGGCGACGTCTATTTCAAAACCGCCTATCCGCAGCACAACCTGGACCGCGCGCGCAACCAGTTCCATCTGGTCGGGGAAATGGAAGCGCGTTGGAACGACATGGCGTCGGTCGTCGAAGCGTATCTCTGACCCCGTTCCCAGCCCGGCCGCGAACAGCCTTCAAAAGCAAAATGAGCCTCCGACAGAAAAACTGCCGGAGGCTTTTTCGTCCTGCACGCCAATCCTGCACGCCGATTCGGCCGGACCGGTGAAGATAGGCCGCGGTTTTTCGGTACGCCGCGCCGTAAACCGGTTCACAACGCGGTAACCTGCGCCTTTGGAGGGTGTGCGCGGTCACGGTCCGAAACGCTCGGAAAACGCAACGAAGCCCAGGGTTGCCCCCGGGCTTCGTTGCTTGAAAAAGGAGATTTATGAAAAAGACTCGTACTCGAAATAAATTGGATCAGCTGCCGGTCGACTCGGAAAGCTCCAGGGTGATGGTCAGCGTGTTGTTGGTGGACGGGCGGTAAACCTCCAGCTCCACCGTATCGCCGGGCTTCTTCTCGTTGATCATCGAGCGGAGCACCGCTTCGCTTTCCAGCGCCGTGCCGTCGATCGACGTAATCACGTCGCCCACCTGCAGGCCGGAAGCCTGTGCTTCAGCGGAGTTCAGCGCGCCGACGTATTCGCCCTGCGGCAGACCGTAGAAGCGGCCCGTCAGGCTGTCGATGAACTGACCGGAGATGCCGAGCATCGCTCTGTCCTTGACATAGCCGTACTCGATCAGATCGGAGATCACGGGCTGCGCCGTTTCCGCCGGGATCGCAAAGCCGAGGCCCTCATAGCCCGTGGCGCTGATCTTCGCGGAGTTGATGCCGACGACCTGGCCGTACTGGTTGACGAGCGCGCCGCCGGAGTTGCCGGGGTTGATCGCCGCATCGGTCTGGATGTATTCCATCGTGTAGCCGGTCGAGCTGTTCGTGATCGCACGGTTCAGCGCGGAAACGTAACCGATTGTTACGCTGGAGTTGAGCTGATAGCCGCCGGGGTTGCCGATCGCCATCACCTGATCCGCAACGCGCAGATCTTCGGAGGAACCAAACTCAGCCGCCTGCAGACCGGTCGCATCGATCTTGATGACCGCGAGGTCCGTAAGCTCATCGCTGCCGACAAGCTCCGCCTCATACGTCGTGCCGTCCGAAAGGATGACCTTCAGGGACGTCGCGCCGTCTACGACATGGGCGTTCGTGACGATGTAACCGTCTTCGCTGAAGACGATGCCGGAGCCTTCGCCGGCCGGAGACACCTCGCTGCCCTCCGAATCCGTCTGCATGAAGCCGTACTGCTGCGTGATCTGGTAGTTCTGGATGCAGACGACCGAGGGGATCAGCTTTTCAGCAATGTCCTGCTCGCTCATCGTGGAAACCGAACCGGTCTCCTGCGTCTCGTCGTTCACAACGCGGGAAATCGTAAACGCCGCGTTGCTTCCGCTGGACTCGATGTTGATCACGCCGTTCTGGATCAGCAGCACAAAGGTGCCGAGCGTCGCCGCCGAAACAACCACACAGCACAGGACGACCGCGAGCAGCTTTACGCCGAACGGCGTGCCGCGCTTTTTCTTCGGCGCGGGCTGCGGCGCCATATGCGTCGGAGAATAACCGCCGCTCTGGTACGGCCCGTTCTGGGCGCTCCACGTGTAGGTCTGCGGCGCGTTCGCGCTGTTCTGCGGGTTCGGATTCGTGCTGTATGTGTTGCCGTATGTGTACGGCGTGCTCCCATTGTTTGCCGACCCGTTTGAATCGGTGTTCTGGACGGAACCAAATCCGTCTTGGAATTTCTCGTGATTATCACTCATGGTTCCTTACTCCTTTCACATAATACCATATTCCGAAGGATTTTTCAACCATTATTTTTTCCCCTTCGGGCTGATTCTATTATCCTGATCTTATGTGAATTTCATGTGAAGCATGTCGGACTTTTTTATGACAATTCCGAGAAAACTGCGGGAAACGGCTTCACAAACCGTTCATACGGCATATTCCGCCCGTTTTTCCGCCTGCGGCCGTGCGCCGGGGGAGGTCATTCCGCCGCGCCGCAGACCTTTTCGCCGTTCACAAAAACGGCCTTGACGCCGGAGGACACCGCGTCCCACGGGCCGTCCATCACGACGAAATCCGCGTCCTTGCCGCACTCGATGGAGCCGACGCGGTCCGCGGCGCCGATGTGCTCGGCCGGGCGGATCGTGATGGCGCGCAGCGCGTCGAACGGGTCCATGCCCGCCCGCACGGCCAGCGCGGCGCAGAGCGGCAGATAGCTCTGCGGGATAACCGGCGAATCCGTGATGATCGAGACGCGGCAGCCGGCTTTCGCGAGGATGCCCGGCGTCGTGAAGGTCTTGTTGCGCAGCTCAAATTTGGAGGCGTGCGTCAGCGACGGGCCGACCGCCATCGGGTAATCCTCCTGCGCGAGGTCCTCGGCGATCAGGTGGCCCTCCGTCACATGCTCGAGCGTGAGCCTGACGCCGAATTCCTTCGCGATACGGATCGCCGTGAAGATGTCGTCCGCGCGGTGCGCGTGCGCCTTCAGCGGCACCTCGCCGTGCAGGACCGGCAGCAGCGCCTCCAGCTTGACGTCGAGCGGCGGGCGCTTTGCGGGGTCGTCCCCGGCCGCCTGCTTCTTCGCGTCGTACTCCTGCGCCTTCATCAGCGCCTCGCGCAGCTTTGCCGCCGTCGACATGCGCGAGTAATTGTTCTTGTCTTTGTAGCAGCGCTTCGGGTTTTCGCCGAACGCGCACTTCATCGCCGCGAACGGCCGGACGATCATGTCGTCCACGCGGTGCCCCGCGGTCTTGATGACCGCGAACTGGCCGCCGAGCACGTTCGCCGAGCCCGGGCCGGTGCAGACCGTCGTGACGCCCGCCTCGAGCGCCTCGCGGAACGTCGGGTCCTGCGGGTAGATGCCGTCGATCGCGCGCAGCTGCGGCGTGAGGATGTCGGTCATCTCGTTGCAGTCGTCGCCCTCAAAGCCGATGCCGCTGCCGTCGAGACCGATGTGGCAGTGCGCTTCGACAAAGCCGGGGTAAATATGCAGCCCAGCCGCGTCGAAAGTCGGGCAGTCTGCCGTGAGGCCCGCGCCGATCTCCGCAATTTTTCCGTCCTTTACGAGAATGTCCGCCGTATACGGCTCGCGGTGCACCGCGTCGAAAATCAGGCCGTTTCGAATCAGAAGCATTCCAGATCACCATACCTTTCCCAAATTTTTCCCGCCGCGGTCGCCGGGCCGTCCGCCCGGGCGCGGGGTTATATCGGTTCTATTATACCAGCCGGGGGCCCCGGCGCGCAAGCCGTATCCGGGCTTTTTGCTTCGCGCGCTTACGGCCGATCGTTTTGCAGCACAAATGCGGAAAGCCGCCGGGCACGCGAGCCGGCGGCTTTCGAGCGGCTTACACCGCGATTTTCGCGCACTTGAGCGCCTTTTTGATGACGGCTGCCAGCGGCACGGAGATGACGATCGCCAGCACCGCGTTCACGCTGCTCGTCGCAAACTTCGTGATCAGCGCGATGCCCGCCGCCTCCGGCGCGCTGCCCTCGAGCAGCGCCGTGACGAACGACTTCGCCAGATAAAGCACGATATACGTCACGCTGCCGGCGATCGCCGCAACAAAGTAGCGCGGCGTGGAAATCGTGCATTCGCCGAGCATACTGCCGGAAAGCCTGCCGCGGTGGGCGATGATGCCGCACACGAAGGCCAGCAGGAACTTGAAGAGGAACGTAAACGGCGCAGACGCGACGTACGCCGGATTCGTCAGGTCGTACAGCATCGCGCCGATGCCGGAAGCCAGACCGCCGCCGACCGGCCCCATCACGAAGCCCGCCAGCAGGCAGAACACGTTGCCGAGGTGCACGCGGGAAATATCGCCCACCGGCACCGGTATCGGAAAGCTCAGATAGTTGGAGACGAATACAAGCGCGCCGAGCAGGCCCACCGTGACGACCTTGTAAATCGAGCCTCTGTTTTTCATGTTTATACCCCATTTCCTTTGGTTTCCCGGTCTCCGCCGCGCGGAGGCTGCGGCCCTCTGCGCCGGGCCGGCGTCAAAGCCGTTCCCGCCCCGCAGAGGCAGGCGCGCATCGGATGCATGCGCCGCGCCGCCCTTTCGGTTTTGTTCAGTATAGCACTCCTCTGACCTGCTCTCAATATCCAGTTTTTACTTTTTATTTAAGGTCAGATTTTGAAGTTGCAAAAGCCGCCGAAACACGGTATACTGAGAAACGGAAAAAGGCGCTTTGCGCAGACCGCGCCCGTTTTCAGGCCGTATCTGCCGAAAGACGACGCGCCACACAGTGAAAAAACAGGAAAAGAGGTTCCTTATGGCCAAGGTAAAAGCTGTAATTTTCGATATGGACGGCACGGTGGCCGACACGCTCGCGTCGATCGCGGGCTTCGGCAACGCCGCCCTCAAAGCCCACGGATACCCGGAAATCGAGACCGAGCGCTACCGCCAACTCGTCGGCAACGGCGCGGACGTTCTGATGCGCCGCATGCTGGAGACCGCCAAGGCCGGGCAGCCCTATTCGGAGGACGAGGTGCAGGCGCTGCGCGCCACCTACGACGCGCTGTATGAGAGCGACCCGACGCGCCTTGTCGCCCCGTACCCCGGCATTCCGGCGCTGCTCCGCGCGGTGCGCGAGGCCGGCGTAAAGACCGCCGTGCTTTCGAACAAGCCGGACAACATGACCTGCTTCATTGCGGACGCGCTTTTCCCCGGCCTGTTCGACATCGTGCACGGCCAGCGCACCGGCGTGCCCAAGAAGCCGGACCCGGCCGCCGTGTTTGAGATCTGCGACGCGCTCGGCGTGCAGCCGGCGCAGTGCCTCTACGTCGGCGACAGCGGCGTCGACATGCAGACCGGCGCCAACGCCGGCGTCCCCACGGCGGGCGTCACCTGGGGCTTCCGCGGCGCGGAGGAGCTCCGGCAGAACGGCGCCGACCATCTGGTGGACAGCGCCGAAGCGCTCGGCCGGCTGATCCTGTGAGCGATTCCCCGTACGGCAAAAAGAGCGGTGCAGCCGCAAAAGCTGCATCGCTCTTTCTTTATCTGGATCTGGTTTTCATCGAGTTTTATCCGGCAAACTGTTCGGGCACAGCGGGATCACTGGTAAAGGCTGCCCGTATACCAGTCGATCATCCCGGCGGCCAGCGCATCCTCGAATTTCTCGGGCCAGTAGTCCGGCGCGCTGCCGGAAGCATACCAGACGTCCGGGAAAAGCGGGTTTTCGCTCGCCTTGATCTGCGAGGTGTCGACGCTGGCGTCCTCGCCCTCGCGCACCTTCCGGGCCACGACGACGGTGCGGAACTCGTCGTACTCATAGGAGCAGGTGGAGAGCATGATCGTGCTGTCGTTCTCGTTGAGGTCCACGCCGGTATCCACCATGCTGCGCTTCATGACCTCGTAGTAAAACTGCATCTTCTCTTCCGGCGAGGCGAAATCGCCCTGCAGGTAGTTGAAGACCTCGCCCTGCGAGGCGAGCGTATTCGTCTTGAACACCGAGACGATCTTCCAGTCGCCGGCCTCCTTGTACGTGTCGTACTGGATCACCGGCGACGCCTTGACGACCTCGGGGTCGCCGAAGCTGATAAGGCTCCAGAACATGCGCCCGTCCTGCATGCTGTGGCCGTGCAGGAGCTGGTTATCGGCGCCGACCGGCGACGAAACGTCGAGGAAGATGCTGCCGTACTTTGTGTCCTCGCGCTTATAGTTGCGGTAGAGGTAGTACTCCGGGTCGTCCGCAGGCGGCAAAAGCACCGGCTGGTTGATGTTCGTATTCTCGATGCGCAGCCAGCCGGAAATGTCCGGGTTGATCTCCTGCAGCTTCTGGACAGCCTCCACGCGGCGCGTGTTCGCCTCGCTCTGCGTTTCGCCCTCCTCCGTCGGGTTCCCGGCGACGCCGCCGGCCTCCACGAACACCGTCTGGATCTCCTCGGCGTTCTGGTCGGCGATGAACGGGTTGATGACCATCTCCCAAATCAGCACGCCGGCTGAAACCAGAAAAACAGCCGCAAACACGACAATCAGGATCGTCAGCCAGACGCTGCTCTTCCGCCGCGCCGCGGGCGCGGGATCGTCCTCCACCACCTGCACGCGATGGCGCGGATCCGGCATCTGGTTGCTGTTATACTGCTTCATCCGTTTTCCCTTCCTTTCCGCCCGCTGCTTTGCGGGTCAGTCTTCGTCGACCGGCAGGCCGGCCAGATAGCGGCGCACCATGTCGAGCGCCTTGGATGCCGCGCAATGGCGGTGCCATTCGCGCGATTTCATGCGGCCCGCGGGCTGGCGCTTCGCGACCCACGTGTTTTTGCCGTCGCTGAGCGCGATGTACACGAGGCCGACCGGCTTTTCCGCCGTGCCGCCGCCCGGGCCCGCGATGCCGGTGATGCCGACGCCGACGTCCGCGCCGCTCGCGCGCACGATGCCCTCGGCCATTGCCCGGGCCGTCTCCTCGCTGACCGCGCCGTGCGCCTCAAGCGTCTCGTGCGGCACGCCGAGCAGATTTTCCTTCACGCGGTTCGCATAGGTGACGCAGCCCATCTCGAACACGTCGGACGAGCCGGCGATGTCCGTGATGCGCTTTGCGAGCAGACCGCCCGTGCAGGATTCGGCCGTCGCGAGCGTTTTGCCCGCCGCGCGCAGCTTTTCGACGACGAGCGCTTCGAGCGAGTCGACGTCGACACCGTAGACGAAATTGCCGACGCGGCGGCGAATTTCCTCGACGACCGGCGCGCAGAGCGCATCGGCCTCCGCCTGCGTCGCGGCCTTTGCCGTCACGCGGACGAACATCTCGCCCTCCTTCGCGTACGGCGCGGCGGTCGGGTTGCTGTTCTCCGTCAGGTCGGCGATCATCTCCGCCACGGCGGCCTCGCCGCGCCCGTAAACGTGCACGCTGTGCGAGGCGATCACCGCGCTCTGGAACTGCGCGAGATACGGCACGGCGTAGTTGCGCAGCATCGGCTCGAGCTCCGAGGGCGGGCCGGGCAGCATCAAAACGATCTTGCCCGCTGCCGTCCGGAACGCGCAGCCCGGCGCGGTGCCGTTGTCGTTCTGCAGCACGGTGCAGCCCTCGGGCAGCATCGCCTGCTTGACCTGGTTCTCGCTCAGGCCGCCGCGCGCGAAATACTCCATCAGCCGCTTGTAGCTCGGCTCGTGCAGCACGAGCTTTTTGCCCGAAGCCGCCGCGACGGTCTCCTTCGTCAGGTCGTCGCCGGTCGGCCCGAGGCCGCCGGTCGTGATCAGGATGTCGCTGCGCTCGAGCGCGTCGTGCACGGCCTTTTCGAGCCGCTTCACATTGTCGCCGACGACCGCCGCATACAGCAGGTCGATGCCGAGCATCGACAGCGCCTTCGCCACGATCGTCGTATCGGTGTTGACGGTCTGGCCGAGCAGCAGCTCGGTGCCGACCGATAAAACTTCAGCCTGCATGACAAATTCCCTTCTTCCCGGATTTTACAGATGGCGCACTTCGACCTGCGCAAGGCAGTCCTCGAGCAGCGCCTCCACGTCGAGGTTCTTTTCCGCGGTCTCGACGAGGTGCAGCGTCGGGCGCGTGCGCGGGTGCCGCGGCGTGAACACCGTGCAGCAGTCCTCGTACGGCTCGATCGAAATGTCGTACGTGTCGATGCGGTGCGCGAGCGCCACGATCTCCGCCTTGTCGCTGCCGATCAGCGGCCGGAAAACCGGCATATTCGCCGCGGCGTCCGTGCAGGCGATCGCCTGGATCGTCTGGCTCGCGACCTGGCCGAGGCTTTCGCCGGTGATCAGCGCGCTGCATTCCTTTTCGCGCGCGATGCGCTCGGCCGCGCGCATCATGAAGCGGCGCATGATGACCGTCGCAAGCTCCTCGGGGCACTTGTCGCGGATTTCCTCCTGGATTCTCGTGAACGGCACCGTGATCATCTCGATGCGCCCCGCGTACTCGCCGACCTTCCTGAGCAGCGCCACGACCTTTTCGTGCGCGCGCTCGCTCGTATACGGCGGGCTTGCGAAGTGGATCGCCGTCAGCTCGACGCCGCGCTTCGCCATCATCCACGCCGCGACCGGGCTGTCGAGGCCGCCGCTGATGAGGACCGCCGCGCGGCCGCCGGTGCCGACCGGGATGCCGCCCGCGCCGGGCTTCGTCTCGCCGTGGATGTACGCGGCTTTCTCACGGATCTCGACGCGCACGACGATGTCCGGGTTGTGTACGTCGACCGAGAGGTGCGGGTTCGCGCGCAGCAGCGCGCCGCCAACCTCGCGGGAAATCTGCATCGAGTCGAGCGGGAACTTCTTGTCCGCGCGCTTCGATTCGACCTTGAAGGTCCGGACCTCTGCGAGCGTCTCCTCGAGGTACTGCGGCGCGGTCTCGAGGATCGCGTCCATCGCCTTCGGGCAGACGCACGCGCGCGTGTAGCCGATGACGCCGAACACCTTCGCCACGCGCTCCTCGGCCTCGTCGATGTCCGCGTCCGCATCCTTCGGGACGATGTAGATCGTCGACTGCATCGAATACACGTCGAAATTGCCGGCGCGCTGGATGCGCCGCCGGATATTTTTCAAAAGCCGGTCCTCGAAGACCCGGCGGTTCAGCCCCTTGAGGACGATTTCGCCGAGCTTGACCAGAATCACTTCCTGCATGTTTTCAACCACCAATCCTTAACCTGCGGGCCGCGGCCGTTCTGCCGCCCCGCTGCGCGCCGGCCCTTCTCCCGCGCGCTCTTCTTATCTATGCGTGCGACAGCGTTTCCATGCCGATGCGCAAAGCGTCGGCAAACGCGTCGATTTCTTCCGCTGTATTTTCCGCCGACAGGCTGACGCGCAGCGACGTTTCGACCCGCGCGGCGGGCAGGCGCATGGCCTGCAGCACGTGGCTCGGCTTCGCCTTTCCGCAGGCCGAGCCGCTCGAGACAAATATGTTCCGCTCGGCCAGAAAGTGCAGCATCGTTTCGGCGCGCACGCGCCCGGCCGAGAGGTTCACGATATACGGCGAGGCGTCCGCCGGCGAGTTGATCTCGACGGATTCCATCGCGGCGAGCCGCTCGAGCAGATGGTCGCGCACCGCGCGCACAGAAGCCTCCGCCGCACGCTCCGGCATCATTTCGCGCACCGCCGCGCCGAACGCGCAGATCTGCGGCACGCCCTCCGTGCCGGGGCGCAGGTTCTTTTCCTGCCCGCCGCCGAAGCTGTGCGGCAGGATGCGCACGCCGCTGCGCACCGCGAGCGCGCCGATGCCCTTGGGCGCGTGCACCTTGTGGCCCGAAACGGTCACGAGGTCCAGCCCGAGCCGCTTCATCGAGAGCGGCAGCTTGCAGAACGCCTGCACGGCGTCGGTGTGGAACAGCGCCGGCGCTTTCTTCCGCCGGATGATCCCGGCGATTTCGCGCAGCGGCAGCACCGCGCCGGTCTCGTTGTTGACCGCCATGACACTGACGAGCACCGTTTTCGCGTCGATCGCCGCCGCAAATTTTTCCGCCGGGATGTTGCCGTCCGGCTCCGGCTCGACGTAGACGACCTCGAAGCCCTCGCGCTCCAGCGCTTCCATCGTGCGCAGCACCGCCGGGTGCTCGATCGCCGTCGTCACGATGCGGTTTCCGGCGCGCTTTTTGGCGTGCGCCGCGCCGAGGATCGCGAGGTTGTCGCTCTCCGTGCCGCCCGAGGTGAAGTAGATCTCGTTCGGCTGCGCCGCGAGCTTTTCCGCAATGACCGCGCGCGCCGCGGACATCTCCTTCTCCGCCGCAAAGCCCATGCTGTGCAGCGAGGAGGGGTTGCCGTAGCACTGCGTCATCATATAGAGCGCCTTCTCCGCCGCGGCCTTGGAGACGCGCGTCGTGGCGCTGTTGTCCAGATAGATTTCCTTTGGCATCATTTCAAAATTCTTTCGCTTATAATTTCCGGTAACCGGTTTCGAAATCGACCACGTTCCGCAGCGGCGCGCCGGCGCAGAACGCCCGCAGGTTTTCCGCCATGATGCGGATGATCCGCTCGTGCGTCTCCTGCAGGTGGAAGCCGCCGGAGACGTGCGGCGTGATCACCGCGTTTTTCTGCTTCCAGAGCGGATGGTCCGCCGGAAGCGGCTCCGGGTCGGTGACGTCGAGCGCCGCGCCCGCGAGCTTCCCGCGCTCGAGCGCCGCGCACAGCGCCGCCGAATCGACGATCGTGCCGCGGCCGACGTTCAGGAGGATCGCGCCGTCCTTCATCTTCGCGATGCGCGCCGCGTCGAACATGTTCCGGGTCTGCGCCGTGCCGGGCAGCGTGATCGCCACGCAGTCCGCCTGCAGCAGGTATTCGTCGAGCCGGTCGGTGTGGATCAGCGCGTCGACAAAGTCCGGCTTGTCCACCCCCGCGCGCCGCACGCCGATCACGCGGGCGCCGAGCGCCTTGGCGCGCTTTGCGAACTCGCCGCCGATGTCGCCGAGACCGAGCACAAGCACCGTGGAATTCCACGCCGACGCGACCGGACCGAGATCCGTCCACGCGCCGGCAGGCTGCGCGTCGCGGTAGCTGTGCAGCTTCTTCAGCAGCATCAGCCAGACGGCGACCATGTACTCCGAAATCGCGAGGCCGTACGCGCCGGTCGCATTCGTGAGCACCGCGCCCTGCGGCAAACAGCCGTGGATGTAGCCGTCCACGCCGGCGCTCGCCGTCTGCATCCACTGCAGCTTATCCTTTGGGCTGAGGAGCGCCGGGCTGACATTGCCGAGCAGGATGTCGGCCTTTTCGACGTCCGCGCGCGCCACGCCGCTTTCCTTATAGACGAACGCCGCCTGCGGCGCGGCCGCTTCCAGCAGCGCGCGGTGGTGCGGCTTCGTTTCAACCGTAACCAGTATATGCATCTCTGTTTCCTTTCCCGTGCGCCGGACAGGCGCACGCCGGCGCCGCGCATACCGTCGGCCGCCGCTCAAATCCATCGTAGCACAGCCCGCCGCACCGGTCAACCAAAAAAATTGCAAAACCGCTCCGCCGTGCGGGGTTCCCCGCGCTCTGCGGCTCAGAGCGTCTCGATCTCCTCCAGCCAGATCCGGCTGCACGCGTCGCTCGGCATGCGGAAATCCCCGCGCGGCGAAAGCGTCACCGAGCCGACCTTCGGGCCGTCCGGCAGGCAGGAGCGCTTGAACTGCTGCATGAAGAAGCGGCGGTAGAACGTGCGCATCCACTTTTTGATCGTCTCCGCGTCGTACATCCCCGCAAAGGAGCGCAGCGCCATCGCATATATTTTACGCGGCGTAAATCCAAAGCGCAGCATATAATACAAAAAGTAATCGTGCAGCTCATACGGCCCGACGAGGTCCTCGGTCTTCTGCGAGATCTCGCCGTCCTTCGGCGGCAGAAGCTCCGGGCTGACCGGCGTGTCGAGGATGTCGAGCAGCACGCGGCGCAGCGCTTCGCCGCCGTGCTCCGCCGCGTAGCGCACCAGGTGGCGCACGAGCGTCTTCGGGATCGACGCGTTCACCGCATACATCGACATGTGGTCGCCGTTGTACGTCGCCCAGCCGAGCGCCAGCTCGGAAAGGTCGCCGGTACCGATGACGATGCCGCCGTGCTGGTTCGCGACGTCCATCAGAAGCTGCGTGCGCTCGCGCGCCTGCGCGTTCTCAAACGTGACGTCCAGCACGGCCGGGTCGTGGCCGATGTCCCGGAAATGCTGCTCGACGGCCTTCGTGATCGGGATCTCGTCGAAGTGCACGCCGAGCTCCTCCGCAAGGCACTGCGCGTTGCTCTTCGTGCGGTTCGTCGTGCCGAAGCACGGCATGGAGATCGCGCGGATCCCCGTCCGCGGCAGGCCGAGCATATCGAAGGCGTTCGCCGTGACGAGCAGGGCGAGCGTCGAGTCGAGGCCGCCGGAAAGGCCGATGACCGCCGTCCTGCAGCCGATGTGGCGCAGGCGCGTCGCGAGGCCGGTCGCCTGCATCTTCAGAATCGTCTCGCAGCGCGCGGAAAGGTCCGCGCCGTCCTTCGGGACGAACGGGTAGGGGTTCATCACGCGCGTCGTCTCGATCTGCGGCAGCGTCATGTCCGCGACGAGGTCCGTGCAGTACGCCGCCTCTTTCCATGTATTCATGCGCCGCCGCTCCTGCATGAGGCGCTCCGTGTCGACGTCCGCATACGTAATGCCGTTCGAGAAGAGCGCGCTCTCCGCGAGCAGCGTGCCGTTTTCGCAGATCAGGTTGTGCCCGGCAAAGATCATGTCGGTCGTGCTCTCGCCGAAGCCGCTGTCCGCATAGGCATACGCCGCGAGCAGGCGGCCCGAATGCATGCGGAGCATATCGCGCCGGTACTGCGCCTTGCCGATGATCTCATCGCTGCACGAGAGGTTCAGGATGATCGTCGCGCCCAGCTGCGCAAGCCGCACGCTCGGCGGGTCGGCGACCCACGCGTCCTCGCAGATCTCCACGCCCACGACGACGTCCGGCGCAAGCTCGACCAGCACGTTGCTGCACGAGTACCATTCCCCGCCGAAGCGGAGCATGCCGTATTCGGAAGCGGGCGAAAAATGCCGCGCCTCATAAAACTCGGAGTAATTCGGGATATTCTGCTTGGCGGGCAGCGCAAGCAGCTTGCCGCGGCAGAACACGGCCGCGCAGTTGTACAGCGCGCCGCCCGACGGCACCGGGATGCCGACCGCGCAGAGGATGTTGAGGTCCTTCGTCCGCTCGATCAGCGCCCAAAGGCTCGCCTCGGCGCTCTCCATCAGCTTCCTGTCCTTGAACAGGTCGCCGCAGGTATAGCCCGTCACCGAAAGCTCCGGGAACACGATGACCGCCGCGCCGTTTTCCGCCGCCTCCGCGATCATCCGGTACATCTCTTCCGTGTTATAGGGGCAGTCCGCCACCCGGACGGGGGGCGTGGCCGCCGCGATGCGGACGAATCCGTCCGCCTGCCGCTTGTTTTCCATCTTCTCTCTTCCTCTCCTGAAAGACCCCCTGCCCGAAAAGGAGCAGGGGGAAGCTTTCCCGCTTGAAATTTTCCGTTTCTGTATGACCGCCGCGCGTTACGCCGCCGGCGTCTCCGCCGGGGCCGCCGTCACTGCCGGCGCGGCCGTGGACGCCTCCGCGGTCGGTTCAGCCGTCGGCGTGGCTGTTGGGGCTGCCGTCGGCACAGGCGTCGGGGTCGGCGTCGGCGCTACAGTCGGCGTAGGCGTTGGGGTTGCCGTCGGCGCAGTCGTCGGCGCGGGCGTTGCGGTCGGTTTTGCTGTGGGTTCAGCCGTCGGCTTCGGTGTTGCCGTCGGCTTCGGCGTAGGGTTTTCGTTCACATCTGTTCCCGGTCCGATCCGGTATACCGCGCCGGTCGCATCGTAATACGAGGAGGGCAGGCTCTCCGTCTTGACGACTTCGCCGTCCTTGATGTAGTCGCGCCATGCCTCCGCCGTGTAGCCCCAGTTTCCGCTCGTTGAAAGGACCTTTTCGCCCTTTTTGAGGTTGGAATCGGTCACATAGCTGACCGTTTCCAGCGGCGGGGTCGAGCCGGTCTGCTCCGAATAGACCTCGATGCTGTCCCATTCCTCGGGCTGCCGGCCGTAGAACTGCACGTGCAGCGTCACGCCGTCCATCCAGGCCATGATGTACACCGGCGTGTCCAGATCGTTGCGGAACTGGAAGTCCAGCTCGCCGTAGCTGACCGTCGCGTCCAGACCGATCGGCACGTACGACGACGGGGTGGAGTGGCACTCGCGGACCGTGATCGTCATGCCCGCACGCAGCGCGGCGCCGTAGATCGTCGAGGACGCCTGGCAGATGCCGCCGCCGTACATATCGACGAGCGCGCCGCCCGAAAGGCCGCCCGCCGGCAGGAAGCCAGTCGATGCGTTCGTGGAGTCGCCCACGGTCTCCTCATACGAGAAGGTTTCGCCCGGCTCAAGCACGGTGCCGTTCACGCGGGACAGCGCAAGGCCCATGTTGTGGTTGCCGTTCGCCGTGTTCGTGGAGACCGTCTCAAACTCCGAGATCTTGACGAAGTCCTTTTTGAGGTCCTCGACCGTCACCTCGGCGGGCGTCGTATCCATCACGGCCTTCACCGTGCCGCTCACGCCCTTTTCGAACTGCTTGCAGACCGCCTCGACGGTTTCCGCAACGTTCAGCGTCTGGCCGTCCACGCTCTCCGCAAACACGAACTCGCCCTTATCGTAATCGTACGAATCGACGGTCGCATCCTTGCACTCGACCTTGAACTCGTCGCTGCGCGCGGTCAGCTCCTCTTCGAGCGCCGGCAGCTTCAACGTATACGCGAGCTTGTGCGCGCCCGTCTCCTGGTCCCGCAGGATGCTCTGCAGGGCGCTGTCCAGAATATCGATGATCTCGACGTCCTTGCCCGACACCTCGAGCTTCTGGTCGCCGATTGTAAGCGTCACCGTCAGGCCTGCAAATTTTTCCGCAAGCGCGTCGCGGCAGGCGGCGACGGCCTCTTCAAGGCGCATACCGGAAATGTCCACGTCGCCCATCAGCGTGCCCTCCGGGTACGTCTCGACCGGCTGCGGCGTCGCCGTGGCTTCCGGCTCCGCCTCAACGGCTGCATTCCGGCAGCCTGTAAAGCCGCACACAAGCAGGGCGGCTGCAAGAAGCGCGGCAAGCACGAGCTTCCGCCTTCCCCGTTTCTCCATATGATCCCATCCTTTCACGAAGCGCGTCCCATCGCGCCGTTTCCGTCTATTGCTCCGGCCCCGCGCACGCGCACGGCCGGCTCGTATTTCATCTGTATGGATGAATTCATTATACCCGCAGGGCAGCGGGTTGTAAAGTCGAACTTCTTAAAAGTGCCTTAAAAATTCCATATCCTGCCGCGCCCCGTCTGGAAATTCCAAACGGGATATGGTATACTGGACTCAAACGCGGCGGACACCGCACAGCAGGCGCGGCCGGACCTCCCGCCGTCTGCTTTTTTCAGCCCGCAACGATCTTGAAAAGGAAAGGACAGCCTCCGCACGGCGGGGGCGCGGTATGCGATTTATGAGAATTCTGATTCTGACCTGTGCGACCGGCGGCGGCCATCTGCGCGCTGCGTCGGCGCTCGAAAACTACATACGGGAGACGACCGGCCACGAGGTCATCCAGATGGATTTCCTCAAGAGCATCGGCAAGCTCCTCGACAAAACCGTCTGCGACAGCTACCTGTTCATGGCCAAAAAAACGCCCGCGCTGTTCGGCCGCCTGTACAAATCGGCCAACAAGGACAACGGCCTGTCCGAGTTCGTGCCGCGCACCTCGGAGCTGCTCGCCTACCAGCTCTTCCCGCACATCGACGAGCTGCAGCCGGACGTGATCATCAGCACGCACCCCTTCGCCACGGAGATGGTCTCGAGCCTGAAGGAGAGCAAAAGGGTCACCTGCCCGCTGATCTGCATCATGACCGACTACGGCGTGCACAAGGCATGGATCGCCCCGTACGTCGACGCCTACGTCGTCGCCTGCGAGGACATGGTGGACGACCTCGTGCGCCTCGGCATTCCGCGCGCGAGCGTTTACCCCTACGGCATCCCCGTGCACGACGTCTTTTTCGACAAGGGCGACCAGCCGAAGCTGCTGCAGGAAATGGGGCTGGACGCGGACGTGCCGACCGTGCTCTTCATGGCGGGCAGCATGGGCGTCTCGAACATCGTGCAGCTTTACAGCGAGCTGTGCGCCTCGCCGCTCGACCTGCAGATCATCATCATCACCGGCAACAACGAAAAGCTCTACAACCGCTTTGCGGAAAAGCTGCCCACCTCCCCGAAAAAGACGAAGCTCGTCCAGTTCACCAGGGAGGTCGAGCGCTACATGCACGCCGCCGACCTCATCGTCACAAAGCCGGGCGGCCTGACGGTCTCCGAGGCGCTGGCCTGCAACCTGCCCCTCGCCGTGTTCGACGCGATCCCCGGGCAGGAGGAGGACAACGCCAACTTTCTGCAGACGCACGACATGGGCGTGCGCATCACAAGGGAAAACTTCGCCGCAGTCATCTCCTCGCTGATCGAGCACAAGGAGCGGCTGCGCCGCATGCGCGAGAGCTGCCGCGCTTTCGACAAATCCCACGCGAACGAGAGCATCGTCGCGCTCGCCGAGCATCTGGCCAAATCGTTCGCCGCATACAACCCGGCCGTGAATTTCACCTCGCGCAAGGGCCGCTTCCGCCTGTGCGCCGCCGCCGTCCTTTTCGACAGCCAGAACCGCGTGCTTCTGGCGTCAAACGGCAGCACGCCGCACTTTTACCTGCCCGGCGGCTGCGTGACCGTCAATGAAACCGCCGAGGATGCCCTCGCCCGCGCGCTGAACGAATCGCTCGCCGTCGACGTCACGGCCGGCCGGCCGCTCTGGATCTGCCAGCGCTTCTTCACGGGCGGCGCGCAGCGCGAGCGCCTGCACGAAATCTGCACGTATTTTGCCGTGGACGCCGCGCACACCAATCTGGAAAACCGCGGCGACCGCATTCCGGGCGCGGAGCCCGGCACGCACTTCGAGTGGGTGCCGCTCGATGCGCTCGGCGAGATCGACCTGCGGCCGACATTCCTCAAAACCGCCCTTCAGTCCCCGCCGCAGACCGTCGAGTGGGTCACGGCGCAGGAAT
>DSLMC04103__coassemble_462_pt1 | contig 32599 bp, 27 predicted proteins | sample DSLMC04103__metabat2_low_PE_017 | metagenome-assembled genome bin DSLMC04103 | reverse complement strand
CGCGTTTATTCCCCTTCGGACCAGATCGCCGTGCTGCCGCAGGGCAGCGCGAGGCCCGTCGCCGTGACCGGCAGGCCGATCTCGTCTGCCGAGACGGCGCCGCCGAAGCGCGGCTTCAAGAGAACGCCGAGCAGATACGCCATCACGGACGGGGAAAGCCCCGTCGTGTAGGAGTTCAGAATGAAGAAGAGCGGGTTTTCGGTCAGCACCGGGAGGCACAGCTCCACAAGGCCGTAAAGCTGCTCCTCGAGCTTCCAGACCTCGCCGCCCGGCCCGCGCCCGTAGGAGGGCGGGTCCATGATGATGCCGTCGTAGTGGTTGCCGCGGCGGATCTCCCGCTGGACAAACTTCAGGCAGTCGTCGACGAGCCAGCGCACCGGGCGCTCCGCAAGGCCGGAGGCCGCCGCGTTCTCGCGCGCCCACTGCACCATGCCCTTCGAGGCGTCCACGTGCGTCACGGCCGCGCCGGCCTCCATGCAGGCGAGCGTCGCCGCGCCCGTGTAGCCGAACAGGTTCAGCACGCGGATCTCCCGCGCGGGGTCCTTCTTCTTTGCCGCCCGGATGCGGGCCGCCGTGTAGTCCCAGTTCACGGCCTGCTCCGGGAAAACGCCCGTGTGCTTGAAGCCCATCGGCTTTAAGCGGAAGACGAGCGGGCCGCGCGTGATCTTCCACACGTCGGGCAGCTTTTTATACGCCTCCCACCGGCCGCCGCCCGTATTCGAGCGGCGGTAGCGCGCGTGCGCGTTTTTCCAGCGGGGGTCCTTTTTGTCGGACTTCCAGATGATCTGCGGGTCGGGGCGGATGAGGAGGATATCCCCCCACCGCTCGAGCCGCTCGCCGGAGCCCGTATCGATCAGTTCATAGTCGTTCCAGTCTGCAATCCTCATTAAACAAGCTCTTCCTTGATGACTTCCGAAATATCTTCTGCAATCTTCTCAATCAGCGCGAGATCCTGGCCTTCCACCATCACGCGCAGCAGCGGCTCCGTGCCGGACGGCCGCACGATGACGCGCCCGTTGCCGGCGAGCATCTTGGTCGCGGCGTCGATCGCCTGCTTGACCTTCGGGTCGGTGTAGAACGCGAGCTTGCCCTCCGGCGAAACCCGGATGTTCTTCATCGTCTGCGGGTAGCGCTCCATGACCGTCGTCATCGAGGAGAGCTTCGCCTCGCGCCGCTTCATGATGCTCAGAAGCTGCGCCGCCGTCAGCTGGCCGTCGCCGGTCGTCGCGAAGTCGCGGAAGATCACGTGGCCGCTCTGCTCGCCGCCGAAGCTGTAGTTTTCGAGCAGCATCTCCTCGAGCACGTAGCGGTCGCCGACCTTGGTCGCCTCGAAATGGATGCCGTTCGCCTCGCAGAACTTGATGAAGCCGAGGTTCGTCATGATCGTGCCGACGATGCAGTTCTTGTTGAGCTTGCCGCGGCTCTTCATGTCGAGGCCGCAGATCGCCATGATGAAGTCGCCGTCGACCGGCTCGCCGTTTTCATCGACGGCAAGGCAGCGGTCCGCGTCGCCGTCGAACGCGATGCCCGCGTCGACCTTGTGCGTCTTGACGTACTCGATCAGCGATTCCATATGCGTGGAGCCGCAGCCGTCGTTGATGTTGACGCCGTTGGGCTCATTCGCGAGCATGTGCACCTTCGCGCCGAGCTCGGTGAACAGCGTCTCCGCCGTCATCGCCGAAGAGCCGTTCGCGCAGTCGAGCGCGATCTCGAGGCCGTCGAGCGAGAAGTGCACGGTCGACTTCACGTGGTCGATGTAGTCGCGCAGCGCGTTCGGCGCCGTCTCCACGGTGCCGAGGTCGCTGTCCGCCGGCGCCGCCGGCAGCGGGGCCTCGCCGAGGATCAGCGACTCGATGCGCTCCTCGAGGTCGTCCGGCAGCTTGAAGCCGTCGCCGCTGAAGATCTTGATGCCGTTGTATTCGTAGGAGTTGTGGGAGGCGGAGATCATGATGCCCGCATCCGCCTTGTACTTCTCGACGAGGTAGGCGACCGCCGGGGTGGGCACGACGCCGAGCAGCACGACCGAAGCGCCGACGCTGCACAGGCCGGCCGCCATCGCGTTCTCGAGCATGTCGCTCGAGAGGCGGGTGTCCTTGCCGATGATGACGCGCGGGTGGCGCGTCGATTTGTTCGTGAGAACGGCCGCAGCCGCGCGGCCGAGCTTCATCGCAAGCTCGCAGGTGAGGTCCTTGTTCGCAACGCCGCGAACGCCGTCTGTACCGAATAATCTGCCCATAGTCCTATTCTCCTTACTGTCTCATTTGGTTGATAATATCGTCTGCCTGCCGGTTTTCCGGCGGCGGGTTTCGCGTGTGTTCACACGTCCAGCCGCGGGTTGTCGTCCGCGGCGGCGCCCGGCGGCGTGAGGCCGAGGTGCAGGTACGCGGCGCGCGTCGCACAGCGGCCGCGCGGCGTGCGCTGCAGGAAGCCGATCTGCATCAGGTACGGCTCCAGCACGTCCTCGATCGTCACGGCTTCCTCGCCGATGGCGGCGGCGAGCGTCTCCACGCCGACCGGGCCGCCACCATAGAACTGGATGATCGCGCTGAGCATCCGGCGGTCGCTGGCGTCGAGGCCGAGCTCGTCGATCTCGAGCCGGTCGAGCGCGATCTTCGCCGTGCTGTAGGTGACGACGCCGTCGCTCATGACCTGCGCGAAGTCGCGCACGCGCTTGAGCAGCCGGTTCGCGATGCGCGGCGTGCCGCGGGAGCGCGAGGCGATCTCGAGCGCGCCGTCGGCCTCGATGCCGATGCCGAGGATCCCGGCGCTGCGCGTCACGATCTTCGAAAGCTCCTTCGGCTCGTACAGCTCGAGGCGCAGCACGACGCCGAAGCGGTCGCGCAGCGGCGCCGTGAGCTGCCCGGCGCGCGTCGTGGCGCCGACCAGCGTGAAGCGCGGCAGCGGCAGGTGGTAGGAAGCCGCCATCTGCCCCTTGCCCGTGATGATGTCGAGCGCGAAGTCCTCCATCGCCGGATAGAGGATCTCCTCGACGGCGCGGGGCAGGCGGTGGATCTCGTCGATGAACAGCACGTCGCCCGGGCTGAGGTTCGTCAGCAGCGCCGCGAGGTCGCCGGGCTTTTCGATCGCCGGGCCGCTCGTGATGCGCAGGTTCACGCCGAGCTCGTTCGCGATGATGCCCGCGAGCGTCGTCTTGCCGAGGCCCGGCGGGCCGTAGAGCAGGACGTGGTCGAGCGATTCGCGGCGCTGCTTCGCCGCCGCGATGAACACCTCGAGGTTCTCCTTGACCTTCTCCTGCCCGATGTATTCCCCGAACGTGCGCGGGCGCAGCGGGTTTTCGACCTCCGCATCCTCCGGCACGTATTCGGGCGCGATCACGCGGTTTTCAAAATCAAAATCGTCGTCTCTGTCAAACGTCATGGCCATTGTGCACCTTCTTTACGAAAAACGGGCGCCCATCCCCTTGAGGGCGAGGCGGATCAGCTCCTCGGTCGGCAGCGCCGAATCGAGCCTTGCCACGGCCTGCGCCGCCTCGGACTGCGTGTAGCCGAGCACGATCAGCGCCTGCACGGCCTGCTCCGCGTTCTTCGAGGCCGAAAGCACGCCGGCCTCGGCGGGCGAAATCTGCAGGCCGCCGTCGGAAACCGCCATCTTCTTCACCTTGTCCTTGAGCTCCAGCACGATGCGCTGCCCGAGCTTCGGGCCGACGCCGCTCGCGCGCGTAAAGCTCTTGCTGTCGCCGGACGCCGCGGCCATCGCCACGCCCTCGGGCGACAGCTCCGAGAGGATCGCAAGCGCGACCTTCGGGCCGACGCCGCTGATCCCGGTCAGCATTTTATAGCAGCTCAGCTCGTTTTTGGAGCTGAAGCCGAACAGATCGAGCGCATCCTCGCGGACGTTCAGGTACGTGTACACCGTCGCCGTCTCGCCGATGCGCGGCATGCTCCGCTGCGTGTGCATCGAGGTGAGGCATTTGAACGCGACGCCGCCGCATTCGATCGCCACGACGCCCGGCTCCATGTGGACGAGCTTGCCGGTCAGGCTGTAAAACATAAATTCAAATCCCTTCGTCTATTCCTATGCGCGGCGGCCGGCTTTTTGCAGCCGTTTGCCGCCGGCTCACCGCAAAAAGCGCCGCAGCGCCGTGCCCGAGGCCTGGCAGTGGCAGATCGCCACCGCGAGCGCGTCCGCCGTGTCGTCGGGCTTCGGCACCTCTTTAAGGCAGAGCAGGCGGCGCGTCATCTCCATGACCTGCGGCTTCAAGGCCTTGCCGTAGCCGGTGACGGCGAGCTTCACCTGCACGGGCGTATACTCAAAGACGGGCACGCCCGCCTTCTGCGCCGCAAGCAGAATCACCCCGCGCGCTTCGGCAACGCCGATGCCTGTCGTCTTGTTGTTCGAAAAATACAGCTTCTCCACGGAGACCGCGTCGGGCCGGCAGCGCGTCAGGATATCCTGCACGCCGTCGAAGATGATTTCGAGGCGCCGGTTGAAATCGACGCCCGCTCTGGTCGTCACCGCGCCGTGCTCGAGCGTGCGGAATCGGTTGCCCTTCATTTCGACGACGCCGTAGCCGACGATCGCGTATCCGGGATCGATGCCGAGAACTGTCATGTCGTTTTCCCTTTCCGAAAAAGGGCGGAAAAGCCCATATTTGTTTTAGTATACCATATTTCACAGGGCTTGAACAGTTATAAATTCCAAAAAAATTATGAACGGGCGCGCCGCTTTTCCGGCACGCCCGCAGATTCGACGCGGCATTCCATTTTCCCGCCGCCCGTTTTCAGGCGCGGCGAAGTTTTCGTCCGGCTCAGACGAGCGCCGCGGTCCGCTTCGCCATGTCCGAGATGCGCACGAGGCCGAAGCCGTCGACGCCGGAGAGCACCGTGTCGCAGAGCGGCGCGGTCCAGCACGCCGGCAGATTCGCGGCGCCGAGCACCATGCCGAGCACGGAGCCCGCCGTCGCGCAGTTGCAGTCGGTGTCGAAGCCCATCGTCAGGCAGAGCCCCATCGTGCGCGTGAAGTCCTTTTCGCCCCACAGCAGGCCGAGCGCGACGATCATCGCGTTCGAGATCGTGTGGCACCAGTGGTGCTGGTTCGCCTCGTCGTACAGCGCGAGGATGTGCGATGCGGCGGTCTCCGCGGTCTCGCCCGCGTCAAACCGGCGGAGCATGCCGGAAAGCGCCGCATGGAGTCGGCTCTCCTGCGGGATCTGCCGCATGCCGGACGCGACGATCTCGCGCAGATCGCCGCGGACCGCGGCCTTCGCGAGCATCGCCGAAACCCACATTTCGCCGTAGATGCCGTTCTTCACGTGGGAGATCGAAGCGTCGCGCCACGCCATCTCCGCCGCCGTCTCCATGTCGCCGGGGCAGATGTAGCCGAACAGGTCGCCGCGGATCTGCGCGCCGATCCACTCGCGGTACGGGTTGCGCCAGACGGCCGACTGCGGCGGGTAGATCGACTGCGCGAGGTTGATGTACGCCGCGCGCTCCGCCGTGCAGGTGTGCAGCAGCGGCAGGTTCATCAGCCAGTTTTCGGCCGTGTCGTCCGGCGTGAAGCCGCGCCCGTACTGCTCGACGAGCTTGAGCGCGAGCAGCGTGTAGTTCGTGTCGTCGTCCTCGGGCATGTAGGAGACGTTGTTGATCCATCCGGTTTTCTCCGCGCCGTAGGCGTGCTGGTCGTCGCGCACGCCGTACTTTTCGCGCACGGCGGCCGGGATGTCGGACGAGATGTACCCCTTGAGCGGCAGGTTGCCGGTCTCCTCGAGAAGGCCGTTGATCCGCGCGCGCCGCCAGCCCTCGACCGGCTGGCCCAGCAGGCAGCCCGCGCAGCGGCCGAGCCACGCGCCGTAGATCTTTTCAAAGTCCGCCGCGGCCTTTTCGCACGCCTCGCCCTGCGCAAGCGCGCGGATGCCGGCGAGGTCGGACGGCTCCTGCGCCTCACGTGCGGCGGGCAGCGCCTCCATCTGCTCGAGCAGCGCCGCGCCCGCGGCCGTCCGCTCGGCGCCGCGGTCCATCGCCTGCACCTGTCCGGCCTGCGCCGCATAATGCGCGGCGTCGCGCCCCTCGTCCGTGCTCTGCTCGACTTCGATCTCGAGCGCGTCGCAGAAATCGAACCAAGGCTGTTTTCTCAACATAATACAACACTCCCCTGTTTGAGATTTGCCCTCATTGTAGCGCGGCAAAGCGGAAAAAGCAAGCGGAAATCCGGCTTTTTACCGCCCGACCACCGTGTCGCCGACCTTCACTTCCTTCTTGCCGACGCCCGGCAGCAGAAGCTGCACGGGGGCTCCGGCTCCCGGCGTGGCGGCACTTGCGGCGCACAGCGTCTCGCGCTCCGCGTCGAACCGGTTCAGCGCGCGGACCACAGCGTCCCGCCTTTGCCCGGTCTTTTTCCCGACGATCGTGACCGTGTCGCCCACGCGGACGGGGCCGCCCTCCGCAAAGCCGCTCACGATCACACCCTGTCCCAGAATGTGGAAAACATCGTCGACGGTCATGCAAAACGGCTGCGCGCTGCGCTTTTCTTCGCCGTCCTCCCCGATCTCCACCCATCCGGCGTCGAGGATTTCGGCCTGCGGCTCCGGCGCAGCCGGAACCGCACTGCCGCCTGACGGCACGAGACGGATTTCGAACGGCAGCGCCTGCCCGACCTGCGCGGCGACCGCCTGCACGGCTTCTTCCGAAAAGCCCGAAAGCTCCCAGAGCACTTCGCCCGGGCGCACAACGCAGAGCCACGCGCCCGCATGCCGAACCGTGGCCATAACGCGGCACCAGACCTTTGCGCCCTTTTGCCCTTTTCTGCACCGAGCCAGCATTTTCCGCACGTCTTCGAGCTGCTGTTCCGTCAGGATCCCGCCCGTCTGCGCCGCCAGCCCATACTGGCCGAACGCCACGGCAAAATTCCTCGGGTCCGGCTCGCCCAGCACGGCGCGTTCCATCTGCTCCGGCCGCATGTCCGGCGTCGGGATGCCGCCGTGCGCCCGGAAGATCTCCCGCAGCTGCGCCGCATAGCCGGACGGCGCTTCCGCCGGCGCATCCATTTCGGCGACCTCGGCGTCGAAAACCTCTTCCGACGGATCCGGCTGCGCGGCAGAGGCCGTCCCCAGCATCTCCCGCACCCGCTCGATCGAGTGCTCCATGCCGCAGTTTTTACACGTCGCGCTCCGGCCGCCCGCATCGATCGCCAGCGGCCCGCCGCACACATCGCATTGCATTTTCCCCATATAAATCACCAATCCTTATTTTTTGTGCCGGTCGGCAAAGCCGATTGCCGCTTTGCTCGTCGCGGCAAAGGCACAAATACTGTGTGAAAAAGCATTTTTCACACGATTCACACCTCAGGCAAAATTGTTCGCGCGGTTCACCGATGCAAACCGCATGGATTGAGAAAAGGAGGAAGCCGCCGCGCGGGACAAGCGCTTCCTCCCTTCCAAAACAAAATCAGTCTTTCATCAGCATGACCATGACGGCCTTCTGCGCGTGGAGGCGGTTCTCCGCCTCGTCGAAGATCGGCGCGGCGTTCGCCTCGAACACCGCTTCGGTGATCTCCTCACCGCGGTGCGCCGGCAGGCAGTGCTGGACGATCGCGTCCGGCTTCGCGGCGGCCATGATGCGGTCGTCGACGCAGTAGCCCGCGAACGCCTTCTCGCGCGCCGCGCGCTCCTCCTCCTGGCCCATCGAGGTCCACACGTCGGTGATGACGACGTCGGCGTCCTTCGCGGCCGTCAGCGGGTCGTCCGTCAGCTCGAAGCAGTCGTACGCGCCGGCAAAGTCGAGGATCTCCTGCGGCGGGCGGTAGCCCTCGGGGCACGCGACCGAAACCGCCATACCGACCTTGAGGCAGCCGACGATCAGCGAATTCATCATGTTGTTGCCGTCGCCGATGAAGCACATCTTGAGCCCGTCGAACGAGCCCTTATACTCGCGGATCGTCATCAGGTCGGCGAGGATCTGGCAGGGGTGGCAGAAATCCGTGAGGCCGTTGATGACGGGCACGGAGCCGTAGCGCGCGAAATCCTCGACCTCCTTCTGCTCGAAGGTGCGGATCATGATGCCGTCCACATAGCGGGAGAGCACGCGCGCGGTGTCCTGCACCGGCTCGCCGCGGCCGATCTGCGAGCCCTCGCTCGCGAGCACGACGGCGTAGCCGCCGAGCTGGTTGATGCCCACCTCGAACGAAACGCGCGTGCGCGTCGAGGACTTCTCGAAGATCATGCCGAGCGCCTTGCCCTTGAGGCAGGGGTGCTCGATGCCGTGCTTCGTCTCATACTTGAGCTGGTCGGCGAGGTTCAGGATTTCGATGATCTCCTCCCCCGAAAGGTCGAGGAGCTTGAGTAAATGTTTCATATGCCGGTTCCTTTCCTTATGGTTGTATCGATGGTATGCGGACGCGTCTCAGCCGCCGATCTGTTCCGCAAAGATCTCAAGGCCCGCGTCGATCTCTTCCTTCGTGATTGTGAGCGGCGGCAGGAAGCGCACCATGTCCTTCGCCGTGAGGATCAGCAGGCCCGCTTTGGCGCAGGCCTCCATCACGTCGTGCGCATCGCGCCCCTTCACGCGGATGCCGAGCATCAGCCCGCGCCCGCGGACGCACGCGACGTTCTCCATCTTCGAGAGCGCCGCGCGGAAGTACTCGCCCTTTTCGCGCACGGCGGCGAGGAAATCCGCATTGTCGATGCGCGTGACCATCTCGAGCGCGCCGGCGCTCGCCACCGGGTTCGAGCCGAAGGTCGAGCCGTTCATGCCCGGCGTGAAGATGTCCTTCAGCGCGTTGGAGACGAGGCAGGCCGCGATCGGCAGGCCGCCGCCGAGGCCCTTCGCCGCCGTGACGACGTCCGGCTGCACGCCGCAGCCCTGGTAGCTGAAGAAGTAGCCCGTACGGCCGACGCCGGTCTGCACCTCGTCGAGCATCAGCAGCACGCCGCGTTCGTCGCACAGCGCGCGCACGGCGCGCAGGTAGTCCGCGTCGAGCGGGATCACGCCGCCCTCGCCCTGCACGCTTTCGAGCAGGACCGCGCAGACCGTGCCGTCGAGCTTCTGCTCGAGGTCGGCGACGTTGTTCGCCTCGGCGTAGACGAAGCCCTCGGTCAGCGGCAGGAAGTATTCGTGGAACGCGTCCTGCCCGTTCGCCGCAAGCGTCGTGATCGTGCGCCCGTGGAACGAATTTTTCAGCGTGACGATCTTGTGCGCGCCCATCTTTTCGCCGAAGCGGCGCGCGACCTTGATCGCGCACTCGTTCGCCTCCGCGCCGCTGTTGCAGAAGAAGGCGCGGCGCATGCCGGAGGCCTTCATGAGCGCCTCGGCCAGCAGCGCGTTTTTCTCACAGTAATAGTAGTTCGACATGTGCTGGATGCGCCCGGCCTGCTCGGTGACGGCCCTGACCCAGCCGTCGTCGCAGTAGCCGAACGCATTGACGCCGATGCCCGACGTGAAGTCGTAGTAGTGCTTTCCCTCCACGTCCCAGGCCTCGCAGCCCTTGCCGTGGTCGAGCGCCACCGGAATGCGGCCGTAGCTGTGCAGCACGTACGCGTCGTCCAGCGCCCGGATCTCCTTGAAATTCATCGCGATCGCTCCCTTCTCCGCATCGCGCGGGGGCCGCCGCCCGCCGCAGCTTTCGGCACAGCGCAGCGCCTGCACCGCACCGAAAAACGCGCGGGACGGCCGGCAGCCCCGGCTCTTCCCAGTTTCTGAATCAATAGAACATCGTGCCGATGCCCTCGTCGGTGAACAGCTCGACGAGGATCGAGTGCGGCGTTCTGCCGTCGATGATGTGCGCGCGCTCCACGCCGCGGCGGACCGCCTCGACGCAGCAGTCGATCTTCGGGATCATGCCGCCGCTGATGATGCCCTCGCGCTTGAGCTTCGGCACGTCGCTGACGTTCACGACCGGGATCAGCGTGTTTTCGTCGTCCCTGTCGCGCAGCAGGCCGACGATGTCGGTCATCAGAATCAGCTTGCGCGCGCCGAGCTCCGCCGCGATGCGCGCCGCCGCGACGTCGGCGTTGATGTTGTACACCTCGCCGTGGTAGCCCGCCGCGACCGTCGAGACGACCGGGATGTACCCGGCGGCGAGCGAATCGCGGATGATCTTCGCGTTCACCTCGCGGATCTCGCCGACAAAGCCGAGGTCCTCCGCCGCGGGCAGCTTGTCGGCCTTTAAGAGCGAGCCGTCCTGCCCGCACAGGCCGATCGCCTTGCCGCCCGTGTTCTCGAGCAGCTGCACGAGGTCCTTGTTGACCTTGCCCGCCAGCACCTGCTGCACGATGTCCATCGTCTCGCCGTCGGTGTAGCGCATGCCGTTGACGAAGCGGCTCTCCTTGCCGATCTTCTTCAGCATCGCGCTGATCTCCGGGCCGCCGCCGTGCACGAGCACGACGTTGATGCCGACGAGCTGCATCAGCACAATGTCGTTCATCACAGCTTCCTTGAGCTCGGGGTTGATCATGGCGTTGCCGCCGTACTTGACGACGATCGTCTCCCCGGCCCACTTCTTGATATACGGCATCGCCTGCACGAGCACGTGCGCGCGGTCGCCGTTAGAAATTCCGATTTTCTTTTCAGTACTCATGTGCGGTAATCTCCGTTGATCTTCACATAGTCGTAGGTCAAGTCGCAGCCGAAGGCCTCCGCCTCCGTATCGCCGCTCTTCAGGTCCACAAGGATCGTGATCTCCTTCGCGTGGAGCACCTTCGCGGCCTCCTCCTCGCTGAACGCGATGCCCGCGCCGTTTTCGCAGACGTCGACGCGGCCGTTTTCGCTCTGGAACGCGACGTCCACCTTGTGGATGTCGATGTCGGCGCCGGAATAGCCGATCGCGCAGAGCACGCGGCCCCAGTTCGCGTCCTCGCCGAACATCGCGGCCTTCAAAAGCGCAGAGCAGATGACCGACTTTGCGACGGTCTTCGCCGTCTCCCAGTCCTTCGCGCCGGTCGTCCTGCAGATCAGCAGCTTCGTCGCGCCCTCGCCGTCGCCCGCCATCATCATGGAGAGCTTGCGGCACACCGCGGTCAGCGCCGCGCAGAACGCGTCGAACGCTTCGCCCGCCGCCGCGATCTCCGCGTTGCCGGCTTCGCCGTTCGCCATGCAGGTCAGCGTGTCGTTCGTCGAGGTGTCGCCGTCGACGCTGATCATGTTGAAGGTCTTGTCGGCCGCGGCCGTCACGGCCTTCTGCAGCATCGCGGGCGTGATCGCGCAGTCCGTCGTGACGAAGCAGAGCATCGTCGCCATGTTCGGGTGGATCATGCCCGAGCCCTTCGAGATGCCGCCGACCGTCACGGTTTTGCCGCCGATCTCGACCTGCACCGCGACCTCCTTTTCGATCGTGTCGGTCGTCATGATCGCCTGCGCCGCGTATTTCGAGCCGTCCGCGCTGAGCGACGATGCAAGCTCGGCCGCCGCGTTTTCAATCGGCTCGATCGGCAGGATCTGGCCGATCACGCCGGTCGAGGCAACGATCACGTCGTGCGGGTCGATGTGCAGCGCGTCCGCCGCAATCTCGCACATGCGCCAGGCCTTCGCCTCGCCGTCGGCGTTGCAGGTGTTCGCGTTGCCGCTGTTGCAGATCACCGCCTGCGCGCGGCCGTCCGCGAGGTTCTTCTGCGTGACGAGGATCGGCGCGCCCTTGACGAGGTTCTGCGTGTAAACGCCGGCCGCCGCGCACGGCTTTTCGCTGTAGATCAGCGCGAGGTCGCGCTTCGATTTGTTCTTCCGGATGCCGCAGTGCACGCCGCCCGCAAGGAAGCCCTTCGCCGCGGTGACACCGCCTTCAATATACTGCATAGGTTTGACACTCCTGTACTCAGATTTCTTTTTTATCCCCGGACGGGCCCCGCCCGCCACTCCTGCACGCCGCAACACCGCCCGCCGCGGCGCGCCGCCGCCGCCGCGACCAACCAGCCGATTTCCCGCTGCGCCGAAGTGTGCGCAAGCACACGATTCCGCGACCCCGCTGCGGCACGTTGCCGCTGCCGCGACCAACCAGCCGATTTCCCGCTGCGCCGAAGTGTGCGCAAGCACACGACTCCGCGATTTCGCCGCGGGCCGTGCCCGCCCGCCGCCGCGACCAGCGCGTTCCTTTCCTCGGCCGGCAAAGCGCGTGACGCGCACGCGCACCCCGCGACTCCGCTGCGGCACGTTGCCGCCGCGACTTCGCCGCGGGCCGTGCCCGCTAGAATGCGGGCGGCACCTGAAGCAGACCGGTCGTCTCATCGAAACCGAACAGAATGTTCATGTTCTGGATCGCCTGCCCCGCCGCGCCCTTGACCATGTTGTCGATCGCGCTGATCGCAATAAACGTGTTCGTGCGCTTGTCGACGAAAATCGAAACGTCGCAGAAATTCGTGTATTTGATGTTGTGGATGTCCGCGCTCTTGCCCGCCGGCAGAAGCCGCACGAACGGCTCGTCCCCGTAGCGCGCTTCGTAGGCCGCGCGGAGCATTTCCTCCGTCACACCATCCTTGAGGCGTGCATAGCACGTCGCGAGGATGCCGCGGTTCACCGGCAGCAGATGCGGCACAAAGGTGATCCGCACCGGCGCGCCCGCAACCTTCGAGAGCGTCTGCTCGATCTCCGGCGTGTGGCGGTGGCTCGCGACCTTGTAGGCCGACATGCCCTCGTTCAGCTCCGGATAGTGGTTGTTCTGCGCCGGCTTGCGGCCCGCGCCGGTCACGCCGCTCGCGCAGTTCGCAATGATGCCGGCCTGCTCGATGTATCCCTGCTCGAGCGCCGGAACGAGCGCCAGCGGCACCGCCGTCGTGTAGCAGCCCGGATTCGCCACAAGCTTCGTCTTTTTGATCTGCTCGCGGAACAGTTCCGGCAAGCCGTACACCGCCTTTTCATGCAGCGCCTTGTCCGCAAACGTGCCGCCGTACCACTCTTTGTACTCCTCTTCGCTCTCGAGACGGAAATCCGCGCCGAGATCGATGAACGCCTTGCCCTGCGCGTCGCATTCCGCCGCAAGATCCTGCGAAAGACCGTGCGGCAGCGCCGCAAAGATCACGTCGCTCTTTTCGACAACCTCCGCCTGCGTGCCGCAGACGAGATCGCACAGGCCGCGGTAAGCGGGGTATACGTCCGAAAGCGCCATGCCCTCGAAGCTCACCGAGCTGATCGCCGCGAGCTCCGCCGCGGGATGCAGGTAAATCAGGCGGCAGATCTCCGCCCCGGCGTATCCGGTCGCGCCGACAACGCCGACTTTTATCTTTTCCATTTTTGAAAACCTTCCCTTCCTCAGCCCAGCAGCGCCCGGACTTCCTTTGCCGCCGCGCGGACGTTTTCCGGGCACGGCGCGCCCTTGACCTTGCGGTCGTTCACGCACTTTTCGAGATTGATCGCCGTATAAACGCCCTCGTCAAACGCGTCGCAGACCTTCCTGTATTCGTCGAGCGGCAGCGTCTCGAGCGTCAGCCCGCGGTCGATGCACAGCGCGACGAGCTCGCCCGTGATCTTGTACGCGTCGCGGAACGGCAGGCCCTTCACCGCAACGAGGTAGTCGGCGCAGTCGGTCGCGTTGATGAAGCCCTTCGCCGCAGCGTTGCGCATGTTGTCCTTCAAAACGCGCATCGTCCTCAGCATCGGGATGAACGGCGTGAGGCACAGGCGCAGCGTGTCGACCGCGTCGAACACGGCCTCCTTGTCCTCCTGCATGTCCTTGTTGTAGGCGAGCGGCAGGCCCTTCATCATCGTGAGCAGCGCCGTGAGGTCGCCGAATACGCGCCCGCTCTTGCCGCGGATCAGCTCCGTGATATCGGGATTCTTCTTCTGCGGCATGATGCTCGAGCCGGTGGAAAACGCGTCGTCCAGCTCGATGAACTTGAACTCCCACGAGCACCAGAGGATGATCTCCTCCGAAAATCTGGAGAGGTGCACCATCGCGATGGAAACCGCCGCCGCGATCTCCGCGCAGAAGTCGCGGTCGGCAACGCCGTCGAGGCTGTTGCGGCTGACCGCCGAGAAGCCGAGCAGCTTCGCCGTGAGGTCGCGGTCGAGCGGGTAGGTCGTGCCGGCCAGCGCGCCGGAGCCGAGCGGGCAGACGTCCATGCGCTTTACGGCGTCCTGCAGGCGGCCGATGTCCCGCAGGAACATCTCGGCGTACGCCATCAGGTGGTGGCCGAAGGTGATCGGCTGCGCGCGCTGCAGGTGCGTGTAGCCGGGCATGACCGCGTCGGCGTATTCCTCCGCCTGGTCGCAGAGGACGCCGATCAGCTCTTTGAGCTGGCCGATGAGGCCCGCGCACGCCTTGCGGAGCGTCAGGCGGACGTCGAGCGCGACCTGATCGTTTCGGCTGCGCGCCGTGTGCAGCCGCTTGCCCGCGTCGCCGATGCGCGCGGTCAGCTCGCCCTCGACAAAGGTGTGGATGTCCTCGGCGTCGGGATCGATCGAAAGCGCGCCGCTCTCGATGTCCGCGGCGATCTTTTCAAGCTCCGCGCAGATCTTGTCGCTCTCGCTCTGCGCGATGATGCCGCAGGCGCCGAGCATCGTCGCGTGCGCGATGCTGCCCTCGATGTCCTCTTTGTACATCCGGCTGTCGACCGAAATCGACGAATTGAAATCGTTTGTCTTCGGGTCCGCCTCCTTCTGGAAGCGCCCTTTCCACAGCTTCATGGCTGGCTTTTCACCCTTTCTGCTCCGGCCCGGCCTGCGCCTGCCCGATAAACCTCAAAAAATTTTCCTTATAATTCTCCAGATGCGCGGCGCCCCATGTCTCCCGCGCAATCTGCATGAAGCCAGAAAAGGGCAGGCAAACCGCCTACCCCATCTGTGTGCTTCGCTTATTTCTCCCCGAGCTTCGCCTTCATCTTGGCCTGGACCTGAATCGGCAGGCCAAAGAGGTTGATGAAGCCGGCGGAATCCTTCTGGTTGTAGACTTCGTCCTCGTCGAAGGTCGCGATCTCTTCGTCATACAGCGTGTACGGGGAGGTGACGCCCGCGTTGATGACGTTGCCCTTGTAGAGCTTCAGCTTGACGTCGCCGGTCACGTTCTCGTTGACCTTGTCGACGAACGCGGAAAGCGCTTCCCTGAGCGGCGTGAACCACTGGCCGTTGTAGGTGAGGTCCGCCATCTTCGGCGCGACCTGCGTCTGCAGGAAGTGGAACGTCTCCTTGTCGAGCGTGATCGTCTCGAGCACGTTGTGCGCCTTGTAGAGGATCGTGCCGGCCGGCGTCTCATACACGCCGCGGCTCTTCATGCCGACGAGGCGGTTCTCGACGATGTCGAGCAGGCCGATGCCGTTCGCGCCGCCGAGCGCGTTCAGCTTCGAGACAAGCTCCACCGCGCCGAGCGTCTCGCCGTCGATCGCGGTGGGAACGCCCTTTTCGAAGTGGATCGTCACATAGGTCGGCTCGTCGGGCGCCTGCTCCGGGGAAACGCCGAGCTCGAGGAAGCCGGGCTTGTTGTACTGCGGCTCGTTCGCCGGGTTCTCGAGGTCGAGGCCCTCGTGCGAAAGGTGCCAGATGTTCTTGTCCTTCGAGTAGTTCGTCTCGCGGTTGATCTTCAGCGGGATGTTGTGCGCCTCCGCGTACTCGATCTCTTCCTCTCTCGACTTGATGGACCACTCCCGCCACGGCGCGATGATCTTCATATCCGGCGCAAACGCCTTGATCGTCAGCTCGAAGCGGACCTGGTCGTTGCCCTTGCCGGTGCAGCCGTGGCAGATGGCGTCCGCGCCCTCGGCCTTCGCGATTTCGACGAGGCGCTTTGCGATGCAGGGCCGCGCGTGCGAGGTGCCGAGGAGGTAATCCTCATACTTGGCGTCCGCCTTGAGGCAGGGCCAGATGTAGTTTTCGATGTAATCCTGCTTGAGGTCTTCGATGTAGAGCTTCGAGGCGCCGGTCTTGATCGCTTTCTCCTCCAGACCGTCGAGCTCCGTGCCCTGGCCCACGTCGCCGGAAACCGCGATGACCTCGCAGTTGTTGTAGTTTTCCTTGAGCCACGGGATGATGATCGATGTGTCGAGGCCGCCGGAATAGGCGAGAACGACCTTCTTGATTTCCTTTGCCATTTTCAAAACCTCTTTCTTTTAACAGTCGCCGCGCGGCGCAGCCGGCGGGAAATTGCTGATTCAATGGTTATCATTATACACCGTTTTCCGGAAAAATCAACCCCTAAAATGAATATTTATTCACATTAGGCAGATTGACCGTATTTCCGCGTGTTTCCCGCGGATTTCGGCGAAAATATATCCAGTTTTCGGCCGGGCGCCGACGCGCTTTATACATTTTCCGGTGTATACGCTGTATAAAATACATTGGCATACACTGTTTTATGCATCGTCGGTCCGGTACGGCGCGAGCAGCGCAAGCTCCCGCGGCTCCACGCGGGCGCGCACGCGCAGCCCTTCGGCGGTGTACTCCTCCGAGAGCAGCGCGCCCGCGCGCCGCAGCTCGGCCGCGACGCCGGCCTTTGCAAACGGCAGCAGCGCCGTGACCTCGACCGCCTTGACCGGCAGGTTGTCCTCCACGGCCTGCAGGAGCGCTTCGATGCCCTCGTTCTTCAGCGCGCTGATGCGCACCGCGCCCGGCACATGGACCGCTTCGTCCGGGTTCCGGACGAGGTCCCACTTGTTCAGCACCGGGATCACCGGGCGGTCGCCGCAGCCGAGGCTCTGCAGGATCTCGTTCGTCACGTCGAGGTGCACGCGCGCCTCCGGGCTCGAGGCGTCGCAGACGTTGAGGATGATGTCCGCGGTCGCGGCCTGCTCGAGCGTCGACTTGAACGCCTCGACGAGGTGGTGCGGCAGGCGGCGCACCAGGCCGACCGTGTCGATCAGCATGACGGTCTTGCCGCCGGGCAGCTTCAGCGCGCGGGCCGTCGGGTCGAGCGTCGCGAAGAGCTTGTCCTCCGCGAGCACGCCCGCCTGCGTGAGCAGGTTCATCAGCGTCGACTTGCCGGCGTTCGTGTAACCGACGAGCGCGACGGTCACCGTGCCGTCCTTTTCGCGGCGGCGCTGCGTCTCCCTGCGGCCGGTCTCCACCTTTTTGAGCTGCTCGCGCAGCGACTCGATGCGCCGGCGGATGTGCCGGCGGTCGGTCTCGAGCTTCGTCTCGCCCGGGCCGCGCGTGCCGATGCCGCCGCCGAGCCGGGAGAGCGCCGCGCCCTTGCCCGAAAGGCGGGGCAGCATGTACTTGAGCTGCGCCATCTCCACCTGCACCTTGCCCGCGCGGCTCTGCGCGCGCTGGGCGAAAATGTCGAGGATCAGCATCGTGCGGTCGACGACGCGCACGTCGGTCTCCTTTTCGAGGTTGCGGATCTGCGTCGGCGTCAGCTCGCGGTCGAAGATGATCAGCTCGATCGCGTTGTCCTCGCAGAAGGTGCGGATCTCCTGCACCATGCCGCTGCCGACGCACGTCGCCGTTTCGGGCGCGGGGCGCTTCTGCGTCAGCGTCGCGACCGGCTCGGCCCCGCCGCTCTTCGCAAGCTCCCAGAGCTCGTCGAGCGAGCTCTCCGCGTCATATTCGCCGGTGTCGAGCGCGACGAGCAGCGCGCGCTCCGGCAGGATCTTGTTTTCGGTATATTCCATAAATCGTTTCCTTTCCGTACACCCACACAGCCGCAGGCCCGCCGCCTATCCGGCGGTGAGCGCGTTGCGTTTTTCCAGAATGTATTTCGCGCGGTCCAGCGGGTTCGCGCCGATGCGCTCGCGCTCCGCCGTAAAGCCCGGCGGGCAGGGCGCGTAATGCGAAAACACCGTGGAGATGCTGCCGCGCCCGCCGGTCAGCTTGGCAAATTCGACGGGCAGCTCCATGCTCTCCGCCGCGGGCACCTCGGCGTTCAGAACCTGCTTTTCCCCGCGCACGACCTGCTCGAGCAAGACGCCGCGCATGCCCTGCAGCAGGCCGATCACCCGGCCGGCCAGCGCGGGGTCGAACACGGCGCGCACGCGGAGGATCGGCTCGAGCAGCGTCGTGCCGCAGTTTTTGAGGCCGTCCATGATCGCCATCGGCGTGCAGACGAAGAAGTCGAGCGGGTGCGTGTGGACGTGGTGGTGCTCGCCGTCGAGCAGCGTCACCTTGAGGTCGGTGACCTCCCAGCCGTGTAAGCCCTGCTGCAGCGCCTCGGGCACCGCGGTTTCCACGTGGTTCTGGTAGCGGTACAGAAGCCGCGCCGGCGACGCCTTCGATTCGTAGACGAGGCCGGAGCCGCGCGGCATCGGCTCGATGCGAAAGCGCAGGATCGCCCAGCAGGGCTTCGGCGCGAGATAGTCGGCGTAGCCCTCGCCCGCCTTCGCCGGCGTTTCCCTGTAAATGACGGACGGCGCGGAAAAGCGCGCCCGCAGGCCGCAGCGCTCCAGAAGCAGCGCGCTGAGGATCTCGAGCTGGATCTTGCCGACGATTCTCAGCTGGATCTCGCGCTTCTCGCGGATCCACGCAAAGCGGAGCGTCGGGTCCTCGTCGGCAAGCGCCGAGAGCGCCGAAGCGAGCGCCGTGATCTCGGCGGGGTTCTCCGGCTCGGCCTTCACGGTCAGCAGCGGCACGGCGAGCGTGCGCTCCGCGCGCGGCAGCGCGCCGCGCCCGAGGACGTCGCCGGCGCGCACGTCGCTAAGGCCGAACAGCACCGCGATGTCGCCGGCCTCGGCCTTCGGCGCGTCCGCCTGCTTCCGGCCGAGCGGCCTGCGGATGCCCGCGACCTTTTCCTCCACGCCGCACCGGGGCAGGTAAACGCTCTGCCGCGGCTCGATGCTGCCCGAAAAGACGCGCACATGCGCGAGCTTGCCGAGGCCCCTGTCGTGCTCCACGCGGAACACACGGGCCAGCAGCGCCCCGCCGCTCTGCGCAGCGGCGGGCACGCAGGCGCAGAGGAAATCGAGCAGCGCCTTGCAGCCCGCGCCCGTTTTCGAGGAGCCGCAGAGCACGGGGACAGCGCCGTTTTCCACAGCGGCGCACACGGTCTGTGCAAAATCGACTTCCTCCCCCGCGAGGTACCGCTCGAGCAGCGCCTCGTCCGCCGCGAGCATCACGGCGTTTTCGAGGCAGGACGCTTCCGGCACGACGGACGCCTCCGCCGCGCCCTCCCCCGCGGGGCGGTTCACGACGAGCAGCGTGCGGTCCGCAAGCAGGTCGGAAAGCGCCGCGCAGGCCCCCGCAAAATCGCTGCCCGCGCGGTCCAGCTTGTTGACGAACACCACGCACGGCAGCGCCAGCCGCTGCACGGCGTCGAGCAGGATCTCGGTCTGCGCCTGCACGCCCTCGACCGCGGAGACGACGAGCACCGCGCAGTCGAGCACCGAGAGCGCACGCTCCACCTCGCTGATGAAATCGGCGTGGCCCGGCGTGTCGATCAGGTTGACGACGGCCGTCTCCGTCTCGAGCACCGCGTCCGCCGTTTTGACCGAGATGCCGCGCGCCTGCTCGACCTGCAGCGTGTCGGTCTGCGCCGTGCCGAGGTCGACCGCGCCCGCCGACCGCAGCGCGCCGCCGCAGAACAGAAGCTGCTCGGTCAGGCTCGTCTTGCCCGCGTCGACGTGCGCGAGGATCCCGATGTTGATTTTTCTTTTCATCCTTCCGCCGCCCCTGCCGCGAGCCGGCAATTCAGACATATCTGTATCATACAGGAACGCGGCGGTTTTTTCAAGCCTTGCGCTTCGCCCTGGCCCGCGCAAAAAGCGCCGCACCCTTTCCCCGGTGCGGCGCTTTTCTGTCCGGCTCAGTCCGGCCTGTGCTTTTCGATGAACGAGACGCGGGCGGGGCGACGGGTCTGCTCGCTCTTCACGTCGTTCGCGGAAAAGTGCATGTATTCGCCCCCGCCGGCCGGCCGCCATTCGGGCAGGCCGGGGCCGTTCGGGTCGCCGCGGCGGACGAAGTTCACCCAGTAGCGCCCCATCTGCGCCGAAAGCTGGTACTGCGGGCGGCCCTTGCGGACCTCCAGCACATCGCCCTCGACCGTGCTGCCGCCGAGCACGTCGAGCGTGCCGAACACGTAAAACAGCTCGGCCGAATGCGTCGCGCCGACAAACGTGCCGTCCTGCAGCAGGATCGGCTCCGTAAAGTAATACTGGTAGACCGGGCAGGGGTGCACGCGGCTCAGCGCGCACAGCACGTGGCGGATGTTCACAAACGCGAAATCGCGCTGCACGTCGAGCGACGACCGGCGGAAATTCTCCTCGGTGAAATTGTACAGCGCGCAGAACTCGTCGTAATCCTCGCCGAAATACCGCTTCGCATCGGCCGCAAACGCGGCAAAGGTCTCGCCGTTGACCGGCGCGAACAGCCCCTCGTCGGCGTTTGAGCCGATCAGCACCGGCACCTGGCCGATGCGCCCGGCGAGGAACGCGTCGTACGGGTCCTCGCACAGGACGACGCCGTCCACGACCGGCCGAAAGCGCAGCGCATCGCCCGGCGTGGGCTTCGTCGCCGCCAGAACGGCTTCGGCGGGCAGCGCGCGCATCTCCTCGACCGACGCGCAGCCCAGCGCGTTCTGAAGCGCAAGGCCGTCCGCCTCCGCTTCCGCTTTCGTCCGCGTGCCGGGGCGCGGACCGCCGCTCTGCAGGATGGCCGCGCTGTACAGGCCGTTTGTCAGCGGCGAGGCGAGCAGCGCCGCGACGCTCATCGCGCCCGCGGACTGCCCGTTGATCGTGATGCGGTTCGGGTCGCCGCCGAACGCGCGGATGTTCTTCTTCACCCAGCGCAGCGCGGCGATCTGGTCGAGCAGGCCGTAATTGCCGCACGCGCCGGCTTCGTCCTCCTCCATCAGCGCGGGATGCGCGAGAAAGCCCAGCGCGCCGAGGCGGTAGTTGATCGTGACGAGGATCTCGCCCTGCTCGACGAGCGAAACGCCCTGATACAGCGGCTCGTCGCCGAGGCCGCCCTGGAAGCCGCCGCCGTGGATCCAGAAATGCACCGGCAGGTCCTCGCCCGCCGCGTTCGCCGGCGTCCAGATGTTCAGGTACAGGCAGTCCTCGCTCTGCGGGTGGTGCAAAAACGCGTCCATGCCGACGAACCCGCCGTTCTGGATGCACATGTCGCCGAACGCCGTGCAATCGCGCACGCCCGCCCAGGCCGGGGCCGGCTGCGGCGCGCGCCAGCGCAGCGCGCCCACCGGCGGCGCCGCGTAGGGGATGCCGCGGAACACCGTGATGCCGTTCTGCTCCACGCCGGAAACCGCGCCGCTCGCCGTCTTTACAATGCCAATCGCCATGATCTTACCTCTCCTAACACGCTTTTCTTTATATTATAAGCCCCGCGGCGCGTCTCCGCCAGAGCAAAAAGCAAAAATCTTAAGAATTTTTGCAACATTTTTGCAAAATACACGTAATACTTTTTCTGGACATTTCCGCCCCTGTATATTATACTGTACTGGAAGACATATTCTGTAGAAAAAAGTCGTTTTCTATAAGTCACAATTGAGAGGTTTATAAAAAATGTTGGGTTTACGCTTGCTTTTTCGACGGATTCGCGGCTTCGATTTCGGCCGCATGCTCGTCTATGTGCGCGAGGTCAAAAAGGAAACAAAAATGCCGTGCCTGTTCATCGTGCTCGACATGCTCCTGTGCGTCCTGCTGTACAACGTCGGCTTTTTCGATTACCACATCTTCGGCTTCGTCCATATCCGCCGCCACCGCGACCGGAAGACCTTCTTCACCATGCGCGACAACTGGCGCCTCTGCCGTCTTGTGAACCGACCGGAGGACGCCGAAGTCTTCCGGGACAAGGTCCTGTTCTGCAGGACGTTCGGCCCATTCCTCGGGCGTGAATATCTGGATCTGCGGCAGACGGACGAAGGGACGCTCGCCGCTTTTCTGCGCCGCCACCCGGTCGTGTTCGTGAAGGCGCCCGGCGGCTTCGGCGGCCTCGAGGTCGAGCGGTTCGACGCGTCGGCCGTGGACCTCGGCGACACGGCGCGCGTGCAGGCGCTCCATAACGACTGGGTCGGCCGCGGGCTGTACCTTCTGGAGGAGGGGCTTTCCCAGCACGCCGAGATGCGCGCGCTGTACCCCAAGTCGATCAACACGATCCGCATCGTCACGCTCGCGGACGAAGACGGCGAGCCGCACCTGCTGTACGCCTTTCTGCGCACGGGTCGCGGCGGCGCCTTTGTCGACAACACGACGAGCGGCGGGCTCTCGGCCCTGATCTGCTCCGACGGCGTGATCCGCCGCCCCGCGCTCTCCGACAAGACCGGCGAGTATTTCGACGCGCACCCCGACACCGGCTGCAGCTTCATCGGCTTCCGCGTCCCGTGCTACAAAGAGGCCGTCGAGCTCTGCCGGCGCGCCGCGCGCGTGCGGCCGGGCATGCGCTACGTCGGCTGGGACGTCGCCGTGACGCCGGACGGTCCGGTGCTCGTCGAGGGCAACGACCTGCCCGCCTACGACGGCCAGATCTACCACCAGCAGGAGCACCCCGGCCGCGGCCTGAAGCCGGCCGTCCGCGCGATCGTGCCGCAGCTCTGACCGCAGCAGCGCTGCATGCAGCAAAACGCCCGCCCCAAAGGAGTGCCTTCCTTTCCGGGGCGGGCTTCGCTTTTTCAGGTTTCTGCCCAGGCCGCAAGGCCCGCTTCGATGATCTGCCGTCCGCTCTCAAACGTGGTTTCGCCGCCCTGCGCGTACTTGTCGAAATCGACGCAGAAGCACGAGAACGCCAGCACCTTTCCCGTGCGCATGACGGCGCGGACGTTGCCGAGCACCGTTTCGAGCGCATGCCCGCCCGGCTCCGGGCGGAAGTAGGCCGGGATGTATTCGTTCCGCAGGATGTCGACGTCGACCATCAGGTAGATTGCGTCCACCCTGTCGGCCAGCGCCTGCACGCGCGCGGCCCAGCGCGCTGTGTCCGCAAATTCCGCGGGCAAAACGCGGTCGATGCCCGCGCGGGCGAGGTTTTCGTATTCCTCCGCGCCGCTGCAGTGCCCGTCGCCAAGGAGGATCTCCCCGGCTGTCAGCGGGCGCGCCATGCGGCAGAAGTCCCGGCCCCAATCCCGCATCGTCTGCCCGGCGATCGTCGAGAGCGGCACCGCGACGAAGCGCAGGTCGGGCCGCTCCGTCTCCTCCACGATGACGTTGTCGCAGTGGGCGTCCACCCAGACGAGGCCGACCTTCTTTTCCGGCCCGAGCGCCTGCTGCAGGCCGCCGAGCACCGCCGGCGCGAAAGCGCAGTAGCCCGACGACGTCAGGATGCGGTCCCCCGCCGCGGCCGCCCTGCGGCAGGCTTCGGCGAAGTGCAGCGGGATCGCCTCGTGCGGCGCAAGCGCCGGGTACGGCGCGCCGGTGATCTCCTCCACGGTATACGGAAGCCCGGCTTTGCCGTACGTGCCCTTTTCGCGGTACAGGTCGACCGACCGGCGCGCGCCGGAAAACGGGCGGCGCTCCGAAACCGCGCGCGCATGGTCCTCCCGGCACACATGCCACGCCGCGTACAGATACGGGTACTCGAGCACGGCGAGACGCCGCGCGTTGCTTTCGGTTTTCTCCACGATACATTCCCCTTTCCTGAAGCAAAACGCGCCGGTGCAAAGCCCCGCACCGGCGCGCCTTTATTTTCTCCGCTCCGCAAAGAAGCGCCGCAGAAGCGCGCCGCATTCCTCGCCGAGCAGGCCCTTGTACAGCGCAGGCCGGAAAGCCCGCGGCAGGCGGATCACGGAGACGGCCGTGCCGCACGCGCCCATGACCTCGTCCTCCGCGCCGTAGACGATCCGCTCGACGTGCGCGTTGACGGCGGCGCCGGCGCACATCGGGCAGGGCTCGAGCGTGACGTACAGCGTGCAGCCCGAAAGACGCCAGTCCCCGAGCGCTGCGGCCGCCTGCTCCATCGCCTCGAGCTCGGCGTGCCCGAGCACGCTGCGCGACGCCTCGCGGCGGTTGCGCCCGCGGCCGATCACGGCGCCGTCCTTGACGACCACCGCGCCGACGGGGATCTCCCCCGCCGCATACGCCTCTTCCGCAAGCGCGAGCGCCGCTTCCATGAACCGCCGGTCGGGCAGGAATTCCCGTCCGCCCGCCTCAGGCCGCATAGAGCGACACCACGGACATCGCGATGAACACGATGAAATACACGATAAAGCCGGGGTTACCGACGAGCTGCAGCGCCTTGTTCCGGACCGGCAGCCCGCGTTGCATCGGCGTGCGGAACACCGGGCGGCCGGAGGCGTGCAGCACGCACAGGATGGCCAGCGCCGCAATGCCGACGAGGATGACGGCGTAGAACGAGACGACGTTCACCGCGGTCGACGCCTCCGCGCCGAACAGGTAGTTGACGGCGATCGGCAGCACGGCGATCAGGTTGTTCATGAAGTGCACGGCGATGCTGATCCAGATGTTCCGCGTGCGCACGTAGAGGAACGCCATCACGAAGCCGCCGACGAGCACGACCGGCAGGCCCTGGAAGCTGTAGTGCGCCATGCCGAAGAGCAGGCCGGAGAAGAGGATCGCCGTCCAGTCGCCCCAGCGGCGCATGACCGCCGTCGCGACGCCGCGGTACGCGAACTCCTCCGTGACCGGCGCGATCAGCACGACCGAGAGCAGCATCGTGAGCAGCTCCGGCAGCGTGGTCACCGTAAAGCTCTCCGTATTCGCCGCGCCGTTCAGGCCGAGGCTTTCCAGCAGAACGGAGATCAGGTTGGCCGGGATGTTCATGACCATGCAGACGAACACGCCTGCCAGCACGAGCAAAATCCCGTTCAGCGCGCCCGTCTTTTCGACGAGCACCGTGTCGCGCAGGCGGCGCCTGCCGACGGCCAGAAACAGCGCGTAGGGCAAAACGATCGAGAAGTACGACATCATCGACGCGACCAGATAATACGCCGTCGCCGGCAGGCCGCCGACCGTGTTGCCGGTCGGCGCCAGCAGGTTGACGCCGCAGAGCATCAGGATGATCGCCGCGACGTTGATGAAGATATACTGCAGCGGCAGGCCGGCAAGCGCGGCGAACGAGAGCCGGGACACCGCGCGGCGCAGCTCCTTCTGCTCGAGCTTCATCGGGTCCGCCCACTGCGGCGGCTGTACGCTGACGTACGGCTGCTGCGGGTAAACGCCGTACGGCGACTGGTATCGGTTCATTGTAAATCCCTTCCTTTCTGCGCGGCGCGCAGGGGCCGCCTTACGCCGACTCCTCCTGCGGCTTTTCCCGTCTGTTCTTCCTGTGCCCGATGCGGATCATCAGCTTTTCAACCCAGCCCTTTTTGTACTTCAGGGAGATGTAGCCGACGACGCTCATCAGCAACGCGCTCCCCGTGTCGACGATGATGTCCTTCATCGTGTCCCACAGCGCGTCCTGACCGATGAGCTGCGTGCCGTCGTCGAGCGCGAATTTCTGCATATTCGTGCCGAACAGCGCGTCCGCCGAAAACTCGTAGATCTCCCACACCGCGCCGAGCGCCAGCGCGAAGCAGAACGCAAACACGCTGACAAACAGCGGCGACAGGTTCATCGGGATGCGCTGCGTGTTGTTGAGCAGCGCGATCATCGAAAAGCCGAGCGCGCCGAGCAACGCGCCGCTGCACGCGTGCAGGATCGTGTCCCAGTGCGGCACGACGTAGTAGAAGCTGCGCACCTCGCCGAGGAAAATCGCGCAGTAGAGAAAGCCGATGTAAAGGAGGAACATCACGCGCGGGATCTCCACATCCCAGCGGCGCATCAGGCTGATCGGAACGAGGATCGCCGCAATGCCGAGCAGGCACTGCAGCAGCATGAGTATGTAGTCCTCGCGGCCGCGGCCGACGCCCTCCGCCTCTTCGCCCGATATGATCCGCATGATGAGGAAGCCGATCGGCGCCGCAAAGCTGATCAGAACGGCGATCGTGAAGACTTTGCCCCAGTTTCGTTCCTTTTTCTTTCGTTTCATCTCCCTGTCCCCCTCAGTCTTTCTGCACAGCTTACTGCGCGAGCAGCTCGGCGACCGCATTCGCATAGGCGACCGGGTCCGCAATCGACCGGCCCTCGATCAGCAGCGCCTGGTTATACAGCACTTCGGTGTACTTCTTCAGCTTGTCCTCGTCGTTTTCAAAGCGGCGGAGCGTTTCGAAAACCGGGTGCTCGGCGTTGATCTCGAAGATCTGCTCGGCCTTCACCTTCTGCTCCGCGCCGGGCATCGCGTTGAGCACCTTCTCCATCTCCATCGAGAGCGCGCCGTCCGTCGTGATGCAGACCGGGTGGTTCTTGAGCGACGCGGACAGGCGCACGTCCTTGACCTGGTCGCCGAGGATCGCCTTGATCTTCTCGAGCAGCGTCTTGTTCTCCTCCGCGCGCTTTTCGGCCGCGGCCTTCTCCTCGTCGGTCTGCACGCGCGCGTCCTCGGCGGAGACGTTCTTGAATTCCTTGCCCTCGTACTCGTGGAGCACCATCAGCGCAAACTCGTCGACCTCGTCGGTCAGGTACAGAACCTCGTAGCCGCGGTCGAGCACCGCTTCGGTCTGCGGCAGGTGCGCGATGCGCTCCGCCGTCTCGCCCGAGGCGTAGTAGATGCAGGTCTGGTCCTCCTTCATGTCGTCGACGTACTCCTTCAGCGTGCGCATCTTGCCGGAGGACGTCCTGAACAGGACGAGGTCCTTGAGCTTGTCCTTGTTCACGCCGTAGTTCTCGTACATGCCGAACTTGATGCGCAGGCCGAAGTTCTCGAAGAACTTCTCGTACGTCTCGCGGTCGTGGTCGCACATGGATTTGAGCTCGGAGGCGATCTTCTTCTCGATGCGGCCGGCGATCAGCTTGAGCTGGCGGTCGTGCTGGAGCATCTCGCGCGAGATGTTGAGCGAGAGGTCCTGCGAGTCGACAAGGCCCTTCACAAAGCCGAAGTAATCGGGCAGCAGGTCGGCGCACTTCTCCATGATCAGAACGCCGGAAGCGTAGAGCTGCAGGCCCTTTTCATAGTCGCGGGAGTAGTAGTCCATCGGCGCCTTGGCCGGGATAAACAGCAGCGCGTTGTAGGTCGCGGTGCCCTCGGCCGCCGTGTGGATCACCTTGAGCGGGTCCTGCCAGTCGTAGAACTTCTCCTTGTAGAAGTTGTTGTACTCCTCGGCCGTGACCTCGTTTTTGTTCTTCTTCCACAGCGGCACCATGCTGTTGAGCGTCTCGACCTCAAAATAGTGCTCGTACTCGTTCTCCGCGCCCTCCTTCGGCCGCGTCTTTTCGACCTCCATGCGGATCGGGTAGCGGATGTAGTCGGAGTACTTCTTCACGAGGCCGCGCAGGCGGTATGTATCGAGGAATTCGCTGTACTTTTCGTCCTCGGTGTCGGCCTTGACGTGCAGCGTGATCTCGGTGCCGTGGCCGGTTTTCTCGCAGGCGCGGATCGTGTAGCCGTCCGCACCGTCGGACTCCCACGCGAACGCCTCGTCCGCGCCGTAGGCCTTCGACTCGACGCGCACGTGGTCGCTGACCATGAACGCCGAGTAGAAGCCGACGCCGAACTGGCCGATGATGTCGATGTCCTCGCTCTTCTCGTTTTCCGACTTGAACTTGAGCGAGCCGCTCTTCGCGATGACGCCGAGGTTCTGGTCGAGCTCCTCCTGCGTCATGCCGATGCCGTTGTCGCGGATGCGCAGCACGCGCGCGTCCTTGTCCACCTCGATGCGGATCTCGAAGTCGTCGCGGTTCAGTCCCGTATCGCCGTCGCTCAGCGACTTATAGTACAGCTTGTCGATCGCGTCGCTCGCGTTCGAGATCAGCTCGCGCAGGAAAATCTCCTTGTGCGTATAGATCGAGTTGATCATCAAATCGAGCAGACGCTTCGATTCCGCCTTGAATTGTTTTTTTGCCATTGCCTATTCAACCTCTTCTCACGCGGGCGCGCCCCTTCCGGCGGCCCCCATATTCTGTATGCCTCTTACTATACTATAAATTTGTTAAAAAATCACGAACTTTTTGACTTTCTTCGAAATTCTCCCCGGCGCGGCATATTGCCAACGCTTTTTCCGTCTGTTATACTGAAAGCAGCTTTAAACAGCTTTGGAAATCCACCTCCAGAAACGAAAGGAAGTCCTTGAAATGACCGCAAAGAAATGGGTGCGGGCCGCCGCGGCGCTGCTGCTTTCCGGCACGCTGCTCTGCACAGCGGGCTGCGCCACCTTATCCGCCGTTCTGGACAGATCCAGAACCGAGCCGACGACAACCCCAACGCCCGCGCCGACCGCCGAATCATCCGCTGAACCGACCGCCGAACCACCTGCCGAACCGACCGCGGCGCCGACTGCGGAACCCACGCCGGAGGCCACCGCCGCGCCCTTGACCGAAGCTGCGCTGCTTGCGCAGATCGACGAGGCCACTGCCTTCTTCTGCGACTGGTTCTACGACCGCAGCGCCGTGATCGACCCGGCCTACGGCGACGACGTGCTCTATCCGCCCTACAACGCATCGGGCGCGCCGATGGTTTACCCCACCGCGGTAGACGGCATTGCTTCGCGCGACGCGCTGCTGGCAGCGACCGAACGCTACTTTGACGCCGACACGGCCGAAGCGCTGCTCGACTCCGTATACGCGCAGGACGTAGACGGATTTCTCTGCGTGAGCAAGAGCCTTGGGCTCGGCGGCCCCGGCTATGACGTTACGCTGACCGTAACCGACAGTGGGGACGGCAGCTATACGATCCGCATGGATTCCGTGCTCGCCGGCGACGATCTTCAGTTTGATCCCGTCTCCGTACAATACAGGCCGGCGAACGGGACGGCCATATTCGGCGGAGACTATGATACGATTCAATCGTTTTTCATCACCTGTCTTTACATCAACGAATGCACCGTTGTGTTCGAATGATGTGTTCGAATGCTATACGGGAGACCGGCGCAAAACAGTCCGCGCCTGGTCTCCCTGCCGTTTTCATCCGGCAGACGCAAACGCATTCGCCCCCTCGGGAAATCGCCCGTGCGGGATGCAGAAAAAGTCGGCGATGAAGTGCCAGACGCGCACGAGCCCCGTCACGTCGAACTGCCGGTCGAGCCGGAAGGCGTTGACCTGCATGTCCGCGGTGCCGTCCGCGTTGTAGACAAGCTCCAGCGCGGGCGACGTGTCGTTGAAGCTCAGGCGGCGGCCCTCGGCGTCGACGACGAGTATGCCGACCAGAAAGAGCAGCGCGAGCGCGGTGCAGAGAAAGGAAATCAGAAACGGGCGGGTGCGGAAACGGCTGTGCATGGTACAGAACTCCTTTTTTCGTTTTCTGTACCGAGTATGCCCGCGCCGCGGCGCGCCTATTCCGCAAGGTCGTTCAGAACCGCGAGGATCGTCTCGCCGAGCAGCCGCCCCGAATACTGCGCCTCGCTGAGCGTGTTCACCTCCGTGCCGACCTCCACGAGAACCGAGGCGTGCGTGGCGTGCATGTTGTAATTGCGCTGTGAAAAAAACAGCGGCCTGTACAGCCCCGGGAACAGCGCTTCCCCCTTCTGCTGCAGCCGCAGCGCAAAGTGGAGGTTCTCGCGCCAGTCGGGAAAGAGCGGGTCCTCGGAGAGGTCGCAGCCCGTGAGGATCATGATCTGCGCCGCGTCCTTCCCGTTGACCTCGGCGACCGGCTTGTAGCGCGTGCCGTCCTCGTCCTCGCCGAACGCGTCGCGGTGTACGTCCACAGTGATCTGGATCGTCGGGTACGCTTCGAGATTTTTTCGGATCGTCTCCATCGAGCGGTCGTAGCTGCCGGAATAGGCCGGGTAGTCGTGCAGCGTCGTGTCGTGGATCACGCCGAAGCCGCCCGCCTCGATGACCGCCGCGGCCTCGGCCGCCACCGAGAGGATGCTCTCGTCCGGCTCGGTCGAGCGGAAATCGTCGTCCGTGTAATACCAGTCGGTGTCGCTGAGCAAAAAGGATTCGCTCGCGTGCGTCGAGTACAGCAGGACGACCGGCGACCCGTCGCGCTTCACATGCACGTCCGGGTCGATCTGCAGCTCCTCGTACAGGTCCACGCCGGATTCCGACGTATCCTTGACGGAAAAGCCGTCCACGGTCTCGCCGCCGCCCATCCAGGTGGAGGCGACCGGCGCCGTCTCCCGCTCCGGGTCCGGCGTCGGCGCGACCTCGGGCTCCGGCTCCGCCCAGGGGGACAAAATCCCGTCCACCTCGGTCTCCGGCGTTTCCGCTAAAGCATCGCCGCCGTCGGGCTGCGGCGATGCTTTAGCTTCGGGCGCGACCGTCAGCCCGGCCGCGCGCAGCGCCCACGCCCCGCCGTTTTCGCGGACGGCCGGCAGGAGATTGTCCACCATGCACCACGTGCACAGCGCAACGGCCGCGACGGCGCAGGCCGTCCACGCCGTTTTCCGTATCCACATCGCTTTGACTGCAATCCGTCTCATATCCGTGCTTCCCCCGCTTTCGTCTTCTTCCATGTGTATGGCGCGCCGGGCCGCGGTATGCCTGCGCGAAAGCCGGGAAGGCCCGCCGCCACCGTATCGATCTTATAAAAAGTTCACAGATTCGACATCAAACCCCTTTGGCAATCTGCTATAATAAAGGTGTATTATACGCTGCTTTAACGAACGCTGCGCCCCTATGGGGCCCCAATTGAGAAAGGAATGATCCCAGAATGCCCACATCGAAGTACTCGGAAATCACCCCCGAAATCCAGAAGCTCGCTTCCTACTGCGTACAGAACGGTACGATTGATCCCACGCTTTATACAAAGTACGACGTCAAGCGCGGCCTGCGCGACCTGAACGGCAACGGCGTCCTGACCGGCCTGACCGGCATTTCGGAGATCCGGTCCAGCAAGGTCGTGGACGGCAAGAGCGTCCCCGCGGAGGGCCAGCTCTTCTACCGCGGCTACAACATCGAAGACCTCGTGCGCAGCATGCCGGCCGACCACAGCTTCGGCTTTGAGATGACGGCCTACCTGCTGCTGTTCGGCGAGCTGCCGACGAAGGAGCAGCTCAAGCTGTTCATCGACCAGCTCTCCTTCTACCGCACGCTGCCGACCGGCTTTGTGCGCGACATCATCATGAAGGCGCCGAGCAACGACATGATGAACACGCTCGCGCGGAGCGTGCTGACGATGTACTCGTACGACGAGACGCCGGACGACGTTTCGATTCCGAACGTGCTGCGCCAGTGCATCCAGCTCATCGCGATCTTCCCGCTGCTCTCGGTGTACGGCTACCAGGCCTACCGCCACTACAACGACGGCCGCAGCCTCTACATCCACCAGCCGAAGCCCGAGCTGACGACCGCCGAAAACATCCTGCGCATCCTGCGCTCGGACAAAAAGTTCACCCCGCTCGAGGCCAAGGTGCTCGACATCGCCCTGATGCTGCACGCGGAGCACGGCGGCGGCAACAACTCGACCTTCACGACGCACGTCGTCACCTCCTCCGGCACCGACACCTATTCCGCGATCGCGGCGGCGCTCGGCTCGCTCAAGGGCCCGAAGCACGGCGGCGCGAACATCAAGGTCGTGCGCATGTTCGAGGACATGAAGCAGGTCGTCAAGGACTGGACGGACGAGGACGAGATCCGCGATTACCTCACCCGCCTGCTCGACAAGGAGGCCTTCGACAAGGCCGGCCTCATCTACGGCATGGGCCACGCGGTCTACTCGATCTCCGACCCGCGCGCCAAGATCATGGAGAGCTTCGCGGCGGGCCTTTCCTCCGAAAAGGGCCGCGAGGACGAGTACGGCCTTTACATGCGCGTGGCGCGCCTCGCGCCGGAGGTCATCGGCGAGAAGCGCCGCATCTACAAGGGCGTTTCCGCAAACGTCGACTTCTACAGCGGCTTTATTTACAGCATGCTCGACCTTCCGATCGAGCTCTACACGCCGATCTTCGCCTGCGCGCGCATCGCGGGCTGGAGCGCGCACCGCATCGAGGAGCTGATCAACGCGGGCAAGATCATCCGCCCGGCGTACAAGGCGATTCAGCCGGAGCGCGAATTCCCGAAAAACATCTGAATCTTTCTAAAAAAGAGCAAACCGGCAGGCTTTCGGCCCGCCGGTTTTTTCGTCATCCGGCACCCTTTCGGGCCTGTCCGCATATTCTGTCTTGTGGAGGCCTCCACAAGAGCTCAATGTGAACGGAATGAAAGGGGATTTTTCCGTATGAAGATTTATCGACCGAGCGACGACTGGGACGCCTGCCCCAGCGCGCCCCGCGGCTGCGGCTGCTGCAACGTCTGCGGCTGCACGCCGTGCTGCTGCGTACAGGGCCCCACCGGGCCGCGCGGCGCGACCGGTCCGACCGGACCGCAGGGCGTGCAGGGCATTCAGGGCGTTGAGGGCCCGGCCGGCGCAACAGGCCCCACGGGCGCGACAGGCCCTGCGGGTACGACGGGCGCGACAGGGGCAACTGCTCCGGTCATATATGCACAACCACACGTATGGCCCGCGCGCAGGCCTTACCAGAATAAATCGGCGCCCATCCGCTGCCGAACGGCCCCGCCCCAGTCGATCGCCGTCCGATTTGCGGCAGGCGCCGCTCCTTTTTTTCGCAGAGCCTGCCGCCAGAGATAAACGCTTTTGAGGAGCGATCTGCCTCTTTCCGGAATATACTGTGATACACCACAAAAAGAAAGTTGGAAAACCATGTCAAATTTCAACCATAACCAGCATTATTTTCAATGCCCCTTGTGCTGCTGCAGGTGTATTGCCGGCGTTGCGGGCCCGACCGGACCGCAGGGGCCCACGGGGCCGACGGGCCCGCAGGGCTTACAGGGCGTTCCCGGGCCGCAAGGCCCCACCGGACCGCAGGGGCCCACGGGGCCGACGGGCCCGCAGGGCTTACAGGGCGTTCCCGGGCCGCAGGGGCC
>DSLMC04103__coassemble_431_pt1 | contig 36126 bp, 38 predicted proteins | sample DSLMC04103__metabat2_low_PE_017 | metagenome-assembled genome bin DSLMC04103 | reverse complement strand
AAACCGGATGCGCCGCCCGGTTCCGCCGCTTTCATGGCGGCCGCGCCGGAAATTCAATAATAAAAATGCAAAAAGAAAAAGCCTCTGCCGGCCCGATCGGGCGGCGGAGGCTTTCGGCGTTTATCCGGTCAAATGCAGTTTTTCGAGCAGCGGCAGGAGCAGGCGCAGCACAAGGCCGGTGCAGAGGCCGCAGACGATGGAGAGCAGCAGCATCGCGGGAATATAGAACAGCGCGGCGCGGCCGGTGAGTAAAACCGCGATGCAGAGCTGCGCGGCGTTGTGCGCCAGCGCGCCGCAAACGCCGGTGAAGAGCAGGGAAAAGCGCGTCTTTTTCCAGACGACCCACATCGCGAGCGTGCTCATCAGGCCGCCGGAAAGGCTCATCAGGCCCGCGGTCACGCCGCGCGTGAGAAACGCGAAAACGCCCTTGATCAGCGCGATCGCGAGCGCGTACGGCAGGCCGAGCGAACCGGCCGCGAACATCGTCACGATGTTCGAAAGCCCGGGCCTTGCGCCGGGCGGCAGGCCGGGGATCGGCGGCAGCATGCCCTCCAGCAGGGTGAGCACGAGCGCCAGCGCGCCGAGCAGGCCGCAGACGGCGATTTTTCTGGATTTTCCCGACATGGCGTGTTTCCCCTTTCCACGGTGCGTTTGCGCGGTCAGCCGGTCATGGCGTCCACCGCGCCGTCCCCGCCGTCGCCGACGATGCGGATGCTGACGCGCTGCGGCAGGCATACGGCGGTTTCCCCGACCCGGTCGCAGAGCCCCGCTTCCACGCAGACCTGGTCCGGGCAGGGGCTGGAGGCGAAGGCAGCGCCCGCGGGGCCGACCTCGATGACGGTCCCGTTGACCGTGAGCGTCTCCGTTTCGGTGCGCGCGGTGAAGTCGATGCGGTACAGTTCCTCGCCGTCCTGCTCGATCACGACCGTGCCGCCGTCCGGCTGCATAAGGCTCCAGAAATACGCGCCGGCGGCCAGCGTCAGCAGAACGAGCAGGCAGAGGATTTCCTTAAACGTAATTCGGCGCTTTTCCATCAAAGTGTGGGCGGGACGTCCTGCGCGGAGCCCTCAACGGCGAAGGTCAGCGAGCCGGATTCGAGCAGGTAGGTGAGCGCGTCGCCCTCCGAAGCCGAAAGCGTGAGCTGTCCGTCCGACAGGGTGTAGGCGATGGAGCCGCTCATCTGCGCCGGCTCGAAGCTGTCGCTCGAGAGCGTGTAGGTGATCCGCTCGCCGTCGGCCGTATAGGTGCCGGCGCCCTGGTAGGCGACCTCGCTCATGTACCAGCCGGCCATGTACGACATGGTGCCGTCGTCGTTGAAATTCAGCTTGAAGATAAAGTGTTCGACGCCGCTGGTCTCCGCATAGGTGACCCAGGTGCAGCCCTGCAGGGCCGCGGCGGGGTCGGGCGTGGGTTCTGCGGTCGGCGAGGCGGTCGGCGTGGGTTCCGCCGTCGGCGTCGGTTCGGCAGTCGGCGCTTCGGTCGGCTGCGCGGTTTCCGCGGCGGAGGATTCTTCCGTGCCGCCGACCGAGGCCAGCGTCGCGCATCCGCTGCACGGAACGAGAAGCGCCAGCGCGCAGGCCAGCGCTGCAATATACTTTTTCATGACGTTTCCTTCTTCCCGGAATTATTCTGCAATCGTGTAGCCGTCCGCCGTGAGCGTGAAGCGGTCCTGCAGGCCGTCCGTCACGGTGATGACGTTGTCGGTGCTGATGAAAATGCCCTCGGCGTTATAGCTTTCGAGCAGCGCCTGCCCCTCCTCAAGCCCGAGCACGAAGCAGGCCGTTGCGAGCGCGTCGGCGCGGGCGCCGTTGTCGCACAGCACCGTCACCGAGACGAGGCCGGTTTCGGCGGGGTAGCCGGTTTCGGGGTCGAGCAGGTGGTGGTAGGTTTTCCCGTCCTGCGTGAAGCATTTCTCATAACTGCCCGAGGTGGCGAGAAAGCCGGATTCGATCGAGAGTGCGCCGAGCGCGCCGTCCGAATTCGGGTCGCGCACCGCGATGCTCCAGTCCGCGCCCGAGTCCTTCTGCCCCCAGACGCCGACGCTGCCGCCCACGGAAACGATCGCGGCCTCCACGCCGGTCTCCGCATAGGCTTCAATCGCCGCATCGCAGGCGGCGCCCTTGCCGACGCCGCCGAGGTCCACCGCGTTGTCGAGGTTTTTCAGCGAGGCCGTGTTCTCCTCCGTGTCGAGGCGGAGGAATTCATAGCCGACGTTCGGCAGCAGCGCGTCGATGGTGTCGATGTCCGGCACCTCCTGCCGCTCGCTGTCGAAGTCCCACAGGCGGGAGACCGGTGCGATCGTCACGTCAAAGGCGCCGCCGCTTCGCTCGGCCACGTCCTGCGCGATCTCGAGGATCTCCATCGTGTCGCTGTTAAGCTCCACCCAGTCCTTCCCGGCGGCGTTGTTCAGCTTCTGCACGTCGCTGCCGGAAACGCGCCAGGAGATCTCGTTTTCCAGCGCCTGAATCGCGTCGGCGGCGGCCACGGCGGCTTCCTCGCTGTTGTCGCCGTAGACGCTCTGCTGCACATAGCTGCCCATCGCGTACGTCGTGACCTCATACGGCTTGCCGACGCTGTCGAGCAGAGGAAACAGGGCGATGACGAGGATGAGCACAAGCAGCACGGCGCCGAGGACCAGCGTCAGCCGCTTGGCCGTCTGTTCGGACATATTCCGCAGTTTCATCTTGGTCGGTCGTGCTTTCATGGGCATCGGTCCTTTCTTTGCCTGCCATTTTATCATAAAGCGCGGGGAAAGTCCAGCCGGGCGCTTTACATGCGGCCGGAAACAAGGTAAAATTATTGTGAACGGCCGCGTGCAAAAGGCTGTTTTACATGCGGCGGGCAGGGCCGTGCCCATGCGGCAGAATGCCCGCCGGCGCACAGGAAGGGGGAGTTCCATGCGGCGAAATGCCTGCTGTTTTACCGGGCACCGGGCGATCGCGCCCGAGGACCGCGTGCCGCTGCAGACGGCGCTGCGGGCGGAGATCCGGGCGCTCTGCGAACGCGGCGTGACCGCGTTTTACGCGGGCGGCGCGCGCGGCTTCGACATGCTCGCCGCCGAGGCGGTCCTCGAGGCGCGCGAAACGCTGCCCGTCGCGCTGCACCTGATTCTGCCGTGCCGCGACCAGTGCCGCGGCTGGCCGCTCGCCGAGCGGATGCGCTACGACGCGATCCTCAGCCGCGCCGATTCCGTCCGCTATGTGGCGGATGCGTACACCGCGGACTGCATGCGCCGCCGGAACGACGCGCTGGTGGCGGCTGCGGGGCACTGCGTCTGCTACCTGCAGCGCGACCGCGGCGGCACGGCGTATACGGTGCGCCGGGCGCGCGCGGCCGGGCTGGAAATCATCCACCTGATGACGGCCGACCCGGTGCAGACGGCGCTGCCCGGCACCGGAGAATAGGAAAAGAGACGTGCCGGGCGGCACGCCTCTTCTCCTGAAGGGATAAAAAATGAAAAATATAAAAGGTCGATAAACTCTGAATCGGGCGGCCTTACGCTTTGACGCGGCCGATCGCGGCGATGATGATGTCCGCGATGTCATCGATTTCGAACTGCGAGGAGTCGATCGTCAGGTGGTAGTTCGAGAGATCGTCCCAGCGCTTGTTCGAATAGAAGTTGTAGTAATTGGCGCGCTGCTTGTCGCGCTTTGCAATGAAATCGGAAACCTTTTTCTCATCGCAGAGCCCCTTGCGCAGGATCCGCGCGATGCGCGCTTCCTTGTTCGCATGGACAAAGACGTGGAACACGTTCTTGTAGTCGCGCAGGATGTAGTCGCCGCAGCGCCCGATGATGACGCACGGCCCGTTGTCCGCGGCTTTCTTGATGATGTCGCTCTGCAGGATGAACAGCTTGTCGTTGATCGGCATATCGTTGATTCCCGTGATGCGGCTGCCGAAGGTATAGTTGCCCATCACCATGGAATACAGCAGGCTGCTGCCGGCCTTTTCGTCCGCCTTCTCAAAGACTTCTTCGCTCAGACCGCTCTTTTTTGCAGCCAACGCGATCAGTTCCTTATCGAGAAGGGGGATGTTCAGCTTTTCGGCCAGCCGCTCTCCGACTTCGTGGCCGCCGCTGCCGTATTGGCGGGAAATCGTAATAATCGGTAACATATGCACTCCTCCTCGGTGATTTTTCCGTGCGCTGCGGCGCGGAAAGATTGTTGAAAACACGCGGAATATCCATGTAGGATATATAAAATTATGTGTATTTTCTATAAGTAATCCTACTCCAAATTCCCCGGATTGTCAACAGGCAGATGCATTTTTTTATTTCAAAAAAGTGCAAATCGTTAAAATACTTGAAAAACAGAGGGTAGATTTGTGCACTTGACACATGATCCGGCGGAGAACAGCCGAAACTCTTCGTCGGTTCTTCACAATAATTTCACATTTTGCCTGTATACTGAACAAACAGAAGCAGTACCGACAGAAAGGGAGGGAATCGCGGTATGTACAGAATTCTCGTTGTGGACGACGAGGCGAAAATCCGGCTCCTCATCCGGAAATACGCGGAGTTTGAGGGCCATGCGGTCACCGAGGCGGAAAACGGCATGGAGGCCGTCAACCTCTGCCGGCAGAACCCCGACAAGTTCGACATCATCATCATGGACGTCATGATGCCGGAGCTCGACGGCTTTTCGGCCGTCGCGGAGATCCGGAAGATCGCGTCGCCCGCGGTCATCATGCTTTCGGCGCGCGGCGAGGAATACGACAAGATCCACGGCTTTGAGCTCGGCGTGGACGACTACGTCGTGAAGCCGTTTTCGCCCAAGGAGCTGATGATGCGCGTCAACGCCGTGATGAACCGCGTCAACCGCACGGGCGGGCAGCGGCGCGAGATCTTCCGCGCGGAGGGGCTCGAGGTGGACTTCACCGCGCGGACCGTCAAGGTGGACGGCGCGCGGGTCGACCTTTCGCCGAAGGAGTACGACCTGCTCTTCTACCTCGTCAACAACCGCGGCATCGCGCTGACGCGCGAGATGCTGATCACAAACGTGTGGGGCTATGACTTTTACGGGGACGACCGCACGCTCGACACGCACATCAAGCTGCTGCGCCGCAGCCTCGGTCCGTACAGCAAGTTCATCGTCACGCTGCGCGGCGTCGGCTACCGCTTCGAGACCGGGTCATGAAGCGGCCCGTATTCGGCCGGCAGCTGAAAAAGCCCGGCATCCGCGCGCAGGTGCTGCTCGGCTTTACGGTGTTCACCGAGCTGATCGTCGCGCTGCTCTGGTTTTTCCAGATCGGCCTGCTCAACACGTTTTACAAGGCGATCAAAACGAATGAGATCCGCGCGGTTTCGGACCGCGTCGTCGCGATGCTCGACGGCGGCGCCTCGATGTCCGACTTCATCGAAATCACATACAATTCGAACGTCTCGATCCTGCTGTCCGACAAAAACGGCACGAACATCTCCATGTCCCCGAATGCGCGCGGCAGCGTGCTGGAGCGGTTCGGCAACTTCGACTGCAGCCGGCTGTTCCTCGAGGTCAAGGCGGCGGGCGGCAGCGTGATGCAGGACAACATCGAGGAGACGCCGGGCGGCATGGACGCGAGCATCATTTACGCGCGCACCGTCACGCTTTCGGACGGCGAGGAGTACCTCGTGCTGCTTTTGAGCGGCGTCGTGCCCGTCGATTCCACGGTGGAGACGCTGAAGGTGCAGCTGTGGTGCCTCACGGGCGTGATGCTCGTGCTCGCCCTTGTGCTGGCGCTGTTCATCGCCGCGCGGCTCTCGAAGCCGATCGAGCGGATCAACGATTCGGCCAAGCAGCTCGCGCAGGGCGACTATGCGATCCGCTTCCCGGACAGCGGCACGCGCGAGGTCTCGGAGCTCGCGGGCACGCTGAACTACGCGGCGCAGGAGCTTTCAAAGGTCGAGGACCTGCGGCGCGAGCTGATCGCGAACGTCTCGCACGACCTGCGCACGCCGCTGACCATGATCTCGGGCTATGCCGAGGTCATGCGCGACATCCCGGGGGAGAACACGCCCGAAAACGTGCAGGTGATCGTGGACGAGTCGAACCGTCTGGCCGACCTCGTCAACGACCTGCTCGACCTCTCCAAGCTGGAAAGCGGCACGCAGGCGCTCAAGCCCGAGGTGTTCTGCCTGACCGGGGACATCCGGGAGACGCTGCGCCGCTACGACAAGCTGGCCGACTACAGCTTCCCGTTCACGTTCGACCGCGAGGTGTTCGTCTGCGCCGACCGCCTGCGCATTTCCCAGGTGGTGTACAATCTCGTGAACAACGCGATCAACTACGCCGGGGCGGACAAGACCGTTTCGCTGCGCCAGGTCGCCGCAAACGGCGTCGTGCGCGTGGAGATCCGCGACACGGGCGAGGGCATCCCGGCGGACAAGCTGCCGTATATCTGGGACCGGTACTACAAGGTCGACAAGGACCACCGCCGGGCGCAGGTCGGCACCGGGCTCGGGCTTTCGATTGTAAAAAATATCCTCGATATGCACGGCGGGCGCTACGGCGTCACGAGCATGGTGGGGCAGGGCAGCACCTTCTGGTTCGAGCTGCCGGAGTACACGCCCGCGCCGCCCGTGCAGGCGGAGAACTGAACCGCACGGCATCGCGCGCGGAAAGCGGCGCGTTGCGCTGCTTTTGCGCGGTAAAATGCCGCTGTACCGCAGCGCGCGCCGAAGCTGCGGCCGCCCGGCGGCCGTCCGGAAGGCAGACCTGCCGCGCCGGGCGGCTTTTTTGCGCCCCCGCCGCGGCGCAGGCGCGTTTTTGACCGAAAGCACAGAAAAGAGATTCCTGAAAATCCTATATTTTCATCGAGAAAAATCTCGAAAACGCTTGATAAAGGAATATCGATATGATAAAATTTATTGAACTGAGTTTTTCGGATGGCGGCGGACGCTGCGCATCCGGGCGTCGGCGCGTGCTTTGCGGCGGTGTGTGTTTACATAACACGGAGTTTTCGGAGCAGCCCCTCCGAAGACGGCGCTGCGGCGGGCCGATGCGCGAGGAAACCCGGGGAAGCCATCGGGCAGATTCAACAATCCAAAATAAATTATAGAAAGGATGACAGGAGTAGCTATGAAGTACAGCTATTATCCGGGGTGCACCCTGAAGACGAAGGCAAAGGATCTCGACGCCTATGCCAGAGCTTCGGCGAAGGCACTGGGGTTTGAGCTCGAGGAAATCGAAAACTGGCAGTGCTGCGGCGGCGTCTACCCGCTCGGCTCCGACGAGATCGCGACAAAGCTCTCTTCGGTGCGCGCCCTGAATGAGGCGAAGGAGAAGGGGCAGGACCTCGTGACGCTCTGCTCCGCATGTCATCACGTCATCAAGCGCGTCAACGATGACATGAAGAATGTGGAGGATATCCGCACCAGAGCCAACAACTACATGCAGCTCGACGAGCCCTATGCGGGCGAGACGACCGTGCTGCATTTCTTGGAGGTGCTGCGCGACCGCGTCGGCTTCGACGAGATCCGAAAGAAGGTCACGAACCCCCTGAAGGGCAGAAAGATCGGCGCCTATTACGGCTGCCTGCTGCTGCGCCCCAGCGCGCTTCTCGAGTTCGACGACCCGGAAAACCCGACGATCATCGAGGATTTCATCCGTGCCATCGGCGCGGAGCCGGTCGTTTACCCGTACCGCAACGAGTGCTGCGGCGGCTACATTTCCCTGAAGGAAAAGGATATGTCGAAGCGCATGAGCGCGACGATCATGGAAAGCGCGGCCGGCATGGGCGCTGAAATGCTCATCACGGCATGTCCCCTCTGCATGTACAACCTCAACAAGAGCGGCAGCGGGGCCATCCCGGTCTACTATTTCACCGAGCTTCTCGCAGAGGCGCTCGGCGTCAAGGAGGAGGCGGCAACGAAGTGAACAACGCAAAGAAACAGGCGGAACAGATCCGCGAGATCAGCGGCGTCAACCCGTACAAGTGCATGAAGTGCGGCAAATGCTCCGCTTCCTGCCCGTCGTTCAACGAGATGGACATCAAGCCGCACCAGTTCGTATCGTATGTGCTGAACGATGAGATCGAGGCGCTCATGCAGTCCGAATCGCTCTGGAAGTGCCTCTCCTGCTTTGCCTGTGTGGAGCGCTGCCCGCGCGACGTGAAGCCCGGCAAGCTCATCGATGCGGCGCGTCAGCTTGTGGTGCGCCAGCGCGGCGAGACGTACCTCTCGCCGGACGAGGTGCCGGAGCTTCTGGATCCGGACCTCCCGCAGCAGCTCTTAGTCAGCGCGTTCAGAAGATACAGGAGGTGATAGCGTGCAAAGAATAGGAGTTTTTGTCTGCCACTGCGGCAGCAACATCGCAGCCACGGTCGACGTGAAGAAGGTCGTGGAGATGGTCCGGCTCGAGCCGGGCGTCGTGCACGCGGAAGATTACCAGTACATGTGCTCCGAGGTCGGCCAGGCGAAGATCGCCGCGGCGATCCGCGAGAAGCACCTGACCGGCGTCGTGGTGTGTTCCTGCTCCCCGCGCATGCATGAGACGACCTTCCGCAAGGCCGCCGAAAAGGCCGGCCTCAACCCCTACATGGTGGAAATCGCCAACATCCGCGAGCACTGCTCGTGGATCCACAAGAATATCGAGGAAGCCACCGAGAAGGCCGTGATCCTCGCCCGTGCGGCGATCGCAAAGGTCAATCTCGACGCGCCGCTCGTCGCGGGCGAAAGCCGCGTCACGAAGCGCGCGCTCGTCATCGGCGGCGGCATCGCCGGCATCCAGACCGCGCTCGACATTGCGGACGCGGGCTACGAGGTCGACATCGTCGAAAAGACGCCGAGCATCGGCGGCAGAATGTCCCAGCTCGACAAGACGTTCCCGACGCTCGACTGCTCCGCATGTATCCTCACGCCGAAAATGGTGGAAGCTTCCGCGCACGAGAAGATCAACATCTACACCTACAGCGAGGTCGAGAAGGTTTCCGGCTTCGTCGGTGATTTTACGGTCGACATCCGCAAGAAGGCGAGAAGCGTCGACATGACGAAGTGCACCGGCTGCGGCCTGTGCCAGGAGAAGTGTCCTTCGAAGAAGGCGCCCAGCGAGTTCAACCGCGGCCTGAACACGAGAAGCGCGATCTACACGCCGTTCGCACAGGCGATCCCGAACGTCCCGGTCATCGACCGCGAGCACTGCATCAAGTTCAAGACCGGCAAGTGCGGCCTGTGTGAAAAGGTCTGCCAGGCGGGCGCGATCGACTACACGCAGAAGGACGAGATCATCACCGAGAAGTACGGCGCGATCGTCGTCGCGACCGGCTTCGACACGATCAAGCTCGACAAGTACGACGAGTACGCGTACAACCAGAGCAAGGACGTCATCACCTCGCTCGAGCTCGAGCGCATCATGAACGCCGCAGGCCCCACGCAGGGCCACCTGGAGCGCCTCTCCGACGGCAAGCCGCCGAAGAACATGGTGTTCATCCAGTGCGTCGGCAGCCGCTGCTCCGACAAGCGCGGCAAGAGCTACTGCTCGAAGATCTGCTGCATGTACACCGCGAAGCACGCGATGCTGATCCGCGACAAGTACCCGGACGTCAACGTGACGGTCTTCTACATCGACGTGCGCACCCCCGGCAAGAACTTCGACGAGTTCTACCGCCGCGCGGTCGAGGATTACGGCGTCAACTACATCAAGGGCCAGGTCGGCAAGGTTGCTCCGCAGCCGGACGGCACGCTGCTCGTGCAGGGCGTCGACCTGATCGACAACAAGCAGATCCTCATGAATGCGGACATGGTCGTCCTCGCGACCGCCATTGAGCCGGACCCGTCGGTCCGCGGCATCGCGACGATGCTCACCGCAAGCATTGATACGAACAACTTCCTCACCGAGGCGCATGCGAAGCTCCGCCCGGTCGAGTCCCCGACGGCCGGCGTGTTCCTCTCCGGCGTATGCCAGGGCCCGAAGGATATCCCCGAGACGGTCGCGCAGGCCGGCGCGGCGGCGGTCAAGGCCATCGGCCTGCTTGCAAAAGACAAGCTGATGACGAACCCGTGCACCGCGAAGGCCGACGAGCTGCTGTGCAACGGCTGCTCGCAGTGCGAGAACGTTTGCCCCTACGGCGCGATCAGCTATGAGACGAAGCTCATCAACGACCACGGCGTCCGCGAGGAGCGCCGCATTGCGGTCGTCAACAACGCGCTGTGCCAGGGCTGCGGCGCGTGCACCGTCACCTGCCCGTCCGGCGCGATGGATCTGCAGGGCTTCTCGAACAGACAGATTCTTGCGGAGGTGGATGCAATATGTCGATAACAGCGAACGAAGAATTCAGACCGAAGATCGTGGCGTTCTGCTGCAACTGGTGCAGCTACGCCGGCGCGGACCTCGCGGGCAGCAGCCGCCTCACCTACCCGGCGGACGTCAAGATCATCCGCGTGCCGTGCTCCTGCCGCGTGAACCCCATGTTCATCCTGCGCGCCTTTGAAAAGGGAGCGGACGGCGTGATCCTGTGCGGCTGCCACCCGGGCGACTGCCACTACAGCACCGGCAACTACTATGCGAGAAGAAGAATGGCGCTGCTGTTCTCCATGCTCGACTACATCGGCGTCGAACACGGCCGCACCCGCGTGGAGTGGGTCTCGGCGGCTGAGGGCGTGAAGTTCTCCCAGACCATGAATGAGTTTGTGGCGAAGATCACTTCGCTCGGCAAGAACGTCAGACTGGAGGATTTGAGATGCAGGAAATAATCAACCGCGCAAAAGAGCTTCTGGCGGACGGAACCGTCGTGCGGGTCCTCGGCTGGAGAATCGGCGACCTGCCGTACAATCCGGAGCCCTCCTACTTTGAGACGGCGGAGGACCTGGAAGCGAATTTCGTGTACAACGGCTTCTGCGGCGCGAACCTCAGCAAGTACATGATCGAGGGTTCGAAGCTCGAGGGCAAGACGCTCGTCTTCCTCAAGCCGTGCGATACATACAGCTTCAACCAGCTCATCAAGGAAAACCGCGTCGTGCGCGACAAGGCGTACATCATCGGCATCGGCTGCAAGGGCAAGCTCGACGTCGAGAAGATCAAGGCGCAGGGCGTCAAGGGCATCCTCAATATCCGCGGCGCGGAGTACGATGGCCCCGCCGATACGCTGACCGTGGAGACGCTCTACGGTGAAAAGACCGTCCCGTACAAGGACGCGATGCTCGAGCGCTGCCACGTCTGCAAGGGCAAGGACCACATGATCTACGACGAGCTGCTCGGCGAAAGCACCGATACGAAGGATGCGGACCGCTTTGAGGAGGTCCGCAGGATCGAGGCGATGAGCCCGGAGGAGAAGTTCGCGTACTTCCAGTCCGAGCTCAGCCGTTGCATCCGCTGCAACGCCTGCCGCAACGTGTGCCCGGCGTGCAGCTGCCGCAAGTGCGTGTTCGACAGCACGAAGTTCGACAGCGCGCAGAAAGCGAACGTCGACTCCTTCGAGGAGAAGATGTTCCACATCATCCGCGCGTTCCATGTGGCGGGCCGCTGCACGGACTGCGGCGAATGCAGCCGCGTATGTCCGCAGGGCATTCCGCTGCACCTGTTCAACCGCAAGTTCATCAAGGATATAGACGAATTTTACGGCGAATACCAGGCCGGCGCCGATGCGGAGTCGAAGGGCCCGCTGACGAGCTTCACGTTCAACGACGTCGAGCCGGGTGTCACCGGGGGAAGGAGATAAGCCATGTTCAAGATTGCAAAGCGTAATCTGCCCGAGCTGCTCAAAGCGATCGCGGCGCAGCAGGAGCTTTACCTGCCGGTGAACATCAGCGGCCAGACGAATTTTGCGGTCTGGACCGAGGGGACCGAGGCGGATCTCGACACGCTCAAGACGGTCAAGTCTCCGAAGGATATGTTCTTCCCGCAGAGCGAAACGCTCTACACGGTCAGAAGAGACCACAAGAAGCTCTCGATTGAGCCCGAGGCGCTGAGGAGCCAGAAATTCGTGGCGTTCGGCATGAAGGCGTGCGACATCCAGGGCATCAAGGTGCTCGACAAGGTCTTCCTTGCGGAGCCGGTCGACACGTTCTACAGAGCCCGCCGCGAGCACGGCACCATCGTGGCGCTCGCGTGCCATGAGCCGGAGGAGACCTGCTTCTGCAAGGTGTTCGGCGTCGACTGCGCCGAGCCGGATGCGGACGTCGTGATGTGGGCGGTCGGCGAGGACTACTGCTGGAAGCCCGTGACGGAAAAGGGCCAGGCGCTCACCGACTCCGTTTCCGCGGTGCTCGAAAACGCCGATGCGGCCGATGCGCAGGCCGTCGCCGACGAGCAGGCGAAGATCCGCGCGATCGTCGAAAAGCTGCCGTACACGAACCTCTCGCTCGAGGGCTGGAACGGCGACGCGACCGCCGAGAAATTCGACTCCCCGGTTTGGGAGAAGCTCTACAAGCCGTGCCTTGCGTGCGGCACCTGCACCTTTGTGTGCCCGACCTGCCAGTGCTACGACATCAAGGACTACGATACGGGCCACGGCGTCCAGCGCTACCGCTGCTGGGACTCCTGCATGTATTCGGATTTCACGATGATGGCGCACGGCAACAACAGAACGAGCCAGATGCAGCGCTTCCGCCAGCGCTTCATGCACAAGCTCGTCTACTTCCCGGCAAACAACGACGGCATGTACTCCTGCGTCGGCTGCGGCCGCTGCGTGGAGAAGTGCCCGGCTTCACTGAATATAGTAAAGGTCATCAAAGCCTTTGAAAAGGAGGCAGTCGATCAATGAGTGAATGTACGTGCCATTGCCACGATAACTATGTGAAGGACGTCCTGATCCCGCAGGTCGGCGTGATCACCGACATCCGCGAGGAGACGCCGGACGTCAAGACGTTCCGCGTCAATGCGCCGGAGGGCGGCAAGCTCTTCGAGCATATGCCCGGCCAGTGCGCGATGCTCTGCGCCCCGGGCGTCAGCGAGGGTATGTTCTCGATCACCTCTTCGCCGACGAACAAGGAATACCAGGAATTCAGCATCAAGAAGTGCGGCATGCTGACCGACTACCTGCACAGCCTCGAAGTCGGCGACGAGATCACGGTCCGCGGCCCGTACGGCAACCATTTCCCCGTGGAAACGGAGCTCAAGGGCAAGAACCTGCTCTTCATCGCCGGCGGCATCGGCCTTGCGCCGCTGCGCTCGGTCATCAACTACGTGCTCGACAACCGCAGCGATTACGGTACGATCGACATCCTGTACGGCTCCCGCTCGAAGGATGACCTCGTGCAGCTCAAGGAGATCCAGGAGGTCTGGATGAAGACCGAGGGCGTCAACGTGTACCTCACGATCGACCGCGAGCAGGAGGGCTGGGACGGCCACGTCGGCTTCGTGCCCGCCTACCTCGAGGAGCTCGGCTTCGATACGAACAAGACGGCGCTCCTGTGCGGCCCCCCGATCATGATCAAGTTCTGTCTCGCTTCGCTTGTGAAGATGGGCTTCTCGAAGGAGCAGGTCTACACGACGCTCGAGCTGCGCATGAAGTGCGGCGTCGGCAAGTGCGGCCGCTGCAACATCGGATCAAAATATGTATGCAAAGACGGCCCCGTATTCCGCTGCGACGAGATCGACGAGCTGCCGAACGAATATTAAGAAAGGGAGTTGCTAACATGGAAAATATGGTAAATGTATATTTTTTCGGTAAACGCTACAGCGTCCCTGCGGATCTCACGATCATGACCGCCATGGAATATGCCGGTTATACGCTGAAGAGAGGCTGCGGCTGCCGCCACGGCTTCTGCGGCGCCTGCGCGACGATTTACCGCATCAAGGGCGATAACGAGCTGAAGACCTGCCTCGCCTGCCAGACGCAGGTTCAGGAGGGCATGTACGTTGCGAGCATCCCCTTCTTCCCGACGGATAAGCGCCTGTACGACATCAACGAGATCAAGCCGAACCAGCAGATCATGATGGAGCTCTACCCGGAGATCTACAGCTGCATCGGCTGCAACGCCTGCACGAAGGCATGTACGCAGAACCTCAACGTCATGCAGTACATCGCGTACGCGCAGCGCGGCGAGCTGGAGAAGTGCGCGGAGGAATCCTTCGACTGCGTCAGCTGCGGCTGCTGCTCGGTCCGCTGCCCGGCGGGCATCTCGCACCCGATGGTCGGCCTGCTCGCAAGACGCCTCACCGGCAAGTACATCGCGCCGGAGTCCAAGCACCTCGAAAAGCGCGTGGAGGAGATCCACAGCGGCGCGTACGACGAGCTGATCGAAAAGGTCATGCAGAAGCCGATCACCGAGATGCAGGAGCTTTACAACACGAGAGAGATTGAGAAATAAGGAGGGTCAGCCATGTTTACACCGGAAATGCTTGCCTCTGTCAAAAAGGTAGAGGCAACCAGAGACGCGCGCATGGGCATGGAGCCCAGACGCATGACCGCAGAGGAAAAGGACGCCCTTCTGAAGGCGTATCACCCGGACTACAGAGAAGACGGCTTTGATACGATCAAGATCGGGCCGAACAAGGGCCAGAAGGTGCCGAAGGAGCTCGGCCATCTGCTGCACTCCAACAGCCGCCTTTTGAATCACCCGGTCGACCTCAACAAGATCGATTACGATGTGGACGTGCTCGTCATCGGCGGCGGCGGCGCCGGCGCTTCGGCGGCCATCGAGGCCCACAACGCGGGCGCGAACGTCATGATCGTCACGAAACTGCGCATCGGCGACGCAAACACGATGATGGCGGAGGGCGGCATTCAGGCTGCCGATAAGGAAAACGACTCCCCAGTTCAGCACTATCTCGACGCCTTCGGCGGCGGCCACTTTGCGGCCCGTCCGGAGCTGCTCCGCCGCCTCGTCATGGAAGCGCCGGACGCGATCAAGTGGCTGAACGAGCTCGGCGTCATGTTCGACAAGGACGCCGAGGGCAACATGATCACGACCCACGGCGGCGGCACCTCCAGAAAGAGAATGCACGCCTGCAAGGACTACTCCGGTGCGGAGATCATGCGCACGCTGCGCGACGAAGTGCTCAACCGCAAGATCCCGGTCGTCGAGTTCACCTCGGCCGTCGAGCTGATCAAGGACGATAAGGGCCAGGTCGCGGGCGCGGTGCTACTCAACATGGAGACCGACGACTACATGGTCGCGCGCGCCAAGACGGTCATCATCGCCACGGGCGGTGCGGGCCGGCTCCACTATCAGAACTTCCCCACCTCGAACCACTACGGCGCAACCGCGGACGGCCTGATCCTCGGCTACCGCGCGGGCGCTCCGCTCCTGTATCAGGATACGATCCAGTACCACCCGACGGGCGTTGCGTTCCCGTCGCAGATCTTCGGCGCGCTCGTCACCGAGAAGGTCCGCTCCCTCGGCGCGATGCTCGTCAACGTGGACGGCGAAGCCTTCATGCATCCGCTTGAGACGCGCGACGTCGCGGCGGCTTCCATCATCCGCGAGTGCACCGACCGCCACAAGGGCGTCACGACGCCGCTCGGCACGGGCGTCTGGCTCGACACGCCGATGATCGAGCGCATCGGCGGCGAGGGCACGATCGAAAAGCGCATCCCGGCCATGCTGCGCATGTACATGAACTACGACATCGATATGAGAAAGCTGCCGATCCTCGTCTACCCGACGCTGCACTACCAGAACGGCGGCCTCGAGATCGGTGGAGACGGCTTCACGAAGGTCATCAGCAACCTGCTGGTTGCGGGCGAGGCCGTCGGCGGCATCCACGGCCGCAACCGCCTGATGGGCAACTCCCTGCTCGACATCATCGTCTTCGGCCGCAACGCCGGTAAGGCTGCGGCTGCACGGGCGAAGGAGACCGAGCTCGGCACCATGACGCTCGAGCACATCGAGCGCTATGCAGAGGAGCTGAAGAACGCCGGCATCGAGTCGGACGACGTTTCCCCGCTGCTGCTGCCGAAGTACGCCCGCCACGAGAGATAAGCACAGACCGTGCCGCCGCACGGCGCCGGGTGCGCCGCCGGACTGCCCGCCGGGGCGTTTGGCGTGCGCCGCGCGCTGTGCGGCCGGCCCTGTCTGATCAAGGAAAGGAAGTTGTTTCCAGCTATGCGTGAAATTGAAGTCAGCCAGATCACAGACGTCGTTGAGAAGCTGTGCATCGAGGCGAACGAGCACCTGCCGGAGGACGTGAAGTGCGCCATCCGCTCCTGCCGCGCCTGCGAGGACGGCGAGATCGCCCAGGGCGTTCTCGACAACATCATCGAAAACTTTGAAATTGCGGACAGCGAGTGCGTCCCGATCTGCCAGGATACCGGCATGGCCTGCGTGTTCCTCGAGATCGGCCAGGACGTGCACCTCGTCGGCGGTGACCTCACCGAGGCCGTCAACGAAGGTGTGCGCCGCGGCTACGACAAGGGCTATCTGCGCAAGTCGGTCGTCAAGGACCCGGTTCGCCGCGGCAACACCGGCGACAACACCCCGGCGATGCTCTACACCGAGATCGTCCCGGGCGAGAACATCAAGATCACGGTCGGCCCGAAGGGCTTCGGCAGTGAGAATATGAGCCAGATCCGCATGTTCAAGCCGTCCGCCGGCCTGCAGGGCATCAAGGATTTCATCCTCGAAGTCGTTGAGACGGCCGGTCCGAACCCCTGCCCGCCGATGGTCGTCGGCGTCGGCATCGGCGGCACGTTCGACAAGGCGGCGCTGCTCGCGAAGAAGGCGCTGATGCGCCCGCTCGATTCCGAGAATCCCGACCCGTTCTACGCGGACCTCGAAAAGGAGATGCTCGAGAAGGTCAACCAGCTCGGCATCGGCCCGCAGGGCTTCGGCGGCAAGACGACGGCGATCGGCCTCAACATCGAGACGATGCCGACGCACATCGCCGGCATGCCGTGCGCCGTCAACATCAACTGCCACGTGACGCGTCACAAGACGGAGGTGCTCTAAAATGGAAAAGCATATCAAGCTGCCCCTGACCGCGGAGCTCGCGAAGACGCTCCACGCCGGCGATACGGTCTACCTCACCGGCACGATCTATACCTCCCGCGACGCCGGACACAAGAGAATGTGCGAGGCGCTGGCAAAGGGTGAAAAGCTGCCGTTCGACCCGACGGACGCGACGATCTACTACGTCGGCCCGACGCCCGCGAAGCCGGGCCAGGTCATCGGTTCCGCCGGCCCCACGACGAGCGGCCGCATGGACGCTTATGCGCCGACGATGATGTCGGTCGGCGCCCGCGGCATGATCGGCAAAGGCGCGCGCCTGCCGGAAGTCGTCGAGGCGATGAAGAAGTACAGCGGCGTGTATTTCGGCGCGATCGGTGGCGCCGGCGCGCTGCTCGCCAAGTGCATCAAGAGCGCGGAGCTCATCGCGTATGAGGATCTCGGCGCCGAGGCGCTGCGCAAGCTGTACGTGGAGGAGATGCCGCTCGTCGTCATCATCGACAGCGAGGGCAACAACCTCTACGAGGAAGGCCGCGCGGCATATCTCGCACAGCACAAATAAATTGTCTTTGCAGCAGGAGGCGGAATTGCTCCGCCTCTTGTTTGTGCATATCAATTCTGACAGAATAAAAGGGGAATGAAGCGAAATGACACCTGAAACGATTGCTGAGATTCTGGAAACCATCATGATTCTCGCATTCGGCCTTTCCTGGCCGCTGTCCATCTACAAGTCGGTCAAGTCCAGAACCGCCAAGGGCAAGAGCCTGCAGTTCGAGTTCTTCATCTGGCTCGGCTACATTGCGGGCATCGCGATGAAGTTCATCCAGTGCTTCGCGCTGGGCAAGGACGGCCCGATCTTCTATCTGGGCTGGGTTTTCTACGTGCTGAACTTCGTGGAGATCACGATCGATATGGTCCTCTACTTCCGCAATGTCAAGCTCGATAAGGAGAGAGACGCCGCGGAGAACAAGTAAACGGCGCACCGGAAACGCGCCGGCAAAACGGCAAATCAACAAGGGGCGGGAAGCTTGCAGTTTTCCGCCCTTTTTTGCGTGTGGGGGCTGCGGCGGTCTTCGCCTACCGCACGGCGTGTATCCGGCGGGAAACCGGGGAGCCGCACGGCCTTCGGGCATGGAAACGCAGGTCTACGTCCGGGAGCCGGACGGCTGGAGGCTCGCGCACGTCCACTATTCCGGCGAAGCCGTCCCGCGCTGACGCATGGGCCGGGCGGTTAACGTATCGCGCAAGGGCGCTGCGCGGGAATCCGACAAAGAATATCTTTTGCATATATCAATAATATTAAATATACATTTTACATATTTTAGAATTCCGGATATACTAGAGGTGGCGGTGCAGGCGCACGGCCGAAAATTGCTGGAAACGGCGGAGAGATTTGAGGGATTCGAATGAACGGACGGACCGTACAGCGGCGCCCGGCGCGGCGGATCGGAGTGGATGCGGCGTGAAACGCTTCAGACCTACGGGACAGATGTCCGACGCGTACTTTACGGCGCTGCTCCTGACGCTTTCGGGCGGCTTTCAGGACGCCTATTCGTACTGCTTCCGGGGGCAGGTGTTTGCAAACGCGCAGACGGGCAACATCGTTCTGCTCAGCGTGCATCTGCTGCGCGGCAGCTGGGGGAACGCGCTGCACTACCTGATCCCGCTCGGCGCGTTCGTCGCGGGCACCTGCTTTGCCGAGCTGATCCGCGGTGCGTTTCGCTATGCCCGGCGGCTGCACTGGCGGCAGACCGTCCTGCTGCTCGAGATCCTCACGCTGTTTTTCGTCGCGTTTATCCCGGTCGACAACATTGCAAACGCGCTGATCTCGTTTGTCTGCGCGATGCAGGTGCAGTCGTTCCGGAAGATGCGCGGCAACACCTACGCGAGCACGATGTGCGTCGGCAACCTGCGCAGCGGCACGGAGCTGCTCTGCGCCTTTTTCCGCACGCACGAGAAGAACCTGCTGCGCGACGCCCTGCGGTACGGCGGCATCCTGCTGACCTTTGCGGCCGGCGCCGGCCTTGGGAGCGTTGCATCGCTCGCGTGGGGCGCGCCGGCGATCTGGTGCTCCTGCGTGTTCCTGGCCGCCGGCTTCGGCCTGATGTTCCTTTCCGGGGCGCCGGGCGGCTAAAACGACGGCGGAAAGGGCGTATAAAAGGCCCGCATCTTGACAAAACTGTTCGAAAAGACTATCATAAATCGTATGGAGCTTATCCGAATTTTTTGAGAAAGAAGTTGTAGAGAATATGAGCGAAAATTGCACGCACGACTGCTCGAGCTGCGGCGAGGACTGCCCCTCCCGCCAGCAGCCGGAGAGCTTTCTCGCGCCAATGAATAAGATGAGTAAGGTGAAAAAGGTCATCGGCGTCGTCAGCGGCAAGGGCGGCGTCGGCAAGAGCCTCGTCACCTCCATGCTGGCTGTCACGATGCAGCGCCGCGGCCTCAAGACCGCGATCCTCGACGCGGACGTGACCGGCCCGTCGATCCCGAAGTGCTTCGGCATGCACGAGAAGGCGCAGGGCTGCGAGGACGGCCTTTTCCCGGTCAACACGAAGAGCGGCATCGAGGTTATGAGCATCAACCTCCTGCTCGAAGACGAGACTTCGCCGGTCGTCTGGCGCGGCCCGGTGATCGCCGGCGTCATCAAGCAGTTCTGGAGCGACGTGATCTGGAACGAGGTGGACTGCATGTTCGTCGACCTGCCTCCCGGAACCGGCGACGCGCCGCTGACGGTGTTCCAGTCCATCCCGCTCGACGGCATCATCATCGTCACCTCGCCGCAGGAGCTCGTCTCCATGATCGTCTCGAAGGCGGTCGAAATGGCGCAGATGATGAACGTGCCGGTGCTCGGCCTGATCGAGAATTACAGCTACGTCCAGTGCCCGCACTGCGGCGAGCCGATCAAGGTGTTCGGCGAGAGCCACATCGATGAGGTGGCGGCGAAGTACGGCCTCAAGGTGCTCGGGCGCATCCCGCTCGACCCGCAGATCGCCTCGCTGTGCGACCGCGGCGTCATCGAGCTGTTCGAGGGCGACTGGCTGGAGGAAGCGGCGGACGCTGCGGAGGCCGCGCACAAGGACGCGTAAAATTCAAAAAAACAGTTGACAACGCGGCAAAAACCGGGTATAGTAAATTTAATCCGGAAAATTTCATATTCCAAAAGCGATGACGAAGACGGCGCGGTCCGGTTTGTTTCAGAGAGTCGGCGGCTGCTGCGAGCCGATACAAAAGGAGCGAGTGCCCATCCCTTCCGAGCTGAAAGCCCAAAAGCCGCAAGGCGAGTAGATGCTTTCCGAGTTGTGCTGCGTCAGTGCATAGGGCTTCATGCGAGTCCGAAGAGTGGTTCCCGTTCGGGAGCAATTTGAGTGGTACCGCGGATTTTTCTCCGTCTCAAAGCAATTTGAGACGGAGTTTTTTTATTCGGGATCAACCGCTTCGCCTTTGGAAAATTCAGGAAAGGAATGATTGAATTGGCAAACGAAACACAGACGGTGAGATCTGAAAAGACGGACCTCAAAACGCAGCTCGCGGAGGTGGCGGAGCGAATCCGCACCATGCGCGACATCATGGGCCTTTCCGAGGAGGAGATGGCGCAGCGGACCGGCGTGACCGTCGAGGAGTACCGCCGGTGTGAAAACGGCGAGAGCGATTTCAGCTTCACGTTCATCTACAAATGTGCGGAGCGCTTCGGCATCGACCCGACCGACCTCATCAAGGGCGTCAGCCCGACGCTTTCCACCTACACGATTTCCCGCCGCGGCGAGGGATTGCCGATCACGCGCCGCCACGGCTTCAAGTACCTGAACCTCGCGCCGCTGTTCAAGCAGAAGACCGCCGAGCCGTTCTACGTCACGATGCCGTACAATGAGGCGGAGCAGAATGTCGCGATCAAGCTCTCCACCCATCAGGGCCAGGAGCTCGACATCATCGTCAAGGGCCGGATGCGCGTGCAGGTCGGCTCGCACATCGAGGAGCTCGGCGCGGGCGACACGATCTACTACAACAGCGGAACGCCGCACGGCATGATCGCCATCGGCGGCGAGGACTGCGAGTTTTACGCGATCGTCATGCGGCCCGGCCAGGCGCTCGAGCCGGAGAAGGACAAATTCGAGGGCCTCATCAAGGCGAAGCTCGCCCGCACGGAGCGCGAGACGGTCTCGAGCCCGTTCGTGCACACGACGCTCGACGAGAACGGCATCCTCAAGTCGATCGAATTCACGGATGAGGAGAAGTTCAACTTCGCGTTCGACATCGTCGACCGGATCGCCGAGAAGGACCCGGACAAGCTCGCGATGCTCTGGGTCTCGAAGCACCACGAGGAGCGGCGCTTCACCTTCGGCGATATGAAGCGCATGTCGAACAAGACGGCGAATTACTTCAAGTCGCTCGGCATCGGCCGCGGCGACCGCGTCATGCTCGTGCTCAAGCGCCACTACCAGTTCTGGTTCGCGATCCTCGCGCTGCACAAGCTCGGCGCAGTCGTCATCCCGGCGACGAACCTGTTGATGGAGCACGACTTCGACTACCGCTTCAAGGCGGCGGGTGTCAAGGCGCTCGTCTGCACGCCGGACGGCCAGGTCGCCGATGAGGCGATGCGCGCGGCGAAGAACTGCGATACCGTCGAGCACCTGATGATGGCGAACGGCGCGCGCGAGGGCTGGCTCGACTTCGACGCCGGCGTCGAGGCGCAGAGCGACGTTTTCGAGCGCACGGCGGACACGGCCTGCGGCAGCGACCCGATGCTGATGTTCTTCACCTCGGGCACGACCGGCTACCCGAAGATCGCCGAGCACAACTACAAGTACGCGCTCGGCCACTACATCACGGCGAAGTACTGGCACAACGTGAACCCCGAGGGGCTGCACTTCACGATCTCCGACACCGGCTGGGGCAAGGCGCTCTGGGGCAAGCTGTACGGCCAGTGGATGTGCGAGGCCGCGATCTTCACCTACGACTTCGACAAGTTCGACGCGCACGACATCCTGCCGATGTTCAAGCGCTACAACATCACGACCTTCTGCGCGCCGCCGACGATGTACCGCTTCTTCATCAAGGAGGATCTTTCGAAGTACGACCTCTCCTCGATCGAATACAGCACGACGGCCGGCGAGGCGCTGAACCCCGAGGTCTTCGAGCAGTGGAAGCGCGCGACGGGCCTCTCGATCTACGAGGGCTTCGGCCAGACCGAAACGACGCTTTCGATCTACAACCCGGTCGGCTCGGTCCCGAAGTCGGGCTCCATGGGCATCCCGAGCCCGCTCTACGACGTGGACCTGATCCTGCCGGACGGCACGCCCGCGCCGGTCGGCGAGACGGGCGAGATCGTCATCCGCACCGACAAGCACACGCCCTGCGGCCTGTTCATGGGCTACTACCGCGACGAGGAGAAGACGCGCGAGTCGTGGAGCGACGGCGTGTACCACACGGGCGATACCGCGTGGCGCGATGAGGACGGCTACTTCTGGTATGTCGGCCGCACGGACGACGTCATCAAGTCCTCCGGCTACCGCATCGGGCCGTTCGAGATCGAATCGGTCATCATGGAGCTGCCGTACGTGCTCGAGTGCGCCGTCACAAGCGCGCCGGACCCGATCCGCGGCCAGGTCGTCAAGGCCTCGATCGTCCTGACGAAGGGCACCGAGGGCACCGAGGCGCTCAAGAAGGAGATCCAGACCTACGTAAAAACGAATACGGCACCGTATAAATACCCGCGCATCGTCGAATTCCGCGACGAGCTGCCCAAGACGATCAGCGGCAAGATCCGCCGCGTCGAGCTCAAGGGCTGAGCGGCGTTTGCCTGATGGGGAGCTGGCGTACAGCAAGCCTGTGCGCCGGCTCCTTTTGTGCGTTTAAAGAAATTTAACGCATCGTTCACAGTTTTTCCGCAGGCGGAACTTATAATAAAAATGGTATTTTATGCAAACCCGGGCCTGCTTTCCGGTCCGGTGCGAAGGGGGATGCACATCGATGCGCAGTGAAAGCAAAATCCTTGCGGGCAAGGGCCGCGCCCTGCTGGTGGTCAACCCCTGCGCGGGCCGCACGAAGGGGCGGCTGTACGCCGACCTGCTGGAAACGCATCTGCACAATGCCGGCGTGCCGGTCATCCGGTGCGAGACGACGGCCGAGGAGAACGGCGCGAACTACGCTGCGTCGGCCGCGCTGGCCGGGTGCCGGCGGATCTTCTGCATCGGCGGCGACGGCACGCTGAACGCCGTCATCAACGGCATGCTCGGCGCCGGGGCGAACCTGCCGATCACCTATATCCCGGCGGGCACGACAAACGACTTCGCGCGCACGCTGAAGCTGCCGCGCCGTATCGGCGACATGCGCCGCGTGCTGGCGTCGGGCCGCGACGTGGCAATCGACGCCGGGCGCTTCAACGACGGCTACTTCTCGTACGTCGCCTCGTTCGGCGCGTTCACGAAGTGCTCGTATGCGACGCCGCGCAGCATGAAGCGGCTGCTCGGGCACCTCGCCTACGTGCTGGAGGGCATCCGCGACATTACGGCGCTCGAGGCGCGCCCGATGACCGTGGAGGCGGACGACTGCACGTATACCGGCGAGTACGTGTTCGGCGCGTTCAGCAACACGGTGTCGATCGGCGGCATGCTGCACTACGACAGCGCGCTCGTCGACATGAACGACGGAAAGCTCGAGATGCTGCTGATCCGCAAGCCGGAGAATCTCGGCGAGGTGCGCAGGCTCGTCCATGCGCTCGGCAGCAGCGACTTCGACGACCCGCTCTTCGACTTCGCCGCGTCCTCGGCGTTTCACCTGAAAACGGAGCAGGGCTTCGACTGGTCCGTGGACGGCGAGCGCGCCGCCGGCGGCACGGCGGTGGAGATCGCGTGCGTGAAAAGCGCCGTGCGCATCACGGTTCCGGCGAGAAAAGATTGATTTTTTACAGAAAACGTGTATAATAGCAGGAGACTGTGCGAATCGTTTTCCGTTTTGCGCAGGGAAAGGAGGGATGGGACTTGGCCGTCACATCCGCAAAGAAGAAGGTCGGCATGGGGCAGACGATCGCGACGATCCTGCGCGACCACATCGTCTACCGCAAGCAGATCATCAAGCTCGCGGGTTCCGATCTGCGCCGCACCTACCGCGCCTCGGCGCTCGGCTGGGCGTGGGCGGTCATCAAGCCGCTCGTGACGATCTTCGTTTACTGGTTCGCCTTTTCGGTCGGCCTGCGCAAGGGCGGCGACATCGCCGGCTACCCGTTTGTGCTCTGGCTGATCAGCGGCATTGTGCCGTGGTTTTACATGAGCGAAATGCTGACGCTCGGCACGGAATGCATCCTGCGCAACCGGTACCTCGTCACGAAAATGAAGTACCCGGTCTCGACGATCCCGACGTTTACGAGCATCTCGAAGTTTTTCGTGCACCTGATTCTTCTGGTGCTGACGATGCTGATTTTCATACTGACCGGCCACATGCCGACGGTGTACATGCTGCAGCTTCCGTTTTACATGCTGTGCAACTTCCTGTTTTTTACGGGCTGGGCGCTGTTTGCCGCGCCGATCGCGGCGATCAGCACGGACTTTTCGAATCTGGTCAAGTCGTTCGTCACGGCGGTGTTCTGGCTTTCGGGCATCCTGTGGGAGGTCGACTCGATGCACGACAAGCTTGCCCACCAGCTTCTGATGCTGAACCCGGTCACGTTTATCTGCAACGGCTACCGCAACTGCTTCATCTATGAAACGTGGTTTTTCGAGCAGCCGAAGCGGCTGCTGTACTTTGCGGTCGCCCTCGTGCTGATCTATGCGCTCGGCTTCTGGAGCTACCGCCGCACGCGCAGCGAAATGGCCGACGTGCTTTAAGGGGAACGATATGGACGATATTGCAATCCGGTTTACGGGTGTATCCAAAATTTACAAGCTGTATTCGAGCAGCCGCCGCCGGCTCCTCGGGATCTTCTTCAAACGCGTGCCGCACAAGGTGAAAAAGGCCGTCGTCGATATGAACCTCACGATCCGCCGCGGCGAATCCGTGGCGGTGCTCGGGCGCAACGGCGCGGGCAAATCGACGCTGCTGAAGATGATCACGGGCGTCACGTTCCCGACGGACGGCGAGATCGAGGTCAACGGCATCGTCAGCGCGCTGCTCGAACTGACGAGCGGCTTCGACCAGGAGTTCACCGGGCGGGAGAACATCTACCTCAAGGGCCGCATCCTCGGCCTGCGGGATGAGGAGATTGCGAAGCTCGAGCCGGAGATCGTGGAGTTTGCCGAGCTGGAGGAATACATCGACCAGCCCGTGCGCACGTACTCGAGCGGTATGAAGGCGCGCCTCGGCTTTTCGATCTGCGTGAACATCCACCCCGAGATCCTGATCGTCGACGAGGCGCTCTCGGTCGGCGACCGCGCGTTCCGCGACAAGTGCATCAAAAAGATCAAGGCCATCATGCAGGGCGACATCACGATGCTGTTCGTCACGCATGCGGTCGAGACGGCGCGGGCGTTCTGCAAGCGCGGTGTCGTCATGAAGGCCGGGCGCATCGTGTTCGACGGAGACATCGATGCGGCGATCGAATATTACAATACGAAATACTGAAGGCACGGGTGGAGGACGGGCGCTTATGAAAAAACTGGTTGCGTGGCTTCTGGCGGCTTCCATGCTGCTTCTGCTCGCCGCCTGCGCCGCAGAGGAAAGCGGCACGGCCATTTCCGGGGCGCTGCCGGAGATCCTCGACCGCATATACGACACGGCGCAGGTCGACGACGAAACGCGCGATTTTCTGAAAACCGGCCTCGTGACGACGGACCTGCCGTCCGAAGCGCTGGGCGAAGGCCTCGGGATTGAAGAGATGCCGAAGGCGGACGTTGTGGCGAGCGAGCCGACGGCGGAGGGCGTCCCGTTTTTCGCGTGCCTGCTGCGTATGCCGGGCGGCACGGACGTCGAGGCGTTCAAAACGGAGCTGTTCGACGCGGCCGCATCCTGCGTGGAGCACAGCGGCGTACAGGATATGTGCGTCGAAAGTGCCGGCGATCTCGTTTTGCTGGTCGTGGCGGAGAACGCGGAAAAATACAGCGAGGCGTTTTTTGCGCTCGCCGAATAAATCAGGTCCCGCGCCGCGGGACCTTTTTCATAGGCGCCGTTTCAGGCGCCGCACAATCTGGAAAGAAAGGAACAGCCCCTGTACGGGGCGCGGTGTTTTCATGATTCATGCATTTTCCCGGTCCGAGCTTCTGCTCGGCACAGAGGCGCTGGAGACGCTGCGCCGGTCGCGCGTCGCGGTGTTCGGCGTCGGCGGCGTAGGCGGCTACGCGGTGGAGGCGCTGGCGCGCAGCGGCGTCGGCGAGCTGCATCTGGTCGACAACGACACGGTTTCGCTGACGAACATCAACCGGCAGATCATTGCGCTGCACAGCACGGTGGGCCGCGCCAAGGTCGACGTCATGCGCGAGCGCGTGCTCGACATCAACCCCGACTGCCGCGTTTTCACCTACAACACGTTTTTCACGCCGGAGACGGCCGGCGATTTCGACTTCACCCGGTTCGACTATGTCGTCGACGCGATCGACACGGTTTCGGGCAAGATCCAGATTACGGTGTCGGCGCGGGAGGCCGGCGTGCCGGTCATCTGCGCGATGGGCGCCGGCAACAAGCTCGACCCCACCCGCTTCGAGGTGGCGGCGCTCGAAAAGACGAGCGTCTGCCCGCTGGCCCGCGTCATGCGGCGGGAGCTGAAAAAACGCGGCATTTCGGGCGTGAAGGTGGTCTATTCCAAAGAGGAGCCGACGGCGCCGCGCGGCGAGGTGGAGACGGACGCGGTCTTTGAGACGCGCCGGCAAACGCCGGGAAGTCTGCCGTTCGTGCCCGCCGCCGCGGGGCTTGTGCTGGCCTCCGCCGTCGTGTACGACCTGATCGGAATCCGCCTGTAAGGGGCGTGCTGCCCGGCGCGTCCGGGCGGAAAGCTGTAAATTGGAGGAAGCTGAGATGAAAGAATATCGGCTGTATGCCGGCGCCTACACGGACGGGCGGCCGGGAAACGGCGTGTTTTTCCTGCGCTTCGGCGCGGACGGCCTGCGGGCGGAAAGCGTCTGCGGCGGCGTTGCGAACACCTCGTATGTTCTGCCCGTTGGGGACAAGCTGTACGCCGTGGAGGAGCTCGACGGCGAGGCCGCCGTGCTCGAGTTTTCCCCCGCTGCGGGCACATTGTATAAGCGCTATGCGGTGCCGGGCTCTGGCCTGTGCCACATTGCGGCCTGCGGGCCGTTCCTGTACGCTTCGGGCTATGCGGGCGGCACGCTGACCGGCCTGCGGCAGGCGGACGGCGGCGTGTGCTGCTTCCTGCGCCATACGGGCCACAGCGTGCGCGCGGACCGTCAGGCGCAGGCGCACGTGCACGCGGCGCTGCCGTCGCCGGACGGGCGGCTGCTGCTCGTGGCCGATCTGGGCATGGACCGGCTGTTCCGCTATGCGGTCGGCCCGGACGGGTCGCTCGCGCCGGACGGCGCGCAGCCGTGGGTCTGCGCCGCGCCCGGGCAGGGGCCGCGCCACTTTGCGTTTCACCCGAACGGCGCGTGGCTCTACCTTGTGGCGGAGCTGGAGCGGTCGCTGCTTGTTTTCCGCAGCACGCCGTCGGGGCTGCAGCTCACCGCCACGCACGCCCTGCGGCAGGCGGGCGACCCGGCCGATTCGCTCGCAGCGGACGTCCACGTGACGCCGGACGGCCGCTTCGTTTACGCCTCCGTGCGCGGGGCGGACTGCATCGAATGCTTCCGCGTTCTGGAAAACGGCGGCCGTCTGGAGCCGGTGGGGCGGTTTTCAAGCGGCGGAAGGTGTCCGCGCAGCTTTGCAATCAGCCCCGACGGGCTGTACCTTGCGGCGGCGAATCAGGAATCGGGCAATGTGACGGTCTTCCCGCGCGACGCGCAGACGGGCGCGCTCGAATCGCCGGCCGGCGTGCTGGCGCTGCCGCAGGCCGCCTGCGTCAAGTGGACCGACTGACGAAAAAAACACAGAAACTCTGCGGAAGCGCCGCGGCCGATTGAAAAGCCGCGGCTTGATCCTGCGCAGCAAACGTAGGCGGGCGGAAAGCAAAAGGGGAAGCGGCGGGAGGGTTGCAAAATTCCGCGGGATACTGTAGAATAGGTGAAGATTGTTTAAGCGAGGGATCTCTCTTGATGCTCTACAACCAGCGCGTGGAGTTTGTGCTCCAGCAGCTACAGCTTCAGTCTACAGTTAAGGTCAGCGATCTCAGCCGGCAGCTGCAGGTTTCGGTCGACACCGTCCGCCGGGACCTGAAGGCCATGGAACAGCAGGGCCTCATCCGCTGCGTGCGCGGCGGCGCGTGCATGCCGGAGTCGAGGGTCTCCATGTCCGATTTCACCGGCCGCGAAATCATCCACAGCGACCTGAAGCGGGAGGCCGCCCGAAAGGCCCTCGCGTATATCCACGAAGGGGATGTGGTCGCGCTGAACTCCGGCACCACCAATACGGTCCTCGCGCAGGAGCTGCTTTCGCTCGGCAAGAAATTCACCGTGGTGACCAATAACTTTGCCGCGGCCAGCGTGCTGCTGCAGGCGCCCCAGATTCGTCTGGTGCTGGTGGGCGGCCAGCTGGACCCGCAGGAGCGCTCAACCTACGGCGCCCTCTGCGAGCAGGAATTTGCCAAGTTCCACCCGGATCTGGCGCTGCTTTCGATCAACGCGGTCAACTACCGGGACGGCTACACCGATTTCCGCATGGACGAGATCGGCGTAATCCAGCTGCTCGCCGCGCGCGCCCGGCAGGTGCTGGCGGTGATGGATTCCAGCAAGCTTGGAAAATGCTCGAAGCGGCAGGTCCTCACGCCCGAGCAGGTGGACTATCTGGTGATGGACAGCCGCGTGCTCCCCGAGGTGCGGGAAAAATACGAAAAGAAAGGCATCGCCATCGTGTGAATGCTGTTGAATCTGCAGGAAAGCCTCTGGTCTGTGTATGGGACCAGAGGCTTTCTTACGCTTTTTTTACAATGCTTTTACGGCTTTTCGCTTGTTGTTGCACGCATTTGCGGCGTATAATGCGATTGTAAACAGCAATAAGCAGCAAAAAGAAGCAAGTAAACGCAACGAGGTGTTTTGAAATGGATCAACAGCAGATCGAACTGGTGGTGTTTGACTGGGCCGGCACCACCGTGGACTACGGCTCCAACGCCCCGAGCGCGGTGTTCGACCGCGTGTTTTCCGCGTCGGGCATCCACCTGACCCGCGCGGATATCAACGCCCCGATGGGCATGGAGAAGAAGGCGCACATCCGGCAGCTGCTCTCCTGCGCGTCCGGCAAAAAGCAGTGGGCGGAGAAGTACGGCCGTCCGTGGAACGAGGCGGACGTCGAGCGGCTCTACGAGGAATTCGAAGCCACCCTTTCCAAAGTGGTAGAGGAATACAGCGCGCCGCTGCCCGGCGTGCCGGAGACCGTGGCGGCCCTGCGGGAGATGGGGCTTAAAATCGGCTCCACGACAGGGTACAACGCGCGCATCATGGAACAGGTGATCCCGAAGGCCAGGGCGCTCGGCTATGCGGCCGACTGCGTCATCACCCCCGACATCACGGGGAAGGGACGCCCCTCGCCGTTCATGCTCTACGAATGCATGCGGCAGATGAACGTCTACCCGCCGTGCCGCGTCGTCAAAGTGGGCGACACGGTGGTGGATATGGAAGAGGGCAAAAACGCCGGGGCGTATGCGATCGGCGTGCTCACGGGCTCCAACCTGCTGGGCCTGACGCAGGAGGAGTACGACGCGATGGACCCGCTTGCGCTGAATCGGAAAAAGAAGGAGGCCGCCCTCTGCTACCTGCATGCCGGGGCGGATCTGGTGATCGATTCCATCCGGGAGCTGCCTGAGGCGATTGCGGTGCTGAACCGGCGCATGGCAAAGGGGGAAGCGCTGTGAATCGGTATTACAACCCGGTGCGCACCGTGGAGGGGGACGGCTGCCTGAGCCGACTGCCCGCGGTGCTTGCGGAGATGGCGCTCCCCGAAAAGCGGGTGCTTGTGCTGGCCTGGAGCCGGCAGGCTCTGGAATACCCCGCGGTGGCCGCGCTGTTGGAAGAGGACAGCGGCTTTCAGGCAAAGGGCGTGGTGTTCACGGCGTCGAACCCGACGGTGGAGCAGCTGTTTCAGGTCTGGCAGGAGACGCAGGACTTCGCGCCGGAAGCGGTTGTCGCCATCGGCGGCGGCAGCGTGCTGGATGTCGGCAAATCCCTGTGCTGCCTCTACGGGCGGGATCTGAAAAGCGTGCAGGATGTGCGGGAGGCCGTCGCCGGCGGAAAGCTGCGGCCCGCCGCCCGCTGGATCGGCGTGCCCACCACGGCGGGCACCGGCAGCGAGGTCACCTGCTGGGCCACCATCTGGGACCCTGAGCAGGACTGCAAGCGCTCTCTGGAGAGCCATGAAAACTACGCGTATGCCGCGCTGGTAGACCCGGCGCTGGCCAAGGGCATGCCGGTCAGGCTCGCGGTGTCCTCCGCATTGGATGCGGCGGCGCACGCCGTGGAAAGCTACTGGGCCAACCACACGAACGCGGTGTCTCGCGGTCTGGCGCTCGAAGCGGTCTCCACGATCATGGGCGGCATCGACGGGCTGCTGGAAAATGCGCCGGCCGCCCACGAGGCCATGGCCCGCGGCAGTCTGCTGGCCGGCCTCGCCTTCAGCAACACGAAGACGACCGCCTGCCACTCGATCTCCTACCCGCTGACCATGCACTACGGCATTCCCCACGGCGCGGCCGTGGCCATGCTGCTGGCTCCGGTTCTGAAATTGAATGCGCCCGCGGTCCCCGGCGTAGACCGGCTGCTTGAGGCCCTCGGCGTCCGGGACACTGCGGACCTGAAAGCGCGGGTCGACGGCCTGCTGAAGCGTTCGGGACAGCCCGCAGCCTTGAAGGACTGGGGCGTGCAGCCCGACGACCTGCCCCGTCTGGCCGCCTTGGGCATGACCCGGGGCCGGGCGGACAACAACCCTGTGGCGCTGGACGCGGAGACGATCCGCGAGCTGCTGCAATCCATCTACGCGTAACACCATCTGTCAGGAGGAAATCACGATGCAATACGGCTATAGAAAGAACGAAAAGAAGAACGGCAGAAGACTTTCCGCGCTGTTTCTCGGCGCGCTGCTCACCGTCAGCGTGCTGACGGGCTGCGGCGGGGACAGCGGCGCCGCGGCGGATGAAAACAACCCCGGCGGCGAGGACGGCGTGTTCACCATCGCCTATGCGCCCAACGAATCGAACACCGAGGCCGCCGACGCGCGTCAGGGTCTGGCGGAGGAGCTGCAGGAGGTTCTCGGCTGCGAGGTGGAGGAGATTCAGGCCAGCGACTACAACGCGATCATCGAGGCGCTGCGCACGGGCAATGCCGATATGGCCTATATGGGCTCGCAGGCCTTGGCGCTGGGCGTGGAGCGCACCGATCTGGAGCCCATCGTCATGAAGGCCGAGGAGGGCGACCCGGAAAGAGCGATCTACCATTCGGTGCTCATCGCCAGAGCGGACAACGACGAGATCAACGCCATCGAGGACATTCAGGGCAAAACGATGGCGTTTGTTGACCCGGATTCCACCTCCGGCAATCTGGTGCCGACCGCAGAGATCATCCAGGCGTTCCCGGATGAAAACCTGAATTCCGACATGCTCCACACGAACGGCGACTTCTTCGAGGCGGTCAGCTTCTCGGGCTCGCATCAGGCGGGACTGCAGGCGGTCATCAAGGGTGACGTCGATGTAGCGCCCATTTCCGACCAGATTCTGGCCTCCGAGATCGCGAACGGCGCTGCGGCGGAGGGCGACGTCAAGATCATCCATGAGTCCGGCGCGATTCCCGCGGAGTGCATGGTCGTGGCGGGGCATGTGTCCGACGAGGTCCGCCAGACGCTTACGGACTTCCTCACAAGCTACGACAACGAGCAGTATTTACCGACGTGATCAAGGTTCCCGGTGCCTGGTTCATCGAGTGCGACATGAGCGACTACGAGGACATCATCGAGCTGAACAAGATCATCAACGAGTTTTAAGCGCGACATTAAGGAGAGATCGGCATGGAAACACTTCTGCGCTTCGATAACGTATCCAAGCAATATGCCAACGGGGTGCACGCCCTGAACGGCGTCAGTTTTGACGTGGAGGAGGGCGAGTTCATCTCGGTGATCGGCCCTTCCGGGTCGGGAAAGTCCACCCTGCTGCGCGCCATCAACCGGCTGATCCCGATCAGCGGCGGCAAGGTGCTGCTCGAAGGGGAGGCGGTCTCCCAGCAGCACGGGCGCGCGCTGCGTGCCCTGCGCCGGAAGGTGGGCATGATTTTCCAGAACTACAATCTGGTGTACAGCCTGTCCGTACTGCAAAATGTGCTCCATGGCCGGCTGGGGTATATGAGCGGCCTCAAGGGGATCTTCGGCCTCTACAGCGAGGCGGACAAGCGCCAGGCGCTGGATCTGCTGGAGGAGCTGGGGCTCGGGGAATTCAGCTACAACCGCGCGTCGGATCTCTCCGGCGGCCAGAAGCAGCGCGTCGGCATCGCCCGGGCCATCATGCAGGGGCCGAAGCTGCTGCTCTGCGACGAACCCATCGCTTCGCTGGACCCCTCGAGCTCCAAGACCATCATGGATCTGCTGCGCTCGATGACCCGGAAGCGGAACATCGCCTGCATCGTCAACCTCCACCAGCTGGATGTTGCGCTGCAGTACTCCACGCGGATCATCGGCCTGAGCAAGGGCGAGATCGTCTTCGACGGCCCGCCGCAGCAGCTCGACGACGAAACGATTCAGCGCATCTACGGCACCACCCGCGAAAACCTGATGCTGGGAGGGAAAGACCATGCATAAGCGCATTCCGCTCATCGCCCGGGACCTGAAGCGGTTGTACACCGGCTTCCTGATCGCTGCGCTCGCGCTGTTCGTCCTGTGCAGCTGGCTGACCGAGTTCAACCCGATGACGCTCATCGCAAACGGCGAGGCCTTTGTGGAGTTCATCACGCAGGACTTCCTGCCGCCGGCGCTGCCCAAGGCGAGCCGCATCCCCGGCGTGCTGGAAAGCGTCGTGGTCACGCTGGCGCTGGCGCTCTCCTCGACGACGGTGGCGGCGATCCTCGCGTTCTTTGTGGCCCTGTTCGGCAGCGAGAAGGTCTCGCCCTTCCCGAAAGCGGCGAAATTCGTCCGGGGCTTCGCCACGTTCCTGCGCAACATCCCCGCGCTGGTTTGGGCGTTCATCCTGTTTTCCTCCCTCGGCATCGGCACGGGCGTCGGCTTTGTGGCGCTGTGCATCACGAGCTTCGCGTTTCTGGTGCGGGCCTTTGTGGAGACGATGGAGGACGTCTCCGAGGACTGCGTGGAGAGCCTGCAGGCGGTGGGGGCCAGCTTCCCCCAGCGGGTGAGCCAGGCCATTCTGCCCTCCTGCCTCAGCGGTTTTCTTTCCTGGTTCCTCTACAGCGTGGAGGTGAATATCCGCGCTTCGACCATTGTGGGTATGGTCGGCGGAGGCGGCGTGGGCCTGACCCTGTTCTCCTACATCAAGAGCTTTCAGTATGACGTTGCGTTGAGCATCATTCTGCTGGTGGCGCTCATGGTCATCGTGGTGGACCAGATTACCGGCAAGCTGAGAAAGGAGCTGTTGAAATGAACCTGCAATACTCGAGCGAATCCGGCTCCGCGCTGGAGCTGGAAAAGGCGGTCTCCCTGCCGCGGGAAAAGCCGGGGCGGCCGAAGCGCATCCCGGTGAAGTGCCGCCAGCGCAACCGGCTCATCCCGGTTTTCCTGATCGGCGTGGCCGTGCTCTCTCTGGCCAGCCTGCTGTATCTCGGCATCGACTGGGGCAAGATGGCATCGCGCATCCCGGACATCGGCGTGGTGTTCTGGGACCTGGCCCATCTCGACTTCTCCAATATGGATTTGATTCTCTCTTCTCTCGTCGAAACGGTCTCCATTGCCGTGCTTTCCCTGTTGTACAGCCTTGTGCTCGGCGTGCTGTTCGGCATGCTGGCTGCCCGGAACGTGTTCCGGATCCCGGTGCTTTCCGTGGTCACGCAGGCGTTCTTCACCTTTCTGCGGGCGGTGCCCACCCCGGTCTGGGTGCTTTTGATGCTGGTCTGCCTGGGCATGGGGCCCGAGGCCGGCGTGGCCGGGCTCTGCGTCCACACGACGGCGTTCTTTACAAAGTCGTTTGCCCAGAGCTTTGAGAGCATCCCGCAGGAAACGATCGAGGCGCTGGAGGTCACCGGCGCCAGCCGCCTGAGCATCTTCTGCAACGCGATCCTGCCCGCGGCCTTTTCCCAGATCGTGGCGTGGGCCGGCATGCGGCTGGAAACGAACTTTTCCGAGTGCGCGATCCTCGGCATGGTCGGCGCGGGCGGCATCGGCTACGTGATCTCGAATTCCCTGCAGGGGTACGATTACGGCACGGCCGGCGTGGCGATCCTGCTGGTGTTCCTGATCGCCTACGCCATCGAGCGGCTGTTCGTGGCCATCAAGAAAAAGTTTAACAGGTAAACCCGACGCGCCGCAGGGCGCGCAGGAAAACCGGACAAGCCGCACAGGCGGCACTGAAAAGCGGAAAAAACACGGAAGCGGTCGGCTGAATTTCAGCCGACCGCTTTTCACTTTGACAGTAATTCTCAGGACAGCGCCTCAATGATCTGCTCCATCACATCGGCGCTCGGCATGGAAACAACCTGCGTGACCTCTTCCGCGATGCCGGAAACGCCGAACTGGGCGATATCCGTAGGGGCGTCGTACACGCCGGTGCGGAACCCGTGGCGTTCCCAGGCAAGCCGCTGGATGTCCTCATCCAGGAGCGCCTGCGCACCCGCGGCGCCGGCCTCGTCCAGCGCGATATACACGTGGGAGGACCACACGGTGGGCGTGGGGTACAGGATGACGATGTCCTCCTGAATCTGCGCCCACGTGTCCGGCTCCTGAACGGCGAATTCCAGAAGCTGGCTCTCATATCCGGCGATGAGCGGCTTCGCGCCCATGCCCGTCTTCAAAAACTGGTCGAACAGGTCCGAGGAGGAGCTTTCCATGTACCCGAGCCGCTGAAAGATCGCCTGCAGCCGCGGCAGCACCGCGGGCAGGTCTTCTTCCGCGGCCACGCCTCCCGCCAAAGTGTTGGCCAGAAGCCCGGCAAACATGTTGCCGGAGTTGGACTTGGCCGGGTCCGTGGTGCCCACCGAAACGGTGCCGTAGAGCGCCGGCAGGCCGATGTCCGCCCATTCCGTTCCGGATTCGATCAGTTCCGTAAGCGCTTCCATGTCCACCGTGGTGATGCCGCCGCTTTCCTGCGCGATGTTCTGCGCCTTCAGCGCGTCGACCACGGCGGTGTGGGTGTACAGCACGATGGGCGTATTGAAAATGATTTCGCTGGCCTGCGGGGCGCCGAAGTTCTGCTCATACAGCTCCAGCGCAGTCTGGTTGGAGGGGAACAGGAAGTTCTGGCCGGAGGAATCCATGGTGACCATCTCAATCGAGCCCTCCCGCGCATAGTCCAGAGAAAGCTTGTAGCGGTCCCGCAGGATGTCCTGCACCGCTTCGTCCTCGAGCAGGCCGATCTTCTCGCCGCCGACGTAGCCCTTGATCTCGGTCACCTGCAGCGCGTCGGAAAACCACACGTACCCGACCGCGCCCAAAGCCACGACCAGCAGGAGAAGAAGCCCGATCCATTTCGTTTTCATTTTAATCACCATGCCTTATTTTTTTGTGCCGGTCGGCGAAGCCGATTGCCGCTTTGCTCGTCGCGGCAAAGGCACAAATCGTGTGTGAAAAAGTATTTTTCACACTACCGCCTCTTTTCCAGCGGGTCGCTTCCGAGCGTCTGCTCCAGCACCTGTATATCCACTTCCGTATCCAGAAGTTCTCCCGCCATCAGGTGGGTAAACTGTTTTTCAAACGCCTGATTCAGAACAGGGAGAACATCCTCGGTTTTGCGCTGGACCTCCAGCACCTCCCGGGTGTGCAGGCCGGTCTTTTCCAGTTCCATGTAGCGGTCGAGCAGCTTTGCCGCCGTATCCAGATAATAGAGAAAGAATCTGCGCGCCTGTGGGATTTTCTCCCGGTTCTTCTTCAGGTAGCTCATCATGCGCCGGGTTGTGGCGGTGAGAAGCCTGATCTGGTCTGCGACGGCCGCTTTGGAGATCTCCTGTTCGGCGCGCTCCAGCGTTTCCAGATCCTCCTGAGCGCCCTGCAGGAGCGTCAGCAGTTCTTCCCCGTCCTTCAGCCCGTCCAGGCGCAGGCCGGCGATTTTCCGGCTGGGCTTCAACAGGAAGAACAGGCCGAAATATACGCCCGCGCTCAGGAGAAAGGAAACGATGGGGTTCCAGTGCAGGACCAGAAACAACATCAGAAACAGACCG